>ERZ1047472.500-NODE-500-length-34618-cov-7.314730_pt1 | contig 34618 bp, 34 predicted proteins | sample MGYA00383095_ERZ1047472 | MGnify/ENA primary metagenome ERZ1047472 (study PRJEB29581, sample SAMEA5548365) | metagenome | biome: marine; feature: coastal; material: water | depth 1 m | study: Short-term variability in the microbial, nano- and picoplankton dynamics... | reverse complement strand
TATAATTTCTTTTTTTGTCCATCTATTTAATATCTTTAGATTATTATTATTATTAGTTCTAATAATAAATTCAGCTATTTTTAGTTCTAAAATTTTAAGATTTCAAATTATTAATTTATTCTTTTTTATTTTTATTGAGAAATAATATTAAATTAAATATTTAATTGATATAAGATAATAATTATATGATTATACAAATATAAATAAATATGTTTATTGGGAGTAAACGATTTTTAAGTCAATCTATCCTAATTAATAGAGGTGGTCCATTACTCTACTCTCAACTAAAAAAACATAGTATTAAAGATGTTTTTATTTATTCAGGTGGAGCAGTCATGCCACTTATAGACTCTTTTTATAAAAATGAGATTAATACAATTGTTAATGCCAATGAATTATGTACGGGCATGTCTGCGATAGGTTATGCCAAAGCAAGTAGTAAAGTTGGAGTTTGTCTTGTAACTAGTGGTCCAGGTATTACAAATATGATTACACCCTTACTTGATGCCAAAAATGATGGGGTTCCTCTTGTTATATTTAGTGGTCAAGTACCTCTATCAGCCGAAGGCACAAATGCGTTTCAGGAAGCACCCGCAGTGGCATTAACCGAACACGTGACTAAATGGAGTTATAAATTAGAAAATATTAATGATATAGAAGCAGTTATAGATGAAGCATTTACTATTGCGACTTCGGGTAATCCGGGTTCGGTCCATATAGATATCCCCAAATGTGTATCATATCAAATTCCAGAATATCATTCTAATTCCAATTTTAATTTTAATTTTAATTTTAATTCAACTAAAAATCTACCTAAAATTGATATGAAACACATAGGAACTATTGCCAACCTTATTAATAAATCTAAAAAACCTATTTTATATATAGGTCAAGGCTGTAAAGAAGCATCTGCCTTATTAAGAGTATTTGCCATCAAAGCAAATATACCAGTCACTTCAACTATTCATGGAACTGGAATTTTCGATGAACATCATGATTTATCATTAAGGTGGTGTGGAATGCACGGTTATGCTCCCGCAAATTATTGTCTTCAAGAAGCAGATACTATTATCGCAATCGGTTCTAGATTTGATGATAGAACTACCGGTCATTTAGAACATTATGCGCCGAAGGCATTTGAAGCAGGTAAATTAGGAACCGGTGGGATTATTCATGTTAATGTTGATAAAAATTCATTAGATTTTGTCGTTAAATCTCATTACAATTTTCACACTTATTCTAAAGATTTTTTAGAAGCTATTACACCTTTAATTGACTATTCGCATCGATTTGATTGGTTTAAAAGAATTAATAGTTTAAAACAAAAGTACCCATTCAAATTGAAAGTAAGTGATAAAAATCAAAATCAAAATAAAACAAATAAAACAAAAATTAATAAAAGTTTACATATGGAAGAGGTTATTAATGAACTATATAAACAAACATTAGATAAAAATGTGATTTTTACCACAGGAGTAGGTAATCATCAGATGCAGACGTATCAATTTATAAAATCACAGTATCCAACCAAAATAATATCTTCGGGATCTCTTGGTGTAATGGGTGCTGGGTTACCTTATGCGATTGGAGCTCAACTATCAAACCCAAATAAATTAGTTGTATGTATTGATGGCGATTCCAGTTTTAATATGACATTATCTGATATGAAAACGATAGTAGAAAATAAGTTACCGATTAAAATTGCCATTATGAACAACAGTGCTCAGATGATGGTAACTATATGGGAAAAACTGTTTTTTGAAGAACGCTATACTGCAACACTTAATGAAAAAAATCCAGATTATTACACATTGGCAAATGCTTTTGGAATCAAAAGTCTAATGTGTAATAATGTAAATGAATTAGAAAAAACGATACATAAATTTATCCATTATGATGGACCTATTTTATGTGAATTCAAAATAAAAAAGGATATTTGTTTACCATTAGTAGGACCTGGAAAAGCTCTTGATGATATGATTTTAGATGAAACTGTTACAGATTCAATGGGAGGAATGGCGCCTAGTTAAATTAAAAAATTAAAAAATTAAAAAAGGATAGTATACAAATCATTAACTGTATCTAATAATACTTACCATCTCATTTTTTTAAACAGCATATCTTTCGGGTACAGAATATGTAGTTACAAGTGGTGGAGTAGTTGATGGTAATGTTGGTTATGCAAGTTTTGGTGGGTTATCAACATGCTGGATACTAGGTGTAGTAGTTGGTGTTCTTGTTGTTGTAGCTGCTGTTGTAGTTGTTGCTGGAGCTCTTGTTGTTGGTGCTTTTGTTGCTGCTATAGATGACTCCATTGTTATTGTTAACTTATTGTGTATATTTTTATTGTCATACATATAAACATGGGTAGAAGGTTGTTTCATGTGTGTATTTGTATAAGGTACATTAGAGCTTTCTATGTTTATTTCTCTTGGAATGTTCCGGCCTGCCACACGATATAACTTCCTTTTCGGGTTACTCTTGTATATTATATATGTATCACCGGGCTTTAATGATACCGTTTGTGGAAGAGATATGGTTTGGATTTTCAAATTATCTTTGGAGATTTTAATATAAGGTCCATTAGAACGATAAGGATCATCCCAATAAATTTTATATAAAGATCCTTTGTTACCTTGGTCGGATATTTTTTTTCTAGATTGTTTAGAAAGGATAGTATACAAATCATTAACTGTATCTAATAATACATTAAATCTCATTTTTTTAAACAGCATATCGTCCGGGTTCGGATATTTTTTTTCTAGATTGTTTAAAACCTTTGTATATAGTGTTATTTTTCTTTCTACAAAATGTTTAAAGGTCAACCGGTGGTTGGGTGGTCTATCCTTAAACTTATTAAACACCTTAATAATTTGTTTCTTTTGCTTCATACTTTTTTTGTATTCTTTCTGATAATGATCAGTGTCTGGGTTCAGATTATCCTGTTGATTATTAAATTTTATATTAGTTATCCAATAATGATTTATACGTTCATCAAGATACTCTTCTAAACTGGTTTCATCTCTTATAGTTATTTTTTGCTTTCTACGTTCATCAAGATACTCTTCTAAACTGGTTTCATCTCTTATAGTTATTTTTTGCTTTCCGAGAAGCATAGACTCAACCCCCATGATAGTCCCATTCATCAACTCCATTGGTACATCTATAATCCCATCTTCCAGGACAAACCTACTTCCCACTTTCTTTACCGTAAATTTATATGTTTTGTTTTCATCAATTCTACCTTCAATAATAAATTGTTCATCTTGTTTTATTGTTACGTCTTGTTGATTTCCATTTACTAATGCCATAATATCACAATCAGTAGTATCGGACCGGTTAAATATTATATCATAACTTTCATCCATACCATTATCATTATTATTATTATATGTAAATGTCCATTTATTTTCATTTGGCTTCGTTAAATAATTACATATTTCTTTTTCTTCTATAATGGGGTTTGCGTCCACAGCCATAAGAGAATTGCTTTGAAAATCTTCTTTTCCAGTTTGTTTTACAATTATAAAAACAATTAATCCAACTATTAAAATAACTAGTAATATTTTCATAATTTTAGAAAAGCTCTTAACATTTAATACATTTTTACCCATCTCGATATATATACATTATAAATTAAAAATTAAAAAATTAAAAAATTAAAAAATTAAAAATTAATTAAATCACATTTCTAATAACACTTATAAAATTAATTAGGACACCACGATGTTTCGACAGTGAAATCTGGATTACATGTTCCTTTACACCAAATGTTTAATATGCTTATCGTATATTTATATTTTTTTAATTTCTATATAAAAACAGCATTATTTATATGGTCATAATATCTAAAACCACCAGATGACTGTTTACCGCCGCTTCAGACTTCCCCAGCGAACCTCACCCTCTCTACACCATTGATAATCCTAACATTAGGTCCTGGTGGCGCTCACGAAGGCGAGGCGGCTGCTCGTTCGGGGTCGGCAGCTCGGGGTATGCATGCTTGCCCATTCCACTCACAGCATTTTGAATACCAAGGGAATCTTTTATCTTCATTTAGACAGTAACTTCTTGACGGTTTCCCATTACTCCACACGGCCGACTTACACCCGGAGTTTGGGTCGGTGAGCCGCTGAGCAGGGGTCATACGTATGTGATCCATCACATTACCGTAGGGTCCCATCGCCTGATTGATGCACGCGAGCTGGCCCATTTTAACGCTGCCCCCCGTTATAGGCATACCTGAGCCGCTCAAAATTCGAATTTGATAGTGTTCGGAATACTTTATTACAAAAGCAGCAATTAATCCAACTATTAAAATAACTAGTAATATTTTCATAATTTTAGAAAAGCTCTTAACATTTAATATATTTTTACCCATCTCGATATATTAATATTAGAAATTAAAAAATTAAATAACATCAATATCCATCACATTTCTAATAACGTGAGTTGCAGATTCAAAACTAGCTTCATTATCCGCTCCACTTAATACTCCTATTGTTGCCCTACAATTGGCATTTAATCCTTCTAATATATCATTTCTAGAATCGCCAAACTTTATTATTTGATGACCGGATTCTATACTATGGCGTTCCATTAATCTATGAATCATGTATGGATAAGGACGACCAAATTTAACTTCTTCGCTAGAAATATAGTCATCAATAAATGAATCCATATTTAATTTTTCTATAATACTTTTTTGTATATCTTTATTATATCCTGTATTCAAAGCAATTTTTATACCTCCAGCACGAATTCTGTTAAATAATTCTGGTATTCCATCATCTATTAACTTAATTTTATCTGATTTAAAATACTGTTCTTTTAAATTGTTATTAAAACTAGTATGTAATTGAGTTTTCAAACTATTAATAATTGTTTCATCAGTACTCGTTATTTTTCGCATAAGGTAATGGTCTAATACCTCATATTTATTAGATCCATGCCATTTATGAATATCTGTTTCATTTACATCTAAATTAAAATCAGTCATCGTTTTAAATAACGTTTTATAGACTATACCACCTTCATCGACAGTTGTTCCTGCCATATCAAATACTAATAGTTTTATGCGTTGATATACCCTACTATATTTTTCGGTTTTAATCACTATATTCATATTTATTAACATAAAAAAGTTTAGTCTTTAAATTCATTCTTTAAAATAATTTAAGTACTTATTCATAGTTATGTTTAAAATGAGAAAAGAAACTTCTGCTCTTGGAATTTGTTTTGAAAGTCTAGTTATTTTGGCATTTATAAATGTGATATATACATCTATTCAAAAAATATATACCTTTTTAGATAGTTATTATGTTATTATTCCATCATTTGTTATAAAAGGTACAGAATATATTTTAAAAAAAAATAATAAAGATGAATCTAAAGAAATTATTAAAACTAAACTTAGCACTATTCATGCCGTATTACTATTTATATCTAATGTATTATTTCTATATAATTATCTATCATTAGATTTATGGAAATTCGGATTGCTATATTCGGTTATCTATAATGGAATGGATATGGTGTATTTATACTATAGTGATATGAAAATAAAAAAAGAATTGTTATTTCATCACTTAATGTTAATTACGTGTATCATTCCAATTTTAGTGAATTTAAATATAGAATTACCATCTAATTATTATAGATTAATAGCTTTAAATTTTTTGTGTGAAATAACTACCATTCCATTAAACTTTTCTTGGATTTTGTATGCCAAACATAAACAAAAAACATCTCAATTCAAAGTACTTTCTGGATTAACTATTTTACTTTATATTCCATTTAGAATATGTTTAACATCCTATTTATCTTATACAGTTCTGGAGTGGAATTCTAATTTTAAATATTTTCAGTTTATGTTAACTACATTGAATTATTACTGGTTTTATAAAATGGTTAAGAAGGTTGGAAGTATTAGGTGAATTAATAAATAAAAAAAAAATAAAATAAAAAATAATGATATGAAGAGTTGTTGTAATCATACAAAAAATGCCAAAAAATGTAAAAGAACAAAAGATAATAAAATATTTGTATTACCCAGAAAATTTTCAAAAAAAAAATGTTTGAATTCTAACATAAAAGGTTTTAGTATGAAAAGTTCATGCGCGCCTTATAAATATTGTAAAAAATCAAACTTTTTATATAATCCAGATAATCCTAAAAAAAGCTTTGACGTTTATGTCGATAAAAATCCTAAAGACACTATAACTATTAAATATACAACTGTGAATGATGTAAAAAATACTATAAAAAAATTAGAAAATCTATATAAAACTAATAAATATAATCACAAAAGAATTTGGCAAGTAGGTATGATTATGAAAGTGCGACTTGAAGCAATGTTAAAACATAAATCTAAATTATATCCTAATGCCAAATTTGTTAAAGAACGGTATCAATTGGCAAATAAGTATTTTATGTTTTTAAGAAAAAGGACACAAACACCTAATTATAAAAGAAAATTATTAGTATTTAATAAATAGACATATTAAAATTTGGTGGAGAATAAATATGAAGTGAATATGCCGGAAAAGGTTCTGGATTGTATATTTTATGGTAGCATATTGTATTATCTATATAACCTATATCATTGGGTAATAAAGTGACTAAATTAGTTAATTCAATTGTTTTAGGATCATAGGTTTCTTCAATTAAAATGCCATCTAATACTTTATAAATACAACCATTTTCTGGATGGTTATGGATATGACTTTTGGCCCCAGGTGCCCAAGATATTAAAATTAGTTCATAATCTTTTGTTTCATGTAATTTTGTACGATTTATTTTTTTGATTTCAGTTTTACTGTCTTCAACTATAACATTTTCTTTATTTTGTTGTATATTTTTTTGTATATTTTGTTTTCTTATATAATCTAAAAATTCAAAATGACTAATTTGGTGGACGTAAGATTGACATTCTTTTAAATTTAATTTTAAACTATTTGACTTTGATTTTAAGAAATGGGTATCTAATAATTTTATTAATCGGGATACCATAATTATTATTTAATAAATATATTTTTATAAATAGTATTTAATTTGTTTAATAAAATTTATATTAACTTGATTATGATATTTAGTTTAAATTTTTTTAAACTATATTAAACAATTAAATTAAATACCTTAATAAATAAAAATAAATATGTTTTTAGATTTATTTTTAGGAGTGTATATCGGATTATTTGAAATCATGTTGTTTTTTATAATTGGTTTTGGACTTAAACTTACGCTTAAAAACTTTAGAACTATAGATGCCTTTACCTATTATTGGTCTTTAATGACTGTATTAACATTATTATGGGAAGTATGTTTCATTTCTAATTATAAAAAAACAAATATAGTGTCTACTGCATTACTTAAAAATAAAGAACATGTATGGACAAATACTTATGATTTATCCTATTTAGTGCCTTGGAAATTTGCCGAAATTTTTTATGCCGAATATGGTGCCTATGCAGATAAAGAATATATGACGATACGAAATGATTGGAGTAGAATCATTGAAGGTTCGCATGCTATTTTTTGTGGTTTATTTGTATTACTTGCTTTTATGTATAAATTAAAAGATTTAGAAACTAAATATAAAATAAGTCTTGGTATTGGAATGGGGGCTCAACTTATGAATTCTATTTTGTATATGGGAAATTACTTTATACAGTGTAAAGATCCTGGTAGTTTAAATTTTAATACAACCCAATTTCCAACTGGAGATTATTTAGAGAAGCGGCCCTTTATGTACGTAAATCTGTTTTGGACGGTGATGCCAATGGGTATTATTATAGATTTGCTTCTATTTTTGGTTAAACAAGATACATTACATATGAATTCTATAAAAAATAAAAACACTAAGAAAAATGAAATAAATATGAATTAAAATAGTTAAAAATAAAAATATAATAGTATTATACTATGCAAATCTTTGTGAAAACACTAACTGGTAAAACTATTACTCTTGAAGTTGAATCAAGCGATTCTATTGAAAATGTCAAGGCCAAAATCCAAGACAAAGAAGGTATTCCACCAGACCAACAACGTTTGATTTTTGCCGGAAAACAATTGGAAGATGGAAGAACTCTAAGTGATTATAATATTCAAAAGGAAAGTACTTTACATTTAGTACTTCGCTTAAGATAATTATTTTTCATTTTTTTTGAAAGTGTTGGAAATTTATGTTTATAATTACATTTAATCTCATGTTCAAAAATGTCAATGATATATCTATGTTCATTCATTTTATTAATTGTATAATATAGAATTTCCGTTTTATGTTTTGTTTTAATTCTAATATTTGTATTAATCATAAAAGTATTAGACTCTGAATTGTCTTCAATAATTGCCATTAATTGTTTTTCAATACGCGAATAAAAATTTGTAGTTATAATTTCTGGGGGGCACATGTAAATAATTGCTATTTGATCATTATGTTCAGTTTCTTGAACACTATTTTTAGGTCCAAATTCTTTTCGACACAAAGGACAACTCGAATTTTCTAGAAGCCAATGTGTAAGACATTTATTATGAAATGAATGCGAACATTGAGTTTTATAACTTTTGGATGTGATTGGTTCCATACAAATGCCACATTCAGTAGTCATCTTAGAGAGTATGTATTTATAATACAAAATACATAATATGAAAGTCAATTTTATTCTATGTAAATTTTATTCTATGTAAATTTTATTATAAAAAAATATATATTTATAATATAATATAATAAGATAAATGGTAGTATTTTACATGACAGTAGCTACATTAGATATGGCATTAGGTGTTGTTTGGTGGCTTACTAAAACAACAACCAAAGGAATTTATTATGGTTCTTATTATTTATTATATGGTGAAAATCCTCAAAAGGTATATAATAAAAACGATTTAATGGTTGAAATGAATAACTTACAAAAACAAATAGAATATTTACAATAAATAAATAAATAAGTTTATTATATTTTATTTTTTTATAACTAAAGTAATAATGGAAAACTATGATTCATTAAATAATTTATTATCAAGTTTGTCTATTTCTGAAACTAAACCACATTCAAATTCAAATTCACATTCAAATTCAAATTCAAATTCCGATCCACATTCACATCACCAAACATCTACCCAAAAACTAAAAAATGATTTAGAAAAAGATAAAGAAAAAATGAATAATACAATGTGTTTTAGAGATTTAGACTTTAAACGATCAGACATGATGTCTCCTTTTAATGATGTTAATGAACTGTTTAATTCTAAGAAAAAAGAAGAAAAAGAAGAAAAAAAAGAAACTTTTAGAGATATGAATGCCGAATTACAAAATAGAAATAATTTATTAGCTTCTAGTAGACAACTTCCTATTTTTGAAAATTTACCAAAATTAACGCGATTAGGTGATTCTAAATGATTTTATTAAAATTCATTAAAAGTATCAATACATAACCATTCTACTTTTTTAGTATTACTATGATATGGAATATGTATTTTAAAATCATTTAGCACTGCTCCATTAGTTGCCAATTTAATATCTGATAACATCACTTTCGTTTTAGTAAAATTAAATTCTATCTGAGACATATCCCGCCACCTTTTAAATGATTTATCGTGAAAACATTGATAATAGTGATCTGTCATTTTATCATTCGATACAATATGGGCCTTTTCTAAATAAATACCTAGATACAACCAATACCAATCATCATTTAATCCTTTTTTAGTTTTATACAACATATTATCATTTTCCCATTTAGCAATAAGTCTTTTATTATGGTCAGATACATATTTTAAATTCAAATGTTTTTCATGTAGAAATATCATTATTTTACCTTTATGTTTTAATTGGTTAACTATCTTATCAATATTAGTATAAGACAATTTTCCACCTTTATCTGGTCTTTGTTGAAAAAATCCAATATTTGCTCCATCAAGAATATAGTCTACATTAAATGCTCTTGGATTGTTATGAATAGAATCAATAAACTCTATAAAATATTTATTTTTTTGAGCAACATTATTACAAATTATATCCAAAATACATTTTTTATGGTATGAAGATAATTTATCTCGCAAAAGCGATGTATTACATTTTTTACATATATGATTATGGATAGTTGAATTTGATACTCTAAATGTATAATAGAAAGATATAATAGATGCTAATTCATTAGATATAATATCTAATTGTTCTATCATTAATTTAAATATAGTCTCATATTTATCTACATACTGGTTCTCTCCAAAAAAAGACAATAACAAGATATAATCATTGTCATCTAAAGTAATACCATTAAATAGTAACGGATAGATTGTTTCCATTAATTCCGTGTTTTTAGTTTCTACAAATAAATGAATGAGTGGTGTAATGGTTCTTTTTTTAATTTGAATCTCTTCTGTTTTCATGATGTTTAATAGATGATAAATTTTTTCAGTGTTATTAAGTTTGGCGCAAAGGCGAATAGTAAGATTGAAAGAACATTCGTTTAGAGCGTTCATTTCTGTATAATTAATAATAGATGTTAATGTTTTATGCGATTTATCTAAATTATTAAAGGTATCTATTAGTGTAATTAAGATAATATTAAACATCTCATTTGTTATAGTTATAGTATTTTTTTCAAAATAAGACAACATACATTCCCAGTTCTTATTCGTTTGGTATTGTCTTAGTTCATCCATTTTATTTTGTTTTGTTTTGAGTTATACAATTTATAAATTATGAATATTTTCAATTTTATTAATTTATCTACTTATTACTTTGTTTTTATAAAATTATTTTGTTTTTATAAAATTATTTTGTTTTTTATAAAATTATTTTGTTTTTATAAAATTATTTTGTTTTATAATAGTATAAATGAATACAAATCATGACTTTCCAATAAAAATTATTTCCCAGACCGGTAAAGTGTCACCCAATCGTAATCCACAAAAAGATGTAAAATCAAAAATTTTATCAGAAAAAGAAGTAAACCAAAAATTAACCAAAGCCATCCATATGTTATATAGGAGTCAAGGATATATCCCACCTTCTAATATAGATGCTCTTATTAAAGAAATAAAATTAATACGCCCAACATTAGAAAAAGATATTAGAGGTAAAAATGATCTAGAGATTAAACGCTATTTAATGCCTATTATAGAACAAGCTAAACGTAATTTAGAAGCTACTAAAAAAAAGCAAGAAAAACAAAATAAAAATAGTAGAGTAAATAGACGTATGGGACTTTTTAAAGCACCTGGTAGTAAAAAAAAAAGTAAAGGTCGACAAACAACAAAAAAAAAAAGTAAAAGTAAAAGAAAAAGTAAAGGACGAAAATAAATAAATTCTATTTTTTATAAAAATATATTTATAAATATCTTAATTAGTTTAATTATAATTAAAATTAACCTAAATGAGACGATTGAATGTAGCATATCATAATTATAATTCTTATTCTAAAATAATTACTCATCAATCTGGACCAGCCCAAGCAATGTTATATTCTTTAGGGTTATCACAAAAAGATTTAAAAAAACCACAAATTGGTATAGGTACCGTTTGGTATGAAAGCAATCCATGTAATTCACATTTAAGTAGTATATCAACTAAAGTTAAAGAAACTTTTAAAAATAAAGATTTATTAGGATTTAAATTTAATAGTATTGGTGTTTCCGATGGTATAAGTATGGGTACATCTGGTATGCAATATTCTTTATTATCAAGAGAATTAATTGCTGATAGTTTTGAAACAATATGTCAGGCACACCATTATGATGGTTTAATAAGTATTCCTGGTTGTGATAAGAATCTACCAGGTGTATTAATATCTATGGTTAGATTAAATCGTCCTTCATTTATTATTTATGGTGGTGCGATGAGACCCAATTATTATAATAATCAAGAATTGGATATAGTATCCGCTTTTGAAAGTTATGGGAAATTATTAAAGAATGAGATTTCAGAAGAAGAACATACTACTATTTTACAAAATTCATGTCATAAAAAATGTGGAGCTTGTTCTGGTCTTTATACTGCCAATACTATGGCATCTATTTTTGAAGTCATGGGATTAACACTTCCGAATAGTTCATCTAATCCTGCTAATTCATTAGAAAAACTAGATGAAGCAACTAAAAGTTATGACACTATGTATCATTTAATGGAACAAAATATCTTACCATCTGATATTTTAACAAAAGAAGCATTTATTAATGGTATTAAAATGTTATATGTAACTGGTGGTTCAACAAATGCCATTATACATTTAATGGCAATAGCTCAAAATACAAATATTAAATTAACATTAGCTGATTTTAATAACTATAGTGACATACCAGTTTTATTAAATATGAAACCTCACGGAAACTATATGATGTATCATTTATATAAGAATGGTGGTATGAGCACATTCATAAATTATTTAATAGACATAGGCATTATTAATGGTAATGTATTAACTATTACTGGTAAAACATTAAAGGAAAATGTAAAAAATTTTAAAATTAGTGACAACGATATAATCTATAGAATAGAAACACCATTTAAAAATAATAGTCACATAAAAATTTTAAAAGGAAACATAGCACCTAAAGGTAGTATATCTAAAATGTATGATAATTCTTTACAAAGAATCGTGAATAAAGCCAAAGTGTATTATAGTGAAAATGACATGATTGATTCGCTAAATAAAGGACACATAAATCAAAGTAATATAATAGTAATACTAGGACAAGGCGAAACTATTGGTTGTCCGGAAATGTTAAAACCTACAAGTGCATTGATTGGATATTTTGGTGAACAAGCGCCACCATTAATTACAGATGGTAGATTTTCGGGAGGTTCTAAAGGTATATTAGTTGCTCATTTAGAAGATATGTATAAAGACAATTCAATAACAGGTTATATTAAAGATAATGATGAAATTGACATTAATTTTGTAACAAATACTATAAATTTATTAATTACTGATGAAGAACTAAACGTAAGAAAAAATAACATTAAAATAGAAAAACCTACATTTAATGGTGTTTTAAACAAATATAGTAAATATATAGGTGATATTGATAATGGTTATTTAATACATTAATTCAAACTATTTTTATGTATCTATTGTAAATGACCTATTCTTATACACTTATACCTTTAAAGAAAATTTATCAGTTAAGTAAAAAAAATAAAAAACAGAAACTTAATTCGCAATGTAATCCTATAAAAAAAAATATAAAAAATTATATAAAATCTAATAAGAAACAGTATAAAACGAGAAAAAAAGCATTATATAGAAACATAAAAAAAATGTCAGTAAATAATAAATGGCTCCATCGCGTAAAAAAAAAACTTCTAAACCTGTATCAAAAAAAATAAAAAGGAACTTGAGTACACGATTATATAAAAAATCTAATTCTAATCAAAATCAAAAACAAAGTAAAACATGTAATAAAAAACTAAATAAAATGGAAGGTAAACAAATACCAAAAACCTATTTTAAAACTAGAGTGAAAGCACCAAAATCAAAAAAGAAAAATCCATATAAATGGCAAACAAAATGTAGTAAAGATATCTTTAAAAATAAAAAAAGTGTTGTTTTTTCATTACCAGGTGCGTTCACACCCACGTGTTCTAATTCTCACCTTCCAGATTATGAAAAATATCATGATGAATTACTAAAACACGGTATAGATAATGTATATTGTCTTTCAGTGAACGACGCATTTGTAATGCATCACTGGAAAAACAATAAAAATATTCAAAAAGTAAAAATGTTACCAGATGGTAATGGTGATTTTACACGTAAAATGGGAGCATTAGTAAAAAAAAATAATCTAGGTTTTGGTGATAGGTCTTGGCGGTATTCTATGTTAGTTGACGATGGTAAAATAATTAAAATTTTTAGTGAACCGAATATGAAAGACAATCATAATTCTGATCCATTTGTTAGATCAGATGTTAAAAGTATGTTAAAGTATTTACAGAATCAGTAGATTTATTCTCTCAACTCTCTAATCACTTTGGCAACCTTCCATAATTCTTGGTTATTCATCTCTTCCAATTCTTTATTTAGTTTTTCCCTGTAATTCATATCAGAATTGGCATGAATTACTGTATCTGTTTCACTGCCATCAATCACTCGATCATAACATTCCGCAATAATAGGTTTCAATGCCTTCTCAAATTTTGGTGCCCAATCCAATGCTCCTCGTTGAGCAGTTGTTGAACAATTCGCATACAACCAATCCATTCCTTTGTCTGAAATGAGTGGATACAAACTTACTAGTGCTTCTTCTACTGTTTCATTATATGCCTCTGATGGACTATGTCCCTTTTCTCTTAGTAATTCGTATTGGGCTTTAAAGGCGCCCTGAATAAGCCCCATCAAAACACATCGTTCCCCAGTCAAATCACTATATACTTCCTTTTCAAATGTTGTTTCAAAGGCATTACTTGATCCAATACCAAAAGCAAGTGCCAAACAAGTGTCTTTGGCACGACCTGTATAATCTTGATCTATGGCATAGGATACATTAATCCCTTTCCCCTCAAGAAATGCTTTACGAACTGTAATAGCAGCACCTTTAGGAGCAACAAGTACAACATCAATATCTTTAGGTGGAACAATATCTGTTTTATCTTGATACGTAATTCCAAAACCATGTGAAAAGTAAAGTGTTTTATTTTCTGTAAGGTATGGTTTAATAGTATCCCATTGTTTAATTTGACCTACATCAGATAGAAGGTATTGAATAATATCTCCTTCCGATGCGGCCTCTTCAATAGATACTAGATTTTTGCCTCTTTGCCATCCATCACGCAAAGCTCTATCATAACTGTCACCTTTCCGTGTTCCAATAGTAACATCAAAACCTTTATTTCTTAGATTACGTGCTTGTTCTCGTCCTTGTGGTCCATATCCAATAACACTAATTTTACGGTCACCTATAATTTGTTTACACAAATCTAATGGATAATCATTTTTTTCAATAATAGTTTCAGTATAACCATTAATAGTAAAGGTAGACACTTGTCTAATTTGTGAAGCTGGTGAGAATTTGGAAATGAAACGCAACATATTAATCTTAATAATATTACAAATCTTTAATTCATTTCAATTTTCTTCTATTTCTTATTTTTTTTAGTTTTTTTTGATTTTTTAGATTTTTTAGATTTTTTAGATTTAGATTTTTTAGATTTACCAGGAACTGAATTTAAACCTAAACCTAAACTTAAACCTAAACTTTTCAGAATTTCTTCTCTATCTTTTTCTAACTTTTTAGAAATAGTGTCTTTTAAATGGGTTTCAACCATATCAACTGGAAATGGTGTTCCAAATGCTCCAGGATGGTGTCCTGTATTTGGTTTTAATAAATACATATTTTGATGAGGATCATATTTAGATAATATATAAGCATGAGCCCAAACATCTAATTTTAATTCTATGTTACCTTTAATATTATATAAACCATCTTTATCAGGTTTAATGTTAATATAATTCATTTTTTTTTTTGAATTAGAACCATTTTTAGAATTAGAACGTGTATTTTTTTTAGTATTAGAATTAGAATTAGGTTTGAGACTTAAAGCTTGTAATCTGGTTCTCATTATACTATAATTCAATAAAAAAATTAAATTTAATAAAAATAAAATAAAAATAAAATAAAATAAAAATTAAACAACAAAACTATATAATTCATCATCCAATGTTAATTTAGTATATTTGTAATGGTACTTATCTAAATTATCTATTATTTTTTGTAAATTATCTTTATGTCCTAATTCTATTCCAATCAAAACCCTCCCATAATTTTTATTTGTTTTTTTTATATATTCAAATCGTGTTATATCATCATGAGGTGTTAAAATACTATTAATAAATACTTTTAATTGATTGGGTTTTTGAACAAATTCTAATATAAAATAATGTTTTAAACCTAAATAATTTAAACTTAATTCCATCATTTCATTATATCGTGTTAGGTCATTGTTCCCACCAGATAATACACACACAACCGTTTTACCTTCTATATCTTCTTTAATAGCATCTAAAGCACAAATAGGCATGACTCCAGCTGGTTCTAAAACTATACCTTCATTTTGATACATATTAATAAGTTCATACGAAATATGGGCGTTAGATACTAAAATAGGTAATTCTATATTTTTTAATAGTTCAAAATTGTGTTTTCCTATTTGAGAAACACTTGCTCCATCAACGAACGTATCTATTGAATCTAATACAATTCTTTTATTTTGTTTTATGGATTCATATAAAGATGCAGCACCGATTGGTTCAACACCTATTAATTTAGTTTTATTATTATTATTATTATTATTATTATTATTATTATTATTATTATTATTATTATTAAATTGATTTAATGCTTGAGTATAAAGTTGTAACCCAGCCAATAGTCCACCACCACCAACTGACGATATAATATAATCTGGATTACATTCATCAAATATATCTAAAGCTATCGTTGATTGACCTTCTATTATATCCATATCATCAAATGGATGAATAAATAAATTATTATTTTTTTCGCAAAACGAAATGGCATTTTCTAAACTATCATTAAAAGTATCACCTTCTATTTTTATAGTTATATTATCTTTACCATAATACTTTATTCTATTAATTTTTTGGATTGGTGTTGTAACTGGTAAAAAAATAGTACCATGTTTATTTAATAAATGACAAGCATATGAAACACCTTGAGCGTGATTTCCTGCCGAAGCAGTTACTAAATTATCACAGGTATTATGTTTTAATATTTTATGTAAAGAACCTCTTATTTTAAAAGAACGGGATAATTGTAAATCCTCACGTTTTAAATAAATAGATGCTTTGTATTTATCGGATAAAAACACATTTTTTTCTAATGGTGTTTTTTTGATATAGGTGTTTAAAATAGATCTAATATGATTAGATCTAGAAAACATATTACTATTAATTACAAATAATATAAAAATAAGTTTAAATTTTTTTACTAATAAAATATTAATAATTAATTATTAATAATTATTCGATTTTTTCAAATACAAATGTTGTGTTCAAAAAACTCAACATTTTTAGATTATCAGTCATTTTACTTGAATCACCATATTTACTTTTAGATTTACCTAATTTTTTATGGTAGTCTTCAAATGATTCCATCTTTTTCAATTCTAATCCATAAGTTAAGGCCTTTTTGGCAACAAAGTTGAAATTTACTAACCATTCTGTAATTGTTTTTCCAATAGATTCCATATATACATTTACTGGCATTCCTATTGAGGTAGAATCATCTTGTAATATATCATCTTCATATTTCTTCACGATTTGGACTACTATATTTCCTTTTTCATAAATAGTAAATTCACCATTATTACGTGTAAGTTCGGCAAATACCTTCGCACCATCAAAACATGTACCTATAAAATGACCACCCTTTTTGAGATTCGTCGACACATTCGTCAAAAATATATCTAATTTCACTTCAGATTCAAAGAAGTAATGGAAGGAAAACTGACTACTAATCACATTAAACTGATTTGAACCCATACCATAAAATCGTTTTAATTTTGAATTATCCACATTTGCCAATTCTACATTTTTATAAAGAACATCCAAATAGTAGGCATTCAAATCGTCTTTGGCAGCAGCTCCAGTATTCAATAATTTAGATGAATCACCCCATATAACTAATATATTTTTTAATAGATTTGATTTATCATCTAATTGTTTATCCAAAATTCGATTACAAATACCATTATTAACATTTTCAAGATTATCGCGACTAATATCAATCCCAACAACATTATTCAATTTACTATCTATCCAATGTGATAAATCTCCCCCTTTACCACATGAAACATCCAACAAATTATCACCTTTTTTAGAGTTGTCTGAAATTAAACTCTTTTTAATATAGGAATGAAAATCTGCTAAAGGTTTTGTATTAAATTGAGACCGAGATTTGTCTTGACTAACATAATATACTTCTTCATCAACAAATGGAGTTATTCCAGTCATTATCATATCCTTTGTAATAGGTTGATGAATACTTCTCCATACATTTGTTGCAGTAATGAAATCATTTGGCATAAAATTATTTCTTACACGCATCGGAATCCAACAAAATCCCTCTCCTAATGAAGGATCATAACTAAATTCAACAATAGAATCCGACGTAATAATTTCTTTGTTATTACAAAATAATACGGAATTTACTATTGGGATATATGCCAATTCAATATTTTTAACATATGGATTGTGTGGTCTAAATGGAACCATCCCATATATACTTTTAAATTGTAGTTCTTCATTTAGTACTCTACACGAATTATGTTTAGTATGTTGTTCTGGATGATATCCAACATTCAAAATCAATACCTTGTAAGCAACTACTTTATTACGATGTTCCATATATCTTATTTCATCTTCACCATCTAGTTTTTTTATGTCAACTCTAAAATCAATTGTATTTTCATCAGGTGGTTTCCATTTAAATAATTTATTCCATCTACCATCAAATTTAGCAGCTTTTCCATTCATTTCATCGCCCACCGCCAAATGTCTTGGAGTAAATACTAATCCATCAATTTTATATATGTAATCTTTACTCATGACTTTCTCAATTTCCGAAAATATTTTGGTATCAGCTTGTAATTTAGTAATTTGACTTTCTAACTCTGGATTTGCTTCTTCTGATGATTCCAATTCCAATTGTTTAGATATTAGCAACTCATTAACTTTGTCATCATAATCAACGATATCACCATAATAATATTTTTTATTAATGAACAAAATATCATACAAGGTTTCCACTTCGAATTTTATTTGTGTAAGTATTTCTTGACGTGATTCTAATAGTTCGCCTTTTTCTTTTTCTTCTACAGTTCTATTTAAAATACGTTCGCGTAAATCTTCACCTTTATGAACGTATAAATCAAATATGGCAAATAAATTAATATTTTTACCCTCTTTATCCGTTACTATCAATTCACCATCAAAAATTGTATTTGCCAATCCAGTCAATTTACAACCAAATGATTTAATCTCATTTTTTCTATTTATAAAGTAAACACTATCATTATCAAGAACAACACAAATATTCCGTTCTCCATCAGCCTTTTCAGTCACACTATATTGTCTGCGAATAGAAAGTAGTTTAGAATAATCGATATAATTATGTTTTACCAAATGTTTCATTTCTAATGTCACATTTTGAGGACCAGAAAATTTATAATTATTTAACAATTCTTTTAATTTGGTCTTTACGGCTTGTTTTTCTGAATTAGAAATAATAAAATTACTTTGTTGGATGCCTTGTAAAATTATTCCGACATTATTAATCATTTTTTCCAAAATTTCACCATATTTTGATTTATGTCCTGTTTTATTACCTAAATATTCTAATTCTATTTCATATTCAAAATCATTCGTTAAAACACTTGAACTTTGTAAAGTCTTTGATGTTACATATTGTTCAACCGTTTTCCCCTTTATTTCTACCATATCATCTTTCTTTAAAGATTTCCAATAGTCATCAAATGACATGTCTTTTGCCTTCAAAGGTTTAATAACAAATTTTTTTAAAAACTCTTCTACCTCTCTTTTCGGTTTTTTAATATTGGGTAAAGTTTTAACAAGTTTATTAGACGATTTAACTACAGTGAGATCAAAACTAAAGAGTTTGTCACTTGTAATATAACTAAATCTTTTTTTGTAACGAAATGTTTTTTGTAATTTAGACCAATCATTTAATAATTTTAAATCCACTTTCTTCTTATCTTCGCTCTTTAGATTGAATCTAATATTATAATTTCCAATATCTATATTCTGAACTGCCTTTTTAGAAATAAGTTCATATTGTGACCCATTAAGTGTACTTAAGTTATTCGATTTACAGTATTTATTAATTGACATATTACCATTTACTGTATATCTCATAGATTTCTGATCTTGAATAAAAATATCGAGTGATTCACTATTAGACTGCATATTAATATCAGGAATTCCCTTTATTTTTTTAATAACATCATTAAACATCTTTCTAGAGATTTTATTTCCAGGAGTAGATTTAACAACACACTCTAACTCTAAAGCAGAATTTTGTTGAGCATCTTTAATAAGAGACGTTAATCTATCCTTATATTCTTTGATATCCATTATAATATAATCATATATTATATTCTTAAATAAATCAATTTTTATGATAATAAGGATAAATCATGATATAGTTGCTGTTTATTTTTTTTCTTTTTATCTAGCACTATATCTATATTATTTTCTTGACACAATTGTTGAAGTTCAGCTAATGAATAATGACTTATTTTATGTAACACAAGTTTGGTTTTAAAATGTGTTAAAATATCTGTTATAGTATCATTAGATAAATGGTTTCCATAAATTTCAATTAATGGAAGTATTTTATTATCATATTCCAATAGAATAATATTATTATCATAAGAATTATTGTAATAATTATATCGTTTTTTCTCTATATCAATCACAACTATATTCATTTCATAAATATTACATATGGCATAACATATATCTAATTTAACATGATTATCTACCTCAGAATCGCTCTGAAATACTTGTTTAATTAATTTTTCAATAGTGCATTTTTTAATCTTTTTATCTAAATAAAATTGTTTATGTGTATGAAAACAAAGATGTAATTTACTCAAACTATCTAAATAAAACTCTTCTAATTTACTTTTTTTATTAGAAGCCGCTTCAAGTTTATAATTAGTATCTAATAAATATACTAAGGATTCTAATATAGTGTCACAACCAAAAACATAATATTTATTTAAATCCATAAATTCAGAAAAATACTCTGGCATTTCAAGAATTTCATTTGAAATAAATTTTAAAACAGAGTGAGATACTGTATTAGTTTCAGGTTTATTATCAGGAATTTCTGAAACTAAATTAATAGGTATAGAATAAGATTGTAAAAATGAATTTGTATTCATTTCTGGAAACGAATGAGTATTAGATTTCACGACACGTGTGATATCATTAAGATATACTTGGGTCATATTATACTTTATTATATAATTACTCATTTAAATCAATTTTATTTAATCATTTATTTTTAAATCTTCATAGTAAATTAATAATTTTTCTATATCAGTTAAACATTCATTTGTAATTAAATTCATTTTAACAAAAATACCATTTTTATTTTTAGTGTATTTAATATCATGTTGATTAAAAATATGATAAATTTCTAAATATTGGGTTTCTTCTAAATTTAATATTTTATCTTTTAATTCTATTAATTCTGTATCGGTATAAGAATTATTAGACATAGATACATACTATAACTATAAAAATTTTATACTAAAAACGCTTAAAATAATCCATCTGGTATCAAATAAGCTTTTTTATCACCTGCAATATTTTCATTTACAGGACCAGGCATTGATTTTGGAACAGTATCAATATCTTTTAAATAGCCTACATATTGAGTGGCATTCACTAAAATATTTGGCACACAATAGTCATAAACTAAATTATTTAAATTTTTGATTTGTAGTTGAATATCAGTATCATTATTTAAGGCATTTTGTAAATAAATTGATCTCATAATTATTTGTAATTCTTTTTCTGATTGATTTCCAATATTATATTTATTATTTGACCCTTCTAACACTTTTTTTATTATATTTTTTTGAATATTATTAATATTCTTTCTACTAAAAAAAACTTCGCTTAATACTGTAGATTGTATAATTCCTTCTAAACTTTCTTTAAAGCCTTCTTTATTCTCTCCAACCTGAAATAAACTAAATGGTACATGATTTTTAGTATCTTTAATATCAACAAATCCATTTGATACTTGTTTATTATCTTTAGAATGAAATGAAAATTCTTTTCTAAATTCATCTCCAACTAATGGAACAGCATATTCACCTTCTAAAGGATTTGCAGTAGTTGTTGGACTAAATGTTGTTGAACTAAGTGTAGTTGAATTAGTACTTGTTGGACTTGGTGTAGTTGTATCAGCCATATTACTATTTAATAAGAAATTTTATTACAACTAAACGATATTAATTACAATTTATATTTAAATTTATCATTATTTGATTATCTAAATTCAATAACTTACCAGAAGTTGGAGATATTTCATTCTCAGAACCTTGTAACCCAAAATAATCTTCAGTAAATGTAACACCATCATTCTTTGAAAATTTCGGAAGAATTTCTATTACATTATAATAATTCGGTTCTGTTATAATCGCATTAGATGAATCTACAGCATATAAACTAATAATAGTATGTCCTTCTTCCCTTTCTAAAAATACTTTTAAATTAGTATTATTTACATCCACATTTTTAAAATAAATACGGTCGCCTAATCTATATTCATCACTACTAAAAAATTCCTTTGTTTTTATTTCTATTTTTCTTGATTCCATTGTTAAAGAAGGATTATCAGTATTTGTACTTTTAGCATTATTATTAACAGTTAATTGAGAAGTAGAATCTATAGAAATTATAAATGTATTATCAACAAAAAAAGTAGAATTAGTAATATACAATCCTACTCTTGTTTTAGTATTATGATCAGAATTAGTAATTAAATAAGTACTACTAGATACATCTCCTGTAAAAGTTTCTTTTGTACTTGAAATTTTTTCTATAGTTAATGTATCATTCTGTAATTCTAATATCGTTCCATCAGGTTTATAAAAAGAAATATGTAAACTACTTAACATATCTTTGGGTCTAATAAATTCGGCGGTACATGATACATTCTTGAATGCCAAATTTTCTAATGTATTATCCCGAACATTACTTTCTCCAATATTTATTAAATTATGATCGCTATAAATTTCTATATATGGGGCTGAAGTGTTTAAATTAGTACTATAATTCAGACTATTGCTATATGATTTTGGCAATATATAATCCATTATAAAGACACCACTCGCTTGATTTAATACTTTATTAGACCCATTTTGATGTGTTTGAATCTCATCTACTTTAACAGTAATATATTTTAAATCCGATAATTTAGTAAATCTTAAAGGACGACTATTAAATTCTGTAAGTGTTGTCGTTGTTATTCCTAACTTTTTGGCACAATGAACTTCATCCAAATTTATAAAAAAATTAGGAATAATAATAGAATTCAGCTCTATACTTTTTATATTTTTATACACTTTATTTAAAATCCCTAAACTTGTATCTACATTATTTGCCAATCTAAAACTAAAATCACATGTTTTATCACCATAAATCCAATTCCTATCTACACTATCTATTGTTAAAGTATTCATATCTGACCTAATTTTATTATCTACATTAATATTCATTATTAAATTAATAGAATTATTTTAACTTTAAATGTTTAATGTTAATTTTTAATGTTAATTTTTAATGTTAATTTTTAACTTTTAAATTTTAACTTTTAATTTTTAATGTTAATTTTTTTGGTTTCATTTTTTTATCTGGAGATGATGTTTTTACTGTTTTCGAATAACCATAATTTTTTAATTCCCTTTTAATAGTATCTATATCCTCTCTCCACAAGTCTTGTTTCGATTTAGATTTAATCAATTCTAATTGTTCATTTAGATTTGCCAACTTCTTTTCAAATTCATCAATCTTTTCAAATGTTAGATTATAAATAGGCATCTTTAACAAGTAATCATAACTACTCTCTATTTCGGGATAACCTTTAGATTTGAGTTGTTCTATAATATCTACCTTCTTCACCCTAATAATAGTGATTTTCTCTTCAATAAATTCATTAATAAATCTAATTTTAATTGCCAGCAAATCAATTTCCTTTTGTAATTCATCTATCATATATGTTTTACGAACCTCATAAAGTTCCAATCTCACATCACAAAAATCTCTTAGAATATCCAATACATTATCATATTTAGTAATTGTATTATTGGCATTATAGAGAACCATATTACTTGTATTGATAGATGATGTCAATTTAAATAGTTTATAGATTTTATCAGGCGACAATTTAACCAAAGTGTCTTTATCCATAAATAGCTCAAAATGAATTTTAGTATCGGTACAATATGAATTATAGTATCTAATAATCTGATGTTTAGATTTATTTTTACTATCTAGACACAATGTTTCCAAAAATTCTTTGTATTTATCCGTCCATACACCAATCGGCAATTCTGTAATAATCAATTTATTATCTTTAGTAGTATAAGTTCCTTTAGAAATATAAGTATGCTTACTTTCTTTAGTAATTGTTCCAGTAAACCCTCTATAATATGGATTCATATCATTCATTTCTTTATCATTCATGTAATTGTTAATATTACCAATAATATCAAATGGATTATAAAGTGGAACATCAGTAGACCATCCAGTTCCAATACCTTGACACCCATTAATTAGAACCATCGGAAGTACAGGAACATAGTTATTAGGTTCAATTCGCATGCCTTCATCAAATTGTGGTTTATAAAGTGCGTCATCTTGTTTATTAAATAATAGAGATGTAATCTGAGATAATTTTGTATAAATATACCTAGGTTGTGCCGAATCCTTACCACCCATAATCCTTGTACCAAATTGCCCAATAGGTTCCAACAATTCTATATTATTTGATCCAATATAATCTTGAGCCATATTCACAATCGTTCCTTGGAGACTTGCCTCACCGTGATGGTATGCTGCATTTTCACTAATATAACCGGCCAACTGTGCCACTTTAATTTCAGTTTTAGTAAGATTCCGTTTAATACTTCCATACAATACCTTACGCTGAGAAGGTTTCAATCCATCAATACAACTTGGAATAGATCTAATATTATCGGATGTTGAAAAATGTTTAAGGTCTTTTTGTACGAAATCTGTAATAGAAACCAAACTTGTATCGTAATCAAGAACATTTTCTTTATTATAGGTTTTCAACCAGTCTTTTCTATTATTTGAACTATCATCATTTTTACTAAAGGCCATCCTCATCATATCAAAATCTTCAGCTTCTTCCGCCGTATATTCTACCATCTTAAAATCTTTAAAATATTGTTTCGCTTCCTTAGGGGTGCTAGTACCCAAACCTTTATAGTATTTGGCAGTCCATTTATTATCTTTATTTTCTGATTCCCATTTTTTAAAATCTTTCAAACTATAAAATTCAATGACTTTATTTTTAGAGTGTTTAACCTTAACAATAGGTGTTAACATACTCGTAATAAAACCTTTATATTTGAATAGTGAAGGCCACAACGTATCAAATAAATTAAAGAGTAATCCTTTAATATGCGACCCATCTTCATCCTGATCTGTTAGAATCATAATTCGTCCATAACGCAATTGACTAATATCTTCATAGATTTGATTCGTTTGCAACCCCATTATTTTTTTGATATTATTAATTTCAGAATTCTCCATAATTTTTTTCATATTTTTAACATCTCTCACATTAAGAATTTTTCCCTTTAGAGGAAATACACCATACTTATCCCGACCAACAATTTCAAGACCTGCCATGGCAGTAGATTTTGCCGAATCTCCTTCCGTTAAGATCAAAGTACATTTATCACTGTTTTTAGAACCCGCCCAATTGGCATCCTCCAATTTAGGAATTCCCTTTAGTCTATTCTGTTTTTTACCATCACTTTTCTTTAGAGTTTTAAGATCTTTTACAGAAGATAATTCTAATGCCCTTTCAACAAGACCAGATTTACTTAATTGTTCAATAAATTTAGATGATATCTCACATTTAGAACCAAATTTATCTTTATTTGTCGTGAGAAATTCCTTTGTTTGACTACTAAAACTTGGATTATCAATCGTACATTTAATAAAGACAACTAGATTTTCTTTTATAAAATTTTGTTTCACATCTACTTTCTTTTTTTTTAGTATCCATTCATTCATTTTTTTAGTAATTTGATTTACAATGTAATCCACGTGTTTCCCACCTTTAATGGTGTTAATACCATTCACAAATGAAATTTGTTCAAAATTCATAGAATCACTTAAGGCAACTGCCAGTTCCCATCTATTATTTACAATCTCATGAATTCTAAATGAATCGCTTTTTTCTCCAATATACAGGTTAATATATTTTTCAAAATTTTTACATTCTAATTTAGTATCATTAAAATAAATACTAACACTATTATTTGTACAAGCTGCCAAATCATAAGCTCTTTTCAACATAATCTGAATCATATCATCTGTTAGTCCAGAAGATTTAAATCGTTCATAATCTGGAATATAGGAGATTTTAGTATAAGGTTTCGATTTATAGGGAGTAATTTTCGGTTTTGTTTTTCTAGTTTTATTGTCAAAAAAGGACATCAAGAATTTAAGTTTATTATTTGAATCTACTGTCTCTATTGTAAATTGTTTTGAAAATATATTTGCCAATTTGGCACCATAACCATTTTTACCTCCCACATGTTTAACTTCATCTTCTTTATAATTAGACGAAGTTAGCAATTCTCCAAAAATAAGTTCAGGAATATACATTTTTTCAGTTGGATGAATATCAACTTTTATACCTTCACCATCATTATACACACTAATTTCACCTGTTTCTTTATTTGCTGTAATTTTAATATTTTTAACTGGAAAAATAGATGTATCAGTGCTTTCACTAAGACGAATATATTGGTCCAAACTATTAACAATCAATTCATCAAACAATTTATATTCTCCAGGAATATAGGACAAATTTCCATGAACCATTTTTTTGGCGTCATTACAAAAATACCACGAAGCTATAGAATTTTGTTCAATATCACCAATATATGTATCTGGGATTTTAAGAACATGTTCTTCGTGGGTCAACTTACTGTATTCTTGTTTAGACATAATAGAATTAATATTATTAAAACTCTTTTATTTAAATCAAATTTTTTACATTATTTAATATTATATGTCCAATCAATATTATCTTTTATTATGTGTCGTATTAGCCATTATAGGAATTTCTGGTGTCATCTTTTTTAATACTGATTTGAAAGAATGTAAAAAGAACACAAACTCATCCACTACCAAAAGACCATACATCCCACCAAAATATCGTGATAATCGTCCATACCTTATGGATAAAGAAATAGTTAATCCTGATGAACCTTTTTATTGGTCAGATAATGAATATCGTGAATTACAAAATAATTAAAAATTAAATTCTTCGTTATAATTAATGTATATTACAGACTTATTATTTATTGATGATTATCAAGATGTTAAAAATATTATAATGTTATTCATTTTTATTATGGTAGTAGCTTTGTTAAGGAATATAATGGAACGAAATAAAAAAATAAAAGAGAATTTTTTGAATCATTAAAACTAGATTAATTTATTTGTTAAATAATAATGACCGTCATAAAAAACATTATAACAATAACTAAAGTCGTATTTTTAATACTAATTTTAATTTTATTTACTTGGTTACTTCATAAACCTAAAACGATTCAAAATAATATTCAAAATAATAAACATTCTAAATCTAATTTACAGAAATTAATAGACCAAGCAAATCATATTTTTATTATAGAGAATTTCGAAACATCACCTTCACCAAATACAGCAGTATCCAATCTTGAAAATGGTATAGAAAAAAGTAATACACAAACAACAGTTATGCCAGAGCCAGAACCAGATACAAATTCAGATCCAAACACATGTAATACGGATACAAATATATCAACAATTATAAATGATTTAGAAGAGATAGAAACTAAATGTTCAGATTTTGAAACTTCACAAACTAATAAATATCAAGAAGAAAGACAAAGATTAGATGATCTCTATAGACAACAATTAGATATAGAAAATGATAAAATCGAACAATTGCAAGGACTCGTCAAATATTATAAGAAACAGTATGATACTAAATTAAAAGTAAATAATAAATGTAGACAAGAAACAAACTTAAAATTAGAGAAAGATACTAAAACTATTCAAAATAATATTCAAAACTTACAGGCTAAAAAATTTATACTTGAATTAAATAAAGACCAATAAATATATTATGTTATATTAAGTTATTTATGGCTAAAGGAAATGACCAGTATGATGAAGATATCAAAGATCCTGTAAATGATTTAAAACAAGATTTTAGTGTTACTAAAATGTACTTAAATATAATGGTTATTCTATTGATTTTAGTACTTATATTACCAAATTTTGATTATTTTAAAAATATGATAAATAGTGAATAAAAATAATAGTTAATAATAAATGAAGTATATGAACTATTTAATACTTTGTATTATAATTGTATTATTGGCATGTAATCTTTATAAATCTATAGAACCTTTCGATCCGACAACTACCCCATTACAGTTAGATGAAGAGGAATATACTGAACCACAAAATTTGAGTTTGTTAAATAATGAAATGCCCCTGTTTAACGAATTTTGTTCAAAAATTAAACATATAAATAATAATTACAATGATAATTCTAGACAACTTTTAAAATTAAATAATATTTACATAAATAGACTTAATTTAAAAAAAAAGGAATCTAATAAATTATTACAAGACATCTTAGATTTACAGGAAACGCTTTATACTAATGAAGAAGAACTACAATATAGAAAAGATTACGAAGCTCAATCAAATGATAAGGTAGAAAAACAATTAAAAATTATTACTTCTGTTATCGATAATATTAAACAAAACAAAGAGAATCAAAACAAACTATTTTTAAACATAAATTAATTTTTTTATACAACTATTATAATGTATACTCAACAAAATTTTATATATATATTAATAGTATTAAGTTCCCTTTTAATATATATTTTTTTAAGAAATCGTGATAAATTTACGTTACAATTTCATACTCCAACAGCTATTAAACAAAAATCAGACTATAAATTAGAATGTATTCTATCATTGCGTGAAGAAGATGGTTTTTTGGCATCTTTTAAAGATACTAATAATAAAGCCAAAAATACATTGTTAAAAACAACTAATTTAAAAGGCAATCATTGGAAATCAGTCTGTAATGGACAACTACCAAATGGAGATCGAATACATCAATTATTCTGGTATGAAACACAAGATAAGGATCAAGCTAATAAAATAAAATTAATGTGTATAGGAGAAAAATCTAATAAATATACATTTTACATCAAAGAAAAAGATATAACTAGTCATTGGATTCCATTCAAAATTAATAATCAAACTATTAACAATAAAATGATTTCATTTATTATTTATGATTTAAATAAAAATAAAAAATTGTTAGGTATCAATTCACAAAATAATCAAATCTATAAACTTGATGTAACCAAAGCTGAATGGATAGGTCCTATTAATTTTTCAGATAAACCAAAAATTAAAAGAATCATTTATGATTTAGATAAAAAAATGTTAGGTTTAGATATAAATAATACTATATGGAAAAAAGATAATATTTACTGGGAAACTTCAGAATGGAAAAAAATAAAAAATAACTCACACAATTATATTAGTAATCAAAATAAATATGAAACTAAAGAAATATTAGATTTAATACATGATACAGATGGAAAACTTATTGCCATAACCAAACCATCATTTGAGAATAACACATCTAATCTTATTAAACAAATAGATTTTTCATTTAATTCATTATTTTCAGATTATTATGATGAAGTCGAAACCGACACTAAATCTAATAATTCATTTAATATCTTAGATACTATGAATATAAATAATAAAACATTACTCACCAAAAGTGATATAATTATGAATAAAACTGGGTTAGATATAGAAACATATGATTATATCAAAAAAGACAACTCTTTTTCCACAAATAAAAAACAATTAATTGACAAACTAAATTTCTTATTACAATTTAAAAAAAAATTTGTTAACAAATGTAAATATAATAATAATAATACTAATTTTACTCATCATAATACAGATACATATGATGAAATCTCTAATTTAATCAAATCTATTGAAAGTAAAGGATATTAATAAATTAAATTATTTATAATATTTAATGAAAGTGACACAAAATCACATAATATTTTTTGTAATTATAACTTTGTTTTCTTTATATTGCTATTCAACCTATAAAGAAAAGTTTGTTCTAAATTCAATTACATCATCTAAAAAAACACAAAAACAAATAATAGAAAATGTAAAATCATTGGCAGAAACACAAGCTTTAAATGATACTATAGATTCAGATGATATATTAAATCGGTATATAAATAAACATTTATTATCTAATACTTCCACAAATATAACTCCCCCCACCATTAATACACTTAATAATGATACATTAAAGGTATTACAATTAATAGAATTAAATGAGTTAAAATTAATATTAAAAAGAATTCATGAAATTGAAACATTACCTATACAAAATAAATTGACTAATAATCAATAAATAATCATAATTTATTTATTAATTTATATTAAATGGATATACTTCTAATTATACTTATTATAATAATAATACTATTAGGTTTTCTAAATATTCGAAAAGATATATATGAAAGTTTCACAACTAATAATCCTTCTTTACCACAATGTACACAAACAAAAATAAATAATATAGAATCATATAATCTACCACAACAATCAAATTGTAATCTTACGTTTGTGAATGAAGAAAAATATCAAGATAAACAAATTACAAATTATACTATATCTTTAGTATTTACCCCTCCAACAAATAACAGTAAACAATATTTATTATGTTATAAAGACAAATGGTGTGTTTATATTGAAAACAATACATTATATTTAACTGATACACAGGATACAATAAAAGAAAAAGAATATGGTAATGAAAATATCATAAGCGCAGATTTAAATAAACAAAACCCTAAAACATATGATTTACAATCATTGGGCGAGAGTGATAACAACTATTACCATTTAGCAATAGTTGTTAAGAAACTAACTAATAAGAGTAAAGTCTTTTTATTTTTAAATGGCTTAATTGGAGATATTACCATTGATTCTGATTCTAAATCTATACCATTTCAAGAGTTAAAAAAAAAGGTACAAATAGGTTTTAAGGAAGAAACAAACAAATATAAAGGTACTGTTTTAGATTTAAAATTTTTCAATAAAACAAAAAATGAAGAAGAACTATGTGCCCTTTGGGAGTCTTGTAATTTATGCGACTATTCTTTAAAAAATAGTAGTGCCACCACAGAAAATGAATGTTTAACAGAATGTAACAAGCTATGTTCATCAAGTCAATGTAAAACAAAATGTAAAGATTGGAAACCAAAATGTAGTTTTGAACCTTCAGGAAATACTGTACATTTGTGTAAAGACGAATGTAATAATGATCAAACTAATTCATGTTGGTACAATGAATGTTCTCAAATTTGTAATGAATGCACCGATACTATTTCTTGTCCTTGGAATAAAAAAACGGATGATGTCCCGATCCGAAATTTAGACTTATTAACATGTAAACAAATAGTGCCACCAGAATTACATTTCAATGTACTAACAGGTAATAAATTAAAAATTATGTGGGATCATCCAAAACAAATTAATTCTGATTCTACTCTCCCAAAATTAGATGATAAATATGATGCTAACATAAATATGTTTATTCTTATAATAAAAACAATTGAAATTAATGATGGGAATCGTATCATAACTAAACATGTTGATCAAGACTGGATTAAGTTACTCAATAATGACAATCCAACCCAAACCTATAAAAGTAAAAAATGGTCTCCTACACATTCTTACATATTAGACAACTTAGATGAAGATACAGAATATATTATTAGTTGTAAATCTGTTATACAAAATGGTGGTGGTTGTGATACAACTACTGTAACACCAACTGAAGCAAAACATACGATTAGTGATAGTTCATATAAATATAATATTACATTATCAAGTTTAAAAAGTAAATTTTTAAAGGATAGAGCTTAATTTTTATTTATTATAATTTTTATTATAATTTTAATTTTTATTTTAATTTTTATTTTAAAATCTTTTTTTATAATAAATGAATTATAAAAAAATTTTGATTATAATGTTACTATTCTTTATTGGATGTGTCATCTATAAACTAAATCAAAAGGTTGAGGGGTTTGCCTTCGGGGACGGGTCTAATACACCTCCTAGTGCATGGTGTACAAGCAAAGATAACGGATTGAAGCGATGGCAAGGCACAGGAAATACGCTCACGGCTTGGGGCGGGGATTGGTTCGGCTTTAACAGTCCCCATAATGAGCAATTCTCATATTATGATGACGGATGCTTTCAAATTGCTAAAAAGTATCATACATTATGGTCTACCAATAATTGTGGTACCCCTCAACAAGCATCAATAAACTTTTCTGATTTTTTTAAACGTGATTGTGCTAGTCCTACTGTTGGGCTTGGGCAGCTGAGGCATGTTCCCGAATTATTTTTTCATATTCCACCATATAATATTGATGGATTCTTTTACTTAAACAAAGACATAAAATTGCGGTTATACCAGTATGGTTCTTTTATGGAAATAAGAGATATCGTTGGAAATAATACCAAATCCTACTTTATAAAAAATAGAACCAATGTTATATATAATTGGATCAGCGTTCGGGATGTATCCCGAACGCCAAAACCCCAATATGAAATTATAAATGATAATACTTTAGCAAACACATCTTCTGGCGAAATTTATACAAAAGTAAACCCCAAGTCCGAAAGTGTCCATGATTTTAGTGGAACATGGAAAAACCCGAACACTGAAAAGACGGCAACATTAACAAAAAAACGCTTTAACAACACTGATATAAAATATTCTTGTTATTATGATTGGACATTAGATAATAATACAAAGCACTTAAGGTACGAACCAAAAGGTATTGATAATCCTCATATAACATTAAAACTATGTAATGAGGAGTGCATGCAAGGGAAGGATTCAGAAGTTATATTTAGATGGGGTGATGATAAAAAATTAGTTAATCCTAACGACGATAATTCAACCTGGGTTCCCTACAGAGATTCACAAGGTGAACTGCTCAAGTCGTGTTGGCGTTTTATACCCGAGTGTCCTAAGCCCATCAACCCCGTCACGGGGGTGCGCACCTTACAGAGCACCTATACGATTGGAAAGTGGGACGATAATCCCGATCTTTTTTATCAAACTGAAGAGAAATGCACAAACCGCATCAGTGAGTGGAAATCATGGTGGACGGATAATTGCGAAACCAATTTAAAAGATTTGGACAATAGTATATCTACATTTTGGAGCTCCACTAAACCATCACCAACACCTATCATATGTCCTTCTTCAGGTATTTGGAAGCAATCAAACAAAAATTCTTACATACGCTTTGAACCAGACTCCAGATGTTCTATCAGCGGCAAAGGAAACTGGTTTACAGGTTCTGCTGCAGATTTGTCTAAGCTGGACACATCGGACTTGACGAAGGTGAATAAGGACAAAGTAAAAAACGGAACCTACGAGATTAGAGGCAACAAAATATATATTAATTGGAATACGGGGGGAGATCCAGCCGGTTATCCTATTGTAAATAATAAAAAAATTAATGACACTGAAGAAAAAACATTATATACAAAACTGGATAAATGTGAAGAAAGAAATGCCGTGTATACACCAGAGGGTACGCAAGAACATTGTCCCACTTGTGATGGCGATAAGTGTATAGATGGGTGTGGCAAAGGTTTAAAAGCTAGTAGGGATGGTTGCTACAGTGAATGTGGGAATGTCCCATGTCGTAATATTGGTGAAGTGTGTGCATTTGATAGTGATTGTATTGAGTCTACTTGTAAAGACAACAAATGTTTTAAGGCAACAACAACACAACCTTCAACAACACAACCTTCAACAATCCCACCTACAACTACCACTCTAAAAACGTGTGATGAATTTCCAAAATTGTTTAAAAATAAATTTACTAAAGACTATTATACATTAAAACAAACCACATCAAATAGTTGTAGTGGAACTTTAACGCAGACAGAACCTGACGAAGGGGCATCTAATAACTTTGAAATAAATTCTGATACAAATAAGATTACAATAACTTGGGATCCGTCAGTACAATCTTGGGGCACACGCACTTATGGCTATGAAAACAAAGATGGAAAATTTGTAATTATGAATTCAGCGACTCTTTATCGTCCTTGGTTAGAATCAGTAGACCCAACACCACCACCACCACCAGACCCAACAACACCAGGATGTAATATATTGTTGCCCAATGGTTGTCCAGCCCCACCGGCGAGAGAGGTGGCTCCCTATGCTAATAAAATAAATATTTGGTTTACAGATGATCCGTCAAGAAATGCAATAACCCCAGACCTGTGTGAAAACAGACGAAAAGATTACAATAATTTCTGCTCATTAACCGATACCAAAATGGTTTTTAATCCACCAACATCAACTACTAGAGCTCCAACTACAACACCAAATGATAACACACAACCTTGTGGGCAAAATTACGTTGATGACGAGCGCTATGCCTGTAATAATCTTAATGAAGAAAATTGTAATAACACTTGGACAAAAAGGCACTACGGGGATGACGATAAAGAAAATAATATGGGAGTTAACTGTACTTGGACAGGTACAAAATGTGAGTTGAATAACAAACGTGAGTGTACTATTTCAGATGCAGCATTAGCAGCATTAGATGCTCCGGCAACAACACCATCTACAACACCATCTACAACACCATCTACAACACCATCTACAACACCATCTACAACAC
>ERZ1047472.497-NODE-497-length-34732-cov-15.667013_pt1 | contig 34732 bp, 26 predicted proteins | sample MGYA00383095_ERZ1047472 | MGnify/ENA primary metagenome ERZ1047472 (study PRJEB29581, sample SAMEA5548365) | metagenome | biome: marine; feature: coastal; material: water | depth 1 m | study: Short-term variability in the microbial, nano- and picoplankton... | reverse complement strand
CTCAAATACATGGAAACCAACGAACTCCATTAATTCAAACACATATTGCAACATCAGATGAAGTTGTAAAATTTAAACTATCCAGCTCGGACTTGGAAATTAATCCAGAGTTTTGGGTAGAGCATGATTCAAATGGTTACCGAATTAGTAATGTTATGATTCATGACATTGTTGAGTACAGTGAAACTAATCCAAATTTAACATTGCAAAGTGATGTTGCGTATACATTCAAGCAAGCATTACCAGCAACCAATAAACAATTTAAAGTAACTAACCCATATGGCGGCCTTGACCCTAATATTACAATAACAACCAGTGGTAATGACATGGTTGTTACATTTGGTGCTAACTATGCATACAGTACTGCATATTATATGGATGCTGACCAGTATACTGCATATGCTGGTAGTGGATACTTATCCAATGGAAATGCACTGGCAACACCGACATTTGCTGGTCGTATTTTTATAAACAATAATAATCATAAGCAACTGACTGTGTTTAAAAATGGAGATATTCTCAAGGAAACTACTGACTACACTGTGAGTGGAACTACTGTTACTATGTCTTCAGCGGCTGTTGAACATGATGTATATGAAGTTGAATATATTGTTAATACTAGAAACATCAACACATCACAGCATGTGTTTGATACATCACCAGGCTTTAAGTATAATCCAACTAACGAAATACTCAGTACAATTAGTTTTAGTAATATATCAAATCATTTCAATGATCAAATACATCGTACAATTGGATTTACTGGCGATGCACTGGGTGAAAACAATATACACAAGATTTTTAATACTGCGGTTAGTGGCGGAACTATACGTCAACAAGTAGCTAGTCCAATGAAGTACAGCTACTTACTAAACAATCCATATACTAATCCTATCAATGCACTACGAAAAAATGGTAATGACTATCATGATTTTAAAGGATACTTTAAAACAAAAGTAAAACAATTGTGGGATACCAGTGTATCTACAGATACAGTTCGTGACATTGTTAATACTGCATTAACTGAAATTAACATTGGTAAAAATCTTACGTTTAATTACAGTAAAAGTGATATGGTTTATTACAATAGTAGTAGTAAACAAACTATAAACATTACTGATACAACAACTATATTTTATACAAACAATAATGTCAACATATTTAATGAAAGTCATAACCATGTTTATGTATACTTAAAAGATTATAATGGAAGCGATTATGTATGGCGTCCACTACAACGTGGTCAAGACTATACACTTGATATTGATGAACTTACACTGACCACTGCTGCAACTCTTGATAGTAATTCAACACCTGCACAATTGGAAATACACTGGCATGATTTTACTGGATATAGTTATGTACCGCCAAGTGTTGTTAAACTTGGACTAATGCGACCCAGTACTGTTGAAGTTGTTGGTGGAATATTATACGGACATGATAACAGTCAGCATACATGTGTTGGTACTGAATTTTATGACATGACAGATGCCAATTTTGACATCGTTACAGCATGTTTACTAGAATTAGAATATAGGTTTACCAGTGGACTTGTCAACACACATTATGACTTGACCAGAGAGATTACTGATGTATTACCAAACGCTAATTACACAACAAGTAATATCTGGACTGAAATGGCAGATGTACTTGACGACTGGTATAATGTTTACGCAGTTAAAAATAATTTAGTAGGATTTAACAGTGCCGCATATTATGATGCTGGAGATGAATTTACTTGGAACTATGCAAGTGTTGGTGCCAATATTGGCGGCTGGAAAGGGATATACTCTTACTATTTCGGTACAACACGACCACACACACATCCATGGGAAATGCTAGGACACCGCATTAAACCATCATGGTGGGACGCAAACTATAGCTGGACTAATTCTACCAAACGTGCAGAACTAATTAAAAGTTTAAAGGTTGGTGAAGTTGGTAATCCAACATCGGCCAATCGTACCACTGATATTGCATATAATCGTAGTGCATATGATTGGGATAACAATACACTTGTAACCAGTGGTGGGGTACTTAATGGTCCGGTTACTGCGGGCGTAGTGACCACACCTACAGCAATTGAGCAAACTAAAAACTTTCAGTTCAATGACTGGGGGCCAACTGAAGATATTTGGCGATCAACAAGTTTACATGCATTTGCTTTAGCTGAGTGTGCATTATTGTTTAAGCCATTTCGTACATTTGAAAACTTTTATAGACTAAACAATATTAGTGCTATCAGTACAATTAATACAAAACAAAAACAACTAGTAGTTACTTCAGACAGATTTAGAAGTAACCTACAAAATACACATATGCATCAACAACTGGTTGACAACAAGACAATTACTAGTGTAGTTGTGGACTCAAACGGTAGTGGTTATAATAACAGTACCAGTGTTGCAACCAGTAATACTAAGTTTGGATCCACTGAATACGCTGTGAGAGTAAGTGCAGGTAAAGTGATGTCAATAGCAGTAACATCTGCAATTGCTGGGTATACTGACAATGTTAGTTTGACAGTTAATGGACCAATTGGCGCAAGTGGTGCTGAAGCCAGTGGATTTACTCAACGTTTACAACCTGTAATACTAGGGTTTAATAACTTAGTAGTGGAATGGGCAAGTACGTTTAGTATTACTCCTGATACAATTATTGAATCATTTGCTAATTTAAAAAGTGAACTAATGATACCAGTTGGCGGTTACACTGATAAAAATATTATTACAGTATTATTAGATAGTAGTTACCAGAACGGACCAGTAGAACTTCCAAAACCAGATTTTAGTATTGTGCTAACTAAAAGTTCGCCTATTAAAAATGTATTCTACTCTGGCATTACAATACAAAAAAGTGATGCTGGATACACAGTGAATGGATTTAATAATACAGACAGAACATTTACTGTTTTCCCAGTAAGTGAAGGCGGCGCAGTTACTAAGATAGACATTGGTAACCTGGATGTCAAGCGATTTAAAAAATATAAAAACAACACTGTAAAATATTCATATGGGTACACATTCCTTAAACGGCAGGATCTTTTTAACTTTATACTTGGACTTGGTGAATATTACGAAAGCCAGGGATTTGGAGTTGAAGAGCGTTGGTTACAAGATGCTCGTACGGCAATGGAATGGAGTTTAGCTGATCAGCCAGCCCCATTAAAAATTAATGGTATATTGACAACACTAGAGTTTACTCAAGGATCAGTTGGGTATGTAGACTATGTTGGTTACAACTATGATGGAACTGCTAATATTATTAACAGTGATAACAAACAAATTAAACCAAGTCAGATGTTGGTGTTACGTAACGACACAACAACTGAATTTAGTTTAAAAGATACTACTAAAGAGCTATTTGGTTTCAATGTAAACATTGTTGAATATGAACATATCATTACGCTAAACAACCTTAGCCAGTTTAATGATATTACACATGATCCAGTAACTGGTATTGCACATACACGTGTTAAACTTGAAGGCGAACGCACACGTAACTGGAACGGTCGTATTGAAGCACCAGGCTATTTGGTTAAATCAGACGGTATTATGAGTAACTTGGAAACAAGTGTGCGTGAAGTTGAACGTGATAATATCAATAGCGACAGTAAAACACTCAATCAAGGTACTAGACAAACAGCAAGATTTAATACTGGATACATTGAAGGAAGCTATCTAACCAATACATTTATTGAAGACAATGCCGCATATAACTTCGGCAAAGGCCAACGTAAAATGAAAGGTACTACTATAGCACTTGATGCGTTTATGCGCAATCAAAATTTATTTGGCACTAATCCAGAACACAATACTCATGAGGAATGGATGATACGCTTGGGTGATTATGGCGATACACAGAAACGCAATCCTATCGAAGTTCAATTAGATAGTGACTTAATTAAAACTAACCCGCAAGCAATTAGATTCAATGATAGTTATGTAAGTGACTCTCTTGGAGATCTTGTTATAGATTATCACAGTGGTAGTACAGGACTAATTACTGGTGATTTAGTTAAGCCTTTTGAATTATTGCCAATAGAATTCAACAACGGCAATAGTATAACTGCTGGTAAAAAGTTTGAAAACTTCCTACCAGCCGCTGGGCTACCACTAGCTGGAGAAGCCAAACATGAATTAAAAAGTATTGATGATATTGGTAGTGCATACAATATTTTTGCGGACTATGCTAAACTATCCAATTGGAGTGCAGTGATTGCTTACAAAAAAGGCGATATGGTACGTAAAGATGGTAAAGTTTATCAGTTAAATATTGCAACCACTGGATTAAGTAGTGTTAGTAATACAATTACGTTACGTGGTAGTGTAATTTTCCCTAGTGTACCCAGTGGAGATACTGTAATAATTGACGGTACAACAGTTACATTTAGCAAAACAAGTACTACTACTGCATATGATGTTATTAACATTGATGGGTCAGTTAATAATCCAACAGCGGCTAACAATAGTACACTTATCATTGATGGATCAACCATAGTTTTAGATAAAACTATAACTACAACAAATTATTCACCAATTGAAGTAACTGGCGATATTGGTAATCCTACTATTACTGGTAATGTTGGTGAAGGGTTACTTATTGATGGTGTGTTTGTTGATTTTGTACAAACTAGTAGTATTACAACCAATATTAGTGCATTAAGTGCATTAGAACAAGGATTTTCACCAGCGTTTATAACAAATGCAAGCGAAAATACCATAGCAGTTGCTAGAATCAACGCACTGGAAGATTTGCGTGTAGCATATACTGCGGTTGAAGGCGGTAGTGCGTGGACCACATGGATTGGAAACTATTACACTGGGGCATTTGCCAACAGTGGATTAAACATACCTTACTTGGATACCGAATTAACTGGCGCCAATGCAGGCTATGTTACTGAGATGACAGCAGTATTACAAAACGATATTGATATTGTTAATGCATGTACAAACCAAAGTTATACCACTAGTAGTTTACCAACAACTGGTGATAGAAATACATCAGTAAATGCACTGTCATCTGGTACATATATGGATGACTTTGCAGTATTTGTAAAAATTGGCGGAAGTATACTAACTGGGTCAATTGTTGCCACAGTGAATACCACAGTACCACGTGTATTTGATATTGATGAAATAATTACTGAAATTCAAAGCACATTAACCAGTGCTGGTAATTCTACTATTACTCCAAGTAAGAACAGTAATAACCAATTGGTAATTACAAAAGTAGCAAGTGCTGGAGATTCAAGTCTAACAATTGGTAGTGCTGGCAGTAATAGTGAAGTAGGATTTAGCACAAACAGTCAAGTATTCAACTCACAGACATCAATTGTAGTAAGTGGTGGTACACTTAGCCTTAGTGAAATTGTACAAGAAATAAATGAAGCCGATATTAGCGGAGTAAGTGCATCAGTAAATGGCACACAGTTACGTATACAAAGTATAAACCAAACTATAGCTATCGGTTCTGGTACAGCTAATAGTAGTGTTGGTATAGGTGTTGGTGTTACTAATGCAACAACCTCGGTTACTACATCAACTACTGCTTTACAAATTTTTGATATTATAGATCAAATTAATGCCGCATCAATCAGTGGAGTACTGGCGTCTAATGTTAACAATAACTTAATTTTAACTAGTACTAACGATACACTAGCAATTGGTTCTGGAACAGCTAACATTGAAATTGGATTTACAACTGGAACACGTTCAGCTGATACAACAGTTATCAACACATTTAGTGCTAGTGACTGGAATCAAATTGAAGACCCAGCAAATGCTGAATTAAGTATATGGGTTTTGGATAATTTAGGAAGTACTACTGAAGATCAAAGCACTAGAACCAGCGGATATAATATATATCAAACGTTTGACTATGATTTTGAAATTGCTGAAATATGTGCTGGTAACCGCACAGGTGATGATGCATTAATTCAAACAACTACAGATCATAACTTATCTATAGGTGATTATGTAGTTATTATCAATAGTGTGTGTTCTCCAAGTGCAGATGGTATACACCAAGTTACTGCAACTGAAGATGAAACTCATTTTTATATAGACAAATATATTGAACAAAAAGGTACAGGCGGCAAATTACTTGGCTTACAACCAACACGATTTAACACAAATGTAGACCTAACAAATTCATTAACTAACCTTAAGTATTACAACACACTTAAAGGCTGGCGTGTGGGTATGCTAGCATATGTAGACAATGTAATTGTCAATAGTAATAGTACTAAACTTGGAGCAGTATATCAAGCAGTTCAAGGCGATAATGGTATTGAGTTTAAAAAGATAAGAGATCAGGCCCGACGTATAGATAATACTAAAATTAAAAATGCTGTATTATACAATACACATACACAACAGACCACACAAACAATGGAAGTATTTCACCCATTGGCTGGTATCATACCAGGTGTAGTAGATAAAGAACTGTCATATAAAATGGCATTTGATTCTGCTAACTATACAAATACTACTGATCCATATTACTCAGTTACTGATGTTAACTTTTGGGACGAACAGTATGTTGGTTCAACTTGGTGGGATATAAGCAACGCTGTATATTATGACTATGAACAAGGTGATATTTCATACAAACAAGGATGGTGGGCAACACTATTCCCTACCAGTAGTATTGATGTTTACGAGTGGACAAAAAGTAATGTAACACCAGATGAGTATACTGATGAAGTACGTGCTGGCACAGTGATAGATGGAATACAGTTAAGTGGTGTACCTTTTACACGTGATGGCGAATTTGGTGATGCAGTATATTATTGGACTGAGATCACTGAATATAATAGTAAGTCTGAAACTGAAGAAACATACTATTACTTCTGGGTCAAGGATAAAACAACAAAAGTGGGAGAAGGACGCCAGTTTACAACTTCTCAACTAACTAATATTCTTATAAACCCTGGTGCATTTGGATATAACTGGGTAGCAGCAAGTGGCAGTAACCTTAATGCTAATGAACAAAATAGTATAATGGTCAGTAATTTAGAGACATTTATTAATAATGGTGAAAGTGCATTACAACTAAACTTTGCTAATAAAGATATTGATTTACATCGCGAATATGCATTAGTTACTGAAGGAGACCCTAGTACTGTGATTCCAGAATGGTTACACATGGGATTGCGAGATAGTATTGCAAGTTTTGATAAAAACACAGTCACTGAAGTTTATAGTGTGTGGAATAATTCAGCAACATATGTTTCTGGAACGCTGGTACAAACTTCCAATGGAAACTTTTATCGTGCATCAACATCTAATACTGGCAATGATCCAGTAACTGATTCAGGAAATACTTGGAGTCAAATATTTGATGGAATAGTAAACCCTGATGTTACAGACATTAATATCAATCAACTAACTGTTGAGATACCATACCCTAATCCGGTACCAGATACAAATTTACATCCGTTGGCACAATACGGTAATATGATACGTCCAAGACAGAGTTGGATTAAATATTTGCCTGAAGCTAGACGAGTGTTAGTGGATAAACTAAACCGTCAGCTAATTAATATAAACTTAGTTGATTCTGTTAAAGATTGGGATAAAGTATTAAGCTCAACAATTATTAGTGGAACACATGCATATAACATTACTGACTATTGGTTGTTTACTGATTGGATGGTTCCTGGATTTGTAGTAGGACAAGATACTGATAGAATTATATTACTACGAAGTGAATTAGGGCTGGTGCCTGGTGTGGTTGGTGAAACTGCAAAAGTGTTAACTAGCCAAGATAGTGATGGTGTTAACAGAGAACAAGTGTTTAAATATAACGGAACAACTTGGGAACTACAGTATAAAGAAAAAGCCACAATACAATTTAGAAGTTTGCTCTGGAACTACAATAAAGAAGATTTTGGTTGGGATACTGGCAATTGGGACTTTACATTGTGGGATCATGATCCAGGTGCAATGTTGGGTGAGATACTAGATACCTTAAGACTTGACATTTTTGTAGGGCAATTCCAGCCATTATATGCTGATATGTGGTTTACAATGCTAAATTATATCAATAGTGAGCAGAATAATCTTGACTGGGCGTTTAAATCAACGTATATTAAAGCAGTGATTAAACATAGTCTAGACAAGAATACCAAACTATTTGAGCTTGATAGAATTGATGATGTGATTGATTACATAAACGATATCAAACCATTCCACACAAAGTTACGTAATTTGTATACACAGCGTGACAAATTGGAATCAATGACAGTAACAGCACAGGAGATTATGTATGGAATTAACATTACAGAAAAATTAAATGCCCATGCAAATACTGGATTTGATGGTGTATTATTAGAAGGCGGGTCAAACTGGGCAATTGGTACAAATACTGATACTAGTTTGTTTACAACACAAGAAACAGCAAGTGGAGCAGAGATAAGTAGTACTGCAATAACAGTGGATGCCAGCAATATCAGTGTTGACGGCAGTGATAGTGAGTTTACTGATATATATGCAACTCAAGGGTTCCTACAACCACAGTATGCAGGACACGGCACAGAACTATATCCAGCACAATTTGATGAAGCACTAGAGCTTCGTGTAACAACAAATGTTACTGGTAGTACTGAAGATGCAAATAGTAGACGATTCAGAATGTTTATGGACAGTAACCGTGAAACTCAAGCAGTGGTAATTAATGTTAACACTACATTAAGTAGCGACATCACACTCACTGATACTTCGATCCCAGTAACAAGCGGGTCAGTATTGTATAATGCAACTCCAGATCAACTAGGTGCAGTATGGATTGGAAATGAACGTGTTACCTACACACATATCGATAATGATATACTAATAAATTGTACTCGAGGTACAGGTGGCACGTGCAGTACAGCACACAGTAGTGGTGATTCTGTATATGAATCAGGACCTACAGTACGTATACCAGTACTAGATGAACTTCAGGACTACGGACAGCAACTACGACCAGCATTTAATGACTTTGGAAAAAGTGTTACTGATGTAACTAGTACTAGTAGTGAAGCCAAGTTTGTATATGACAACGGATAAAATACTAAGATTATAAAACGTATAAATAAGTATAATAGGAAATTAAGAACATGCATCAGTTACAAGAAATTGAAAAAACAGGCTTAGGTGTTACAGGACACATTAAGATTCAGGATCCTGAATCAGGTGAAGTATTTGTAAATAAACGTAATGCCATTAATTATGAAAACATGAGTGTTGCTATTGCTCATCTTTTGTCTACGTTGACAGATGGTGACGGCACAACAGGAAATACATTCAATGTTTTACAAATGGGCTTTGGTAATGGTGGTGTTAATGTTGATGCTACTGGTGTAGTAACATACCAAGCAACAAACACAAACAGTGCTACTGGGCAGCTGTATAACGAAACATATAGCAAAGGCGTTGCAAATACTGTAACCGCGGATGCTGATAATAATATGGTTGTGTTACACACTGGTGGTAACACTTACAGTGATATTGTTATCACTAGTACACTTGGCTACAATGAGCCAAGCGGTCAGGACGCATTAGATAATGCTGCTAACCTAACCGGAAATTACATTTTTGATGAATTGGGTTTAAGAACTCCAGGAGGTGTGTTTTTAACACACGTTATTTTCCATCCTGTACAGAAGAGTGCAAACCGTAAAATTCAAATCATATATACAATTAGAATTACAGCAGGATCATAAGACATGGCATATACAGTAGATTATACAGACGGAACAAAAACAGCAATCCTTGTCAATGACGGAACAGTAGATACAACCACAGACCTTAAGTTAATTGGTAAAAACTACAGCCGTTACGGTGAAGTTGTAGCAGAAGACTTTTTACATCTGCTAGAAAACTTTGCTGGGGGAACAGCGCCAAGCCGCCCAAGTGAAGGGCAACTTTGGTATGATAGTACAAATAATTGTATGAAATATTTTGACGATACACAAGGAAACAGCGGCAACTGGAAAGGTGTCGGCAGTATGACAGTACAAAGTGCCGAACCCAATGGTGTTGGTGAATCAGATGGTCATATGTGGTTGGACACTGATAATGGCCAATTACACATGTATTACAACGGTGCATGGCAAACAATTAGCAGTCCTCTAGGAACAACACAATTTGTTGCACGTACTAGAATTGATACTGCAAATGCTAGTCACAGTACATTAGAAATGATTGTTAATGGTGAGATTGTTTCAATTACCAGTAGTGACGCTGCAGATTGGGCGCCAAACACAGCTGGTGTAACAGCTGAGTACTTGGAAAATGGAACTACATTACTTAATACACAGTTTCCAACAATAAAACAAGGCATTAACTTAAACAACGGCACAGATTACTTATTTAATGGTACTGCTACTTCAGCACAGTATGCTGACCTTGCAGAACGTTATGAATCAGATACTGAACTTGCATACGGAACAGTTGTAGACTTGGGCGGTGAAAAAGAAGTAACAACCAGCAATACTGACTTATCAAGTCAAGTGTTTGGTGTAGTATCTACTAATCCAGGACTCATGCTTAACTCAAATGCAGGTCCAGACGCAACACACCCATATATTGCACTTGCTGGTCGAGTGCCATGTAAAGTAATAGGTAAAGCAAATAAAGGAGACAGACTAGTCACTTCAAGTACCCCAGGTCATGCCAGAGCAGTTAGTAATGACGAAAACTACAATTATACTCATGTAGTTGGAAGAGCTCTTGACACAAAAATAAATGATGAACCGGGGCTAATTGAAATCGTAGTAGGAGTCAAGTAAAGTGGCAGTCAACGTCGGTCAGTTAATTGAAGCATCACAGTATAATGCACTTGCAGATTTATGCAATAAAATTTATGCTGACATGTATCCTGGCCGTGTGTATGACGCAAATTTTAGTGGTACTGCTGTTAATAATATTGCTGATTGTAATGCAATTTTTTCAATACATGAATCAGAAAACCCCACAGTTAGTCCAGGTGTAGGTCCGTTTTCCTTTACTAGTAATGTTGAAACAACTGACTTTATTGTTGTAATTGTTGGTAATGAAGCCAAAGTTGGAAGTGGATATACTATTGACTATACAGCAAATACTATTACATTTAATACAGCTATACCAATATTAACACGTGTAGTAGTGTTTAATCGTACTACACATAGATTTGGCTATGGAAATAGTCCAGTAGTTAATAATTTAACAGTTGGCACACCGGTTGAAAGTGTACACACTAATGGACTAATTGATCGGACAAATGCATCTCTAACACATGTTGGTGATAATACACAAATCACCAATGTTGCAGTTGGTCAAGACATTACTGCTAGTGATGGTAATACTATTGAAACATTAATTAATTCAAGTCTTATACAAAATAATGTACACCTAACAGTGGGAGCAAGTGTTGCAAGTGAAAATTTAGCAGGGCAGTTTACACGTACTGGAGACTGGACAACTAGACTGGAAGGCATTTTTGAATGGGCATTTGCTAGTTATAGCGAAGCCAGATATTTTTTTAACAGTGGCGGTGAAATTCGTTTTAATCTAGATATGACAGGCAATTCTGCAAACACGGGATATTTAAACTGGAATAATATATGTAACAACCTGGGTACAGTTCGCATGTCACATGATAATACACTACAAAGTGGTACGGGTGGTATTAGCAATGGTAAAGGATTTTATCATTTAACTGATAGCTATCAAACTATTTACAGTAGTGCAACTCCTAGCGGCGGCGGTTACGGCGGTGGCTATGGTGGCGGTTACGGCGGTGGATATGGCGGCTATGGCGGCAGTGGATATGCAAGTTTACGTGCCAGATTTTATGCAAAATATTTAACTGTTGGTAATTCTCACCGTGTTCGAATTAGATGTGTATTAGACGATAGTGTTTATCATCCGGATCTAATTACTGGTACCACTACATTATATGCTAAAGTGTATCAACCTAATAATATTACAAAAAATTCACTTACTTACAGTATTGATGCACCAACTGTTGGTGTTGTTCAAAACTTTAATTCGGGTGATGACAGCTAACCCGCTTGACAAACAATCATAAATAAGTTATAGTAGTAGTTAAATAACCGTATACGGAGGTAGAAGCACTATGGATGACCGCTTAGAAAAAGCATTGGAATTTTCTAATTATCGAATGACAATAGAAAATCAAAAGAAAAACCTCAAAATCAGAATGGAAACACAGCAAACATTTATGTATCAAAAAGGTACATGGCGAGCTGATCAAAAACTGTTGAGTTTTATACACACCTTGATGTCATATGACCTTACTAAGGCAGTATTGCAAGATAGCAGAGATAATCCTATTGAAATTGATAATCTGGCTGAGTTTAAAGAACTAGCCATTGGCAAATATAATGAATCAATGAATGAATTTTTGATGGAATCAAATAAACTTGCAAAGGCAAGAAATATTAAAAAGGTAATGGACTGGTAAATGAGTTATAACGGATGTTGCTTTTTTGCCTATAATAATAGTGAAATTGATTATGTAAAGTTAGCAATGCTAGCTGCCTTGTATGTAAAAAAGCATATGAAAAATAATAACACCTGCCTCATTACTACTGAGGGAGATTTCAAATGGCTACAAGAACAAAATCAAGCCTTAGCTGATAAAGCATTTGATGAAGTAGTAATTACAAATGATAAACATGCTGATAATGTTAGAGTACATTACGACAGTCCATGGACTACATTTAACAGTCATTTTCAAAACAGTAATAAGCATTTGATTAATAAGTATTCTCCATTTGATAAGACATTACTATTAGATATTGACTATATTATACGTAATGATAACTTAGACTATTTGTTTGAACAGGATAGTGTAAATGTTGGTATGTATGATTCTGCACAAGATTTGCGTGGAGAGTTACCACATTTGTATGAACAATATTTAAATCCAGTTGGTATTCCAATGTGGTGGAGTACTGTAGTTTATTTTGACCGTAGTGAAACTAGCGATATGTTTTTTGATATCTGGGCACACTGCCAGCAGGAATATAGTTTTTACAAGTTTTTATATAATATGCCTGGAAATATGTATCGTACAGATTTTTGTGTTAGTATAGCAGCACACATTATGCATGGAATGACATCAGATGGTACACTACTACATCGTATTATTGACGGTCCAATGCAGTATATGGATCAAAAAGACGATATAGTAGAAGTTACTAGTGCTACTGATTGGACGTTTTTGGCTAACGATAGAAAAGAAGCATGGAAAGATATTTTAACACGAAACTATCGACAAAATTTACATGTAATGAACAAGCGAGCTATAGAAAGACAATATAGTAAGCTATTGGGAGAAGTTACATGACACAAGGATATATTACACTAGCAACAAAATCTCAAGATGATGCCCAAATTAAACAAGCAGTGGCGTTGGCTAGTAGTTTAAAACTGCATGATCCAGTTCGTGAGTTCTGCTTGGTTGTAGACTCATTTGATTGTGTTCCACAAAAATATGAAGATGCATTTGATAGTATTGTAGAACTCCCATATGGAAATTATGATCCAAACGATGATATTGCATTAAATATTTGGCAAGTTTATCATTGTAGCCCGTATGAACAGACAATATATTTTGACAGGAAAAGTATTGTATTAGATAGTATGAATGATATCTGGGATAATGTATCATTGAATGATTATACATTTAGCCAATCCTCTAATAACTTTAGAGGTGAGCCATCAATTGATATATATCAATTTTTTATACATGATAAAAATAAACTTCCAAAATTTTATACGGATGTGTTTTATTTTAGTAAATGTGAACGTTCAGCTGAATTATTTAAGATGTTGGATGTAGTACTTAAAGACTTCCGTCGGGTGTATTTACAGTTTGTTACCGAAAATCGTCCTAACTATTTTGATCTAAATCTATTGTTTAACATAACATTTAAGTTACTGGGAGAGCAAAATAATATACATGGACACATACCTTACACCTCACTGCGGTTAGATACATTAATATTAAACGATCATGATCTTCCTCCTGACTGGGTAGATTACTTGAGTCATTGGTGGTCCAAGGGCGTATTAAAAGTTGGCAATCATCGGGTTACTGGAATAGTATGTTATAATAGTGAACAGTTCTTGGATCAAGAACTATTAGAAGAGTTTAGGAAAAATGTTAGAAATAGTAAAAACACAGTCTGAAAACCGGTTCTATGTTTTCTATGACGAATGGACAGGTAATATTATCAATATTACAACACAGTCAGACGATTCGTCTGATCATCCGCACCTTTTAACTGATGATAAAAATGTTGAACAACTAGTCAAAGGTCACTTGAATGAAAATGACTACATGGTATCATTTGATGACGATAATAATTTAGCAGTAATAAAAAGAAATAACAAACTTAGGCTGCGCAGTAGTGAATCAAACTTGCGACAGATTCCCAGAACTATATTGTCTGATTGGGATATCAGAGTACAGGTATACTCTGAGAATAATAAATTAGTAGTAGAAGTAAACCCTGAGGCTATACGTAGACTTAGTAGTATGACATTTAACAAGCAAATTATTGTTGATGATGATAATGATCTTTCGTTATACTTAATTAAATACAATGCACCCGACTATCTTATTGCAACTATTGAAGTTGATGCTCAAGAGTTATTGGATAACGGAAACATCGTATATGATATAGCTGGTATACGTCAGCATATTAGTCTGAGTGATTTAGGTATTCTTACTAGACGCTGTTTTAAAAATTACGATATGCAAGTTATTTCTGGTGCATTAAATATCATACAGCACAGTCTAATTAAAAACAAGTCATACAGACATCATACCGCCAAATACAATTTAACTCACTCTCATATAGAAGTTGAACAGCAAGGAGATATTGTTTGTTTTTCTACAATGCTAAGTAGTGGTGAGTTAGCTGATATTGGATTGCATGAAGACCGTATTGCATTACACATAACAGGCGATACGCCAGATGACTATTATGGATCCATTCCAGTTAACATAAGAGATCTTAAAACAAAAAAGAAAAGCAAAGTGACTGTAGAAGCTGATAATTTTAATATTACTGATTATCATTTATGGCACAAAAAACACAAAGTAGTATTTTCAATTAAAGGAACCCAAACATGAGCAACTTAATGCCAATCACAGAATTTGATGTAGTTTTTATCAGCTATGACGAACCAAATGCTGATCAAAATTATCAAGATTTACTGGAAAAATGCCCATGGGCATTACGTAGTCATGGAGTATGGGGTAGTGATGCAGCCCACAAAGCCGCCGCTGCACTTGTAAATACAGAACGTTTTATTACAATAGATGCTGATAATGTAGTACACAGTGATTTTTTTAATGTTGAATTAGATATGAGCAAAATTGGAGACAATGATGTAATTAGTTGGGCTGGTAAAAATGCAGTAAACGGACTTGTGTATGGCAATGGCGGCATCAAGTGTTGGCCAGTGCATGTTGTAAATGCAATGCGTACACATGAAGCGGCTCCTGAAAATGATACTCATGCACAGGTAGACTTTTGCTGGAACATCAACTATGTGCAAATGAATAATATCTACTGTGATGTTGCAAACAATGGTAGTCCGTATCAAGCATATCGTGCAGGGTTCCGTGAAGGATGCAAGATGAGTTTGGAAGATGGAGACATTGTGGACAAGTACGCACTTAAAAAATTACATCGTAAAAATTATCAACGTATGTTAGTATGGATGAGTATTGGTGAAGATACTACTAATGGTTTATGGGCAGTGTACGGATCAAGATTAGGATGTTATATGACTAACTTGGATCGCGACTCTTGGGACTGGCGTGATGTGCGTGATTTTAAATGGCACACTAAGTTTTGGACTGAGACAGTGATGCCACAGTTTGCAGATCCTGAAGGAGAACTATGTCCAGCAACTGGATATCGATACAATGTAGAAAAATTAAAAGCTGAAACAGTTCGGTTAGGGCGTATACTTCAGGATGAATTAGATCTAGAAATATCTGATATGGATGATAAAGCAAGCCGATTCTTTAAGGAAGTTTATGTTAATCCAAGTCGTATGGCACCAATGGTTCGAGAAGAAGACGTTATAGGTAATCTGGAGTAAACATAATGCCATTAGGACCTCAAAATTTTTATAATAGGCTGGATCATCATCATGATGAAGCTAAGAACTGGGTTGTAGTAAACTGGAACTTGGGGAATATGTGTAATTTCACATGCAGCTATTGTCCTAGTATACTCAACGACGGTAGCTTTGGATGGAATGATTTTGATGTTGTTCAGGGATTTATTGATGCAACTGTTGCGCATTATGCACCAAAAACAGTATATTTTGAATTTACTGGTGGTGAAGTTACACTGTGGAAAGATTTTATAAAATGTGCTGAATATATAAAAAGCATAGGACATGATATTGGATTTATTAGTAATGCAAGTAGAACAATACGTTGGTGGGAAAAGAACAAAAATAAATTTGATCATGTTTGTTTAAGCTACCATCCAGAAGAAGGAAATCATGATCACTTTATCGAAGTAGTTAAAATTATGAGTCAGCAATGTAGAACACATGTAAATGTAATGATGCATAATGATTTAGAGATTTGGCCTCGCTGTCAAGAAGTTGCTGAAGCTGTTATACATATTCCTAATATTAGTTTAGCACTACAGCCGCTGATTATTGATTTTGGAGAAACACTATTTAACTATGCTGATTGGCAAACCAAATACATTGACAGACAGTGGCACGATCTTGCAAGCAAAATAAAACACACCAGAACTTGGAAATTATATCGTGGCAGTATGCAGATGTACGATGATGTTAATAACATAAGCGAAAATAGTAGTGCTCATAGATTTATTAATGATAAAACAAACAACTGGAAAGGTTGGTTGTGCTGGAGTGGAGTTGAGCAAATTGTGGTAGATTTTGATGGTAGTATTATGATCGGATGGTGTAGAGTTGGTGGTGCCTTTGGTAATATGAAAGATCCTGAATCTATTAGATGGCCAACTAAGCCAGTTATGTGTAATAAATCAATGTGTCATTGTAATTTTGATATTATGAGTAAAAAAATATTACCTAAGAATAGATATATAGTGGAAGAATAATAATGACAGTAAAATATAGCAAGCATCAAAGAATTGCGCTAACAACATTATATTATCCATTAACAGTACATGGCAAATTTAATAGTAAATGGGGACATGCTGTTGATTGCGGTCTTCACACTGGCGAATATAGTGTAACCTATGCTGACATGTTTGATCAAGTAACTAGTATAGATGCAGTAATTACTCCTGAAGCGCATGAAAACCTGGGAAGATTTGAGCATGTTAATCTTATTTCTCATTGTTTATATTCGTCAACTGGAGATGAAGTAACATTTTATAAACCTGAAAATGACCCTGCATTGGGGTCACTATATAAAAGTTTCCTATTCCATAACTTAGATGATATCACATCACAAACAAACCTCATTGAACATAAACTTACTACAACTAAAATAGATGACATAATTGATACACCTGTTGATTACTTAAAAACTGATCTCGAAGGAGCAGACGGTGAGGCAATTCTAGGAGCGATTGAAGTTATATCTAAATATCGACCAACAGTTGTAACTGATATGCATAACAAGTTGATCGCAAAAATTTTAAACAACTTAGGATATAAAAAACATCATCATACACAAGAAGAATGGTGTAAAGATGCAATTTATCTTCCTCAACTATCGGAGATAAAATAATGCCAATTGTAGACAACCCAGACATTCCTCTAGACAACAAGCAACTTCGCATGTATGATAGTACAGGCAAGTTTATTCGCATGAGTGTGGACGAAACTATTGCTAGAGAACAAAATAAGTGGAAGGGCTGGAAGTGTAGTGCTGGCATAAGAGGATTATATATTGATTATGATGGCAATATATGGAACGGTAACTGTGCAAGTAGTAATAGAAATAAAACTGGTCATCAAACAAAAGCTAACGAACACTGGGCAAAATATGAAAGAGATTGGGCTATTGAGCGTGAGCGAGTATTTGGTCCAAAACCTCATATCGATTGGTACAACAACAATACTGATGCAGGTTGGCCACTACCGCCAGATTGGGAATTCTGCGAACAACATCTCAAGTTACAAGAAACAATAGAAAGAACAGAAGCAGAGTTTGAAAAAAAGTGGAGAAAATTTACACTAAGTCCAATGGAAAAATCATCTACTGACAGTATATGGAAATGGGAAAGTACGTTAGAAGACACCGATTGGGGACTACTAGGAAATATAAGAGAAGGCTTAAACATACCAGAAGAATATGTAGTTTGTCCTTTTAATAGTTGCGGTTGCGGTGCAGATGTTATACTAAGCAAAGCTAAAAATGACAAATACATTCCAATGTTAGACGTAACAGCAAACGGCTTTGATGGCACAGCTAGGGTTGAAAACTATACAACTGATCCAATAGAGGAAGGTGTTGCAATGGAAATGAACTTTGATATTCCATATCAAGTACTGTGGGATCTAGGTCGCCGCTGTAACTATAGTTGTGATTATTGTTGGCCCGCAGTACACAGTAACACAGAAAAGTTTCATAACTTTGATAAAATACTTAATACTATTGAGATGATATCAGATCATTGGAGTAACGGACAATCTATTAGATGGAACTTTGGTGGCGGAGAACCAACTATGCATCCAAATTTTATAGAGATGTTGAAACATTTAAAAGATCGAGGACACTGGATACTAGTAACAACAAATGGATCACGCAGTCAAAAGTTTTGGCGTGAAGCTAGTCAATACATTAACAGTATTAACATGAGTGCTCACTTTGCTAGTATGGATTTATACAATGGCAATGAAGATAGGTTTGTTGAAAATTGTAGAATAATTATGGATCAGCATGATCAAAAAGATGATGATCATTGGTTAGAAATAAAACTAATGGTGCCTCCAGGATTTTTAGATAGAGCACAAGCAATGCGTGATAAGATACTTGATATTCCACAGTGGCATACACCTGGCGCAAACGGACGCATGAAAGGTACACTAAGTTTGGTGCCTATCAGAGACCTCGATGATGCTAGTCAGTTAGTTTCATACAGTGATAACGAAATAGAGTTTTTTAGAAATCAATGATAAACAAAGATGATATACTATTGTTATACACAGCTGGCACAGGGGGAGAATTTCTCAGTGGGCTTATTAGTCGTACAGTTGATGATATAAACACTCTAATACCTAATGAAGTAGGCCCAAATCACTGGAACCTCGCTTGCAAGCGAACTTACGCAGACATTTATAATACTGATCCTGAAAAATTCCCCAATGGTATAGATAGTGGATATTGTGGTGAAACAGATAAAACTATTGACATATACAAAGATCACTTAATAGATGTTGACATTTTGGCCGATTACTGGTATAATGATATGACAGTTATTGCATTAGGGTTACCTAGTCATTATCAATACTGGGCAGAGATAACATGGGCAAAGTTAAGCAGGGTAAATATAACTAGTGATAAAGATACTTTTATTAAAGACCACATGGCAGGACTAGAAGCGACTTATAATAAATTAGATGATTACAAAAAACGCTTTACTAACTTTAATGTCATTGATATTGGTCGTCAGAATTTTATGTCAACTATCACTCCACAACTAGCTAGTATATCTCAATTTAGCAATATAAATAAACAGAAGTTCGATGTTGAACATATGAAATGGATAGAAAAAAATAATGGACTTAGATAATAAATTTAATCTAGACGTTTTTCGGTTAATGGAAGAACGTATTGAAATGATTCGGGATCCTGACTGCCCAATAGACGTCCGACGCATTGTAGCAGAACATGATTTAGACCCTGGAGTATTGTTTGCACTTTGGGTAGAAAATCTTAAATTAAATGATGATATAATTAACAAATGGGTTATGCATAATCTTAAGATGTCAGAAACTCAACTACGGAGAAAATATAAAGATTGGCAATCCAAAGATACTCCGGAGTATAGTGTTTTTTGTTCACTACCTTGGAATCATGTAAGCACAAATGCTGATGGTAGTCTTCGTATGTGCTGTCAAATGATTACTGATCATATTGAAGCTCCATATGGAAGTCTATTAGATGATTTTGGTAATATTATTACAACTGATGATGATCTTAGTACTAAGCGTAATGCGCCAGCTTGGAAAAATATACGTAAACAAATGTTACAGGGTATAGATCCGGAAATTTGTAAACTATGTACCAACGAAGAAAATAATGGTATAGGATCAAAGCGTGACTGGAGTAAAATTAAATACCCCGGGATATATGCACAGGCATTAGAATTAACACAAGAAGACGGAAGTATTAAAGATGAAGACTTCCCTATTACATATTATGATTTAAGATTTGGTAACAAATGCAATCTCAAGTGTCGTAGTTGTGGACCTACTGACAGTAATTTGTGGTATGAAGATTGGTACAACACACACGAAGATCACAAGTTTGATGTTAGAGGGCACGATAATGTAGAAATTATAAAGTTAGAAGATGGGACATATACTGTACCTGGAGTTTTTGATTGGCACGAAACAGAAGAAAATACAATGTGGTCTAAGATTATAACAGATCTTCCCAACATTGATAGATTTTATTTTACTGGAGGTGAACCAACTATCAATATTAAACATCGTAAATTATTACAAATTTGTATTGATTTAGGTATTGCAAAAAACATTGACTTGGATTATAATACAAACATGGCAGGGGTGCCTAGCTCAGTATTCCAACAATGGAAACATTTTAAGAGTGTTGGATTAGGAATGAGTATTGATGGAATATATGAACATTTTGAATATATACGAAATCCTGGCAAATGGAAAACAGTTCAGAAAAATTTAAACCGCATTGAAAAGGAAAAAGACTTTGACAATCTGACAGCTTCTTTTACACTAACACTAAGTATTATGAATGTACTTCATGTACTAGATATGATATGGTGGATGCAAGAACAAGATTGGAAAAAAATTGACAAGCGAATGGTTATTCATAACTTATATGGACCAGAGTATTTTAATATTCAAAACTTACCAGAAGATGCTAAGACTTTTGTAGCTCAACGGTATAACCAATTTATGGATGCACTTAATGAAAAATTTGTCGGATCTAACGATAATCGTAATATAGCTGCTATTCATACTATCTGTCAGAGATTACAAGCAGTATTAGATCACATGTTTGCCAAAGAGCATGATCCTGAAATATGGAAAAAATGGTTTTTAGAGACTAATAAATATGATAAACAACGTAACGAAAACTGGAGAGAGACGATGCCAGAAATCGTAGAGTTGTTGAAGGAAACAAATGAAAAAAACGCCAGAAAATCTAGAGTTAAACTTGCAAAAGCAGGTAAAAAATAATCCTGCATTCTGTATTATGCCGTTTAACCATAGTTATGTAACAACCACTGGAAGTGCCAACTTATGTTGTATTGCCGATTGGGGTGATCCTATTGAAGCCGATGTCAGTGGCAAAAGCCTATTGGATATTTTTAGAGGTGAGGAATACAAGCGTATTAGAACTAATATGCTTAATGGCGTCAAAGAAAGGCGTTGTTATATATGCTATAAACAGGATAAAGATGGAGGCGGCGGAAGTGATCGTGTAAGTCAAAATGAAAGATATTTGCGAGACTTGGGTGACGACTTTGAACTAGACATTGATGTGCAGTTTCCAACTTGGAGTGACTTGCGTCCTGGTAGAATGTGTAACTTTGGATGTAGAATGTGTTGGGGTGCAGTTAGTTCAACTATTGACGAAGAAAACAGAGCCCATCCTGAGACTCAGGAAATTACCTGGGATAACCCAATTGATGTGGATGAATGGTTGGATGACCCTGTTGCTTTTGAAAGTGTTAAAGAATGTGTTCAACATATGGATGTACTAAAACTTGCTGGCGGCGAGCCGCTGTTTATGCCCGGTGTTATCAAACTATTAAAGTGGTGTATAGAATCAGGCAACACACATGTTGCACTTGATATTACAACCAATGGTAGTCGTACTAAAGGTAAAGTAATAAAGATGCTGAGCAAGTTTGACAAAGTCTTCATACAGTTTTCAATGTGTGGAATTGGATATACTAATGATTACATCAGATATGGAGCGGATTGGAATGAGTTGGACGCTGCATATAAGCAGTATAACGAAGCTGATAATATCGGTCTTAACCTATTAGCTACCGCACAGATTTATAATATTTTTGATTTGGTTAACATAATTAAATATTGGCATGAAAATGGTGCTCAAAACAATTTAATTTTTAATGTAGTTAACTACCCAGAAGACCAAAGATTTGATTTGTTACCCAAGGATATGAGATTAAAAATCGCAAACGAATTAGAAGAAGCAATGCACAAATATGTTCCTACTTGGTTACACGGTGTGTCCAGACTTGACCATATTATATCAAAGTTACGATTGGACTTTGATCCAGAAGATATTGCTAAAAATAGAATAAGGTTAGCTAAACGAACACAAATGTATGATCGTATTAGAAAGCAAGATATTGGATTAGTTCATCCCGAGTTAGAAAGGCTTTGTTCAGAATGGCTACCGACGACAGTATAAATCCATTTGACAGTGGCGATAGAGATCAAGTCATTAAGACTATGATCCGACATGATAATAGCCATTTGGGGAAAAATGCATTAGATGTACAAGACCCTAAGTTTGTAGAGCACTTCAATGATCAATACTATATACAACATCCAGAACATAGAACATATGCCTACTGGAGTGAACTAACTCCTAAACGCACAGGAGGCAAAACAGTTACACTAGTAACTCCTCCAAGTTGGGGTGTAATGTTTCCTCCGTATAGTAGTGCTAGACTAACTGGGTTACTTAGACACTATGGATATGCTGTACAGGTATTTGATACCAATATTGATTGCTATCATTTTGTTAAAAATAATCAAGGTAAAGATTGGTGGAATAGTATATATTTCTTCACTTGGGAAAGACCTCAATATCAAGAGCAAGTTCATCCAACTATTTTACCTATATTAGATGATCATGTAGAAAAAATAGTAGCAACAGACTGTGATATAATAGGATTTAGTGTTTATCAAAGTAGTTTAGAAGCTAGTATGTACATGATTGAGCAAGTAAAAAAGAAACGTCCGGAAGCACGTATTGCAGTGGGTGGCCCTGAAGCATTCAATAGTTGGTTTTTATCTAAAATGCAAGACGAGATGAACTTTGACATTGGTATGATCGATTTTGTAATACAAGGTGAAGGTGAACAAGAACTGTTAACACTATTAGAAAATTTACACGAATTTCCTAAACAACACGACCCTTATGTTATGGGAGGATTTAAAAGTAGATTAGATTTGGATAGCTTACCATTTCCAGACTATGACGATTTTGATCTAAGTCGTTATGACCACCCAGACGGTGCTAGTATTGAGACTTCACGTGGGTGTGTTGCTAAATGTAGTTTTTGTGCTGAAACACATTTTTGGAAATTTAGATATCAAAAAGCAAATCGTGTTATTGAAGAAATGAAATACCAGATCAGTAAGTATGGGATTCGAAGATTCTGGTTTGTAGATAGTTTAGCCAATGGTGCGTACACAGAATTTAAAAACTTGGTTCACGCTATTATTGACGAAGGCCTAGATATTCGTTGGAATAGTTATGCACGTAATGATGGTCGCATGGACTTAGATTTATTTAAAAAGATATACCAAAGTGGGTGTACTGTTCTTAGTTTTGGTGTTGAAAGTGGAAGCCAAAAAGTTCTTGACGATATGCAGAAAAAAGTAAAAATATGGGAAATAGAAAATAACTTGCGTGACGGTCGCATTGCAGGCATGACTAATCACTGCAACTGGATAGTTGGATTTCCCACCGAGGGTAAAGAAGAATTTTTACACAGTTTAGAATTGTTGTATAACGTTCGTAAAGATATGTATGCTATCTCACCTGGATATACGTGTGGAGATGCACCGTTTAGTGATATGCAATTACAGTGGCGTAAGTATAATATTACATGGAAAGAAGTACCCGGCGATTGTAACTTTTTAGGTAAATGGTATACAGACAATTATGAAAATACCATGGTACATCGTTACATTAGATTAAAGCTAACAAACATATGGTTAAACATGAGTATAACACAAGCTGATGGTACAGTTATTAATACACAGTATAGACCTAGTTTGAAAAATAGTTATAGTATTGAATGGGATAACCCCAACCAGTTTATTGAACACATTGAACAAGAAAAACATGACTTCAACTATTGGACTGGCAACAGTGTACAGGAAAAATTTAGTGCTGACTTAGCAAATGAATATATCCCATACATTTGGGTAATGTGGAAAACCATGGGCGGCTTTAAATTTGAAGTAGATATTAATCCAGATTATGATTTTGAAGAGTTTGGAACATTTGTAACAGCACCATACTATGGTAACTGCAAAGCACAAGTGTCAGATAACGGACAGTGTACTATAACTATTACTCATTATTTTGAACATAGAACGCTCACTGATGACAATGATATTGCTGAAATTGAAGTAAAACGAGAAGATATGTCTTTCCCTAGCAGTACATATACATTTACTGGAAACATCAATTATTTTGATAGTGTAAATATTAGTGTAGAACAATTATAATGAGTATCACAATGTCAACACCAGACTGGATTAAAATAAATTTTAAAAACTTTGCAAGTGTTGAAATTGAACTCTTACAAAATAAATTTGTTGATTCTTGGTATCGTGCATTTATTAATAATCTACATCTAAATCGTTGGACAAGAGATCAAACTTTAATGTTAAATCGAGGCAGACATATCATGTCCACCCACACACAGCACATCAACGATGCCAAAATGATTGTTGACAAAATAAATGCCTCAATACGCACAGTAGAAAGCCTGACAGGAAAAAAATGGTTGGGATATGCGTATGTTGGTATGTCGTGGGAAACTACTAACTATCTACATCGCGGATTTACAACAAGTATGATTACTGGATTTAAGACGCCATATTTAAGTAAAGAGTTGCGTAACGAAATTGCAGATATGAAGAAAAATGTTGTAACTCATTATCAGCTAGCTGAGTTTATTTTAAATCATAAGACATTTGATGATTTTTATCAATTAGGAGATAATATCAGTGATGAATTTTTAAATGCATTAGAAAAAATAAATGCATATATACACATGTACGAAGTTACATACTTGCGATCGTCTAGGGCGGAAGAATCAACCTCGCTGTATACAAATGAACAGGATAGACCTTCAGGAGGCATAGCATTTGATATTGATATCAAAACCATAGATGGTAACTCTCATAGTAAACCCTATGAAGAACCGGTGCAGGCAAACTTGTCGCAGTTTGCGTTTAATGGTCCTGAATATAATGTCTACGCTCTTAAAAAGATTTTAGGAAAAGATTATCTGACTGCATATTTTCAATTTGATGATCCTTCTGCGTGGGATATTAGCAATTCAATGATAATCGACGGATCATTTGAAATTGACTACAATGAAAATTATAATTATCTATATAATACTAGCGGATTTAAGCATTGGATCGAAAATTATGGATTGCAAAACAGAAATATATACAACAATTATCAAATAGGAAAAGTAAAAAGTCAAGAATTTTTAACTGACACTAAAAACACACAACCAAAAAATATTATCACTGATAATCCTATTCTTGCCAAAAGTGAAAATTTAGGCAGCGATTGGGACATAACATCAATTGAATCGTCACACGGCGTTATCCTATAACCAAAAAAAGAGAAACATAAGTAATAACATGCCAGCCAAAGTAATATTCAGTTTAAACAACGGAGTAGACGGAGAGATTGTTCTCCGTGATAATCTCTATATGGACTTTTGGAAGTTTGTATTCAAACAAAACAATAAAAAAGTAGGACCTAGAAAAGACAAATTTCCTAATGCATGTTTTACTAAAACAAGCCCTGACATTGACGTTGCTATAAAAGCACGATACGACGAAACAGTAGACCAAAGAGAAGAGTGTGTAGATCGTGTTAATCATGCTATTTTACAAATTGAACAAGAGACTAGCAACAAATGGAACAGTGGCCGTCTTAGTATAAATTCATGGACAGAAGATTGCAATAGGGTTCATAGGGGTTTTACTACATTTTGCTTAACTCGTTGTACAGATCAACTTGGTCTGAGTGAACAAGAACAACGTACCTTAAAACATGATCATCCTGATTTACATGCGTCTGGTTGGTTGTATATGAAATCAATAAAACCGTCACTTAAACAAACTACTGGTGAAGAATATGTACATTTTAATACTGTTATAGAACCTCTACTACATGAAGTAAATGCATATGTTCATCATTTAGAAAATATATGCATAGTAAGTAAGAGAGTTTTTGAACTTGCTAATGCTTATCTTACTAGTGAAAATATTGAAGATTGTTGGTTTCCTAATTTAGATTGGAATTCAAAACACGCTGACGGAGTTACTGATGCTGGAAGAATAGATTATAATTATGCTGATTTGGCTAAGCAAACAATAGCAACTGATGAATTGTACAGTAGTGATCCTAAATATAATGTATATGATTTAAAAAACATACTAGGCAAAGACTATGAACAAGCCTGGTTTGATTATGATGACCCCCGTAATTGGGACGTAACAAACACGTTTAATACTACCAAAGGTGGATTTGAAATACGCCCTCATCAAAGTATGCTGACCAGAGATTTTATAAAACCATGGATTGATAGTTATAATCATTTCCCAACAAACGACACTCTTGTTTCTCCAATTGCTATTGGTACTATTGATCATCAATGGTTAAAGAGCAACTGTTTTAATTTGGGGCAAGAGGGAAATAAAGAAGCAAGAAATAACTTAGGAATAGTTAAAACAGATCTAATCGAGTAAAGGAAAAAACATGCTAGGCGCTAAAATATCAGAAGAGGAATACAGAGAAAGATTCCTAACTGACGAGTATATTAAAGATAAAAGATTTGACAGTAAAATTGTTGACAACTTTTTAAGTGATGCAGAATTGGACATATTTGACCAAGCAAGTAAAAGTAAGCATATACACTATGTACATGATACTAGTACACCAGAACATGTGCCTACAGTAGCACACTATAATATTTTTGCTGATTTTTACAACAACCCTGCTTGGAGCCATCTGGTAGAAATTATGCAACCAAAATTACAAGCACATTTTGGCGATGACATTATGGCAAGTCATATACATGTATTAGATAGTAAATTTCCATACGGAGTACACAATGATGCTGAACAAGCAAGTTTAGAAATAGCACCAGATCCAGCTTGGACACTAATTATTCCATTTGAGGATTATAACAGCAAAACATATGTATTCAATGAACGTAGTCCTTATAAGAATCCAATTGTGATGGCAGAAAAATTAGGAATCGAACCATATGAGAATCCAGCAGTTGACGAAGAGACATGGGAAAAAGATTTTAAACCATTTACAGGCTTTGATGTACTACAATATCTTAGTGTAGAAACTACATTCAAATGGAAGAAAGGCAGTTGTTTTGCCGCAGACAGATTTAAGTATCATTGTAGTGATAACTATTTTAATCATGGACTAGACGGAAAACGTGCAATTATAATATGGACATCTAGAAAGAGCTAATATGAACGATACAGATTTAATATTTTTTACTGGTGTGCCTGGCAGTAAATGGAGCGGTATTGCTAGAGAAATAAAACAAGATCCCCAGTATGATACCAGTGATAGAGCACCACACAGAGTTTATGAGCATAACGAATTTAGTGGACACAAAGAGAGTTACTTTGGCACAGGAATGGAGTTTCCTGTAGATCTTAGTATAGAAAACTTATTAGCACCGTTTACTGGCACAGGTATTAAGTTACTGATGAGCCATGAATGGCCCTATTACTTTGATCAGATTATTGATCAGTATCCCAATGCCACTATTAAACTAGTATACAGACCAAATGATGCGAGCTTAGATTGGTGGCTTAAAGCAGGTGGATTCGATATTACATATCCCAACTACGATTGGTATGTAGACGTTGATGGTATGAAGAAAGAAATCCAACAACAGAACAAATTAATACTTGACTTTGCCCAGAGTCATATGTTACAATGGATACAACATCATAAAAATAATGATGTGTTTTTAACAGAGTATAAATTACATGAATCATAAAATATTAAACAAACTAGAACAGCTAATACATATTAGCCCTCAACTGTTGCGCAATCCTGTAACACTAAAACAAGCAATACAAGGTACATTTGATGTTGAACTAGAAGATGTAAGTTATAATAATATAGGTGAACTGGTAGACAGAATAGACGACAAAGTACTTGCTCGTTATTTTGGTGAAGTATGGCAAGGGCATCTTAAAAAGTTTAAGTACAGTGGACTTAAACTGATTGGCGAAGTAAACAGTTTGAATCCACGGCGTGTACTAGACATTGGTTGTGGCTATCATGAGTTTAAAGGTAAGATCAATAACTTAACTGGTATTGACCCTTATAATAAAAAATCAGACCATCAAGTTAAACTTTTGGATTATAATCCTAACGAAAAGTTTGATGTCACACTGGCACTAGGTTCAATTAACTTTGGCAGTACTGAAAAAATCTTTGCTGAATTAGAACATGCCGTAAATTTATGTAACCCTGGTGCTGTAATGTTCTTTCGTGCTAATCCGGGATTGCCACATGATAAAGATGAATCAACATGGATTAGTTTCTATCCATGGGATAGTAATTTTATTGTAAACTGTGCAGAACAACTTGGTGTGGACATTTTAGATATTCGTACTGATAGCCATAAAAATCGACTCTATTTTGTATGGCGAAAAAAATAGACTAAATAATAATACATTATTACTAACGCTCTATAATAGAAGTTCAGTACTAAATTTTTCATCAAAATTTTATTTTACAGACTACTAGTCTGTCTGAATCTAGAAGGAGTTGCTTTATGATTGAAATGATCTCATATTTACTCGCAGGAGTATTTTACGGACTTATAATTGGCATTATACCCAGTGCTGGTGCAAGCACAGGATTGATTGCACTGTTTGGATTCATAGGATATTTTGCCGGCGAACCTTACTTGGGTGTTATCTTTTTAATGGCAGTTGTTGCCGCTAGTACAACAGGAGATAGCTTTACTGCTATCTTGTTAGGTATTCCTGGCGCAAACAGTGCCGCCGCCACTATGGTTGATGGGTTTCCTTTAGCACAAAAAGGTAGAGCAGGATATGCTATTAGTGCCGCAGTTACAACATCAACTGTAAACGGATTAATATGGGGCTGTCTTGTATTTCTATTATTGCCCTGGTACACCAACCTTATATACATTTTTGGTATTCCTGAACTGTGGGCATTTACACTACTAGCACTGGCCACTGTGGGATTTTTAAGCAACAAATATTGGTTCCGTAGTATTTTAGCTATTGCATTTGGAATATTAATAGGAATGGTGGGAGTTAACCCAGATAATAATGAAGCACGAATGACGATGGGTTGGTTTTACCTAGAAGATGGTATACAAATAATGGCAGTTGCGGCAGGCCTGTTTGCAGTACCAGAACTAACACGAGGACTATTTTTAAAACACAGCACTGCAAATAGTGAGATACGTGATGGCGAACTATGGGCAGGAATTAAAGCCAGTTGGGATAACAGATGGTTAGCACTGCGTGGAGGATTTATTGGTGCATTTATTGGCTTGTTGCCAGGATTAGGCGGACAAATGGCAGACTGGATGGCATATGGTCAAGCAGTTGCCAGTAACCCAAAAGAAACGTTTGGCAATGGCAACATTAAAGGTATAATTGGGCCTGAAGGTGCAAACAATGCACAAAAAGCAACATCAATGATTACAACAGTAATATTTGGAATACCCGGAGCAAAATTTGCTGCTATACTTATGAGTTTACTTATGTATTTAAACATTGAATTGGGTACACCTGATATTGCTGACGATACTCAATTATTTGCCAGTATGACATTTGGTTTTTTGGGAGCAACTGTAATTGTTGCACTAATCTGTATGGTATTAATTAAACCAATCAGTAAACTAGCCGCAGTGCCGTACAAATATTATTTTCCAGTGTTACTTACATTAATAATTTTTACTTCAATGCAGTATACCGGAGGTTGGGAAGACTTAGCAATGTTAGCGATATTTTCTTGTATAGGATTTACTATGCGACATTACAAATTTAGTCGTCCTGCTTGTCTAATAGGATACATCTTAGCAGAAAAAGTAGAAGGACTAACACTACAGATAACAGGGCTGTACACCCTCGACACATTGGTCACACGACCAATATTCATGACACTGATAGTAATAACTATTGGTGTGTTTATATACAGTATTTTTAAAAAAGGAAGAATAGACTATGCATAAATTACTATTGACACTAGCATTAATGCTAGGATTTACAACATCAGCAAGTGCTGAGTATACAATGATTGTACCACAAAAGCCTGGCGGTGGTACAAGTCAGTGGGCACAAATTGTAGCCACTGAAATGGAAAAATATCTAGATGGAGAGAAGATTATTCTCAAACACATCAAGGGAGCAAGAGATATTCCTGGATTCAACAAGTTCCACAACGATTACAGATTTGATGATAAAACAATCATGGTCAGTAATGGCGGAAACGGTATTAGTTTTCTTAATGAAAAAGTAGACTACAACTATAAAGATTATGATAGTATTGGTCTAATGAATCTAAATATTATTACTGCGGTATTTGGCGACCACGACCCATACGGAGATACACCGACTTCATTTAGCGGTGGTGGCGGTAAAATTCCTGAGGGAATTGCTATAACACTACTAAAGTGTGGTAACTTGCCAACTATTGAAGCATATACTTCTTGTTTCAAAGAAAAAGTAAATTGGATTAAAGGTATGAAAGGTAATGAAAGACGTTTAGCATTTAAACGTGGAGAATTACATGGTACTAGAGAAAATCCTGCAAGTTTTAAAAAGCACGTACAGCCTGTAATTGACAACGGCGAAGCACGACTATGGTTCCATCATGGTATTTTGCAATCAGACGGTTCACATGCAGATGATCCAAACTATCCAGGTATTCAAATGGAAACATTGTTTGTTGAACTTCACGGTGAACAACCAGAAGGTGTTTTATATGATGCATACAAACTTGCAAAATCATTTCGTGATGGTTTACAAAAAGCAATCTGGGTAAACAAAAGCAATCCAAACCGAGCAAAACTTATTGCGGCATTAGAAAAAGTAGCAAATAATCCAGAATCAATTGCTATTATTGAAAAGAAAGTTGGCAAGTATGAATGGTTAATGGGAGATGCAGGCAATGCACAAGTTGACACATTAATGACATTTGTAACATCTGATGCATTAAAAACATTAGTACAATTCAATACTGAAGCATTTGGTATCAAAGCGATTTATAAGTCAGAGTTGGTAGACTAATGGCAAACATATTAGTTATAAGTGGCCCACAGGGCACTGGTAATCATGTGTTTAGTAAAGTCCTTTCCATGCATAGCAATGTGCATGGGTGGGATCAACTACTTCGTGAATATTGGATTAACCACGACAATGCCCCGTTTAAAGATATTTGGAATACACCTGAAAACATTGACAACTATGATTGGACAGAGCATGAGAACTATGTGTTAAGTGTTAGTGGTCCATATGTTGATAAAGACAAAGACGGTGTAAGACACACAAAGTATCCTAACTACAAGGAAGTATTACGTAGGCTTAATGAAAAGGGTAATTTACAAGTTGGTATTATTGGCAGAGACCAAAACATTACTGCACAGAACCAATTACGTAAACGTGGTGTTGAGAGTTTGCACAACTATTTAAATAAGATCGAAGATATTACTGAGTATCGACATACGTTTTTAAGTGTTGAATTACTTTACATGTTTAGACATCAGTATGTTAAAAGTCTTGACAGTTTACTAGATATACCTGTAGACTATAATAATGAACGTTTACACTACATCCTTAATAAAGATCCTAATGCAAAATACGTACACTATGTGGAACATAGTTGGCTAGACAAACGCAGAAATAATGTAGGACATATGATAGATGGTAGTGTACCTCATATTGCAAAGGATACTATATAAATGAAACATCAAACCAATTGGAATAAAACACTAGCTAATCCTGATGATTATCCTAGTAGTTGGGACTGGACTGTAGCACACAGTGAATATCATTTTGATAAAACAATACAAGACCAGCCTGGCGATTGGTTTGATGTAATTGGTAGGTTTGAAGGTGACTGGCAGGAAGAACGTGATAGATTAGTTCAAGCAACACATCCTGTTAATTGGGCAACACGCAAACATTTTGCACAAAAGCGTAAGGATCCTGATATGCTATCGCAAGAAGAATATGATATTGCACAAGCAGGCGGTGATCCCAAAGGCTTAATGCTTACAAATAAAAATAGTTTTGCAGATTGGTCAGATTATCCAACACTATACAAGATGTTGGATTACTTTCAACTTACAAGTGATGGTGTTAGTTTAGTAAAGTGGCAAGCACATATACAAATGACTGGACAAATGTTTAATACACATATTGACAAACTATGGGATCGTTGCCCTGCAGATCCAGAGCGTATAGTACGTATCACTATTATGTTAGATGATTGGCGACCTGGACATTTCTATATGTATGGCAATTGCATGTATGATAAGTGGCGTGCAGGAGAAGTACATGTATTTGATTGGAGCAATGTACCACACTGCACTGCAAATGCAAGTAGTCATCCAAGAGCAGTATTACAAATGACTGGACTTAAAACTGAACGTACTAGAGAAATACTAGAAAATTCACATATAGATACAATATTTAAAATATAAATAGCAAATCGTATATAATCGTATATAATAAAGAATAATGGAGAAATTAATTGCTAGACGTAATATTTTTGAGCTATGATGAGCCAACAGCAGACGAAAACTTCGAACTGTTACAACTGTTTGCACCACATGCAAAGCGTGTACACGGTGTTGCGGGTATCTTAAATGCACACAAAGAATGTGCAAAAGCAAGTTCAACCAATTACTTTTATGTAGTGGATGCTGATGCCATTATAGACGAACAGTTTAGTTTTAGGTTTAAGCCAAGCCAACACAAAGAAGCATATGAAAATGTTGCTGAAACAGAGTGTGTCTATACTTGGCGTAGTTTAAATCCAGTAAACAAACTTATATATGGTTATGGTGCTGTTAAGTTATTTCCCAAGCGTCAATTACTGCAAGCTAAAGAATTCAAAGTAGATATGACTACTACTATTGGATGTCCGTTTGTTCCCAAGTTTCAGATCAGTAACATCACAGCATTTAATACAGATCCTTTTAGTACTTGGAAAGGTGCATTCAGGGAAGCAACTAAGTTAGCCTCAAGTATTATTCCCAATGGAGACAATACTGATAATGAGTACAGGCTTAAAGTCTGGTGCGAGCGTGGTAAAAAAGCTGAGTTCGGTAAATACAGTATAATGGGAGCCCAACAAGGTAGAGATTTCGGTACTTACTATCGGAATAGGCCAGAAACGCTGCATTTAATCAATGATTACACTTGGCTGCGGGAGCAATTTAATGATTCAACAGAATAATGAACTAAGTTCAGATGGCACACACGTGGTTAATCATGAACTGGGCACAAATCTACACTGGATGCATGGTTTAGAAGAATATTTAACATATACTCAACATCCACATCTTGAAAAGTTTCATGAGCTCAAACGTGCCCTTATGTATGGAAACATGTGGCGCATTAGAGATTTATTAAAACGTGAAATACATCGAGGACACACTGACCTAACTGACGAGTTTCTTAATATCATACTAGCACACTATACTGGATATGAGCATATTAACCATCGCAAAGTATTACAATACGTAGCACACAGTATTGATAGTGAATATATCAGAAAGATGAGCAGCTGGAGTATCAAATGGCAACATCGTGCAAACCTTAACGAACACTTTAGTCGTGGCCAGATGAAAAGCAAATGTTGGATGGTGGAACAGTTGAGTGAAATCTATCAAGATCAATATTTAGGAACAGTAGCACATTATGGTGGATGGTATGCAACCGTAGCACAAAACATATTTGAACAGTTCAGAGTTAAAAACTATTACAATCTGGAAGTAGATCCCGGATGTATTGACATCAGTGATGACTTTAATTATGAACAAACTGTTGGGTGGAAGTTTAAAAGTACAGTGCAAGACGTCAATGACATTGTGTGGAAAGACAACAATAGTTTTGATATAAAAATAAAAAACCTTGACAATAATATGGTTACTGCTAATGTCAAACCTGATCTTATTATCAACACCAGTTGTGAACACATGAATGAAGATTGGTACAATGCTATCCCCACTGGCACAGTTGTATGTTTACAAACTAACGATTATTTTGATAACCCACAGCATGTAAATTGCTGTCGAGATTTGGCCGATGCCATTGCAAAATATCCAATGACTGAAATATACTACAGTGGTGAAATTGATACACAAATGTATAAACGATTTATGATTATTGGTGAAAAGTAATGATGGACGATTTAACATTACGTGAGCTGCAAACTGAAAGCGCCAGAGCATTAAGTACAATGCAAGCAACCAATAACAACATTTATAAGTTTAATAAAT
>ERZ1047472.494-NODE-494-length-34824-cov-10.963387_pt1 | contig 34824 bp, 49 predicted proteins | sample MGYA00383095_ERZ1047472 | MGnify/ENA primary metagenome ERZ1047472 (study PRJEB29581, sample SAMEA5548365) | metagenome | biome: marine; feature: coastal; material: water | depth 1 m | study: Short-term variability in the microbial, nano- and picoplankton... | reverse complement strand
TGAATTAAATACAAATTCTACATCTTATATTTTAAATGGTTTAAATGAATTGGCTTTTACATCGGAAAGTAGTCCTTTATACGGCAAAACAAAAGAAATTGGCTACTACGATGAAATTTTGACGGATTCAGAACTGGAGTATCTCACAAGTTATAGGTCATTAAGCGAATTAGTAAAAGAATTAAATTTAAACACATTATAAGATGAATACTTTAAAATTTGGCAATAGTGAATGGTATGGCTCAGAAGGTAATATCCTTGCGTACAATGACGAGAATGGAAACTTTAAGCCATTACCTTTTGATTTCAGCAGAGGCAGTTCAGCGACACGAGTTAACCAACAAGGATTAATTGAAACAGTAGGATCTAACGATGCAAGGGTTGACTATTTAGATAATGCTAATGGTGCTATGCTTCTTGAACCACAGAGGACTAATTTGATTGAGTATAGTGAGTATTTCGGTTCAAGTTATTGGCAGAAAAACAACGCAACGATTACCGATAATGCTACGACTTCACCCGAAGGTGTGGTTAACGCATCAGCATTTACCGAAAATACAAGTACATCAACGCACTTTATGAAACTAACCAGCACTATTTCAGCGTCTGCGAGTACATATTATACCGCATCGTATTTCGTTAAGTACAACGGCAGACACTTTCAAATCTTGGGAAGTACGGGTAGTTTAGGCGGCGGCTATGTGAACTTTGACCTTATCAATGGTGAGGTAGGTGATAGCGACCAATTCACTGGGAGCATTGAAGCGTTAGGTGATGGATGGTATAAATGTAGCGGAACAAATATAAGCACATCAAGTTCAACGGAAATTCGTTTATTGCCTTACCTATGTACAAGCAAAACAAGTTCAAGAGCCGAATCATATGTTGGAGATGGAACAAGTGGTGTTTACATCTACGGAGCACAAGTAGAACAAGGAAGCTACCCTACATCTTACATACCAACACAAGGTACTGTCAAATCGAGGTTGGCAGATAGTTGTAGTCAAACTCCACCAGATGGTGTTATAGGACAAACAGAGGGTACTTTATTTGTGGAAATGACAAGAAGTAGTTTATCAGAAAGTTTTTTTATAATATTATCATATTTGAATGGTACAACTGCTGGTTCTTACGGAAATAGCATTTATTTATTGCAAAACCCAAATACAAACTTTGTTTCAGATTGCTTTGTTAGTAATTCAGTTCAATATGGATTTATAAAGGATGGTGGTTTGTCTATTGGAACGCATAAAATTGCATTGTCTTACAAACAAAATGACTTTGCTTTATATATTGATGGAATTCAAATTGGCACAGATAATAATGGAAACGTCCCAACAATGAACTACCTAACTATTGGAGGTGGTGCTGATGTACTTGGTCACAAAAACTTAATAAGCGAAACCAAACTTTACAACACAAGATTATCAAATAGCGAATTAGCAGCATTAACACAAGTGTAACAATTACACCTATAATAACAACGAGAGTAACAATATAAAATAATATACAATGAAAGTAAGTAAATACGAATTTAAAGACAAATCAACCGCAGATGCTAAAATAAAGGCATTAGGCGTTGCAACTGATGAAGATGGTAACGAATACCCAACACATTCACATTCTATTGTTAAACTAGGTCATATTGTCTTAGAACAACCTGAACTTGATGAAGATGGGGAGATTATCAAAGAAGCCGTATTAAGTGAAAACTATCATTTAGATGTTGCTTGGAATGAAAAAGAAATAACAACCATTGAAGAAGAAGCAATTCTTGATGAAGATGGTATGGTAATAACTCCAGAAGTTACTTCAATTGATCATCCTTATGGTTGGAAATCAGCAAGCGTTGATTTAGAAACAAACGGCGTTCATTCATTTTTTGGAATTGATTATTTAGCGCACAAAATATAATTTTATGGCGAATCCAACTTTGGCAATGATTCCAAGTGGGTACAAAGCCGGAAAAGTTTATTCAGTTTTACCCGCCAACGGGGATGGTGATTTCACGACATTCACAAGGGCCTCATTTGCTACGCGCCTAAATAACGCCGGGTTTATTGAAACAGTTGATGCAAATATTCCGCGTTTAGATTATACAAGCGGAAGTTGCCCAGTTTTATTGTTGGAAGAACAGAAAATTAATAATTTAACTGATTCCGAAGATTTTAACAATTGGACAAAACTAAATATTACTGCGGCAACAAACACAACGATGTCGCCAAGTGGTGATGCTTCAGCGGACACTATAACAAGAAATTCAACGGCTGCATCATACGTCAACAAAACTTTTACAAAAGAAGAAGAAGATTCGCTTGAAATGACTCTGTCGGTATTTGTAAAAAAAAATGTTGGCGATTTCTTTGCAATGAGGGCGCAAGGAACTTATCCAAATAGGGTTGATTCTTTGTTTCAATTTAGTACTGAAACATTTACATCTTCAGAATCTGGAAACAATTTTTCCTTTATAAGCGCATCATTTAAAAAGTATGCAAATGATTGGTATCGTTTAAATGTATCTTTTGAAACTGATGAAGCCGCAACATTAACAACGTTATTTTCGCCAAGAAGTTTAACTGGACAAGTTGATTCAACAGATTCGGCAAGTGATTCAAGCGTTTTTATTTGGGGTGCGCAATGTGAAAATGACAATTCAACATCGTATATAAAAACAACAACATCAGCACAAACTAGGTTGAAGGATGTTTGTAAAGATGGCGGTAATTCGGTTTTATTTAATGGCAATTATCAAAGTGATTTATTAAATCCTTTACGATTACGATCAACCTATTTTGAAAACTTACAAGGCACAACAGACATATTAAATTCATTTCTCTGTGACGGCGTTTTATCTTATGGTTCAACAATGTTTGTTGATTTACAAAAATCTTTCAAAGACAGAACAATAGGGCGCATATCAATTTCAGACAGTTCAACTTCAAACGCCGTTGTTATTAGTAAGAAAACAAACAACTCACAATTTTATTTATTTATTACTAGAGCCAACGGGGATATTGTTGCTGAAATTACAACTGATGTTGATTATGATGTAAGAAATAAAATTGCTATTTCTTGGGAGGTTGACAGTTTTAAATTTTATGTAAATGGTTTTTTAGTTCATACAGTTACAAGCGGAGAAACACCAATTGATTTAAACGCTTTTGCATTCAACGGAAGCAATGAAAGTTTATTTAATTTTTTCGGTGAAATAAATCAAGTTCATTATTATAATTCAAGTTTGCAAAATTTAGAAATTGAAAAATTGACTTCATACAGTTCATTTGAAAAAATGGCTGAATCACAACTTTGCAATGTTGAATGATTAAAATTTAATAATAAATAATAATTCGTATATTTACAAAAAATTAAATAACATTAAAATTTATACATAATGGCTACAACCGGAGTATTTAACGGAACTAACTTAATCTTGACTGTTGAAGGTGCGGCAGTTGGTCACACAACAAGTTGTTCAATGTCTTTATCAATGGACACACCTGAAGCAACAACAAAAGATTCAAACGGATTTTCTGAATATATTGGAGGCGTAAAAGGCGGCGAAATATCTTTTGAAGGTTTGGTTGCTTATGATGATAATGCAAATGCAATTGAAATGGCTGACTATCTTTTGTCTAGAACTCAATTAACTTGTGTTTTTGGAACTGCCGAAACTGGTGATGCAGTTTATACTGCTGAAGCATTTTTATCAAGTGTTGAAATGTCTGCTGAAATGGAAGCTGCCGTGACTTATAGCGGATCACTTACAATCACCGGCGCAATTACAAAATCAACTAACTAACCAACATTAGTTTTTTTACATAAAAAAGCCGCCGTCTATATTTAGGCGATGGCTTTTTGTTTTTATTAATCAAATCTTTTAAAATGACAAACAAAAAAAGAGGTTATATTGATATAACCGTTGACGGCAAAAAAAAGACATTACATTTTTCAATGAACTTTTGGGCGGAATTTACCGAACAAATGGGCGTATCACTTCAAGACATTGGAACTGTATTTGAATCAGGCATTTCACTAAATGGACTTCGAGCATTGATTTATTCTGCGGCACTTGCAAACGACTTAGAAAGCGGCAATGATGTTGATTACAACATATATAGTGCCGGAACGTGGCTTGATGATATAAGCGCCGAAAAGATTAACGAGATAGTTGAGGCAATGATGCAATCAAAGATTCTTGGAAATTCATTAGAAGGAAGTCAAAAAACTACGGCAAAGCCGAAGCCGTCAAAGAAACAATAAACTTTGAAACTTTAACCGATTATTATATTGGGCAAATTGGAATTTTGCCTGATGATTTTTGGCGGCAAACTTGGCGGGAAAATGGTTTATTGGCTGAATATTATCATAATAATGTTGGTCTACAATGGGAACAAGCGCGATACATTTCAACAATGATTTATAATGTAAATTGCCAGAAGAAATCGCAAATGTTAAAACCTGAACAATTATTTGAATTATCTATTGATAAGCAACGAAAAAAGAAACGTGATCAACCGAAATCAACCCGCGAAGGAATGGATGAATTTATGAAAAAATACCAATCAATGACCAACAAAAAGACGTTAAAATAAAAGCGTCTTTTTTTTTGTATTTTTGTTTGAATTAGTAAACACATTATGGCCGATCAAAATTTAAAAGTAAATATCACCGGAGACAGTTCAAAACTGTCAAACGCCCTTTCATCAGCATCAGGAAAACTTCAAGCATTTGGCGGAAAAATGAAATCTGTCGGTAAGTCAATGACAACTTCTTTGACTTTGCCTTTAGTTGCCGTTGGTGCGGCTGCTGCTAAAATGGCTTTCGACTTCGATAAGTCAATGATTTCAATACAAGCGCTTGTTGGCGTTTCTGCGGACAAAGTGGCTGAAATGGGTGAAACTGCAAAGAAAATGGCAGTTGATACCGGTAAAAGCGCCAATGAAGCCGCTGAAGCGTTGTTCTTTATTACTTCGGCCGGATTAAGGGGTTCTGAAGCTATGGATGTTTTAAATATGTCTTTAAAGGCATCTGCGGTTGGATTAGGTGAAACAAAGACAATTGCAGATTTATCAACATCAGCAATGAATGCTTATGGAACTGAAAATTTATCAGCTTCAGGCGCAACAGATATTTTAACGGCTGCGGTTCGTGAAGGTAAACTTGAAGCATCAGCATTAGCCGGTGCTATGGGTGGTGTAATTCCAATTGCTTCAAATATGGGTGTTTCTTTTGACGAAGTGGGTGCGGCAATGGCAGCAATGTCTAAAACGGGTACTAATGCGGCCACGGGTGCAACACAATTGACGGCAATATTGGCATCGTTAAAAAAACCAACAACAGATGCTGAAGCGGCATTTGCTTCAATGGGAATGTCAACACAAAGTGTTCAGCAATCACTAAGTGAACAAGGTCTTTTGTCAACTTTAGAAATGCTGCAAAGCGGTTTAAAACAAACAGGTCAAGATACTACGGCAATATTTCCAAATATTAGAGCATTAAAAGGTGTTTTAGATTTAACGGGAGCGGGTTTAGAAGATAATCGAAAAGTGTTTGATGCGTTAACCAAATCAATGGGCGCAACTGACAAGGCATTTGAAAAAACATCGCAATCGGCATCTTTTAAAATGACTCAAGGACTCAACGCAATGAAATCATCATTGTTAGAAGTTGGACAAGTTATACTCACGGCGGTTGCACCCGCGGTTCAAAAAATTGGCGCATTTTTTACTGGTTTATCAGAAAAATTTCAAGCATTATCACCAAGAATGCAAAAAATTATTATTGCTTTTGTTGGTATTGTTGCGGCAATAGGGCCAGTTATTGCTGTTTTAGGAACGCTTTTAACATTAGCGCCCGCAATTGGTGCGGCGTTTACCTTAATGATGGGGCCGGTTGGTTTAGTAATTGCCGGTTTAACTGCGATTGCAGTTATAATTTATAAAAATTGGGCGGGTATTAAAAACGCTCTTATTAAAGTTGGAAACTACTTTATAGAATTATATAATAACTCATTACCAATAAAGATTGCAGTCAATGCTATAATAATGCAATTTAAAAACTTTTTAGCCGTTGGAAAATTTGTATTTAAAACAATTATTACTGTTTTTAAATCATTTGGAAAAGCCGCAATGGCATATCTAGGAAGTGTTGGAGACATCTTGATGGGTATTTTTACCCTTGATATGGCTAAAATAAAAAGTGGTTTTAGCGGAATCGGCGATGCGATGAGGAAAAATTTCGCAAGGTCTATTGATGGCATAAGAGCAAACGCAAGTGAATTAGGTGGCGCAGTTGTTGACAATTTTAATGATGCTATAAATTCAAAAAAAATAGCTAAAATAAAAATTGAAGCGGAAGTTGTTAGCGGTGATTCAGCAACTGACACAACCCAAGGAAGTTCAGCATCAGGTGCGGAAGCAGCGGTTGGCGGAACTATTGGCGGCGGTGGCGGAGTAAGCGGCGGCGGAGGTGGCGGCGGTGGTCGTGGTCAAGTTAGTGCTATTGGAGGCGGTTTAAATGTTAGCGGTATAACACCAATATCAGATGCAATTCAAGCTGACACCTTAAGAATACCAGAAGTGATGTCAGAACAAGAAGCAGTACTGGCAGAACAAAGAGCAATTGCAATGGCAAATGCCCTTGAATTTAGTATGGGAATTAGTCAAATAATAACTGGCGGATTAAATGATTTGGCAGTTGGAATTGGTGAATCATTAGGAAAAGCACTAGCCGGCGGCGGTAATTTAGCGCAAAATTTGTCAAAAGTTGTACTGGGTACAATAGGTAATATGGCCGTACAAATGGGTAAATTAGCCATAAGCATTGGAATTGGTGTTGAAGGTATTAAAAAAGCACTTCAATCTTTAAATCCGGCGGTTGCAATTGCGGCTGGTATTGCACTTGTTGCATTGGGATCGTTTGCAAAATCTCAAGCCGGTAAAATTGGAAGTGGCGGCGGTGGTGCTACTGCATTTGCTAACGGTGGTATTGTTAGCGGGCCAACAATGGGGCTTGTGGGTGAATATCCCGGCGCACGACAAAATCCTGAAGTTATAGCGCCATTAAATAAGTTGCAAAATATGATTGGAGGTTCAGGCGCTGCGACAAACGTAAACGTTGGCGGTCAAATAAGATTGGAAGGCCAAGATTTATTAATTGCAATTGAAAGAGCGACTGAAACAAGCGACAGAATTTCATAAAAAATAAATAATGGCATACGGCGTTAAATATAGATTAGAATTTTCCGATGTTTTAGAGCGTGGAAAAAAAGTTGAAATATTAAAAAAAGATTATACCGGAAGCGTTTTGCCAATGGTAGGAACTCAAAGCCCGGTTGTTATTCAATGGCAAGCATCAGATGATTTTTATCGGCCAATTATAGGTTCAAAATGTACCTTAAATTTAATGGTTACAGATTCCGTTGCGTATGATGATTTTTACAAATTTGACGAGCGTGAATATAAAGTTGTTGTTTCATATATAAAAGAAGATGCAGAAGGTTATGCTGATCGTGTTATGGCTGATGGCGGAACTATTGAATCTTTAAATTGTGTAAATTCTATTTTAAACAATGCAACAAGTGAATATGAAACTTATTGGAGTGGTTTTCTAGTAGTTGATAGGTTTATTGAAAAACTGCAACCAAAGCCATTTAATGTAACTTTTAACGCTTATGATGGTTTAGGTACGCTTGATAATTTTGAAGCGCCCTTAAGCGTTAATTATACACCATTAAGCCCAGTTTATTTGTCAGATGCAGAAAGAATATCGTCAATATTGGCGAATCTTGATTTAGATTTGGATTTATGTTTTATAAATGATATAGTTAATTTGAAAATTACGGGGAATCCTACTTATAAATATTTTCCAAATACAATTTCAATATCGCCCGGATTTAATGAATTAGTCAATGGATATGAAATTCCAAATGCAAAAAATCAATTAGAAGATTTATTAAAAACCTACAATATGCGGATTTATCAATCCAACAATAAATGGTATATAGTAGAAGCAACTAATGTTTTTGATGTAGATGTAAAAGATAGTATATATAATCAGTTGCAAAATACTGGTGTTGTGCCTACAAATATAAGGCAGCAAATCACAAACGTTTTAAATATAAAAAACAACGAAGATTTAAGAGTTTATAATTATAATTCAAGCGGTGTTTTTCAGTCCGAAACAAAAGAATCTTTTCTATCAAAAATACCTTTAAATTTAACGCCATTAAAAAAGAATTTAACAAAGGAATTTATTCAACCTTTAGCAAGTGTCAAAACCGAATCAATTGATGCAAACTTTACACAAGCGGGATTCAATGCCGGGTTTGAATATGGTTTAAGTGGTTACACTATATTTAACAATTACGCTGAAATAGCAACAAATGAAGTTGTGGCACAAGGCAATAAATCAATGAAGTTAAGTTCATCAGCACCATTAACAAGCCAATCAAATTGCTTCAGTCCAGATGATGTTGTTATTAGTGATTTTGAAAAAATTGTCAACTACAAATTAAACTGTAAGTATTTTATTAAATGCGATATACAAGATAACGCAACGGCGCCACCCGCAAACATTCAATTTAGAATTAGAGTTGAACTCCAAGGATCACCGGGTAATTATCACGAATGGAATTTTGATGATAAAATTTGGGTTTATCAAACGCTGCAAAACAATTCAATAACACATACTGAATTTAATCAGTTTGAAACATTAAAAATTGATTTTACTGATGATGGAATTACTTGGGTTAATGCAAGCGCTACTGTTTTGAGTATAATTATACAAAACACAACAACCCAAAACACCTTTTATGAAACAACGTATTTTGATAATTTAGAGGTTTTAAATACTGAATTAGAGGCCGCAAATTCATTGTCTTTAGTTAGTGTTATAAATGATGGCAATTTTAACACATACAAAAAAGAATTTAAACGTTACAACACAAGATTCACAAACCGAACAGATGCGTTTGTTAGAACCCGCGATAATTACGGAACGTTTCAAACGCTTAATAAATTTAAAACTTTGTATGATTTAGAAAATCAAAACATTGCAAATGATTATCGTGAATTTGTTTTAAGATATGAGGGCACATTTAGAAACTTAGAAATCAAACCATTAGCATTCAGCAATAAAATTTGGTTTAATTGGTCAGCAACTGATTATGATTTGCAAACAAGCATCATTGACCGAATGACTTACAACGTAAAAAATGCTGAATATAAAATAAAGGCACACATTCCAAATGACGATGATGATGTTACAATAATAAACACAATTAGTTAAAGAAATTTTTTTGTTTTGTTTGTCAGCCGTCGTTTGTCTTTATTGATTTGCGGCGGTTTTTTTTACTTTAATCTTTTTTTTATTGAAAGTTTTTTTTTATTTTTGTATTAAATTAAAACTTAAATATATGTTTGAAACACACTTCAAGGCGGAAATGAAGCGCCTTAATTTAAAACGATACGACGTTTGCGAGTTATTAGATTGCACAATGCCGACGTTAAAATCACGTTTAAAAAATTCTGAAACATTTACTATTGGCGAAATAATTACTTTGCATAAGTCGGATTTTGATTTATTAGGAATTTTAATTTTTAACAAAATAATAAAAGAATGAAAACAATTAACATTAAAGGAAAAGATTATATTACAGTTAATGAACGACTAATTTATTTTAGAAGTCAACCAGAGTTTAAAGGATGGCAAATCAACGAAACTATTGTTTCAATTGATGACAAAGAAGCAATATTTAAAGTAACCATTTGCAATAATGAAGGTCATTTTGTTGCAACGGCACATTCACAAGAATACAGAGATTCAAGTTATATCAATAAAACATCATTTGTTGAAAACGGGTTCACTTCAGCATTGGGCCGCGCCTTGGGATATTTAGGTATTGGAATCGACACATCAATCGCATCGGCTAATGAAGTACAAAACGCCGTTAAAAATCAATCAAGCGTTAAAGATGATAAAAAGTGGCTTACAGAGGCGCAATTAAACGCCACGTTAAAAGCTAGCAAAGATCAAGCGGAAAAGGTTTTAAATACCTTTAAAATGAAAAAAGAGTATAGAGAAAAAATAGTAAGTAAGTTTAATTTAAAATAAATAAAAGATGAGTACAAAGTATGAACACCAAAACGGAAACGGAAGTTTGTTTAAAAACACAAACAAAACTTCAGACAATCAACCTGAATATTCAGGAACGATTAAATTACAAGATGGAACGGAACAACAAATTGCGGCTTGGGTAAAAGAAGGCGCAAAAGGAAAGTTCTTTTCTTTAAAATTAAGTGATGTATATGTTAAACAAGAAGCGGCTGCGGTTGCTGAAGGCGGTGATGATTTACCGTTTTAACTAATAAATGACATTCAAAACAAATGGCGGTTCCTTCGGGGATCGCTTTTTTTTTATATTATTTTAAAAATTAGTTGTTAATTATTTGTTTATAAATGAAATAAAATATATTTTTGGGTATAGCAATAAAGCAATAAACTATTAATTTAAACACTATGTACATTGACACAATTAAATTTCTTCAATTTAGAGTTGAAGCACTAGAAAAGGAAAACAATAAATTAAAACATATTGTTGAAGAACAAAACAATTATATTATAAACGAGGCGTAATTATGAAAACAAAATTTGACACGAATGAAGTTTATCATTCATCGCCCGGAATTAGCGCTTCAGGCCTAAAATCTATATATAAGAAATCAGTTTATCATTTCTTAAAACAAAAGCCATTTGAATCGGCTGCAATGGCATTAGGTTCTGCGGTTCATTGCGCTATGTTAGAACCCGAACTTTATTATAAAGATTACCACGTTATGCCAAAGATTGACCGCCGGACAAAGGCCGGAAAAGAAGCGTTTGAAATAGAGCTAAAAAAAGCTGAAGGCAAATTATTATTGGGTTTTGACGAACATAATAAAATCACTAAAATATTAGATAATTTTAGGAATCACGATTTAGCGCAAAAATATTGTCAAGGCGAAATTGAATTGTCGCATTATAAAAAGCACGATGATGTTGATGTTAGGATTCGCCCTGATGTTTTAAACCGCGTTGAAAACTTTATTTCAGATGTTAAAACGTGCCAAGACAATTCACCATCGGCATTCCGTCGCGATGTATATAAATACGGTTATCATTTACAATGTGCCTTTTATTCCGATATGTTGGGCGTTCCGGCTGAAAACTTTCGGTTTGTAGCGGTTGAAACTAATTGGCCGTTTTCTGTTGAGGTTTACGGATTAAGAGATGAAATGATTGATCGCGGGCGTAAAGGTTGGCAACGCGCTTTTAATGATTGGAAAATATATGTTGAAACCGGAATAATTTCTGGTTTTATTTGGAACGAATTTAATAATGATGGTAGTTTAGTATTATGATAGATGTAAATAAAAAATTAAATGATTTAGTTGACAAGGTTACTGAACATTTTGAAATTGATATAAAACAAAATTCAAGGGAACGAAATTTAGTAATGGCCCGCGGTGCATTTTTTTGGTTGGCACGAAACACAACAAAAATTTCATTGTCTAAGATTGGAGCTGCCGTTGGTCGCGATCACGCTTCAGTTCTACATACTTTAAAAAATATTGATTACTGGTTGAAGTATGATGATATTTTTAATTCCCAATTTGAGAGTTTAAAAACTATTGTATTAAACGATTTTAAAAGGCCCAAACTTACTGCCGAAACAATGTTATATAAATACAATTCAATGATTATTGAAAACGATATGTTAAAGAAAGAAATTAAAAAATTAAAAAAATGCATTTAGATATTAAAATCGTTAAAACAAAAAAAGATTATTATAAATTAACAATTGTTTCAAAAGATGATACCTTTACGGGAGAGTTTGAACGCTCTGAAATTAGAAATATTATAGGCGTTTTGGACAATGAAATATAAAAATGGCAAAATTAAATCCATATCAAAAATATTTAAAGGGTGAAGATCAACTTCAACGGGCCGTTATGAATTACATCGAAATGCAATATCCCGGAACGATTTACACCCATCCAATGAACGAGGGTAAAAGAACGCCATTTGAACAATACAAAATGAAATATCTCGGCGCGAAACCCGGAATACCCGATTTATTAATTTTCACGCCAAATGCAAATAGAGGCGGTTTAGCGATAGAATTAAAATACAAATATAACAAACCCACACCAAATCAAATAAAGTGGCTTAAATGGCTTAAAAACTGTAATTGGGCGGTTAATTGGCATAATAACTTTGACGATTGTATTGACACTATAAACAAATATTTTAATAATGAAATTTAAAAATTAAAAAAATGAAATATAAAGGAGTTTATTTTGACGATGCAAACCAAAAAATTAGATGGACACAATCGGATTCAGATAAAATTGCAGTAACATATCATTACGTTGGGAGTTCAACAAGGGTTGAATTTGATTTATTAATTGAATTACTTTGGTTTAAATATGAAGATACAGAAATTGACATTGCTGAACTAAAAAAAATATTTGATGATTTGCGTTCTTTTTGTGATAACGTAAAATATAATCATATTTTATAAAATATTGTTTTACATTTGTGAAGTTGAGTTGCGGCAACACTAACTTTTTTCAATGCCCTATTGATGATGCGCCCGCAACCGCTGATTTAATAGGGTTATTTTTTACACTATGGAAATAAATAAAATATATAAACCAAAAAAGTTTGCAAGGTTTACCATTGTACCAAATACTATATTCAGGCACAAAGGAATTTCAGCATCTGCAACTGGATTATATTGTTGGCTTTTTTCACACGATGCAAAAACAGAAATGACAGTTCAATTTATATGCGGGCATTTTAAAGACGGCAAAGATGCCATTAATACACGTTTAAAAGAACTAATAAAAACCGGGTTTTTAGTGCGAAAAGAGATAAGAAAAAACGGAAAATTTGCCGGTTACAATTATTATCTAAATGACAAACCTAAGAAGGTAAAGACCACCGCAGCGGAAAAAACCGCAACGGGAAAAACCGCGGCGGTAAAACCGGGCACGGTAAATCCGCAACAAAGTAATACTAATACTAACTATATAACTAAAGAAATACTAAAAGAAGAAATACCCACAAAATCAAAAACGCCACAATATAATTCAACCGTTTTAAAGGCGTTTCCGCATTTTGTAGAATTATTTCCAATTCAGTATAAACCTAAAACGGAATTACAAAAAAAACGTTGGTTGGATTGCCTAGATAAATTGCAGCGAATTGATAAATATAATTTACGCGATGTTTACAATGTCACTAAAAATTTACGCAATGATGATTTCTGGCAAACTAATTTTTTAAGTATTTTAAAATTTAGGAATACTGACAAAAACGGAATTAAATATATTGATCGTTTTATGCTACAACATAAGGCGAAAACAAAACCAATAGGATTCCAAAAAGTTAAAGGTTTAATTAATTTTTATTTATACACAAGTGCTGCGGATGGCAAAAAAGAATTAGGCGCAAAAACAAAAGGCGGTGAATTATTTGAGTTCCACATAAAACAATTGATGCAAACCAACGAATTTAATGAACTAAAAACATATATAATAAACAATAAATAATATGCTACAAATAAATGAAATATACACTTTAGACATTTACGAACAAAAAATTATTGAATTAGTGGCACAAATGCGCCAATCTAACAAAGAAAAAACCGGATGGGATGGTTCAGGCCGTGTTGCTGAATTTGGAGGCGTTAATTTAAACGTTTTCGGTTTTGGCGCTGAATATATATTTTGCCGTGAAAAAAACAGATTTCCAGATTTTGAAATTAAAAATACTTCCAAACGTCAAAAAACTGATGATTATGATTGCAATTGGCTTTCAATGACAGTTGATGTGAAGACATCACAAAAACAATTTCCGCTAATGGTTCCTGAATTTAATAAATGCGATGTTGATTTGTTTGCTTTTTTTGTTTGCGAAAAATATCCAAACTATCAATTTAAAGGATATGCAACAAACAAAATGTTATTCCAGGAATCTAATTTAAGACAAACCCGAGTTATGGCGTATTGTTTAGATCAAAACCAATTATTAAATGAAAATGAACTTTTATTTTTGAAAAAACTGTAATAATTAAAAAAATATTTTTACTTTAGCAAAAACAAAACACTATAAATGAAAACATTCAACGACTTCGGGATTGATGTTGGTAACAAATCGACCGGAAAAATTAAAACACAATGCCCGCAATGTAGCGCCACCAGAAAAAACAAACGCGATAAATGTTTGTCAGTAGATATTGACCAAGGTTTGTTCAATTGTCACAACTGCGGATTTAGCGGCACTACAAAATTTCAAAAAAAACCCGAATATATAAAACCCGAAAAAATAAAAGTAAATCTGACATCGCGAGTTGTTGAATGGTTTAATAAACGAGGGATAACAGAACCAACTCTGGTGCATTGGAAAATTGGCGAATCACTACAATTTTTTCCGCAAGTAGGTAAAAAGCGCCGCGCAATAAACTTTAACTACTACCGAAACAACGATTTAGTTAATGTTAAATACAGAGATTCAGAAAAGAATTTTAAAATGGTTTCAGGCGCTGAACTTATTTTTTATGGCCTTGATAACATTACAGAAATGCAAACTGTTTACATTGTTGAAGGTGAAATGGATGCGCTATCAATGCACGAAGCCGGGTTGTATTCCGTTTGTAGTGTTCCAAATGGTGCATCAAAAGGAAATCAACGCCTTGAATACTTAGATAACTGTTTTGAATACTTTAAAGATAAAAAGCAAATCATTATTTGCACTGATAATGACAATCCGGGAATCGAACTCCGCAATGAATTAGCCAGAAGGTTTGGCGCGTATCGTTGCAAATACGTTGAATTTGGCGATTTTAAGGATGCTAACGAGGTTTTAATGTCTAAGGGAGGGGAAACATTGCGTAATATAATAAAAGGCGCTAAGAACTTTCCTTTGGAAGGCATACTAAACATTGATAACATTTGGGATAATGTTCTAAACTATAACGAAAATGGTGTTAAAAATTATTCAATAGGATTGCCAAACTCTGATAACTATTTTAAAATGTCTTCGGGTGAATGGACAGTTGTTACCGGCATACCAAATTCAGGTAAATCAGACGTTGTTGACCAAATCTGTTGCAATATGGCAACGCGTTATGATATGCGCTGCGCTATGTTTTCACCAGAGTCATTTCCTTATGAGGGCCACATAAAAAGAATTGCTAATAAGTTAAACGAAAAAAATTGTGATAATAATGACTTAAATCAAACCAAAGATTTTATTCAGGATCATTTCTTTTGGGTTAAAATTGATTTAGAAAACTTGACGTTAGAAGGTATATTAAACGCCTTCAGAGATTTAGTATTTCAAAAAGGTATAAACGTTTGCGTGATTGATCCTTGGAATATGCTTGACCATTCGGCCCAACGTGATCATTCTTACATAGGTAAAGCACTTTCACAAATAACACAATTTTGTCAGCAAACAAACACACATTTATTTTTAGTGGCCCATCCTAGAAAAATCGAATCTGACAATGGCAGCTATAAAAAACCAACTCTCTATGATATATCCGGGAGCGCTGATTTTTTTAACAAAGCATATAACGGAATGATTGTGTTTCGTTGCATAGGACAGAAAACCCAATTCAATTCGGACATTGTTAAAATGTATGTCGAAAAGGTTAAACGTAAAGAAAACGGCCAATTGGGTGATTTTGATATTGCACCTGATTTTAACGCCGGCGGAATTTATAAGGATATAACATTGGCATCTAAAAAGTTTGAAGTCATAACCGATAATTTACCTTTTTAAAAATTAATATTAATACAAAGTAAAAATTATGAAAATTTTAAATTTATACGCTTGTTTAGGCGGAAATCGTTACAAATGGGATGAGGTAACAGAGGTTAAAGTTACTGCTGTGGAATGGGATGAAGAACTTGCAAAGCTATACCAAGATCGTTTCCCAAATGATAAAGTAATAGTAGCAGATGCACACCAATACTTATTAGACCATTACAAAGAGTTTGATTTTATCTGGAGTTCACCACCTTGTCCAACGCATAGCCGCGCAAGATATTGGAATTCATCTAATTATGATACAAAAACAAAAGCGATTTTTCCAGATATGAAATTATATGAGGAAATTTTATTTTTAAAACATTATTTTAAAGGTAAATTTGTAGTTGAAAATGTAATTCCATATTACGAACCACTTATTATTGCGCAAAAAAAAGGTAGGCATTTATATTGGACAAATTTTAATTTACCTAATAATTTAAACGATAGGCGTTTTAAAATAAGTTCAGCAAAAAATGAATTTAATGGTTTATGTAAATTTCACGAATATGATTTTAATAAATACAAAGGTGATCAACCATTAAAAAAAATAGCAAGAAACCTGGTAGATTATGAAGCTGGCAAAACTATTTTAGAAACTGCATTAGGAATTATCACAAAACAAAACGTTAAACAAATAGAATTATTTTAATGACTAAGAAAATACAAGTGAATGAAGATCATCACAAGGCGCTGCAATGGTGTTTAAAAAACAATATCAAGGTTGGCGTTAAACCTACAAAGAGAGGTTTAAAAATAGAAATTAATGACAATGATAAAATTACCTTGTCACCCTCATTTTATACCAATATTGAGGCGCAAAATAAGTGTTGGGATTTATATTTGTATCTTTACAAAAAATATTGGGAGTTATGAGATTAAATTTTAATACAGTTATTTATCCAATTTACGGCTTATGTGTTGGAGTTAATTATTGGGATTCTGCAATGGATCACGTTGTTATTGAATCAGAAGTTGAAAACGAAGTTGAACATTGTTTGGAACTTCACTTTTTTATCTTTGCTATATCTTTTGTTTGGTACACTAAATAAACCAAATGCGAAAGTTAGTTAGTATAAAGTTATTAAAAGAAACACCAAACAATCCACGTTTAATAAAAGATGCTAAATACAAAAAACTTCTAAAGTCAATCAAGGAAGATGGTTGGATGATGAATGTTAGGCCTATTGTTGTTGATGAAACAATGACAGTTCTGGGCGGTAATATGCGATTAAAAGCGTGTAAAGCTGCGGGAATGTTTGAAGTACCTATTGACATTTTAAAAGATTTAACACCAGAACAAAAGCGGCGTTTTATAATAAAAGACAATTCCGGCTTTGGTGAATGGGATTGGGATATATTAGCTAATGAATGGGATGTTAAAGAACTGAATGATTGGGGTGTTGATTTACCGGTCTTTGATCTGCCAATTGATGACGAACCCAAGGAGGTTACCGATGAACCAAAAGAGGTTTGCGAATTATGCGGTAAATAGTTTTCGTAAAGTTTTCGTAACTTTTTTGTTTATTATTTGTTTATAACTAAAATAATGTTGTATATTTGTAAGGAACAAAAACAACAATACTATGACTTACATCAATCAATACGGAACTAAGACCAGCAAGAAACTAGATAGAATTATAATAGCAGCTCAAAACCATATGAGACGTAACTTCAGAGGTTACGAATTTAACGGAATAACATTCGGTGACTTTTGTGACACTAAAAGAATGAGTAGTTTAAGAGATAGATTCGATGCTGAGGTTGAAGCAATAGGAGGTGTAAATTATACATTCGGAGATTGTATGTGCTAATAAATTAAATACTTATATCACAGAAATCTTATAATTAAAAACAACGGACGCGTTAAGATAATTCCAACAAGATAACCTTGACGAATTATCAATCAACCCTTACAGAAATGTAGGGGTTTTTTTATATCCGTTTATTTTATTTAACTTTGTATTATGGCAACAAAAACCAACATATTAAAAAGAAATTTATTAGAAGCGCTTGAACAATCCCTTGGAGTGGTTACAACTGCGTGTAAAATAGTCGGTTGCAATCGTTCAACCTTTTACGGACATTATAACCGAGATACTAAATTTCGTGATGCCGTTGATGAGTTACAAAATATGACATTGGACTTTGCTGAATCGCAATTGCATAAGCAAATAAAAGATGGCAACACAACCGCAACAATATTCTATTTAAAAACAAAAGGTAAGAAACGCGGGTATATTGAAAGGCGTGAAGTAGAAATGACCGCTGAAGTTTCAACATCAAAATTATCACCTGAAGCAAAACAAAAAATTGACGATATTCTAAACAATGAGTATTAACCAAATAATTAAAGAAAAGTGCGAAAACTCTTTGTTATTCTTTACGCGCTACATCTTTAAAGAAAATACCGGCAACAAGTTCGAAGCCGCTAAATTTCACGAAACGCTTGCAAACACGTTGCAAAAGGTTAATGAGGGCAAAATAAAGCGCCTTATAATTAATGTTCCGCCACGTTATGGCAAAACAGAAATCGCCGTTAAAATGTTCATTGCTTGGTCATTAGCAAAGCGGCCCGAATCAAAGTTCATTCATTTATCCTATTCAGATTCATTGGCGCTTGATAATAGTTCAATGACAAAAGAATATATTAACTCTGATGCATTCCAACGCATTTGGGGTTTGACACTTAAAAAAGATTCACAAAGCCAAAAAAAGTGGTACACAAAAGAAGGCGGCGGCGTATATGCTACGGCTTCAGGAGGTGCGATTACGGGGTTTGGTGCGGGTACTGGTGGCGCTATTATTATTGATGATCCACTAAAGCCAGACGATGCGCTTTCAGATGTTAGGCGTTCGTTTATAAATAATCGATACAATACAACAATCCGTTCGCGTGTTAACGATCGGAGCGTTCCAATCATTGTAATAATGCAGCGCCTACACGAAGACGATTTGTCTGGTTATCTTATAGGCGGCGGCTCTGGTGAAGATTGGCATCATTTAAAACTTCCGGCATTGGATGATAATAACAATCCATTGTGGCCTGAAAAGCATTCATTTGATGAATTAGAGGCAATCCGTCAAGCCGACCGTTATACGTTCAGCGGTCAATACTTACAAATTCCATCACCGCCAGAGGGTGGCGAATGGCGTAAAGAATGGTTTCAAATAATTAAACGCGCTGAAATGCCAAGCGATATTGTATTTGAAATGTATATTGACGGCGCATATACAAAAGACACTAGGAACGATCCAACGGGTATTCAAATCAGCGGCAAAAGCGGTGATAATCTTTACATATTCAAAAGCATTGATAAATATTTGGAAATGCCAGAACTAAAATCTTTTATTACTTCCTTTGTAAAATCTTGCGGTGTTAACATTGTTCAAATATTAGTTGAACCAAAAGCATCAGGTAAATCATTAGTGCAATTACTAAGGCGCGAAACAAATTTCAATGTATCGGAATTAAAAACAAACTTTGTAAGATATTCAAAGATAGAGAGAGCGCGCGCATCGTCTCCATTTATTGAAGGTGGCCGCGTTTACTTAATTCAGGACAATTGGAATGATGCGTTTATTCAACAAGTCAGCACGTTTCCAAACGCCAAACACGATGAACATATTGATGTTACATCTTATGCAATAGAGCGTAATTTAATCAACAATTTCTTTATTGTATAAAACAAATTTTAATTTCGTATTTTTACGAAAATTTTTCATTTCATAAAATATGGCTTCATTTTTAGATAGATTCAAATCAATAATAAATAAAAGTTCACAATTAACAAACATAAATTATAACAAAGCCATTTACAACTGGCTTGGTGAATCAATTGTTTGGAATCCTGAAAATGATGATTCTTTTATTACTGAAGGATACAGAAAAAACGCAACAGTTTATTCGCTTATTAATTTAATTACCAAGGCGGCAACAACAATTCCTTTTCAAGTTTATGAAATTGATAACAAAAACGATTACAAGCGTTATAAGGCGTTGACAAGCGGTGTATTTGATAGCACAACAATACAAAAAGCGGCGTTACTACAAAAGCGTTCATTGATAGAGTTAAGCGATACTGAATTGCATAAAATATTAGATCGACCAAATCCGGCGCAATCTTACAATGCATTTATTACTGAACTAATATCATTCGGAAAATTGACTGGAAATCGTTACATCTACGGAATAGGGCCTGAAAGTGGCCCAAAGGTTGGTAAATATTCAGAACTATACGCAATGCCATCGCAAATAATGGAAATCATTTCAGGTGGTATAATGCAACCCGTTCAAAAGTATAAAATACAATATAACGGAACTTATGAAATCGATGCACAAGATATTTGCCATATAAAAGATTTTAACCCTTACTATGATGGTACTGGATCGCATCTATATGGACAATCACCATTACAAGCCGGATTGCGTTCACTAACAACAAACAATGAAGCCGTGCAAACTGGTGTTAAGTATCTGCAAAATCAAACGGCCAGAGGTTTATTAATGTCTGAAGAGGGTGATTTGAATGAAGTTCAGGCGCAACAATTAAAAGATAAATTCAGAACACAATTTCAAGGTTCTAATAATGCGGGTGATGTTATAATTACACCTAAAAAATTAAGTTGGGTTAATTTTGGATTAAACGCAACAGATGTTTCATTAATTGAGCAATACAACGCATCTGTAAAAGATTTATGTAACATCTACAATGTACCGGTTCAGTTGTTAAACAATACAGATTCGGCATCTTACAACAATATGAAGGAAGCCAAAAAGGCGTTATATCAAAACGCGGTTATTCCTGAACTAATTAAAATAAAAGATGAATTAAACAGATGGTTAGCGCCAATGTATGGTGATAAACTTTGCATTGAGTTTGATTTTACAGTCATACCAGAACTCCAAGAAGAATCCGACAAGGTAGTTGATCAACTTTCTAAGGCGTGGTGGATAACGCCAAACGAAAAACGTGAGGTGATGAATTATGGTGTTGATGAAGAAGATGAAACGCTAAATGATTACTACATTCCGGCAAACTTAATTCCGGTTAAACCAAACGAAATTGATGCGCCTATTGAATCCATTGATATTGATGTCAATAAGTTTTTAAGTAAAGACATCGAAAAAAAAAATCCAATAATTAAAGCGGATACATATTCAACGTATCCACAAACCGCATCTAATAACGCCAAACGAATGATTGAATGGCGCGAAAAGTATGGTTCACAAGTACAAGCGGGAACGGCTACGGGATGGCGAAGGGCATCAATGTTGGCTAACAGAGCGCCTTTAGATATTGAAATGTTAAATCGCATTAAATCGTTTTTTGCACGACACGAAGGCAACCAAACAATTGCTGAACGTTACAAGGATACACCTTGGAAGGATAATGGATATGTTTCTTGGAATCTTTGGGGTGGTACTGCAATGAAAGATTGGGTAATTAAAAAACTAAACCAAATAAACGAATAGTTTGGCAATAAACAAGGAAAAATGGCAAAGGGCGTTTGAAAATGAACTTGACAAAGCCGAGCGCCGTCAATTATCAAAAGTTAAACGCTACTATAAAACGGAATACAAAAAAGGTGTTCAATCGTTTGTTTCCGAGGGACAAACTAATTTCCAATTATTATTTTCTGAAAGTGATTTATCTAAAATATATCGTGATTTATATGTTGATATTGGTATGCAGTTTGCTAAATGGTATGCAAGAAGTTTCGACAAATACATCACCAAGGGCATTGAATCAGAACCATTTATCGACCAATGGCTAAATTCTTTTGGCGCTTATGGTTCAGCAGTTGCAGCGCAACGCGTTGTTTTAGTTTCAGGAACTGCAAAAGATACATTGATTAAAATAACACAACGTTTGATGGCTGATCCTGAATTTATGACTTTAGGCGCAGTTGAACAAGCCAGAATACTAAACAACCAATTTAGTAGTTATACAAGATATCAAGCTGAACGTTTGGTTCGTACTGAAGCAACGGCCGCGGCTAACTTTGCAACACTAGAATCAGCGACAACTATATTTCCGGGCGCTCAAATGATGAAGGAATGGATTGCATCGTTTGACGATAGAACAAGAAGCACACACGCCGAAGCGGGCGCATCTGATCCAGTGCCATATAATGATCCGTTTATGGTTGGCGGCTCTTTTATGATGTACCCGGGTGATCCTAGCGGCCCGGCTGCCGAGGTTGTGAATTGCCGTTGTAGTATAGCGCCATTTCCAAAAGAAGGTGCGCAAACAGTTGGTGAAATTACTGATATAAACTTTGGAATTGGTGGCGGATCAACAACCGGTTTTGGTTTAGGTGATTTTGCAACATCAGTTGGATCAACAATTGTTTCGGGAGTTCAAAATGCAGTTGAAAGTACGGCCGCCGCTTTTAAAAATATTAAAGAATTTAAAACTGGATTAGTTAAATTGTTTTCAGATGCCGGTATTGATATAACTAAAATAAGGGCTTCAAGAAAATTATCAATTCAACAATATAATTTAATTTATAATAAATTAGATGAATTATTTTTAAAATACAACTTTGGTTCAATTGAAAATAAAGCTGCAATAAATATGTTGTTTAGTAGTGGCGGAAGAACTTATGGTTATATAGAACGCTTTATGGTTAGTGGTAGATTAACTAAAATTAATTTAGGAGATTTTATTGAAGATGCGGCAAAACGCGCCCGTATAACAGAAAATAAATTAACAAAACGTTGGTTTAGCGCTATTGATGCAGATAAAATGTTGTTAGCAACGCCAGTACACGAAATGGCACACGTTTTATTGCATTCGTCAATGAAAGGTAAAACAGAAGTTTTAAACAAAATGAGAGAAATTCGCCGCCAGTACTATGCTGAAATTAGGGCTTTAAGAGATGCAAATAATATAAAAAAATACAATGAAATTTATATTGGTAAATATGCGCTTCATAGTTTTGATGAATTTATTGCGGAATCATTTACTGAATACACATTAAATTCAAATCCGTCAAAATATGCACGTTTGGTTGGTGAATTAATTGATGAATATTTAAAAAAATAATTAAATGGCTACATTAAAAGAATCAAATAAAAACAATTGTTTTCATTGTAAAAATTTTAATATTTTTCAAGGCAATTGTAAAGCGTTTATAAATGGCATTCCTTATGGCATCGGAACATTAGAGCCACACAATAAACCAATTTCAGGACAAAAAAACAATATAGTGTTTGAACGTGGTGAACCAAACGAATTATAAATTTCAAAATCCGTATATTTACAAAAATTTTTCTTATGAATACAATTCTTTACAAAGCGGCGCCAGTTGGTGAATTAATTGATGCCGACGAAAAGGCCGGAATAATCAAAGGTTATGGATCATATTTTGGAAACAAAGATTCCGACAATGATATTATTTCAAAAGGCGCTTATAAAAAAACAATTGCTGAAAATGGTGAACGTGTAAAATATTTATATCAACACGATATGAATCAACCAATCGGAAAGATGGTTGAACTATATGAAGATGACAAAGGGCTTGTATTTGTTGCTGAAATACCTAAAACGCAATTGGGTATTGATGTTGTGCAATTAATGAAAGGCGGCGTTATAACTGAAAATTCAGTTGGTATATTGCCAATACAAAAACAAAATAAAAGCGATTATCGCGAAATTAGCGAAGTTAAACTTTACGAAATCAGCGCCGTTACTTATGCAGCGAATGACCAAGCAAAAATCTTAGATGTAAAAGGCAACGTTGATTTGGAAAAGGTTTCCAAGCGTTACGACAATTTATCAAAATTACTTCGCAACGGTAAAATCTCTGATGATATGGGATTTGCTATTGAGGCCGAAGTTTTAAAGTTAAAATCATTATTTATTGAGTTCACAAAGCCGGTTGTTGAAACCACTTTGCCGGATGTTGAGGTAAAACATAATGATTCAGAAGTGTTAAAATATTTATTAAATTCCTTAAAATCTTAAAAATGGAAGAAAATTTAAAAAACCAATTGGATCAAATATCTAATTCAATTGATTCAAAAATCGAAAAATCAAACAACGAGGTTGCAAATACTATTGAAGTAAAAGCATCTGAAATTGTAAAAAGTGAAGTTGCTGAAATGAGCAACAAATTAAACGAGCGTTTTGATGCGTTTGAAGTAGCTAACAAAAAGCAATTCAACGCTAATAAGAAAATGACTTTCAAAGGTGCATTATCTGAAGCAATCGAAAACGGCGCTATTGAAGGTATCACAAAAGGACATTCAAGAAGTGCTAAATTTGAAATCAAAGCTGATATGACTGTTGGCGCTGATTTTACTGGCGAAGTTATACCGGCTGACAGAGTAGCAGGATATAAGTTTGATCCAACAAGACCAGTTCACATTCGTCAATTATTAGCACAAGGATCAACTCAAAGTGATGTTGTTCGTTTTGTTAAAGAATCTGGATATTCAAACGGTGCTGCTGCAACTGCTGAAGGTGTAACATTAGGACAGTCAGATTTCGATATGACTGCTGCTGATGCTAACGTAAGAAAAATCGGAACTTACTTCCGTATTTCTGAAGAAATGCTTGCTGATACGCCACAATTAACTTCTTACCTTTCTGCAAGAGCGCCAGAAAAATTATTGGAAGTTGAAGATGCACAAATCCTATCAGGATCAGGAGTTGCGCCACAACTAAGCGGAATCATTACTGATTCAACTGCATTTGCTGCGGGTGATTTAGCTGATTCAGTTGATAACGCAAACGAATTTGATGTAATTGTTGCAGCATTAAACCAATTGGCAATAGCTAATTATAACGCTGACACTATTCTTTTAAACCCAACAGATTTTCACAAAATTCTATTGTTAAAAGATACAACTAACAACTATATCAAAGACCAAGTATATGGAGGTTTACAACCAGTATTTATGGGCGTAAAAGTTGTTTTAAATACTGCAATAGCTGCCGGATCATTCTTGATTGGTAACTTTGGCGTTGGAACACAACTTTGGGTTCGTGAAGGTGTAAATGTTGAGTTCTTCAGAGAAGATGGAACTAACGTAAGAGATGGTTTCGTTACTGTAAGAGTATCTGAAAGAGTAGCTTTAACAAACTACTTACCAAATGCATTTGTAAAAGGAACATTCGCGGCTGCAATTGCAGACCTTGAAACTCCGTAATTATTTGCATAATTAAATTAAAAGGGCCGATTGGCCCTTTTTTTTATGCTTAATTTTTAGGGCATTCAACAGATAAGAAACAAAAAAACTTTAAAAAAAACTAAAAAAATTCTTTCATTTCTCAATATTAGTATTATCTTTGTATCAAACAACCTGGGACGTTTCGGCGGCCCACAATTTAAACATTATGAAAAACACTAAAAAAACAACAACGGGATTACAAATCAAACAAAAAGGTAAACGTATTGAAGTTTATACGCCATCAGAGCAGCAAAAACTAAGAGATAAAAGAGAATTTGAAGCTGATATAATTGTTGGATTTACAATCGCCGGTTTATTATTAACATTAGGATTTATAATTGGAGTATCATTTTAACGCGTTCTAAGCACTTAAAAAATTAAATATGGCTATTACACCACAACACTATCAAACGGGCAAGATATACGATCTAATTGACGTTATACAAGATTATAAACTAAACTTTAATCGCGGTAATGTTTTAAAATATGTTTGTCGCGCCGGAAAAAAAGAAGATGAAGTCAAGGACTTAGAAAAGGCGATTGACTACCTACAAAGGGAATTGAAATATGTAAAAGCAACTGTTAAACTTAAATTTTAAAATATGTTTTATTACGATTATTTATCTGAAGACAATGATCTTGAATTTGAATGTTGCGTTTGCGGTAATCAAACAGAAAAACCCGGCGTTTGTTCATCTATATGTTTTGAAGCTGATATGATATAGATATGGAACAAAAAATCAAAATCATATTACCAATTGTTTTTTTCTTCTTTGCAGTCAGGCAAGTTATGAACTATAACGATATATTTTGCGCCTTGTTTCTGTTGATTATTTCAATCAGCATTGCTACAACTAAAAATAACCCATAATTATTTTCATATTTGTTTTTGTTTAAAAAGCCGGTTATTGATTTAATCGGTTTTTTTTGTAGCTTTACCGAATGGATAGCAATTTAATTGGTTGTTTAGCTGAATATAGATTCGCGACAATGGCAATGGAGCGCGAATTATACGTTTCTTTTCCATTATTAGATTCATCGCCTTACGATTGCATCATTGAAACAATTAACGGCCTTAAAAAGGTTCAAATTAAATCCGTAACAAAAGGTTCTGAAAAAGTTCGTTGTTTTCTACGCAATAAAAAAAAGGAAAAATATTCAAAAAGTGATGTTGATTTTTTTGCCGTATGGGTTAAATCACATAATGGTTTTTATATTTTTAAGAATGACGAGTCAAAAACTTCAATCGTTATAAACAAAGGCGGTAAATATTCAAAAAATTTTAATAACTTTGCTTTTATATAGTGTTTTCATATTTGTTTTTGTTTAAAAAGCGTTGCAATTTAATTGTGGCGCTTTTTTTTTATCTTTACAAAAATTTATATTATGAATTTAATAATTAAAGAATCATTACTAAGGAACGGCAAACGTTATAATGAAGGCGATAAAATCGAACTTTCTGATGACATTGCACAAAATTGGATTCAAAAAGGTTGGGCATCTAAAGTTGAAAAAAAGAAAAGCAAAATTAAAATTGAAACAAAAGAATTAAAAGTTGAATATTTAGAAAATAAAGACAATGCGACAGATCAAGATTAATTCAACAGTCGGAAATGAAATCCTAACAACTCAAAACGTAAAGGATTATGTTCGAGTTGATACGGCTTCAGACGATAATATTATTTCTGCTATGATAACGCAAGCGCGTATCTGGTGCGAAAACTATATATCAAAAGATATTGTTTCTAAAAACCGAACTTATTATTTACCAACAACAAACGGCGTTTTTGATTTGCCATTTGGCCCAGTCACAAGCATTGAAACAGTAAATGTTAACGGAACAAATACAACCGGGTTTGAAATATTGGGTTTAGACAATGAAACAATTGAACTTGATGGCGGTTCTGCGGAACACGTTAAAGTCACATATATAACGGAAGGATTAAACGATTCGTTAATTAAACAAGCGATGTTGCAATTAATATCAACGTACTATGATAACCGCGCTGATTTTGATTCAGGAAGTTCAAAAGAAATTTCAGAAATTCCAAGCAACACAAAAACAATTTTAACATCATATAAAACAATGTTTCTGTAATGCAAGCCGGAAAACTAAATTCAAAGATTACAATAAAACGTTTGGTAAAATCGTCTGATGGTTTTGGTGGGTTTACTTCTACATTGTCAACTGTTGCATCTGTATGGTGCGATTTAAAGCAAATTAACGGCGAAATAAACGAAAAGTTTGGCAAACGTGATCACGAAATCGAAGTTGAAATTTTAATGCGTAAGAAAACGGCTAATTTGATTGTCATTGGCGATATATTTTCTGTTGAAGGTGGTTCGCAAAATTATAGGATAAATGAAAAATTTGAATTTGATTTGGACTATCAAACTAAATTAACCGCAACAAAATCTAATTAATGCAAACTAATTTTATCAAAATAAATCAATCGGATTTGTCACAACTTAAAAAAAAGTTGGACAATTTACGGGCCTTTGATAAAAAAACATTGTCAAATGAACTAGGTCGTTCTGCAATGGATATTGTAAGGATGGCAAAACAAAACGTAAGAGTTGATAAAAGTAATTTAAAACAATCAATTAGGTCTGAACGCAAAGGTAAAACAGTTGAAGTTATTGCCGGCGCTCATTACGCGCCTTATGTTGAATTTGGAACTGGTGGTATGGTCAATCTTGATGATATGCTACAATTGGGTATTCCGCCAAGTTATGCGGCACAATTTAAAGGCAAAGGCATAAAAGAGGTGAATTTGCCGGCCCGACCGTTTTTTTATAATGCGGCGCGAATAGGATTAAAAAATTTATTAGGTAGATTAAAAGGCGAACTAAACAACGCCATAAAATAAAATATATGTTAGAAGCAATTCATTATGTAAGGCGCGGAATCATTGCCAAATTAACCAATGCGGTGACAATTAACGGCTCTGTTGTACCGGTTTTTAATAGAATTCCAACAAATTCAACATATCCCGCAATCCGTGTTTATAGTTTGTCAAGCGATGAAGCTGATCAAAATCAGAGTTCGTTTATTAGTGAAACAATTACGCGTATAGAATGTATAACAAGGTTTTATTCGGATGATGGCGGTGAATTAGATGTGAATTTAATGGTGTCAAAGTGCCTTGAATTAGTTCGAACGCGGTCAAACGATTACATTGATTTAAGCGCCAACGGATTTAAAATTTACACAACAGTCAACGAAGGTGTTAAATATTTACAAGATGATTTAAAAGATTATACATATTTTCGCGCTATAATAGAGATATCAAACAAAATTGAACAAACAAATGCAATAGGCGGTTTACAAAGCGAATTGCAAAATGAACTCCAATCTTAAAAAATAAAAAATGGCTAAAATAACCTACACAACCAAAATTGACAATCAAACTTCAGCATTGCCGGCAGTCAATAAAGTCGCGGCAGCTGATATGAATGAAATAAAAACATCTGTAAATTCTTTATATGATTCAAAGGGCGGTTGGGTTGATTATGAAGATTCAGCAACAAGCGGAACGCCTATAAATTTAACGCAAAATGTTTGGACTGATTTAACTAATGACAAAGCCGGAAGCGGTACTGTTACAACTTATAAGCCGTCATTTGTTACGGGTGATTTATGGAGTTCAGCAACAAATAGTTTACTGTTTACTGAATTAGGTTCAGGAAAAATTATGATTGTAAGAAACGATTTTGATATTACTGCGGGCGCTTCAAATACTCGATTAGATGCAAGATTATATTTTCCAGATACTAATAAATCTGTTGAATTTATGCACGATAATATTGCTTCAAACAACGATTTAGTAAGGTATTCAAGAACAACGCAATTGTTTACGCACACAGATGTTTTAACAAGCGGTTGCAAGATTCAAGTTAAAGTTGATAAATCAGGTTGTACGGCAACAGTAGAAAATTTTCTAATTACTGTTTTAAGTCACTTTTAAAAAATATTATTATGAGTATGGAAGATATAAAATTAGGGGTTTTTAATGGATTATCATTGATGATTAGCTTTACACACGTTGAAAACAGTTTAAAAATCATATTGTTGTTGGCATCAATTGTTTACACGTTTCAAAAGATTTACGAAGGATATAAAAAAAGAAATAGCAATGCGAAAAATAAATAAGATAATAGTACATTGTTCTGCTACACAAGAGGGCAAAGAAATTTCAGTTGAAACAATAAGAGGTTGGCACGTTAAAGGTCGCGGATGGTCTGATATTGGTTACCATTATATTATCGGCTTAGATGGACTTACAGAGGTTGGAAGGCCAATTGAGAGGCCCGGCGCTCACACAAAAGGAGAAAACAAAAACAGTATTGGGATTTGTTATATTGGAGGCGTGGAATCTGAAAGAGGTAAAAATGGAAAGTGGATTGCAAAAGATACCAGAACGGATAAACAAAAAATTTCCCTTTTAAATTTACTTACAACATTAAAAAGTATTTACGGGGATGATATAACAATTCACGGGCATTCACAATTTGCAGCAAAAAGTTGCCCTTGTTTCGATGCATATGAAGAATACAAACACTTATAATTATGAAAAAAATTTTAAATTGGTTTACTACTGGAGTAATTAGTGAAATTGGAAAGGTAATTGATAGTTTGTTCACATCTGAAGAGGAGCGCATAAAAGCCAAAAATGAAGTTTTTAAAGTATTGCAAGAACAACAAATGGAACTTCAAAAATTACAAACTGAAATTATAGTTTCAGAGGCAAAAGGTAATTGGTTGCAACGTTCTTGGAGGCCGATTCTAATGCTTGCGTTTGGCTTTATAGTGATTTACGTTAAGTTTTTAGCGCCTTTATTTGATTTTAGAATACCAGAGTTGGAGAATGAGTTTTGGAACTTGTTACAGTTAGGGATTGGCGGATATGTAGTGGGCCGAAGTGCTGAAAAGATTTCAAAGAATATCACAATCAAAAAATAAAATGGCAAAGAATCAAGTCAGAGATATAAAAGTTGACAAAGTAAAAAAGAAACGAAAAGGCGTACATTCTAAATGCAAAACTTCGCATTCAAAGAAATCAAAGAACTACAAAAAAAAATACAGAGGTCAAGGAAAAAACTAAAAAGCGAAACAATTTTAATTTTTGTATTTTTGTGAATATTATAAAATTTTAAAATTATTTTTATGGCTTCAAATTTATATCAAACAAGCGAATTTCAAAAATTATCCTTTGGCGATAAGGGATTGCGAATCATAGCGGCTTCAGCTACTTCATTAGCGGGTGAAAACTTTTGCGCGATTCAAGCAATCGAAGGATCAACAATTTCTTGTGATGTTGATACTATTGGCGGTGATTCTTCAATCACTTCATTAGCATTGGCTGCCGGGGTTGTTATTTACGGGAATTTCGATGATGTTGCCGTTGCAAGTGGAAAAGTTGTTTGTTATTTAAGATAATAGCAAATGATTGGATTAGGTTTAAAAATTCAGGTCAATCAGGCCATTGGTGAAGTTAGCACATTATTAAGTGCATTACAATCGCGTGCAACATATTTTGAAAATGCAAGCGGAACAACTCAAATATTAGATGAGTTTGAAAGATGTTCAATTTAAAGGGAAAACAAAATGAGTAATTTATTACAAAAAGCATCAATAATAACAACGCCAACGGCTTATAATGATGGAAAATTATTAAGCGTTAAACCGGTTGAATATTACGGGCCTGAACTTGTAACCAATGGGGATTTTGCAACTGATAGTGATTGGACTAAAGGAACTGGATGGACAATATCTGGAGGTAAAGCTAATTCAGATGGTGTTTCAGGAGCATCTCCTATTTATCAAAATATTGGTGCTGCAACTGTTGGTACTAATTATAAAATTCAATTAGTTGTAAGTAATTATACAAGTGGTACATTAGTGGCTGCATATGGTGGTGCTAGTGCTACATCTATAACATCTAATGGTTCGTACACATTTTATATACAAGCTACATCAACAGATGCAAATACATCATATTTAAGTTATAATTTTATTGGCTCAATAGACAACGTATCTGTAAAAGAAGTATTAAACGCTGATTTCGACTTCACAAGGGGTTCTAGCGCTACTCGCGTGGGTTCTAATGGACTCATTCAAACTGTTGCTAGTGGACTTCCAAGAATTGATTATAGTGGCGGAGTTGGTCACATATTGACTGAACCGGAGAGGACTAATTTGGTTACTTATTCAGAAGATTTTAGTAATTCTTATTGGGCAAAAACAAGAGCGTCAATTACAAGTAATTCAATAATATCTCCAGATGGCACACTAAATGCTAGTAAGTTAATTGAAGATACTGCAAATGGCTCACACTTTTTACTTGTAAATCCAGTTTATACAACGTCATCAGTAAATAATGTAGTATCATTATCTTTATTTGGTAAAAAAAGTGAAAGACATTTACAAATTCAATCTTTTGCCTCTGGAGGAGGAGAAAATCCTAAAGTTAATTTTGATTTAACAAATGGAACTGCAAATTCAGTAGGTAATATAACTCCTACTTTTTCTATTCAAAGTTTTGGTAATGATTGGTATAGATGTAATTTAACCTATACTGTTTCTCAAAGTAACTCTGGTGTAAGATTTTATATAAGTTTGTTTAATGGTACTTCAACAAGTTACCAAGGAGATGGTTCGAGTGGTGTTTACATCTATGGCGCACAATTAGAAGTCAGCTCATATCCAACAAGTTATATCGTTTCCAATAGCGGCAACGCCACAACTCGTTTAGCAGAAACACTTGATAATTCAGGAAGCGCTGATAACTTTAACGATTCAGAAGGTGTGCTGATGGTGGAAGCAAGTGCTTTAGCTGATGGTGGTACAACAAGAGCAATCTCTATAAATGATGGAAGTACTGATAACTTTATTCAATTTTCATTTAGACCTACTTCTAACACTATAAGATATAGATTAGAATCTGAAAATGTACTACAATTTAGCAATGAAGAACTTGTAACTGATGTCACCATATTTAATAAATTTGCTTTAGTATATAATAGTAATAACTTTAGTTTTTGGGTTAATGGTGTAAAAAAATTTTTGGTAACTAATGCATCAAATCCAATAAATTTATCAAATCTTGATTTTCATAATGGAATAAATGCTTCTCCTTTCTACGGAAAAACTAAATGCGTTGCAGTTTTTAAAGAGGCATTGAGCGATTTGGAATTGGAGTGTTTAAGTTCTTGGATGAGTTTTGCAGATATGGGAATTGCTTTAGGATATACAATAGAATAAATAAAATATAAAAAATGGCAAATACATTAAAATTTGGTAACGGAAATTTCGCAACAAAAGCGGGTTCAACGTTATGTTATGATGATCAAAACGGCAATTTTAAGCCAATACCTATGGATTTTTCACGAAATTCAATTGGTACAAGGGTTAATAAACAAGGGTTGATTGAGGTAATGCAAGCTGACATTCCAAGAATAGATTATACAGATACTGATAAAGGAGTAGCGTTGTTAGAGAATAGTTCAACTAACCTTGTTCTTTATAGTGAGGATTTTAGTAATGCTTATTGGGATAAACAAACAACTACAATATTATCAAACAATGCTATTTCTCCAGATGGAACTTTAAATGCTACAAAATTAAGAGAAATTGATAATAATGGTTTTCATAGAATAAGACGAAATGCGTCTATATCTATTTCTCCTTATGCTTCTATTGGGGTTTTTGCAAAAGCTGGAGAGAGAGATTGGATTAAGATTAGAGAAAGTGCCCAAACTGGTGCATATGCTTTTTTTAATATAAAAGAAGGTTATATTGGAGAAATTGGAATTACCGCTACACCAAAAATAGAATATTACGGAAATGGATGGTATAGATGTTCTTTTTCAAAAAACTTAACTGCTGCCTCTGTAGATATTAGAGTTTGTCTATCTGATGGGGTTGATACGTATCAAGGAGATGGAACAAGTGGTGTTTACATCTGGGGAGCACAATTAGAAAGTGGTTCAATAACATCATCCTACATCCCCACCTCTGGCTCAACAGTCACAAGAGCTGCCGACGTAGCTAACGGAAGTGGTAATAGCGAGGTGTTTAATGATAGTGAAGGTGTTTTGATGTTAGAAACTAAATTTTTACAAAGCGGAAGAATAGGCATTTCTAATAGTGATAATTCTGACCAAGTTGTTATAGGTCTTGCTTCTGGTTTGGGTATTTTTTATAGAATTAGAGAAAACAACTCAAATCCTATTACTCAATTTGTAGGGGTTTCTGAATTTCAAAATAATAAAATTGCTGTAAAATATAAATCAACAGAAACATCTTTTTTTGTAAATGGTTTTGAATTAAATACAAATTCTACATCTTATATTTTAAATGGTTTAAATGAATTGGCTTTTACATCGGAAAGTAGTCCTTTATACGGCAAAACAAAAGAAATTGGCTACTACGATGAAATTTTGACGGATTCAGAACTGGAGTATCTCACAAGTTATAGGTCATTAAGCGAATTAGTAAAAGAATTAAATTTAAACACATTATAAGATGAATACTTTAAAATTTGGCAATAGTGAATGGTATGGCTCAGAAGGTAATATCCTTGCGTACAATGACGAGAATGGAAACTTTAAGCCATTACCTTTTGATTTCAGCAGAGGCAGTTCAGCGACACGAGTTAACCAACAAGGATTAATTGAAACAGTAGGATCTAACGATGCAAGGGTTGACTATTTAGATAATGCTAATGGTGCTATGCTTCTTGAACCACAGAGGACTAATTTGATTGAGTATAGTGAGTATTTCGGTTCAAGTTATTGGCAGAAAAACAACGCAACGATTACCGATAATGCTACGACTTCACCCGAAGGTGTGGTTAACGCATCAGCATTTACCGAAAATACAAGTACATCAACGCACTTTATGAAACTAACCAGCACTATTTCAGCGTCTGCGAGTACATATTATACCGCATCGTATTTCGTTAAGTACAACGGCAGACACTTTCAAATCTTGGGAAGTACGGGTAGTTTAGGCGGCGGCTATGTGAACTTTGACCTTATCAATGGTGAGGTAGGTGATAGCGACCAATTCACTGGGAGCATTGAAGCGTTAGGTGATGGATGGTATAAATGTAGCGGAACAAATATAAGCACATCAAGTTCAACGGAAATTCGTTTATTGCCTTACCTATGTACAAGCAAAACAAGTTCAAGAGCCGAATCATATGTTGGAGATGGAACAAGTGGTGTTTACATCTACGGAGCACAAGTAGAACAAGGAAGCTACCCTACATCTTACATACCAACACAAGGTACTGTCAAATCGAGGTTGGCAGATAGTTGTAGTCAAACTCCACCAGATGGTGTTATAGGACAAACAGAGGGTACTTTATTTGTGGAAATGACAAGAAGTAGTTTATCAGAAAGTTTTTTTATAATATTATCATATTTGAATGGTACAACTGCTGGTTCTTACGGAAATAGCATTTATTTATTGCAAAACCCAAATACAAACTTTGTTTCAGATTGCTTTGTTAGTAATTCAGTTCAATATGGATTTATAAAGGATGGTGGTTTGTCTATTGGAACGCATAAAATTGCATTGTCTTACAAACAAAATGACTTTGCTTTATATATTGATGGAATTCAAATTGGCACAGATAATAATGGAAACGTCCCAACAATGAACTACCTAACTATTGGAGGTGGTGCTGATGTACTTGGTCACAAAAACTTAATAAGCGAAACCAAACTTTACAACACAAGATTATCAAATAGCGAATTAGCAGCATTAACACAAGTGT
>ERZ1047472.490-NODE-490-length-34981-cov-6.117534_pt1 | contig 34981 bp, 31 predicted proteins | sample MGYA00383095_ERZ1047472 | MGnify/ENA primary metagenome ERZ1047472 (study PRJEB29581, sample SAMEA5548365) | metagenome | biome: marine; feature: coastal; material: water | depth 1 m | study: Short-term variability in the microbial, nano- and picoplankton dynamics... | reverse complement strand
TTGCCCAATCCATGCCGCGCAACTGGTTTGGCCAGCAGCTAGCGCAACTTGCGCGCAAGTTAGTTCTGGGCATTGCAGATTTGCCGATCCGCTGCCAGGTCGATGGCCTCAACTTCGAGTTCCATATAAGCGACAACAACTCAGAGAAAAAATACGCCTTCATGCCTTGGCGTTTCGATCTGGTAGAGAGAAATATGCTGGTAAAGGCAATGCCCAAGGACGCCGTGTTTGTGGACATAGGCGCCAATGTGGGCATCTACACCTTGTATGTAGCCAGTCACTTAGGCGCGGGTGGACGGGTAATTTCCTTCGAGCCTAACCCCAGTGCGTATCAGCGTTTATCCACCAATGTTGCGCTGAACGAGGCGGCGCTGTCCGCTGATATCTCGCTGCTTCAACTGGGCGTTTCGGACAAAGACGAAATCGTTGAGCTTTATTTGGATGATGGGAATCTGGGCAGTAGTTCACTGGTGATGGAGTCCGGCAACCAGACTAGGATTGAGTGCAAGCCGCTGCTGAGTGTCTTGCAATCACAGGGCGTTGAACAAATTCACGGACTGAAAATCGATATAGAAGGCGCAGAGGACATGGCGCTGACCCCGTTTTTGCAACAAGCCCCTACAAGCTTGCTGCCGCGCTGGATCGTTATTGAGAACTCAGACCACCTTTGGAAAACCGATTTAACCACCCTCATCTTAGCGTCGGGCTTCTGCCTGCGTCACAAAAGCCGTATGAACAGTGTGTATGAGTACGCCCAAGATTAGGGCAAGTCTTACCTATTGATCACTGCCGAAGGGATTGAGTGCCTCGCTTTTATCTGGACTTCGCAAAACGCTCTGCCGAGCACTTTGAGCCCTGTATGCGCAGGGTGTTGGGCCCCGCGGACCCACTGTTGCCGCCGCCAGTTGGCTTGAGTCCGGCTGCCCGAGGGAAAGCGCGCCATAGGCAGACAGGTCATAGGCAGGGCCAAGATCTGACGCAGCCTTGATGAGCAGCTTTTTAGTTTAAGTCGCACTTCTTTCAGGCCCTCTTATCGCCCACTTGGTTTACAATACGGACTTGTCCAATTCTACTTTCCGAGAGTAAAAGCCCATGTTTGCAGGAAACGAATCCATCGCCGAATTTGATGCCGAGTTAGCTGCTGTGATTGACGATGAGGCCCGTCGTCAGGAAGAGCACATCGAGCTCATCGCGTCTGAAAACTACGCCAGCCCGCGTTCCATGGAAGCCCAAGGCAGCGTCCTGACGAACAAGTACGCGGAAGGCTATCCAGGCAAGCGTTACTACGGTGGCTGCGAGTACGTGGACAAGGCAGAGGTGCTGGCGATTGATCGGGTCAAAGCCCTATTTGGTGCAGATTACGCCAACGTCCAGCCCCACTCTGGCTCCCAGGCAAATGCGGCGGTTTATTTAGCCTTGTTAGAAGGCGGCGACACAGTTCTGGGCATGAGCTTGGCAGATGGTGGACACCTGACCCACGGCGCGTCAGTGAACTTTTCAGGCAAGCTCTACAATCCGGTGCAGTATGGTATCAATGTAGAAACTGGCGAAGTGGACTATGACGACGTGGCCCGACTGGCCCAAGAGCACAAACCTAAAATGATCGTCGCCGGCTTCTCGGCTTATTCTCGGCGCCTAGACTGGCAAAAGTTCCGTGAAATCGCGGACTCGGTTGGTGCTTATCTGCTGGTAGATATGGCACATGTTGCGGGCTTGGTCGCTGCCGGTGAGTATCCGAACCCTGTGCCCTACGCCGACGTGGTGACCTCGACGACCCACAAGACCCTGTGCGGCCCGCGTGGAGGCATCATCTTGGCCCGGTCTAATCCGGATATCGAAAAGAAACTGAACTCTGCGCTCTTCCCCGGCAGCCAAGGCGGACCGTTGATGCACGTGATTGCGGCGAAGGCCGTGGCTTTTAAAGAAGCCATGACCCCGGAATTCAAAGAGTACCAAGCTCAAACCCTGGCCAACGCCCGAGCCTTGGCAAAAGGGTTGATCGATCGTGGTTATTCCATCGTTTCAGGCGGGACCGACAACCATTTGTTCTTGTTGGACTTGGTCGATAAGGACATTACCGGTAAGGCTGCGGACGCGGCCTTGGGTGCGGCCAACATAACCGTAAACAAAAATGCCGTGCCCAATGACCCGCGCTCGCCCTTTGTCACCAGTGGTATTCGTATCGGCTCGCCTGCGGTTACCCGCCGTGGGTTCAAAGAAGCAGAATGTGTTCAGTTGGCCGGATGGATCGCGGATATTCTGGATGACATTGACAATGAGTCAACGAATAAAGCCGTGCAGGCCAAGGTCGTTGAACTGTGCGGGCGGTTTCCGGTCTATCCTCAAAACGCCTGAGGCTCACTGACTGAGAAGGTCGCTGGCAGCTCGTCGGCGACCTTAGCGATATTGCCCACCAAGACGCGGGATCTACGTCATTATTGCGAAGAGATTGCCCACCCCATCAGTGCGCCGAGGCGAAGGGCATTTCTCTCACCACTCCAAGGTTCAATCCAACAGTGAACCTGCTTTTCCAAATCTTCTCGCAAACACCGATCAAAGTAAGACCTAGTTCGCACTTTAGGAATGCAGCCCTCGATGGACCTATTGTTTCGTTGAAGCAGCGTATTTTTTGGTGCGAGCATGCGCCGTCCTCGCAGGAAATTACTGGCGAGGCGACTCGCTAAGTCCAACGGACCACCGATACCTATATGAACTCCGGGATCACTTCTGGCTCTGGGAGCGTGCTTGGCGAACCAGAAGGCAAACATTATTGAGGACTTTGGGATGAGTGAATTGCGCTCTGCGGCTTATTGGGTAGGCCATTTGTTAACAACTGTTGCCACCATTATTGGTATCTACCTCGCCGCAATAGTCGGTTTTGATGTGGCGTTGAAATTGGACATACTCGACTCCGATCAAGGCACCTACTACGTTGCAGAATCAATGTACCAAGAGCTCGACTTTATTGTGAAAAACATGGAGTCCTACATTGAGAACATCGAAGGAAAACAATACGTGTTCAAAGAACACATCGCTGGTATTCGGTTGAATAGTTATGTTTTTGATGCGGCTAAGTTTTCTCAATACACGTTTGAAATAGAGCCAACACTTCTCAGCGAAGTGTCGAATTTTTACTTCACTGTCGGCAATGCGCTTGATACCTACTATGACGGTGGTCAGCAATCGCCTCAAAGCCTAATGACCATTGTCAAAAAGGAAGTCGAACGTATTAAGCAGCAGGATACCCTCGCCCGCTTGGCCCTATTCAATAAAGCCGTTGCGCAGTCAGTGGAAGAACAAGGCGTGAGTTTGTAGAAGTCGGGGTTAAGCGTGTGGGCCTATGATTTGGCGCTTTTGGGGAAGTGAACTCACGCGCCGAGCTTGGGATGCTGGATGAGGAGAGCTGCGAGTCCCGCTACACGCCGGCTGTGTCTTGCGCCCCTCGTCGTTCCAGCGCCGATCCGACCTCCTGTATTCGCGTGTCCCGCCGAGACTGGCTTTTGGTGGGAGATACCACTTGCACAATAAGCAATCTTATATGCTCGTGCTTTGGGCATCCCGGTCGAGGCAAGACGAAGCGTCGTGACGAAAGTCAGCCAACTATTTAAGGGTTTTCCAGTGTATTCTATGCGCGCCTGAATCTAGGGGTTGAGAGAGTGGCTGCCTGCAGGCTGGCGCGACTCAGCCAAGGAGCTCATCACATGCACTGTCCCTTTTGTAGCGACCTAGATACTAAGGTCATCGACTCTCGCTTGGTTGCCGAGGGGGACTCGGTGCGTCGTCGTCGTGAGTGCCTGAGCTGTGGCGAGCGATTTACCACCTTCGAGACTGCAGAACTGGTCATGCCCCATTTGATTAAGCGCGATGGCCGGCGCGAGCCCTTCGATGAAAAAAAGTTACGTTATGGTTTGTCCAAGGCCCTCGAGAAGCGACCGGTGAGCGTGGATCAAATTGAAACCTCGGTGAATCATATTAAGAGCAAGCTGCGTTCAACCGGTGAGCGTGAGCTGCCGGCGCTCACGGTTGGCGAGGCCGTGATGGCGGAACTGCAAGCTCTGGATCCCGTAGCCTACGTGCGCTTCGCTTCGGTTTACCGCGACTTTCAAGACATCAGCGAGTTTGCAGAAGAAATTAACAAGCTGGCCGGTAGCAATACCGCCGCCAGTGACTCAGCGTGATGTCGTCCATGTATTTATCCGACACCCTCTTTGTAAGAGCGGCCTTGGAGCTTGCTGCCCATGGTCGCAATACCTGTGCACCCAATCCTCCGGTAGGCTGCATAATCGTTCGCCAAGGTGAGGTTATCGGCCGTGGATACCATAAGAAGGCCGGCGAAGCCCATGCGGAAGTAAACGCAATCGCCGATGCCGGCGGAGACGTGGCCGGGGCCACTGTCTATGTCTCTTTGGAACCGTGCGCTTTCGTGGGCCGAACTCCAGCCTGTGCTCAGACCTTGATTGACGCAGGTGTCGCCCGGGTTGTGGTCGGGGCTGGTGATCCGCATCCACAAGTTGCGGGAAAGGGCGCCGACATGCTGCGAGAGGCTGGCATCGAGGTTGTGATGTTAGAACTGGCCGAGGCGCAGTCGATGATTGCCGGTTTTGTTTCGCGAATCATGCGTAAGCGACCTCGGGTGGTTTTGAAATCTGCCAGCAGCCTAGACGGTGCCGTGGCCCTCGCTAGCGGTCAGAGCCAATGGATTACCGGTCCCCAAGCCAGAGTGCAAGTACAGGCGCTGAGGGCCGGCTGTGATGCGGTGATCACCGGCGCCGGAACGGTAATCGCCGACAATCCCCAGCTCAATGTCCGCGATCCTCAGTTGCTCATGACTGGTGTGCAGCAGCCCTTACGGGTGGTGCTGGATCCCAAACTTCGGGTGCCCGGCAGCAGTCAGATTTTGTCGCCGGGAACCTTGGTGGTTCATGCCAAAGGGCCCGACGCCTGTTATGCGGATATCCCCGCCGGGCAAGTGGAATACCTAGCGTTTGAGGAAGACCCCATCGACTTGCCCTTACTGCTTGAAGCATTGGCCGAGCGAGGTTGCAACAATGTGTTGGTTGAAGCAGGGCCAGCAGTGCTTGGCAGTTTTTTGAGCCCCAACAAGGTACCCCTCTGGGATGAGTGGGTTTGCTTTATCGCTCCGAAGGTTTTGGGTAGCGCTAGCCAAACCTTGGCCGCATTTACTTTAGGGGATCTTGCTCAGGCTCATGCTGCTAACATCGTCGAGCGCGCTATGGTGGGTGAGGATTTATGTCTTCGGTTGGTGCCTCAGTAGCACCGCTTAAGGCGATAGAGCAAACATGATGCACTCGCGCCTTAAAAACCTACGAGAATTACAACGGCCGTTTGAGGCTTTTTCTTAATCACGGAAAACACATGTCAGAAGAAACTGCCGGAACCAAAAACAAAACCAACATGTGGGCGCGACGGAAGGCGCGTCGAGCGTTGGCTCAGGCCGCCTATCAGTGGCAGGTGAACAAAACCGCAGTACTGCAGCTGCGACGGGAGTTTGGTGAAAAGGCGCTGGACAAAGCCGATGCCGAGTTTTTTGCAGACATCCTCACGCTGATGGTTCGCCACGTGGAGGAGGTCGACGCCCAGTTGGCGCCGCTGCTGGACCGATCAGGGGAGCAGCTGGATGTGGTGGAGCGTGGCATTTTGCGGCTGGCGGCCACGGAACTGAATCATCGAATCGATGTTCCTTACTCGGTGGTCATCAACGAGTACGTAGAGCTGACCAAAACCTTTGGTGCCCAAGATGCCTATAAATATGTGAATGGGGTGCTGGATCGGCTGGCCCAATCCGTGCGCAGCATCGAAGTCGCCGCCAACCAAGGGCGCTGATTTCGGTGAACGGCGAGTTTGGATTGATCGATGCCATTGTCGCTGGATTGGGTGATCGCAGCGCCGGCGATTGGATTACCGTTGGCCCAGGCGACGATGCCGCGCTTATTCAATCCACCCCAGGTATGCATCAGGTTGCGTCCATAGACAGCTTGCTCGCGGACGTCCACTTTCCCTTGTCCGCGCCACCCCAGCTCATTGGATACCGGGCACTGATGGTGGCTTTTTCCGATTTAGCGGCCATGGCTGCAACACCAAGATACTGTTTGGTTTCGCTTTCCATGGACGAGGTTCAGCTGGCCTTGGGCAGCCACTGGGTGACGGCCTTGGCCCAAGGGATGGCAGAGGCTGCTTCGGTATTGGGTGTCTATGTGTGCGGCGGTAATTTGAGCCGCGGCCCGCTAAATATTGGGGTCAGCGTGCACGGTGAAGTCGATTGGCAACAGGTCTTGTTGCGCTCTGGTGGCGCTGCTGATCAGGGACTGTACGTAACCGGTGCGCTGGGTGGGGCAGCAGCCTGTGTGCGAACTGGCAACATGGTGCCCGTGGATCCATCGGCGTTGTCGCCGCTGCAGCAGGCCTATTACCGGCCATTGGCCCGCTGTGATTTAGCGTCGGATCTAGGTTCGGTGGCTGCGGGCCTAGATATTTCCGATGGCCTTACTCAAGACCTAGGGCACTTGTGTCGCGCCAGCGGTTGTGGCGCTGCCTTAGACAGTGGGGCGATACCCCTAGCGGCAGGGGCGGCTTTAGACGATGCTTTGTTTGGGGGTGACGATTACCAACTGCTGTTGGCAAGTGAGCTTCCGGTACCCAATGCCCATCGTATTGGGACTTTGACCCATGGTGCTGATATAACCTTAGACGGTAAGCCGCTGGCGGCAGAGGGTTTTGACCACTTTCGTCGCGAGGGTTGATCCGTCAGATTCGCTGGAACAGACAAAAAGACGGCAAACAGGAACCGACAAAGCATATGAGTGAGTTCGCAATCAGCCATGCAGCCTGCAGAGGGTTACATGCTGGCACCTAATCTTATCTTGCGACCGACGGTTCTTTGGCTGACTGCTGGGGGTTTAGGGTTTTTGCGGCCGGCCCCGGGTACTTGGGGTTCTGCCGGGGCGGTGGTGTTTTGGTGGTTCTTCTTGAGTCCGCTCAGCTGGGTGGTACAGCTTGGCATTGTGATGGCTTACTTTGTCGTCAGTTGGTGGTTGTGCAACCGGCTAATCAACCAGCTTGGGATCGAAGACGAACCCCAAATTGTTGCCGACGAGGTTGCGGGCATGTGGCTAGCCTTAGTCTGGGTGCCGCCCACCGTGGGCTGGGTTCTCGCCGCTTTCGTATTGTTTCGCCTAGCAGACATCACGAAACCCGGCCCCATTGGTATGCTGGATCGACGCTTGCACAGCGGGCTGGGCATCATGGCCGATGATCTGCTGGCGGGAGCGCTGTGTGCCGGGTTGTTGGCGCTGGTGGCGGCCGGGTTGCCACTGCTGGTCTGATCAGTAGGTTCGTCTTACCGCACGGTAGGCCAAGGTTGTAAGAAGCTCCGTGGCCAAATCCGCTTGTTTGAGCAGCGCCAATGACTCTTCCAGTAATTCGTTAGCCCGCTGTTTGGCACCGTCTAGGCCCATGAGTTTCGGGAAGGTGTTTTTGTCCAGCGCTTCATCAGAACCCGCAGGCTTGCCTAGGGTCTCAGAGCTTTCGGTCACGTCCAAAATGTCATCCACCACCTGAAAAGCCAACCCGATGCGATGACCAAAGGTGCTGAGTAGGGCTAGGCGCGGGTCCTCTGGCTGGACCTCGGCGCAGTAGGCTCCCACCACCAAGGAGGACTGAATCAACGCTCCGGTCTTTGCTGCATGCAGTGCTTCAAGCTCCGTTAGCGTCAGTTCCTGTCCCTCTGCTGCAATATCTAAGCATTGACCGCCAGCCATGCCGGGCCAGCCGGCGGCTTTTGATAGCAGGCCAATGCATCGAAGCTTGGCGGCGTCGCTGATGGCGGGGGCTTCGGCCAAGGACTGAAACGCCAACGAATGCAGGCTATCACCGGCCAAAATCGCGTTGGCTTCGCCAAAGGCAATGTGCGTGGCGGCCTGGCCATGACGCAGGTTGTCGTCATCCATGGCCGGCAAATCGTCGTGAATCAACGAATAGGCATGGATGAATTCAAAGCCGCAAGCTGCAGGCAGAGCCGGTTGATAGTCGCCGCCGAAGGCATGACAGGCGGCGCATGTCATTAGCGGTCGTAAGCGCTTACCACCGCCTAAGACCGCGTACCGCATAGCATCGACCATGGGTTGGGCGATGTCTGATTGGCGTGGTAGCAGGGTGTCGAGGGTTTGCGCTATGGATGCGTTAATCGGTGCAAAGGGATCGCTCATGCATCCTCTTGGGTCAACTCTTCTAGGGTATTGGCCGCGGTCAGAGTCTTTACTTTTAGCTCAGCCTGGCTCAGGGCGTGTTGGCATTGACGGGTCAGCTTGATGCCTCGCTCAAAGGCTTGGAGCGAATCGTCGAGGCTTAAATCCCCTTCTTCCATCTGAGAGACCAGCTGTTCCAGTTCAGCCATAGCCTTCTCGAAATTGACCGGTTCGGCATCTTCGGTTTGGGTCGCGGCGGGGGACTTTTCTTGTTTACTCATGGGAGCAAAGTAGCAGGGCTACGGCCCAGTGAAAAGTCACGATGGGCCTGTGATTAGACTTTATTGTTATGGGCTTCTGCTTTCGATAGAGGCACTCAATACATCGAGTTTATCCGCCAGGGCGCCGGGAACCTGATTGCCGGGGATATTCAGCAGCATGGTGTTATGAGTCTGGCGGGAATAAGGCTGCCAAGGGGGTTCGCCGGTTAGGTTCGGGTTGCCAGTTTTTGCAAACTGGGTCCAATAATTGGATATACGCTCGGCCATTACAAAGTCGTCGGCCACCCAAAAGTCACCGGTCTGCCCCACGTTATTAAACACATAGGCAAGGTCGCCGGAGTGATAGGCGCCGGCACTTCGAACGCCCCCGGGTAGCTCTAGATCTGGCTGATCGAACTGATAGATACGAAAAGCCGGCGGCACATAGTCCATGAAATAGAGGTAGGCGGGGGCATCGATGGCGTCCTGATAACCTGCCCAGCGACGCATGGACAAGGCCATAAATAAGTCATCGCCGATTCTGTGTTGCGCCACACCGGGGCTTTCGGCAAGTTCTTCCCGGTAGGCTGTCTTCACTTGGTCGGCAAAGTCGCCAAACGTGTTAAGCAAAAACTGATCAAACTGCTCTATCGAGAGGTTCGCATTTAGGGGCAGTAACTCGACGCCTTCATTGGCCAAGGAACCCACCAATATCGGAACGGGAGTTTGCTGGCCAGCGGCAAAGGTCTGTATCGGTGGTTTCGGTACAACCCAGCCGTCGACGGTGATTAGCCCCCGACCTGTATCCCAGCCCGTGGTCATGCTGGCTTGCAGTAGCGCTTCACTCCCAATGGCCCTGAGGTCTTGGGCGCTGATGTCTTGCTGCTGGGGTAATAGATGTTCTGCCAGCCGGCTGCCACGGGCCTCGCCGGTGGGGTCCGTGGCAAAGTTACCAAAGTAGGCGGCAGACTGGCCGATGGCTTTGTGGAACAAGCCGTCGCTAAGCGGGGAAGCCATCAGGGCACAAATGCTCATGGAGCCTGCGGACTGGCCGAAGATGGTGACGTTGTCAGGGTCGCCGCCGAAGGCGCGAATGTTGTCTTGTACCCACTGCAGTCCCGCAAGTTTGTCCAGCAGGCCGTAGTTGCCGCTGGCGCCATGTTCAGACTCGGCGCTCAGTGCAGGGTGGGCGAAAAATCCCCAAGGTCCAAGGCGGTAGTTGACGCTCACTACGACCACACCCTTGCGTGCCAGTTGGGTGCCGTCGAAGACCGGCGCATGGGTAAATCCAACGCTATGGGCGCCACCATGGAACCAAACCATCACCGGCAGCGGCTCTTTGGCATGGGTTTTACTCTGGCCCCAAACGTTTAGATACAAACAGTCTTCACTGTTTGGGAAATCGCCACGGCTCCAAACAAAGTTTTCCATGTCTGTGGCTTGGTAGCAGGCTGGGCCAAAGTTTTCGGCGCTTCGCACAGCATCCCAAGGTTCAACTGGGGCGGGTGGACGCCAACGCAGTTCGCCAACTGGCGGTTTGGCAAAGGGGATTCCGCGAAACGCGGCGATGCCTTGGTCGGCATCAGCCCAGAGTCCTCGTATCGGCCCGGACAGCGTGTCACGGATCAATGTTTGCTCGTTCATAGACGCATTTTCCTTGGATCCACAGGCGTTCAGCAAGGCGAGGAGGGCCGTTACCACGAAAGTTGTTTTCACTGTCCATGCCATGTTGGGTTCTGCGTCGTTAGGCCAGACCCAAGCGCTGGCAGGCCTCCTCGCGTAGGTCCCGTTTTAGAATCTTCCCCGACGCTGTGCGCGGCAGCGGGTCATGTTGTTGGTGCACATGGCGAGGGATTTTGAACTTGGCTAAACGCTCCTGTAAAAAGGCGGCCAGATCGTCCTCGGTAATGGTCTCCGCGACGAATAGCGTGGTGCCCACTTCTTCACCTAAGCGCTCGTCCGGCACGGCGTAAACCGACGCCTCTTGAATTAGCGGGTGCTCCAGCAAGGCGGCTTCTACCTCCCCGCAGCCAATGTTTTCGCCGCCTCTAATCACCAAGTCTTTGATGCGGTCGACAATGTACAAATAACCCTCATCATCTAAATAGGCCACGTCGCCGGTGCGCATCCAGCCGCCGGGCAAAAACGTTTCCTCGTTGGCGTCGGGTCGATTCCAGTAACCTCTGAAAACCCCGGCACCACGAATCAGTAGCTCGCCACGTTCACCGGCGGCAAGGGCATTGCCTTGTTCGTCGATGACTTTCAGCTCCATCACCCCGCTGCAGCGGCCGGAACTTTCCGGATGATCAACGTAGTCCATACCACCAATACCGGTGCCGATGGCATTGGTCTCTGTCATACCCCAGCCGGTACCGGGCAGAGCATTTACAAAGGACTTTTCAATACTCCGCACCTGTTCTGGTGCCCGGGGGGCACCGCCGCCGCCTACCGAGGCCAATGAGCTGAGATCGTGCTGGCTGCGTTGTGCTTCTTGTACCAAGTCGCCGGTCATAGCCGCCGGGGCAATGAATGAATTTATTTTTTCCGCCTCAATAAGTGCGGCTGCTGTGGCTGCATCCCATTTATACATGGACACCAGTTTGCGCTGGTGTCGGTAGCTGGCCAAATACACCGCGTGAGAACCGGTGGCGTGGAAAAGTGGCACCGCTAAGAGCGTGGCGGCTTGATTGGCTGGCGGTGGCGGCGGCTCTGGCAACATGGCAAGTGCGCACTGCTGATCCAGCTCCCAGCTCATTAGGGCAGCCAGAATGTTCTTATGACAAGACACCACTCCTTTGGGATGGCCTGTGGAGCCAGAGGTGTACAGAATTGTTGCATCGTCCTCGGGCTCTGGTTGCTGCTCGGGCATGGGCAAGTTTCCAAGCTCGCTATGCTGCTTGGCGAGCAGCGCACTGAGCTCCGGGCTGTCAGCAAAGGCCGATGTGCGCACCGCAATGGTTTGAACCTCCAAGGGTTCGTCTATTTGCGCAAAACGCTGCAGGCGTTCGTCGTCGGCCAGCAGCACCTTGGCGCCGCTGTCCTTCAAGCCATAGGCCATTTCATCCGGCTGCCAAAGCGCATTCATGGCAACGGCCACGCCGCCTACCGAAGTGACGGCCATAAATGCCAGCACCCATTCGGGGTAGTTACGCATGGAAATGGCTACTCGATCACCCTTGGTTATACCGAAGTCCCGCACCAACAGTTGGGCAACCTGTGCGCATTTGTCATAAGTTTTGGCAAAGGTCAGGCGTTCATCTTCATAGATAAGAAATTCCGCATCGCTGGCGCTGTCGGCAAATAGCTCCCGCAGGGTAGGCGGTGCATTTTTGAAAAATCGGCATTCTCTGCCATATACGGTGCTATCGATCAGCTCATAGGGCTGGTTTGGCGCTGTGAGCGTGGCCAAGGCTTCTGCTCGGCTTGGTAAATTGTCTGACACGGCTGAAATACTCCCTTCCTCTTCCCCGTTTCCTGCGTCAATAATAGACAAAGGCATTGCCCAGACTTTAGCGAAAGCTCCGGCATAACCCAACTTGACACAGCTGCCGCTGGCAGCCAGAGACGAGCGCCGCCCGCGCACCAAGGGACACAAACAGGAGAGGCCAACCATGACAACCGAGCTAACCGATACGCTGATTCAATCTTTGCAAACCATTGATACACCCACGGTATGCAATGCCTTGGAACTGTTAATTCCGGCACGACGAGGCTATGGCTTTACTACCAGTCAGCTTGTGTGCACCCGGCCCGAGTTACCGCCCATGATCGGCTATGCCCGAACGGCCACCATCCGCGCTGCACACCCATCGGACCTTTCTGGTAAGGAGGCCAGAGCATTGTCAGACGCCTACTACGCCTACATAGATCAGGGGCCTAAGCCCAGTATCGCGGTGATTCAAGATTTGGATGGCAACAATGGTTACGGCTGCCTGTGGGGCGAAGTGAATTCCAATATCCACAAAGGCTTTGGCTGTGAGGGTGTAATCACCGATGGCGGGGTGCGGGATGTGCCAGACATTGCCCCCGGCTTTCAAATGCTCGCGGCCAGCGTGCTGCCGTCTCATGCCTATGTGCACGTGGTGGACTATGCCCGGCCGGTAGATGTGGCCGGCATGCGAGTAATGGACGGTGACATCATTCACGCAGATCAGCATGGTGCTGTGGTTATTCCTGCCGACGTTATCGCAGAGGTCAAAGGAGCGGCGGAGCAGTTGGCGCGTCGTGAAGCGGTCATTATTTCAGCCGCCCAAGCCCCCGGCTTTGATATTGAAAAGCTGCGAAAGGCTCAGGGAGACGCGGCGGAGATACACTGAACCGATTCGACTCTGGGGCGAAAGGCTGGAACTAAAAAGGGACCTTAAGAAAGCGACGGTTTTTCTCGTAACCCCGGCGGCGTGGTTCCCAGATCCTCTCTGATACCGGTAACTAGCTCCTGATCGGGCTGGGCCACGATGTACCGCGCGATGTATTGGCCGTGTTCGCTGAGGGTGTCGTAAAGGTCCCTTGGCATGCTGGTCCTCATCGGCTCGCGATACCAAGGCGCATGGAATTCTGCGTTTGGCATGGCACGAACATGATCCGAAAGATTCGGCGTGCCGCCATGCCAGGCTCGGGTGTCACGGATTAGCACGCTGCCGGCTGGAGCAGGGCAAACGGTACTGAGCTTCATCCACTCCGGCTCCTCTGCCAGCTTGGGGATTCTTTGCTGGCTGTGCTGGGTGCCGGGTATCTGCCTGGTTGGTCCATTGATGGCGGTAAAGTCGCAGGTCAAAAAATTGCAGCAAACATAGGGACAGGGTAGGTCTCGATAGTTCAACTGGCCTCGTGGGTCATGGAAGGAGCCGAAGGTTTGGCCGGCGTATTCGATGCGGTCGTTCATATCCGAATGCAGGGGCTGATAACTGCTGGCTCCGGGCAAACAGAAGTCGCCACCCGCCCCGCGCAGTATGTAGTCACGGCTGCCGAATATCGCTGTGATAATAGGCGTGATCGTTGGCAGATCGGCCAGCATGGCCCAAGCAGGCTCGTGCAGCAGTTGGCCGGTAAGGCTGGCGGAGCCGAAGGAGTAGCGGTGACTGCCTCGGTTACCTTGGCGGTTTCTGTCCTTGGCCAAGATGTCGCGTATTACTCGCTCCGACGCCTCCTTTAGCTCGGCCAATTGGTCACTCGTTAGGGCGTTCTCTATGACGACAAAACCGTCCCGGTAAAAAATCCGCACCGCGTCTTCGATATCAGATGGCTGTAAGCGCTCCAATCCCTTGATGCCGTTGTGCTGCTGCAAATAGTCCCGCTGCTGGTCAAAGTCATCGGCAGATCCGCGGGCCCATCCCAACTCGTCCAGTGTCCCTTTATAGGCTTGGGTATCTTTCAGCAGGGCCGGTTCGCCCGGAAATCCGCTGTTTTTTGATGGGTGATTTTTCGCCACAGGCCCTCCCTATTTTGGTCTTGGTCATGAGAGCATAAGTGCTCGGAGTTATTTGAGGAATGGGGAAATGACCACAGTAAAACCAGACGCCCAGTACCCACTGCACGGCTTAAAAGTGTTGGATTTCTCGCGGGTGCTTGCCGGCCCGTTTGCTGGACGCATGCTTAGCGACCTTGGTGCAGATGTTGTCAAGATTGAGCCGCCCGATGGCGATGTCACTCGCCTGTGGGGTCGCGTAGTGGCTGACCTACCCGGTTATTATCACCAGCAGAATGCGGGTAAGCGCAATATCTGCATGGATCTGCGTGCTCCCGGCGCGGTGGATCTTGTGAAGTCCTTGGTGGCTGAAGCGGATATCCTCATCGAGAACTACCGCCCAGATGTGATGCCGAGGCTGGGCCTTGGTTATGAGACGTTGCAAGCCGTCAACCCCGGACTAATCATGCTTTCTATATCCGGTTTTGGTCAGGGCGGCCCGGAGTCTCATCGTCCTGCCTATGCTCCTATCATTCACGCCGAAGCAGGATTAATGCAGCGTCAGGCCAATCGGCAAGGCATTCGTGTATCGGATCTGCCGCTGTCTGTAGCCGATACCAACGCCAGCCTGCATGGGCTGGTAGGTCTGCTGTCTGCGGTCATCATGCGCCAGCGCACCGGTAAGGGGCAGCATATCGACATTGCTATGATCGATGCGACTTTTGCCACCGACGATCAGGTGCACTATGCCATGGAGGATTCCGAAGACACCGCGGCTCTACCTAACGATGTTTGGCCAACCGGCGCCGGCTCCATTTTGCTCTCGGCTGACTTTCGTTTTCTATGGATGCAGTTGACCAAGCTCATGGGCATCAATGATCCGACCACGAAGGACATGCCGCTGGCAGAAAAAATCAGCACTCGCAGGGCCATTGTTGCCGAGTACATGTTGGGGCTAGAGAGTTGGGATCAGGTTGAAAAAGCCATGCACACCATGAATCTAGCCTGGGGCAAGGTTCGGCAGCCCGCCAATGTGGTGGAGCAACCTACCCTGGTGGCTCGGGGCGCCATCGTGCAAATGGATGACCGTGCTGGTGGCACCCGTCCCCTCACCCAATCCCCCTACAGGTTTTCCGATGCCAGCAGCGGTGTTCGGGGTCCTGCCCCGCACCGTGGTGAGCACAATGAGGATGTACTAGGAGAATGGCTAGGTCACAGCGCTGAAGCGGTTGCCGGCTTCACCCAAGACGGGGTACTGCAGCGTGACGAGGACGCTCTGGGCCGGGCGGGAGATCTGGCTAAGTCCTAGGCTAGGATCCGTCGAGATCAGACTAGGATTAGTTCGTTGCGACCATCGGTGGACTACGCCGCAAGTGGTAGGTCAGCTTGCGACCGTTTGGTAGTTTGGAGTCCAGCGAGCGCCACTGTCCGCCTTGTCCAAAGCCCAAGGTGATGTCCATTTTATCGCCTTTCAGAAAGTACTGATTGGGATTCTGATTGGCATCGGCAGCAGTAACTGGCCCTATGGAAACGTCGACGATTTGTCCGGTCTGACCGTTCAGCAGCTGTTGGCGCGTCAGGAGCTTGGGCGACCAATAGGCAAAGGTCATTAAGCAGGCTTGGTCCAGTACCGTTTCGATATTGGCTTCATTTTCCTCGGTCGTTTGCATGGCGTAGCCGTTGTCTGTCGCCGCGCCCTTCAAGCTCAAAACCGTATTGTTGGTCTTGGTTTCACTCTCGATAGTGACCAAGCACATGTTCGAGTCATATTGCTCTCGCACTTCATGATCGTAGGAAAACAGGGTTACCCCTAGCAGGCGATAGCGAAACTTCGCCCGGGCGGTGATGTCAAAACCCGAGGGACCTTGCGTGGTAACAAATTGGTGGAATCCCACATCTTTACCGTCAATGCGCACGTCGAACACCCAAGTTTGCTGATTGCCCGTTTGGTCACTGGCCTGGGCAGTTTCGTGGATGCCTAGGTTAATGCCGAAGCCAAGGCATAGCAGCACTGACCACCAGCCGAAGCGCTGTTTTAAAAGGCGGAAACCAGCCCGAGTCGTGTCCATGAGCAAATCGCCGACGGGTGTTTTAAACATCCCGCTGCCGGGCAGCTTGGGGAAGAACGCCGGAGTCCGTCGCTGATAGCTATGGTAGTCCGGTCGACGATTCTCGATACCGGTTTCAGTGCGCTGTACGCCGGTAAATCGCATCAGCAAATAGGTTAGCAACACCATGGGCAGAAAGGCGAGGACGGCCAGAGACTCCATGAGGCTAAAGGCGCTGACGCAAAATCCCAGCCAGAAAAGCCATTCGCCGAAATAGTTGGGGTGCCGAGATAGAGACCATAGCCCGGTGCTTAGTACATGAGTGGGTTGGGCATGTTTCAAAAAAGCGGTTAGTTGCAGGTCAGCGGCGACCTGCCATGCCAGGCCAATCAGGGCGATGGCGAGGCCAACGAAGGCCAGCCACGACCATTCAGGCACTGTTAGGGCGGGTATCAAGGCCAAGGACATGATCAAGGCCATCAGGCTTTGGGGAATAAAAATCAGATACAGGCTTGTTTGGGCAAACGAGTCGCCCCGGCCGTACCGCACTGCGGTATATCGGTGATCCTCCGGAGCACCCACTTGGCGAACGCTCAAGTGTGTGGCCAACCGCACTGCCCAGAAGGCCAGCAAGGTAAAGGCAAGTGTGGCGCCCAAGGTGACGGTTTCGGGGATGAGCAGCAACCAAACGAGGCCGGCCAGTAAATGATGCAATGGCCAAAAAATGTCAGCGATGCTGGCACGCTGAAAACGAGTCGCAAGATACCAAGCCAATATGCCCAGCATAGTTAGGGCGACACCGGCGGTAACCAGTGCAGTAATCATGGTCCGGATGCCTCCGGTACAAAGCGGTTGTTGATGCTGCGAATCACGCGGCCCAAAACGGGCACGTGCTGATAGAAGCCCTGTCCGGTGTCCCAAAAGTCCTGATGCATGATGACTTGTCCTTGGGAGTTGAAGCGCAAGTGGGTGATGCCAATGCTGTCACTAATGACGGTTTTTCTCACCGGTGTAAATTGCGATTGCATCGACCAGACCAAGTACACATCCGGTCCAGAAACCAAGGTTTGCAGCATTTGCACTTGGACTTGGGTCTCGGCGTCTACTAGGCCTTGAAAATGGACGACCACGTCGTCGCGATTTCGGGTGTGCATGAGCGAATCGCTGAAGTGCAGGGTCGAAGCGTAAAGCTGGCCGGCAAGCTGCGCAGAGTCAGCGGCGCCGAGGTTAGACAAGAACTCGCTGAACTCCTCAATATTCTGGTCGGTGATTTCACTTGTGCCCTCGAATTCGTTCAGGGCTAAGCGGTATACCTCTGGGTATCCCGGCAGGTTTTGTTGGGTCGACGTGCAGCCAGCCTGAGTGGTGCAAACAATAAATATAAGGGGTATTAATTTCATGGCGCCAGATTAGTGAGGTCGTCGTGAAGAATGGGTGAATGGCTTTTCACAGACTGCTTCACGACCACTTCACGCAGAATGATAAAAACTGCCTGCCTCAAAGCTCCCGTAGCTGAGATTGATTCTCCTTCTGTGCGAGAGAGGCAGCGTTCCACAAAACGTACATGCCGCAAACTCTCTGACCAAGGTCGAAGCCTGCTTGCTCTGGGATGACCCATTTAGCAGGCAAGTCACAGAGAACAGGTTCATGAATGATCCTCAGAATAGAAGTACAGGTGGTCCTCAACGTCGACGGGTCGCCGTAGTCGGTGGTGGCATCTCCGGTGTCGCAGCTGCCCATCGTCTAGCCGAGTCCGTGGACGTGACGCTGTTCGAAGCCCAGCGTCGGCTGGGTGGACACACAGATTCACATTCGGTTTGGGTGGAGGATAAGGTCTATACCATCGACACCGGCTTTGTGGCTTTCCATCCATCCGGGCACGCAAGTTTTTGCCAATGGTTGTCGCAGATCGGCGTGCCAACTCAGCGCACCGACCTAACCTTCAGCGTGCGTGCAGATCACGAGGATCTGGAATACAGCACCATAGGGTGGCGCACGTTTTTCTCCTCCAGTCAGCTCATGCTGTCGCCGACCCATTGGCGTTTGCTCTGGGATTGGCAGCGCTTCCATATGGAAGCGCCTGAAGCAGCAGAGCATCTGGGATCCGTGAGCGCCGGCGACTATTTCCGTCAAAATAACTACAGCCAACGGTTTGTCGAGCGGCACATGGCTCCTTTGTGCGCAGCGCTTTGGGCACAGAGCCAAGCCAGCGCCTTGGACACGCCGCTACAACATTTGGCCTCCATCGTTCAGAACCAGAAGATTTTCCAGCATCCGGCTCAGTCTCTTTGGCAGGTGGTTAGCGGTGGTGCATCACAATATTTAGAGGTATTTGCTCAGCAGTTTCCCGGAGACATTCGGTGCAGCGCACCAGTGCGTCGAGTAAACAGACAGAGTGATGGCGTGACCATCGAGACCGATAATGAGTCCATGCAGTTCGATGCCGTGGTGATGGCCTGTCACAGCGATCAGGCCTTAGACGCGTTAGTGGCCCCGACGAAAAAAGAACAGGAAGTGTTAGGCGCAGTTCGTTATGTGGATAACCAGGTCATCCTCCATAGCGATGCCACCTATATGCCCAGAGATCCCCAGAACTGGTCCAGTTGGAATGCGCGCATTGACGAAGACACTGGTCGCTCGGAGACAACTTATTGGATGAATCGGGTTCAAGGCATTAAAGGACCCCAGTTCTTCATCACGCTGAATCCTCTGCAAACACCCAAGCGTATTTGGACCGAGCGCACTTACCGGCATCCGGTACTGGATGCTCATGCTTATCAAGCGCAACAGCGGCACGCGGAAATTAGCGGCGCCGATCGCACATTCTATTGCGGTGCGTATTGGGGCATGGGCGGTCACGAAGACGGCTTTCGCAGTGGCGTAGACGCGGCAGACCGCGTGCTCGAACGCCTGCCTGAGCTGGCCAGCGGAAGATCTGTAGCGGCCCAAGCATCCGATTATTCGGCAGACCTTGGCAGCGCGGATCAACACCAGGGTGGCTAAGGGTTAGACACGTTGATCAAGTTTCTTACTGGCCCGGGTGGCTACAAGGTAGCGAACGCCTTGATGATGAAGGCAGCGTGGCTGTGCTGCGTCGTTGGCGGTGCCTCCTATGGTGCGGCTGCTCTTGCCTGTATGTTCGCCCTGAGTATATGGCGTCGAGAGTTCGCCCAAGATCTGCCTTTCGTGCTCCTACTGGGGTCCATTGGTCTTTGTCTGGACACGTTTTGGATGTACGCGGGCGTTTTGGACTATGGCCAGGCGGCCATTGCCCTTCCCCTTGGCATCACTCTTGCGCCTTCCTGGATCATCATGCTCTGGTTGGCGGTAGGTTTAAGCATCCGGCACAGCCTGTATTTTTTGGTGACTCGGCCATTATTTGGCGCGCTTTTGGTGGGATGTGGCTCGCCTCTGTCCTACTTAACAGGAGAACGTTTTGGCGCGGTAGTGATACCGTCTCTTGAGGGGATGGTAGTCTTAGCCGTGGTTTGGATCGCGTTGTTTTACGTCGTTTTTTCTCGGGCGAAAACACAGCTGACCGCTGTTTAGGGCTTGTGTCATGATCGGTGCTCTGGAGTGGGGTAAGCCCTTCGGTAGGCCAATATCTTTTAGGAAAGCTGCGTGAAGATTCGACGAACCAAGCTCATGACCAAGCTAGGCCGAGTGGTGGCTTTGCAGGTCGTGCTGATCAGCGCGGCAGTTGCTGCTGGGATCTACATAACCAACTCCATCATCGAAGATTTCCTGATTACTGAAGCCTTGGAAAATGAAGCTGCGCACTATTGGCAGCTTCATGAAACCAACCCCAACCAACCCCTGCCGAATACCGCCAATTTGCGCGGGTATCTAGTGACCGACGAGACCATCACTGCACCTGGGCAATCAGAGCGGTCAAAGGGTCTGCCATCCGAGGCATTGCAGAAGTCCCCAGGGTTCATGGGACGAGTTGCCATAGGCGACGCCACGCCCACTCTTTATGTGAGCCAGCAAACCCCTGGCGAAGGACCGGTTCTGTATCTTATTTTCGCCAGCGAAGATGTGTCACAACTTGCTTTTTACTTCGGCATCATGCCCCTGTCCTTGGCCTTGTTGATGGTCTATGGCTTTTCCTTTCTAACCTATCGCCTGTCCCATCGGGCCATATCCCCCATCGTCAAGCTTGCGGACTATCTGGAAGATTTTCGGTTCGGTGGCTACAACCAACCTGCGGTGGACCTGAGTGATCTGCGTGCCTTGGCGAATGCCGAGGTGGACGTGATGATCGATGCCATTGACAGCTTTGCCGAGCGTCTAGATACCTTCATCGAGCGTGAGCGCATCTTTACTCGAGACGCCAGCCATGAGTTACGCACTCCGATTGCGGTGTTCAAGGGCTCTCTCGATCTGCTGCAGCGCAAATCGGATCGTTCGGAAGATGACGTCAAAGCCTTTGCGCGCATGCGCCGGACCGTCGACGACATGGAAGGACTGATCGAAACACTACTGCTGCTGGCGCGAGGCGAGGAAGTCGAGCGCATTGACGAACTCCGCTGCCTAAATGAGTTGGTGCCCGGATTTGTTGAGCAAGTGTCTGCCCTAGCCGAAGAGCGCGGGTTGGATTTGAGCGTCGATGATCAGGCTCAGCTCTGGGTCAAAGCGCCAGTTCGGGTCATTCAAATTGTGTTAATTAACCTGTTGCGTAATGCCATTAATTACACCCAACAAGGCTCTGTCGTGGTGCGAATTACAAAAAACGCCATCAGCGTAATCGACACGGGTATTGGAATGAGTCCTGAAGAATTACAGCATGCTTTTGAACCGTTCTATCGCGGTGAACGCAGCCGCGCCACCAGCATGGGGCACGGGCTAGGCTTGTCCATCGTGCGGCGACTTGTGCATCAGTTCGACTGGCCGATTCATGTACAGAGCAACGTGGGCCAGGGTACCGAAGTCACCATCGAGTTTTTTGACAGCTAGCAACCGGCAGGATTTTAAGATCTGGCGAGTTTCCACACGGCAAGGGTTTGATCTCGGGCAGTGCTCAGATCAATCATCGGTGCCGGATAGCCGTCGACACCCCCGTATTTCCACGGCTCTAGCACCTGCTTTTTGTCGGCTCCGGCCAGTTCGGGAACCATGCGTCGAACAAAGTCACCGTTGGGGTCAAAGCGCTCAGCCTGCCGGATTGGATTAAAGATTCGAAAGTAGGGCACTGCATCGGTGCCGGTCGAGGCACTCCACTGCCAGCCGCCATTGTTCGCAGCAAAGTCACCATCTACCAGTCGAGCCATGAAATAGGATTCGCCCAAGCGCCAGTCCAAGAACAGATGCTTGGCTAGGAATTGAGCGGTGACCATACGCAATCGATTGTGCATCCAGCCTGTGGCGTTGAGCTGGCGCATGCCGGCATCAACAAACGGAAATCCAGTTTCGCCTTGTTGCCAGCGCTGGAGTTGTTCCTTGCTGAGATTCCAGGGCAGCGCATCGGTTTCCTTTTTATAGGCATGGCCCATGGCTAGTCGCGGATGTTCCGCCAAGATGTGGTTGTAGAACTCCCGCCATACGAGTTCGCTGATCCAAGTGTCGGCCCCGGGGTTCCCGCCGAATAGTCGGTGGTCGTTGTGTTGATAGGCGGCTTCCAAGCATTGATTCGCCGAGATCGTACCCGCGGCTAGATGCGGTGACAGCTGGCTCGTTCCCTGTAAGTTAGGAAGATCTCTTTCGCTTTCATAGTCTCGGATCTTCTCCGCGGCAAACTCTTGGAGTGTTGTGAGGGCGTTGGCTTCGCCGCTGGGCCATCGATCCTCGCCAAAAGACTTGGATACGCCGTCAACAACAGCGGGGGTCAAGGCTCCAGCAACTGGTGAGCCTTGAGGTTCGGGCCTAGGTAAACAGTGGATACCACGGTCGATGCAATGGGCAAACCAGCGTTTTTTGAATGGCGTGAATACCGAATAGGGGGAACCGTCTGGTTTGCGCACGCTTCCCGGTGGCAAACTGGTAAAACCTTGGTGCCGCTCTACCGCGATGCCTGCGTCCGCTAGGGCACTGGTGACCCGCGTATCTCGTCGCTGTTCGTCAATGGCGACCTCGTCGTTCCAAAACACCTTGGTCGCGTTAATGGACTTGGCCGCCGCAAGCACCTGAGACGGTGCGTCGCCGAAATCGCTGCCCAAAACAATCTGTGTTTCGATGCCTAGTTTCGCTAGGTGCTGGCTGGCAACGTCGATGCTGCGCAGCATGAACGCTATTTTATAGTCGGAGATCCCGTGAACTCGCCATTGTTCAGGGGTTAGCAGAAACAGCCCGGTGACTTGGCCCTGTTGAGAGGCCGCAAACAGCGCGGGGTTATCGAGAGTGCGAAGGTCGGACCGAAACCAAACCAAGTGCTGGGGCATGAAACAAGTCCGGTAGATTACAGGATCGCCAAGGCCATGCAGCGACATAAGCGTCGCTGCCGGACTAGGTGAAGTGGCAAAAGCGTTGGGCTCGGCAGGGCTACGTCAATGCAACATAAAGAGAGTACGCCGGAGGATGTCGATTTTTTGTCAACTAAAAAGAGGCAATTTTGACGCTTTTATGGGGCCTAGCGGCCCCGGGCCCCATTTATCCGCAGCGCTGCTATTCCGAAGACGCTTTTCGCAGGCAGTAACCTTGACCTTGTCGGGTTTGCAGCAGGGGCTCTTCAAATGGCCGGTCGATGATGCGCCGCAGGTTGTAAATGTGACTGCGCAGGGTGTCACTGTCTGGTGGCTCATCGCCCCAAAGCTCCCGTTCCAAAGAGGCGCGGGTAACTACCTTGGGTGATTCTCGAATCAGCACATGCAGGATGTTGAACAGAGTCCGAGACAAAGTCAGCGGCTGTTCGTCGCGAACCACTTCCATGGTGTCCAAATTCAGCGTCAGGCCGCCAACATGATATTCCTTCTCTAGGTGCTGGCTGCGGCGAATCACCGCTTCAAGGCGTGCCTCTAATTCCGGCATGTCGAAGGGCTTAATCAGATAGTCATCGGCCCCAGATTCAAAACCCTGCAGTTTGTCACTGAGTTGATCTCTGGCGGTGAGCATGATGATCGGCGTTGTGACATTGGCATCGTTCCGCAATCGCTGACAGACGGTAAGGCCGTCTACACCGGGCAGCATCACATCCAGAACAATGGCCTCATAGATGTTGGTAACGCCCAAGTGCATGGCGGTTAAGCCGTCACTGGCGTAGTCGACAATGTAGCCGCTGGCTTCAAGATAGGCGCCGACGGTTTCGGCCAGTTCCTGATGGTCTTCTACCAGGAGTATGGACTTATTCGGTGTTTTCATAATCCGGTCCCCGGGGTGATAGTGCTCGAATCGACACCCCAAACAGTGGCATAAACCACCGGTAGACGCCACAGAAATTGACGTCGTCGGTTGTCCTTCCGGTCAGGTGCTGGGCTGATTGCTAACCTTCTGCAAGACGGATCACCATGTCTTGAAGCATCGGCGAGGACAGGCGTAAACCCGAATTCTCAGAGCGGCCAGTCGGGGCGTCATAGGCGCTGGATTCTGCATTGGCACCGTTGATGACTGACTGAGCCGGATTAGGGCAGGTGGCGGGGTTATCCCGATAACCCAAGGCAGCGGAGAGCAACGGATCTTCCTCACTTTCCAAGGGCGAGTAATCCTCGGCAGCTTGGCAGCCCGGTAGGGTAATACCAACAGAGGCCCCGGTGGTGTTGGCAGGCGAAAAGCCATCAGGATAGTCACCAAACCCCACGGCGTTGACGGTGCGGAATTGGGTGGTGAAATACGTAGTGCCGCAATTGTCTTGGGGGTAGAAACCGTAGGGTTTGCCGCAGGTTGTATCGCCGATTTGAATCACCTCAATGCCCACGCCACGCAGGCCGTTGATCAATGCCTCGGATGCAGAACAAGTGGCGCCGGTGGTCAAAACGAAGACCCGTGGTTGGGCTAGGCTCAATGTAGGCAGCGCAGTGCCCGAAGGTTGGGCCTCAATGGTGGTGGTGCGAAATGCCGTAGGTTGCAGGGCTTGGCCCGTAATGGGGTTGGTGTTGGGATTTTTGCCGTTAAATTCCAGCGTGCGAAAGGTCTGACCAGCAACGCCGGAACCCGCGATCATGTAGGCCAGTTGGTTGGCGATATACAAATAGCCGCCACCGTTGTAGCGCAGGTCCAGCACCAAGTCGGTGATGTTCTGATCTTCCAGGGTTCGCACCGCGTCGACCAGCCGTTGCTCTGCTGTCAGAATATGCCGGTTGAACAAAAGATAACCCACCTTCCCTGTATCCGTGTCGATAACACGTGTTATGGGTACCGGGTCTTCGCTGATTTGGGCTGAGGCCATGGTCACGGTGCGAGGATCCGGTGCGTCTCTGTCTTGTACCAAGAAGCTGTGTTGCTCGCCGATTTGGCTGGGGAAAAGCCCGTTATTCAACGTGTCGACATCTGTCCCGTTGACCAAATCTTCCCCGTCTACAGAAAGAATTCGGGTACCCCGGCTAAGCCCTGCAATGGCTGCGGGGGAATTTGCTTCTACTAGGGAGATCACTAGCTCCCGTGGCGGACTTGCGCTTATCAGTCGATAGGAGGCACCGTAGCCAAAGGTTATACCCTGTTGGCTCGCCGCCTCGTACTCGGCGGTATCCCGGGAATAATGGAAGCGATCTTTCGCGTTGCCGGCTGGTGTTGTCTCTGGAGTAATCAACGTCTCAAAGTAATCGGCGACACCTTGGGCCGAAGGAATTATGTCCTCCGGGTCGCCATAGATGATTTCGTCGTACCACAAATAGGTTTCGTAGGACCAAGAGCGTAGCCAATAGGCCTCATCTTCGAAGCGGCCAAGTAAGTCAGGAAAGCTATCTTGGGCGTTACTGGTCCGGGGGGCGCCGCAGGAATCTTTATAGAGATCCGATGCGGCAAAGTTCAGCGCGGTGCCGGGTGTTACCGGGCCGCTAGGGTTGGTGGGTGACATTGGATCCGTATTCCCCGGGGGCGGGCCGCTGCTACCCGAGCCACCGCCGCATCCCGCCAATGCGGCGCAGCATGCCAGGGCGGATATCAGCGAATGTTTGCCAAGCCATGTAATCATGTGAACTGTCGCGTTGGGAAACCACGAAATTTAGTTTGCCTTGGAGCCTAATGTAGACCCAGTTGGCCGAAATACAAAACCGTAGGTCAGTCAGGGTTTTCCACTCAAAAACATACCGCATCAACGATGTTTTTGTTCACAATAGCCAGATGCCCGAAATTCTGAAGTTTGCAAATTACGAAGTGGCCGTCATTCGCTCTAAGCGGCGCAAGAGTGCGGCAATCAAGGTAGATCTTGATGGCGTGTCTGTGCGGGTGCCAGAAAATCTGCCCCTGTCCGATATTCGTAGCTTGGTTGCAGAAAAAAGCCACTGGGTGGAAACCAAACTTAAAACCGCGGCGCAAAAGCGCCAGGCGGTTGAGGCCGCCGCCAAACAGAGCGCACAGCTGGGTCAGGGTAGTCCGGTTCTGTATCAAGGCAGGCAGCTAAGGCTGAAGCTAAAGGAAGCCGAGCAAACTCGAATCTACCAGCAGGCCGAAGAGCTCATTGTTGAGGCGCCCGGTGCCATGGCTGGAGAGCCGGATCAACTTCGAGCCATCGTTGAGCAGTGGCTATACGCCAGAGCGGTGGAAGAACTGCATCTGTGCGTCAACGTCTACAAACAACGAGTTGGGGCCAGTCCAAGCCGGATCGAGGTAAAAAGTTACAAAGCACGCTGGGGCAGCTGCAAGCCGGATCAGAGCATTCAGTTAAACTGGCGGTTGATTCATGCGCCCATGCACATCATGGACTATGTGGTGGTTCATGAGTTGTGCCATCTGCTGGAAATGAATCACAGCCCCCGGTTTTGGTCCGAGGTTGAGCGTGTTGACGCCCAATACCGGATGAAGCGCCGGTGGCTGCAGGACAATGGCTGGCAGCTGAATTTCTAAGGGCCGGGCGCAGGCCTAGGTATTTCCACATCACCAGTAATAACAAGGAAATCAAAATGAGTGAGAAACCCGTAGTCAACGTTGTCGACATGGCGGATCGTGGCGCGGCGTTGAATACAATCGTAGCCGCGTTCGCAGCAGATCCTTTACTGCGCTGGATCATGCCCAAGGCAGATACGTATCTGACCTTCGCCGCCGCCGCCTTTGATAATTTCGGTGGTGGGGCCTTTGCTGCCGGCAGTGCGTATCAGGCCGCCGATTTTGCCGGTGTTGCGCTTTGGATACCGCCGGGTCACGACGATGACGAGGTTGATGAAAATGTGGCCAACCTGTTGGCCCAAGCGGTTGCCCCGGAGCGCCTTGAAGAGGTGGGTGCCGTGTTGGCGGCGATGCAGTCCTTCCATCCCGATACACCCTGTTGGTATCTCCCGCTGATCGGTGTGGACCCTCATCATCAGGGACGTGGTTTGGGCGCCGAGTTGATGAAGTACGCGCTGGCCCGTTGCGACGAACAAGGCCTGCCCGCCTACTTAGAGTCTTCGAATCCAGCGAACATCTCGTTATACGAGCGGCATGGGTTTGAGGTCATTGGACGGATCCAAGAAGAGAGCTCCCCGCCTGTGCATCCCATGCTTCGGTCGGCGCGTTAGCCCGGCCTGTGTGATTTTTTTTCGGCCCCTGAACTCTGACTATTGCGAGAACGTGCCGGTTAGCCTCGCTTGGGCTAGAACATTAGCCGCATAAGCCTCCTCAAACTCGCTGCGGGTTAGGGCATCCAGTCGCGTCATGGTCGGTTGGTCGGCGCTTAGTGCGTAAAGAGTGAAGGTATAAGTGTGGGCATTACCGGGGGGTGGGCAGGGACCTTCATAGTCGTTGGTTCCATCGTAGGTTAGGCCTTCCACAGCGCTGCTGAAACCGCTGGCGTCCACCAAGGCGCTTGGATCCACGTCTTCTGTCAGGGCGCTGATGGACTCATCGATGTTGAACAGGTTCCAGTGCACACAGGCATTGGCATCGGTGCCGCAGGGGGCGGTTTCGTCGTCAACAATTAAGGCGAAACTGCTGACATCTGCCGGGGGATTAAGCCAACTCAGCTGGGGCGAGTAATTGTTGCCGCCAAGATTGGCGCAGGCGTGAATAAGCGGGATGTCAGTTCCGGTGGCAAAGCCGCTCGCCGTCAGCTGAAAATCGTCGGTCTCATCATTTTGTACTTGGACCAACACGCCCAAAGAGCCGCTGGCGGTGCCATCTGAGGCTTCAATGGTGACTTCGTAAAGATTGTTTTCGTCGCTATCTGTCGGGGTTTCAAAATCCGGTGCCGTGCGAAAGCCAAGGGCGCCATCAGAACTGATCGTGAAGCTCGCCGCATCGGAACCCGCAAGGGTTAGCGAGATGTTATCGTCGTTAGGATCTGAAGCAACAATGGTTGTTACCGCTGTGGTGTTTTCCGGCACCTCAAAAGTGCCGGCAACTGGGTTGATCTGAGGGGCACCGTTTGAATCCGAGCCAGCGCCCTGACTGCTTGTGTCATCGCCACCGCCACCACCGCAAGCACTTAGCAGGCAGCACAAGGTCCAATAGGTCACAGGCTTCATAGCGCAATCCTCTGCTAACAATAGGTTGACGCTACATGGGACTCAGGGACAGAGCAAATGCCGGGGTGTTCTTGGCCGCTTGGTGTTTGGAGCGTCTGGCTAAGCAAACTGCTGGGATGTGCCGCCACCACTCGTCTGCTGTCGCTTGGCATTACTGAACGGAAGCGTTCCAAAGTGGCCTGCGCAAGGGGTTATACAGAGAGGTGATCTAGCGGAGCGAGCTTAAGGACTGGTTTAAGTGGTTATCGGCGAAGAGGAACGAACAACCCAATCTAACGAGGTAGACACCCCGTTAGATCGGTGGTCTCAGTGTTAGTCGAATAACTCGCCGCCACAAGCTGACGCCGTGGTGCCGTATTTTTCGTAGGCTTTGATCACATTGGCCCCGGTGCGCCAGCGATGAACTTCGTCCGGGCCGTCAACCAACCTCTGGGACCGGATACCCGTGTACCAGCGAGCCAGCGGGGTGTCGTGGCTGTAGCCCAAGGCGCCGTGAAGCTGCAGCGAGGTATCCACAACCTGATGCACCATGTTGGCTAGGAACACCTTGGCGATACCGTTTTCGTTGCGTAGATCCATACCGTTTTCTGCCTTGTAGGCAATGTGCAACAGCATCAATCGAGCTTTATAAATCTCCGAGGCGCAGTCGGCCATCATCCAGCGTACGCCCTGGCGGTCTGCCAGCCGCTCACCGAAGGTGCTGCGATTTACCACATGTTTTGCAGCTAGATCCAAAGCCCGTTGGGCCATGGCTACGTTGTGCATGCCGTGTCTCAGGCGACCATAGGCCAAACGGTGCTGGCCCATGTTAAAACCCTGGCCCTGACCTCCCAGAATGTTGTCTCTAGGCACTCGTAGGTTTTCGATCTTGATCTCTGAATGGCTGCCACCCAGCTTCAGTCCTAGGTCTGAGTGAGGTTGCATGGTTTCGATGTTACGAACAATCTCGTACCCGGGATTCGGCAGTTCCACAATAAAGGTACTGTATTGCTCATGGCGAGGCGCATCCGGGTCGGTCTTTGCCATCACCACAGCGATATCAGCCACGCTAGCCGACGAGCTAAACCACTTTTCGCCATTTAGCACCCATTCGTCACCCTCGAGTACTGCGGTGGTTTGCATACCCGTAGCGTCTGCGCCCGCTGCTTTCTCGGTCATGGAATAGCAGATGCGTTTTTCGCCATTGAGCAATGGCTTCAAGAATTTTTCTTTTTGGAAGTCTGTGCCGTGCTCTAGCAGGGTCAGCATGGTGGCATCGTCTGGCCCTTGGGTATTGAGAGACAACGCGCCCAGATGACTTTCGCCTAACTCCATTTGCACTAAGGCATTGGCCAGCGGCCGCAAGCCCATTCCGCCATGCTCGGTTGGAATAAACGGGCACCATAGGCCTTGGCTTCGAGCCTTGCTGCGCAGGGCGGCAAGGGTTTCGTCAAAGTTATCAGCGGTGCAGGTTTCTTCGGCTGGGTGACACTCGCTTTGTACGAAGGCTCTAACCTTGTCGCGGATGGCCTTGGTTTCTTCCGGAATTGTAAAGTCGATCATGTTCCCCCCCAGGAATGTTAATAAAAGTTACGACCACCTAAATGTAGCACGACAGTATTTTCAGCGCTTTGTCTTGTGCATGCCCTTGTTCTGGCTCTTGTTCCCGAGTGGAACAGCAGGTACAAAATGACTAACAAAACCAACTGGAGAGGAAGGATGAGTGACGCCGTAGATTTGGACAGTGATCTGTTTGAGTTAGCCATGTCTGCTGAGGCACAGCCGTTAATGGACGCAGTTCAGCGCCATATCGCCGAAAACGTTGAGCCTATCGTTGAAGAGTTTTACGCCCTGAACAACGAAAAGACCGATCGCTGGAGCTGGCACCCGCGTCAGCTGGAGCTGTTGGAAGTAGCAAAAAACAAGGCGAAGGAATCGGGCCTTTGGAACTTCTTCCTACCCGATGCTGACACCGGGGAGGGTCTGACCAATCTGGATTATGCCTATATCGCCGCAGAGCTAGGCAAAGTGCCCTTGGCATCAGAAACTTTAAACTGCAGCGCGCCGGATACCGGCAACATGGAAGTGTTGGAGCGTGTGGGCACGCCTGAGCAGAAAGAGCAGTGGCTCAAGCCATTGTTGAACGGCGAAATTCGCTCTGCTTACGCCATGACTGAGCCGGCACTGCCATCGTCAGACGCAAAAAACATCAGCACCCAAGCGGTGTTGGATGGTGATGATTGGGTCATCAACGGTGAAAAGTACTACATCAGTGGTGCAGGGGATCCGCGCTGCAAGATCATGATCACCATGGTCAAAACCAGTCCGGATGCGGCGCCAAGCCGCCAGCAGTCCCAAATACTGGTCCCAACGGATACCGAGGGTGTAGAAATTTTAGAGGGCATGCAGGTATTTGGTGAAGACCATGCTCCCAGAGGTCATATGCACATTCGCTTTAACAACGTGCGGGTGCCAAAAGAAAACATTCTTTTGGGCGAAGGGCGCGGCTTCGAGATTTCTCAGGTGCGTCTGGGACCGGGACGCATTCATCACTGCATGCGCTCCATCGGCAAGGCGGAAAAGGCACTGGAATTGATGGTGAAGCGCTCGGGCACCCGTGTGGCCTTCGGCAAACCCATCGCCAAGCTGGGTAAGAACATTGAGGTAATCTCTCGAGCGCGCATTGAGATCAATGCCATGCGCTTGGCCGTGTTGCAGGCAGCCAAGGCCATGGATGTACTGGGCAACAAAGAGGCCCGAGTCTACGTCAGCGCGGTAAAAGCCATGGTGCCGGAAAAAGTGTGCGAGATTATCGACGCGGCGATTCAGATGCACGGCGCCACGGGTATCTCTCAGTGGACCCCATTGGCCACCATGTACACAGACATGCGGCATCTGCGATTTGCCGACGGTCCCGACGAGGTGCACCACATGGTAGTAGGACGTGCCGAGCTGCAAAAGTACGACCTGTGGTAGCAGCGGTGGCCGGTGTCTTGGGTGCCTAACTCAGGAACTTTGGGCATCCTTCATGCGCTCACCCTTGGGGTCGTAAAAGGCGCCCAGCTGCACAGTGATGGGGTAGCGCTTCAAGGCCACTTCCACTTCGAAGTGGCCTTGTTTTATCCAGTCAGCAGTAACGCCATCGGAATGTGAAATGTCTGCGACGGCCAAGCTCTTACCGACCCGGTGTCCCCACGCTGCCGATGTGGTCAACCCCACTAAGACGCTGTTTCGAAAAACCGGCTCGTCGTGAAGCATAAACGGCGGATTTGGCGCGTCGATGGCCAAATTCACCAGCCTTCTATTCTGGGTGCCCCGTTGAGGATCAATGGCAGCCTTACCCAGATAGGCGCTTTTACTCCGGGACGCGGCAAACCCTAAGCCCGCTTGCAGTGGAGTGATGTGGTCATGGATGCCATCGCCCCAGTGCCGGTAGCCTTTTTCCATACGGCAGGCGTTCATGGCGTGAAAGCCCGCGGGTTTTAGATTTAACGGTTCCCCAGCAGTGACCAAGTGCTGCCAAAGCGCTGGGGCTTTGTCCCTGGCTACGTAAAGTTCATACCCACGTTCACCCACATAGCTCAAGCGATTGGCGCGAAACTCGATATTCCTAGCGTCCAGAATTGTGGATGTGTAGTAATCGATTCCGCCTACTTGCTCAGGGGCGCGGCAAATGTTGGCTAAAAGCTCGGTGGATCGCGGACCCATAACTCCAATGATGGCGGTATCATGCATCTGAGTGATCGTGCACTGGAAGCTGCTGCCGTGCCTGCGCAGCCAAAATAAGTCCCGGCGTTCGCTCGCGCACCCACTGACGACCATGTAGGACTGGTTATCCACTCGTGTGATGGTGACATCGGCTTCTATGCCCCCAGCATCATTGAGCCACTGGCTATAGACAATGTTGCCCACGGGGACATCCACATCGTTAGCGCAAATGTGCTGTAGGCAGTTGAGAGCCTCCCGGCCTTCAACGTAAAAAATCGGGTAGCTGGACTGATCGAACAGCGCGACGTCATTCGCCACCGCGTCGCATTCCCGCTGGCAGGCGTTGAACCAATTGGGCTTGCCGTAGGTGTACTGGTAGGCCCTTGCTCCATCCAGCGCGTACCAATTGGGTCGCTCCCAACCCGCCAGTTCGCCCATGACGGCGCCATGAGCAAGCGTACTTTCGTGGAGCACACTAAGGCGGCTATTGCGACTGGTAGCGTACTGGCGATGGGGCCAATGCATGTCGTACAGCAGCCCCAGAGTTTCGGTTGTGCGTTCCCGTAAAAAGCTCGGCTCACTCTGAAACGGAAAGGTGCGACGGACATCCACATCCCACAAGTCCATAGGCGGTTGGCCGTCTAGCATCCATTGAGCCAATACCTTGCCAGCTCCGCCTGACGACTGGATGCCTATAGAGTTAAAACCACAGGCGACAAATAGGTTATCTACTTCCGGGGTCGGCCCTAACAGGTACCGGTCGTCTACGGTAAAACTTTCGGGGCCGTTGAAAAACAGGTTAATTCCGGCGTCGGCCAGTTCTGGAAAGCGCCGGATGGCGGTTTCCAGAATGGGTTCAAAGTGATTGAAATCATCGGGCAGGGCATCGAAGCAAAAGTCTTCGGGAATACCTCCCATGCCCCAAGGCTTTGCTCGTAACTCGAAGGCACCCAGCAGCAGCTTGCCTGCATCGAATTTGAAATAAGCCTGTTCATCGGGCACTCGTAAGGTGGGCCGCATTTTATCGAAGGCAGCCAAGGGTTCGGTCACTAAATAAAAGTGCTCGGCTGCGTGCAAAGGCAGGTGGATATCATGCTGGGCGGCAAATTCTCTAGACCACATACCGCCAGCGAGAACTACTTGCTTGGCCCGCAGCAACTGGCCGCCATGCAAATAAACCCCAATGACTTTGCCGTGCTCAATGGCCAGACGTTCCACCAAGGTGTCTTCGTATATCTCGGCGCCGCCCTGACGAGCGCCCTTGGCTAGCGACAGCGTGGTATCAACCGGGTTGGTTTGACCATCTCCGGGCAGGTAAACCCCGCCGCAAAGATCTCCCGTTTCAATCCCCGGCCACTGTTGGTGAACAAAATCCGCGTCGATGAGTTCATAGTCGACACCAAAGGCATTGGCCATAGTGGCCTGACGCTTCAGTTCTTCAAGGCGCTCTGGGTGCAGGGCTAGGGTCATGGAGCCGGTTTGCTGATAGCCGGTTTCTTGTCCGGTTTGCTGGGCTAGCTCGGCAAACAATTCCACTGAATATTGCGCCAATCGCGTCATATTTTGTGAGGCGCGTAGTTGCGCGACCAAGCCTGCCGCGTGCCAAGTGGTGCCGGACGTGAGTTTTTTACGTTCCAGTAGTACCACATCGCTGACCCCAAGCTGAGTTAGGTGGTAGGCAATGGAACAACCGACGATGCCTCCGCCAATGATCACGACGTCAGCAGAATTGGGTGGTGTATGGGTCATTCAGATTCCTCCACTGGCCGGCTAAAGCTGGCCAGCCAAGGCTCGCAGTGCTCGATAGGTGGCCGCGTAGAGGGTTAGATCAGCCGGCGATGGCTGGGAAGACAGTTTGACGCAAACCAACTGCTTATCGCGGTTAACGTAGATGGTCTGGCCGTGGATGCCTATGCACAGGATCTCGCTGGCGCCGGGGTCCGCCCATACCTGATTGCTGTAATGGCCGCTGGGCAACATGGGGCCGTAGTCGCTGGCAGCGAATAAGCGCTTTAGCTCAGGCGTGCCCTCACGGGTTTGCCTGACCCAGCTTTCCGGCACAATTTGGCTGCCATTGTAATAGCCGTCGTGTCTGAGCATTTCACCAAATCGCGCCAGATCCCGAGCGCAAGCGCTCATGCCCGCGCCCATATAGGGTGCCCCGGCGGGGTCAATCACCACATTGGCGTCGGCCTGTGGTCCCAAGGGCTGCCAAAGCCGCTGAGTTAAAAAGTCCACAAAGGGTGTGTCGGTGGCCTTGGCGATGAAGCCAGCGCAGAGATTGGTCAGTACCGTGCGGTAGTGAAAGTGCTCGCCCTCTTGCTGCTCTGTTCGACTGCGTCGTTGGCAATACTCCAGCAGCGACTGGGGAGACTCCGTGGCTTGTAGATCAGGCCGCCAGCCCACCACGGCGGCTTCATGCCAAAAGTCGTCCAAGGGGCTGTCGTAGTCTTCGGAGTAGGCCACCGCAGCCGTCATGTTCAATGCGTTGGCCACGGTGGTGTCGCGAAAGGCGCTATCGCTTAGTTCCGGCAGGTAATGGCTGACCCGCTGGCTTGGATCTAAGGTGCCATCCTCAACAGCAATGCCCGCGGCCATGCCGGCAAATGACTTGGATACGGAATTCAGCAGGTGGGGGGTATTGGCCTGCATGTTGTTGCGATATTCCTCGGTCAGGATAACGCCGTGCTGCAGGACCAAAAAGGCGTCGGTGTAGGTGGTATCAAGAAAGTGCTGAAGGGACTCGGTTCGACCGCCCCCGACTGGATAGGGAATTTGACTAAGATCCGTAAGCTGGCTTTCCAGCGGACTGGCTTGGCCATCCCCCTTGTAGATACTCGCCGTGGAAAACAGATCCGTCATATGCTGAAAGCTGTGGCGGTTATGGGGCGGCTGATTCCAGTTCGCTGTGGAGTAGTTGTGGTCGGTCATGGTTGTCTGCCTTTTATTCTTTGCTGTTGCGCCGCTCTCAAAGCATCGCTATCGAAACTCTCAAGTCAAGGGCCACTGTTTTCATTCAAGACGGCAGGGCGCATGATGATTGGCAACTAAGCCGTCGACATACAGCGTTAGGGGGAATCATGACGTTACGCAACAAGCTCTTGTCAGCTTTTCTGGTTTTGGCCGTTTTGTTTGTTTTTGTCGCACCCATTGGTCCCGTGCCGGGGTTTTTTATTGGGGGTAAGGAAACACCAGTCCCCAACGAGTGGCCGGACACCTCGGGCGTTAACGAGATCTTGCTGAAGGTGCCGGGGACTCCAGCTCGGGTGGTAGTCATCTGGCTCATACAGGTAGAAGGCACTATTTATGTCGTGGGCAACGCGGACAGTGGTTGGGTCCAGCGGATCGGCGATCAGGGTCTCGTTTCCATGCGTCTAGAGGGCAACACCTACGCCCTGCAAGCCAATCGAACGGCGGAAAATCTGGCGGATATTGTGACGGCCTACAAGGATAAGTATCGGCCTAACTATCCCGACATCGTGGCGGGTCTCCCCTCGTTAGAAGAAGCCAAGGACGGTTTTGCAGTGTTTCGTCTGAGCGCGCCTGCTAGTTAGCCGCTACCTTTTGGCCAGCATCAACAGGGTCATATGAGGCACTGTTAGAGCGGCTAGGGTTACGAAGGTATAGCGTAGAACTGAATCGTCTAGGACGGACTTCTCTAGGGCGGAACTGTCCAGTTGATCTGCCAGTGCTGCCAACGTGCTGGCGGAAGAGTCGATATTTGCTGGAAGCCAAAAGGCCAAAGCACCAACGCAACCAATGACCAGCGTCGAGAGGGCGTAAATACCAAGATTCGACGGCGGTGCGATTCGCTTTTGCCACCGGTCCAGATGAAATGGCCCGTGCAGAC
>ERZ1047472.489-NODE-489-length-35190-cov-5.476761_pt1 | contig 35190 bp, 30 predicted proteins | sample MGYA00383095_ERZ1047472 | MGnify/ENA primary metagenome ERZ1047472 (study PRJEB29581, sample SAMEA5548365) | metagenome | biome: marine; feature: coastal; material: water | depth 1 m | study: Short-term variability in the microbial, nano- and picoplankton dynamics... | reverse complement strand
TAAGAGTATTATTAGATTACAAGAGAATTTCAAAGGAAAGTAATAGATAGATTAATTAATCATTGACCCTTTGTATTAAACTGGATTATAATATTGTCTTTTGAATATGAATTCTACACTTTAGTTTCTTTCAAAGCTTTTCCAATATTACGATCTAGAGCTTCATGAGCTAATGGTGCGGTATATAAATTCATAGCTTGTATAGATGCTTCTATAACATCTTTGTTATCACCTTGGATAGTAGCTAACAAATCTTCCTTTAGTAGATTGATTTTAGAAATTTGTTCTTCGGTTAAGGCATCTTTATTTTGTTCAATAAATCTTTGTGCCGCTAGTAGAATATTATTGGCTTCATTGATAGACTCTAGTAATCCTTTAGTCTGCATATCAGACTCTGCATTTTGTAGAGAATCAATAAGCATCCGCGCCATATCTTCTTCTGAAATTCTATAAGCAGATCTGATTTCCATTTGCGTCTCGACATTGGATCTTAACTCAGTTGCTTTTACAGTAAGTATACCATCAGCATCTAAGATAAATTTGATTTCAATCTTAGGTATTCCTGCAGGCATTGGAGGGATATCAGTTAGATTAAATTCTCCTAGTTTTCGATTGTGTTCTACTAGATCTCGTTCACCTTGATAAACAGCGATTTTCAGGTTTTTTTGTCCATCTACGCTGGTGGTATATTGCCTTCCTGCTCGTGTAGGTACTTTACTATTACGACTTATGATTACATCCATGAGTCCCCCAACAGTTTCTATTCCCATTGATAATGGAGTGATATCTATCAACAATAAATCTTTACGGTTTCCAGCAAGAATATCTGCTTGGATAGCTGCACCGATTGCCACCACTTCATCTGGATCGAGACTGTCATTGATAGATTGCCCAAAGTAATCTGATACTGCAGATTTGACAATAGGCATTCGTGTAGACCCGCCGACTAGTACTATTTGATCTATATCTTCATTGGATAACTTGGCATCTTTCATTGCAAGTTTACATGCATTGATTGTTTTGGCGATGAGATCATAAGATAATGAAGCGAATGTCTCTGCATCTAAGTGAAGCTCTTTATTTGCTATAGATGTTTTATAAGATCCAATAGTACTAATTGCCTTTTTAGCATGCTCTGCCTCAGTTCTGTACTCTTGTCCAAGTGACTTATTATTATTGAGACCATCGGCAGAGATATCAGATTTCGATAACCAATAGTCGATGATGACTTTATCGAAATCATCTCCGCCAAGCTGTGTATCTCCATGAGTGGCTAATACCTCAAAAATCCCATTTTGAATTTGTAAAATAGATATATCGAATGTGCCTCCACCTAAATCATATACCACTATTGTTTGTTCTTCATCCTTCGATAATCCAATCCCATATGCAAGACTTGCCGCTGTAGGTTCATTTACGATTCGGAGTACTTCTAATCCTGCTAGTTTTCCTGCATCTCTGGTTGCTTGTCGTTGGGCATCATTGAAATAGGCAGGCACAGTTATTACCGCTTTATTTACAGTAGCTTTAAGATGTTTTTCGACTCTATATTTTAGCTCTTTAAGTATTTCTGCGGATAGCTCTATTGGCGTATAGTACTTGCCATCTATCTCTACTTTTACTAATGCTTCAGCATCTTGATCAATTACATTATATCCTACACTATCTTTAAGGCTATTGAGGTCCTGATATGATTTTCCCATGAGTCTCTTTACTGAATATATCGTTCGCTCCGGCGCAGAGATTAATTTCTCTCTAGCTATATCACCTACGACTACTCCATCTTTACCAAAATGCAGTATTGAGGGTACCAAAGCATTAGATCCTGATGCATCTCTAATGACAAACGTTTCTTCTCCATCAGTATAGGCTACAAGAGAATTAGTCGTACCTAAGTCGATACCAATAATTACATCTTTCTTTTCTTTTTTGTCTACTGATCCAGCCTTGAGATTGATAGGTATTTTCATAGTTGTATTCTATTTTATTTTAGTCTTAAATTGGTCAGACTAATTCTATTGGATTTTGAGTATGCTTTTCACTTCTTCGTACCTCAATATAGCATCGAGATCTGGCTGTTTGATGTCTTCAGTAATATCGACACTAGGTATATGTGAAAGATCGCTGGCCCTGTTTTCTTTGTTCAATGCGGTCTTCCTGAGTTGCTTGATTACCTCTTTACCATTAAAGTAGGTGATTAACTCTTGATGTGTGTATCTACCAGAGGCTCTATCTTGATCACGCATGGTACCTTGCATAAAGTAGGGTATAGAGTCGTGTATATAGTATGTTGCTCTTACAGTATAAGTCTCATCATGTATATCAGTAGTAATTTTCACAGGTTGGCCAGCAGATCGATATATAGTATAGTAATACTTCACATTAGAGCGTAATTCATTCTTTAAACTGGTTTTCAATTCGCTAGATTCCACTGCTGCGTATGCTTTTTCTATAATCTTCAGCGCCCTTTCTTTTGATACGTCTTGATTACGTAACAAACTGTCCAAATCAGCGTTATCGAAGTCTGATTGACACGCTGAGACTACTATTATTAAGATTAGGAAGGTGTATATACTTTTCATTATCACAAATATTAATTAAATAGATGGATATAGTGTTCAATAGCTATTACTATATTTATAAAAAACGATCATGATTTGTTGAGAAGCTATTCAGAAGGTATGAAAGTCAGGTATCATGAACGTTAACCATGACGCTCATGCTTTTTTAATTTATAACGATCATGATTTGTTGAGAAACTATTCAAATATTATAAATTTCTGATATCATGAATTTTTATGATGATGCGAATAGTAACAAAAAATTAAAAGATTGAAAATTTCATACTTTAACTTCAATAATTTATGGTAAATAATATACTTTCTCATAAGAGCGTCAGACTATTCACGGTATTGGCTGGCATATTTGTTACGACAGCATTAGTAGCTGAAATTATTGGAGGAAAGATATTTTCTTTAGAAGCAACCTTAGGTTTTGAGCCATTTGATTTGACGATACTCGGAGTAGAAGGACTTGGGTTCAATCTTACAGCAGGAGTGATACTCTGGCCTGTGATTTTCATCATGACAGACATAATTAATGAGTATTTCGGAATGAAGCGAGTCAAATTCTTGTCTTATATGACTGTGGGTTTGATATTATTTTCTTTTGTGATGATATATGGCGCAATCTATATCGCACCTAACGAGTGGTGGACATCTGTCAGTGGTGTGGATGCTAGCGATACATCTAACTCAATATCAAATATGAACCTTGCTTTTCGCAAAATAATGGGACAAGGACTTTGGATTATTATAGGTTCTACTGTTGCCTTTTTGATTGGTCAAGTGGTAGATGTTATTGTATTTCAGAAGATAAGAAAAGTTACAGGAGAAAAGAAGATTTGGCTTAGAGCTACAGGGTCTACCTTAGTATCGCAGTTTATTGATAGTTATGTGGTATTGCTCATTGCATTTTGGATAGGCTCTGATTGGGAATTGGTTAGAGTTTTGGCTATTGGAACTATGAATTATATCTATAAGTTTGTTGTTGCTATTTTACTGACACCAGCCATATATTTAGCTCATAATCTTGTAGATAGTTATGTGGGAGCTACAATAGCAGATGAGATGAAATCAAGTGCATCTGAATCATAGCACATCAAAAAAAAACAATTAATACCGTATTTGATATATAGTTGGACATAAAGACTTGGTCTACTATCTTCGTGTAAATTTCAATAAAGATCTTAAGCCAATAACTAAGGGGTCAGTCTATCGGCCGGAGTTTTCATTTAAGAATAAAAAGAAAAGAAAAACATAACTAATGAGGCATATTACCGATAGAATAATGATGATCAGACCAGCAAGCTTCCAGTTCAATGAAGAAACTGCTTTAAGTAATGCATTTCAAACTGCTGGAAATTATGATAATGAGGTAATTAAAGCTAAGGCGATAGAAGAGTTTGATTCCATGGTAGCATCACTTAGATCCAAAGGAATCACTATCGAAGTAATACAAGATACAGTAAAGCCAAGAAAACCAGATGCCATTTTCCCCAATAATTGGATATCTTTTCATAATGATGGTACAGTGGTAACATACCCAATGTATGCTGAAAATAGACGGTTAGAAAGAAGAGAGGATATTATCGATACACTAAGTGAAAAGTATAAAATAAATAAGAGATATACATTTGATTACTATGAAGAGGAAGATAGATTCCTTGAAGGTACTGGCAGTATGTTGTTTGACAGAGTTGATAATATAGTATACGCTTGTCTGAGTCCACGTACGGATGTCGTATTACTGGAAAAGTACTCAGTACTGATGGGAGCACGTAAAATTGCATTTAGATCAGTAGATAGAGAAGGGAAAGATATATACCACACTAATGTAATGATGGCTCTAGGAGTAAATTTCTGTGTGTTATGTTTAGAAAGTATTAAGAACGAAGTAGAGAAAAAGGAAATACTACAATCATTAGAAGATACTGGTAAGTTAGTAGTAGATATCAGTTATGATCAGATGGAAGATTTCGCAGGTAATATGCTGCAAGTAGCCAATGCAGATGGTAAGACTTTTTTAGTACTATCCCAAACGGCTTATGATTCATTGACTACAGAGCAAGTAAATGTTTTATCTGGGTTAACCAATGTTCTTCCCATTCCGATTAAAACTATCGAAACGCTAGGTGGTGGGAGTGTCAGATGTATGATGGCAGAAATATTTTTACCAGTAAAGCAATAAGACTGAATAAAGTTTTATTTCAAGTTCTATTATGCCCTGTTGGTCATTTAATTCCAATAATTTTTAGTTTAAGATTCTGCAATACCATAAATGTTAGATATCTGTTAATATTTTATATGATTTTTTCATATATGTTCAGTATTATTGGCATATTTGTAAAATAGTTTAACTAAATCAAACAAACATGAAAGGATTTTTTACACTAGCTCTCGGGCTATTAATGACTATGAGCGTTTCAGCTCAAATGATTAAAGGTACTGTCACAGACGGTGATTACGGTGATCCTCTGATTGGAGCATCTGTTGTTATCAAGGGTTCTACAGTTGGAACTATCACAGATATTGATGGTAATTTTTCAATGAACAAGCCAGATGATGGAGGCAACATGCTAGAGATTAGCTACCTAGGTTATGAAACTATGGTATACGATCTATCTGAAGGTATGGATTTAGGTGTTGTTTCATTAACGGCGGGTATGGCTGGATTGGAAGAAGTAGTAGTGACTGGTGTTATGGATATAGTACGAGATAGAAGAACTCCAGTAGCAGTATCTACTATTAGTGCTTCTGAGATTCAAGCTAAAGCAGTTGGTAATGTAGAACTTCCGGACGTAGCAAAGGCGACACCATCTATATATGTAGCTAACCAAGCGGGCGGATATGGTGATGCTCAGGTTTGGACAAGAGGTTTTTCTCAAGTTAATACGGCATTTCTTCTTAACGGACAACCTATTAATGGAATGGAAGATGGTAAAATGTACTGGTCTAACTGGTCTGGTCTAACTGATGTTGCTAGTGCTGTGCAAATACAAAGAGGATTAGGTGCGTCAAGTTTAGCTATATCTTCAGTAGGAGGAACTTGGAACTTTATAATGAAGGCAACAGAAAATAAGAAAGGAGGTAATGTATTCACTACAGTTGGAAATAACAATTATCAAAAAATTGGTGCTACTTATAGTACTGGTTTGATAGATGACAAATTTGCTGTAACTGCATTATTATCTTCTTGGTCAGGAGACGGATGGGCTCATGGAACTCAGGGAGCAGGACAGACTTACTTTTTGTCAATGGGTTATAAACCAGCTGCAAATCACAATATTAATTTCTTAATTACTGGAGCTCCGCAGTACCATGATCAAAAGTATTCTACAAGTATTTACAACCATGAGGATTCAAACGGAGATATTGATCCAAGATATAATGGTAATTGGGGTATTTATGACGGTGAGTATTTCTCAGAAAGAAGAAATTACTATCACAAGCCAGTCATGAATCTTAACTGGGAATGGGAAATGGACGAGAAATCATCCTTAGGAACAGTACTGTACGGATCATTCGGTAGAGGTGGTGGAACCGGTGGTATTGGTGGTGGAAGAGTAAGAACTGAATCAGGTCTTATCAACTTTGATGCTACTGCTGCAGATACATCAGCTACATATATAAGAAGAGCTTCAGTTAATAACCATAATTGGTTTGGTCTAGTATCAAAGTATAAAAGAGATATCACTGACAACATCAAATTTAGTGTTGGTACAGATTTAAGAAGGTACTATGGAGATCATTTCAGACAAGTATCTAGTTTATTAGGTAGAGATAGTTACGAGCAAGGAGGGTCACCTAGGTTCCCTAATGGAGTATCAGCTACTACAGAATATAATGCTAATCCTTGGTCTGCATTGTCTAATTTTGCAGATAGAGATGATAGAATAGCTTACAATAACGCAGAAACTATCAGATATGCAGGATTATTTGGTCAAGTAGAATATTCTGCTGACGCATTCTCTGCGTATTTCCAAGGGGCAGTTTCTACCCAAGATCATGTTAGACATGAATTATATTATGAGACTGAAGAAAATGAAGATTCTGAAAAAGTTGTGAATAATGGTTATAATGGTAAGTTAGGATTGAGCTATGACATTAATGGAAGCAGTAGTGTATTTTTCAATTCAGGAGTATACTCAAGACAACCTTTTCATGATAATGTATTTGTAGGTAATTCTAATGTAGTAAATCTAAATACAAATAACGAACAGATTGTTGGTTTGGAACTTGGGTATAAGTATGCAACAAGTTCATTTTATGCTAATATAAATTTATATAGAACAGCTTGGAATGACAGAGTCGCTTTCAACAGTTTACAAGTTGATGACGGGATGATGACTACTTTAACAAATAATGACGCTTACACTGCTTTAGGTGAAGATCCTTATGAACTTATCTATCAAAATCAACTTCACCAAGGTATAGAAATTGATTTAGGTATTAATGCAAGTGATAAGCTTAAAATAAAAGCATTTGGTTCATTTGGAAAATGGGATGTAGTTGGTGATAGAGATGTAGAGTTGTATGATGGTCTTGATGCTAATGATTTAGTCCAAAGTTTTGTGGCTACAGGAGATGATATTAAGGTAGGTCAAGCACCTCAAACTTCTTATGGTGTAGGTGCGAGGTATCAGTTGACTGATCATTTCGCAGCAGAAGCGAACTATTTTGGTTATCAAGGGATGTATGCTAATAATGGCGGAATCGAGTTACCTAGTTACCAATTAATGGATCTTAACTTCTCATACATTATACCAATGGACGAGAATGTATTAAGATTAGGAGCAAATATTTACAATGTATTTAATAAGCTATATATCAGTAATGCTAGATCATCTGATGAAGCTGATGAAAATCCAGAAAATAACTGGAATGGAATCAACAAAAGTAACAGAGTTACATTCGGAAAGACTAGAACATGGAACTTCTCTATGAAATATTCTTTCTAAAATAAATCTTAAAGTCATAAAATTAAGCCTGGCAACTAAAAAGTTGTTAGGCTTTTTTTATTGTCTATTTTTATATTTTCATAGTTACATTTCTAAGTTTACTTATCATTGATTAATTTCAGCAAAAAAGTAATTTATGTGAATCAATTGTTTTAAATTAATTAACTAAAACCAACTTAACATGACAAGATATTTATCAATTATATTTTTAACATTTATTTCGACTTTGGCATATTCTCAAATTGTCATAAATGAAATTAGTTATAATCCACCAGAATCTGGACAAGACAGTTTGGAGTATATAGAATTGTATAATCTTGGATCTAATGCAGTTGATCTATCTAATTTTGTATTTACATCTGGTATAAATTTAACTTTTGATACAGGTATAAGTATAGAGGCTGGCGGTTATCTTATTGTATGCGAAAGCTCTGATGCCATGATGAATGTATTTGGTGTAGAAGGTATCGTATGGGATGGTGGTATGAGCAATGGAGGAGAAGCGATAGCGCTTAAAGATGCTGCAGGAGTATTGGTGGATTCACTTAGTTATGATGATAATGCTCCGTGGCCTAGTCAGGCAGATGGTACTGACGGTGGTGGTGCGTCTATAGAATTATGTGATGCTACTAGTGATAATACATTAGGAGCAAACTGGAGAGCAGCTACTAATGATATTGGTATGATAATTAATGGAGCTATTGTGTTAGGAACTCCTGGAGTAGCTAATACAGTGTTATGTGAGACACAACCAAATCATATAGTTAATGCCGCAGGTCTTTCATTTACTCCGAAAGATATTACCATCGAAATAGGAGAAACTGTGAGATGGGAAAACACAAGTGGAAACCATAATGTAAATGGTGGATTAGATGTTTATCCTAATAATCCTGAAGGTATCTTTAGTGGTGCTCCGGAGGCAGCGCCATGGACCTGGGATTATACATTCAATATTCCAGGAATATATAATTATCAATGTGATTTGCATGTAGGTGCGGGTATGGTGGGAACAGTAACGGTAGAAGGAGAATCAGTGCCACCATTACCACTTGTGATTACGGAGATCATGTATAATGATCCAGCATTGGAGGATTCCCTTGAGTTTATAGAAATGGTCAACGTAGGTACAGAGTCTATAAACCTTGAAGGTCTAACATTTAGTAGTGGTGTTATACATACCTTCGCGGCTCAAGAATTAGCTGCAGGAGAGTTTGTAGTAGTTGCTAAGTTTCCAGATGTTCTTATGGCTAGATTGGGCGTATCGGCTATTGGCTGGACAGATGGAGAACTATCTAACAGTGGTGAACTAGTAGAATTAGTAAATGCTGATGGAGTACTAGTAGATGCTGTTATGTATGATGATGAGGGTGACTGGAGTGAACAAGCTGACGGACTGGGTAACTCACTTGTATTATGTAAACCTAATAGTGATAATAATGTGGGAACTAGTTGGGGTGTATCTTCTTATTCTACTGATATTTCTATAGATGGAGTAGCGATTATGGCTAATCCAGGAGTTGCAAATTATTGCCTTTATTCTGTTGATGAGATTTCTCAGACTAATTCAAATGGTCAGATTACTTTCGAAGGCTCAGTAAGGGTATTAGGTAGAGCATTAGGAGTTAATCTAAGACCTGCTGGTTTGCAATTTACGATTACTGACGAAGATGGGGATGGTATTGCGCTGTTTAGTGGTGGCAATAATTTTGGATACGAAACCGTAGTCGAAGGCGACCTACTTTATGTGACTGGTAATGTGACTCAATTTAACGGTCTAGCTCAAATTGGATTGTTTGATGTCGATTTTGTATCTACTGATGGCCCTGCTCCTACTTCTACTGTAGTAACTAGCTTAGGAGAAGCTACAGAATCTCAGTTACTAACCTTAGAAAATGTACATCTAGTAAATATTAATGAATGGTCAGGACTAGGATCAGGATTTAATGTAAGAGTAACAGATGGGAGTACTGATACATTTGCAGTTCGAATAGATGCTGATGTTGATCTTTACAATATGGGATACCCACAAGGAACATTTAATGTGACAGGTATTGGTGGTCAATTTGATAGTAGTGTTCCTTACACTGATGGATATCAGTTACTGCCAAGGTACAAGGAAGATATTTCTCCCTATAATGAATTTGTCCAAGATTTTCCTGAATATGACATACCTACCTTAACTACTGTAAATTCCAGTGGTGTTACAGACAGTTTAGGCAGAAAAGTTACACTCACGGGAACATCCCATGGTATCAATTGGAGGCCATCAGGATTACAGTTTTGGGTGATAGATGAAAACAATAATGGTATCCAAGTATTCAGTTTTGATGATAATGTAGGATACGATGTCAAAGAGGGAGATATCTTAACTATAAAAGGAACAATAGATCAATTCAACGGACAGACAGAGATAGTCCCTTCAGAAATAGTAATCAATAGTGAAGGTCAAAATTTAGTAACACCATTGAATCTTGGTGATGGAGGTGTCTCTGCTTTGGATGAAAGTTTTGAATCAAAGTATGTTACTGCTGATGATGCTTTCCAACTTGTAGATCCTGCCGCTTGGGCTGGAGACGGTTCATCATTTTCAGTTGAGATGACTAATGGATTATCTACGTTCAATGTGTTTATTGATGCAGATACAGAATTTGCAAATATGCTAATGCCTCCTGGAGACTTTATGACTATTACAGGTATAATAGGGCAGAGTGATAGTGATGAACCATATGATAGCGGATATGCAATATGGGTTAGATATGATTCTGATCTTAGTGTTGTAAATGCGGTAATAGAAGCTAATGATACCGATCTAGTAAGATTATTCCCTAACCCTGCTCGAAACATACTTAGTTTAGATACTAAATTGGCAATAGAGAAAATAGAGATATTAGATTGTACTGGAAGACAATTAGAACTGATTTCTTTGTCATCTAATCAGATAGATATTTCTAATCTTGCAAGTGGGGCTTACTTCCTGAGATTACATTCAGGAGATGTTCAGTTTATCCACAGATTAGTAAAAATGTAAAATAAGCCCTCTGACTATTAAATAATTGTACTGCCTTTCATCTTTTGATGGAAGGCATTTTTTGTTTTGATAGGAGGAGATTTGGGCACTTATTTAATATAGATATCTAAGAATAAAGATCCTTTACTACAGCATAATTTATAGAATAAATCATATTATCTTCTTAAAATCACAATCAATAGGTTGATATCAATTAGATTTGAATGTTATTCTAGAGTAAAAAAAACCACAGTTTTTGAAGAAGATAGATAAATTGGTTTCTGGGAGTTTTGTAGGCCCTTATCTGCTATCGTTTTTCGTTGCAGAGTTTGTGCTTATTATGATGTTTCTTTGGAAGTACATAGATGAGATATTGGGTAAAGGTTTCACTATGTTCGATATATTAGAGCTCCTTTTTTACTATGGTGTGACGATCATACCTATGGCAGTACCCATTACCATATTAATATCTTCGGTAATGGTGTTTGGTGACATGTCAGAAAAACATGAACTGGCCAGCCTTAAGTCCGCTGGAGTATCACTATTTCGTATCATGCGTCCAGCCATGTATATAGCATTGGGGACAGCTATATTTTCCATATTTGCTTCTAATTACCTAAAGCCTAGAGCTAACTATATGTTTCTCAAGCGATTTACTGCTTTGCGCAAGCAGAAGCCGGCAATGACTATCGAAGAGGGAATATTCAATAAGGACTTCAAAGGTTTTGCGATTAGAGTAGCTTCTAAGGGTGATGACGATCAGACGATCAATGATGTAATTATTTACGATCATTCGGATAATGATAAAACCAAAATCAACCTTATAAAATCACAGTCTGGTAAGATGTATACTAGCGAAGATGACGGCTATTTTGTCATGAACCTTAAAGATGGATATCAGTATCGTGAATTGCCTTCTAGCTATGGTAAAGGTTCGGCAAACAAATCTAAGTATCCTTTTATGAGGACTAAATTTGATACTTGGAGTAAGGTCTTTGATATGAGTGAGTTTGAATTTGACGCTAATTCGGCCAATGTTAATCCAAATAAGGAAGACATGTTGACCACACCTCAATTATTGTCGGCGATAGATTCTGTAAAGATAAAGTCTCAAGATGTACAATTAAAAATATTGTCCAACTTTGATGGGGTATTAGATATTTATGCGGTCAATGAGTATCAACAGTTGCAAGAGAGATTAAAGGCAGAGAAATCTGCTGACAAGTTTGACAAAGACAATGATACAAGGCTAAATATAGATAGTTTCAAACGGTCTCAAGACAGAGTCCTTGAGATGAAAAATAGGTTTAACAAAGAAAAAAGAAACAAAACTCAAGGTAAGAATAGTAAGATTAAAAGTCGGGCTAAAATTAACTACCTAGCTGATATGGGAACAGTAGATAGCGTTATATCTTTATTAGATATGGTAGTACCGTCGAAGAAGAAGGAAATAGTCAAACAAGCAGCGAGTTTAGCTACTAGTAGAAAAGATCATGTGAATGGATACGTGGCTCAGATAAATCAATTAAGGAAGAAGCAAAAAAAATATCAGTTGAGATTACACCAGTCTTATAGTTGGGCACTGATATGTATCATATTCCTATTTATAGGAGCGCCTCTAGGGAGTATCATTCGTAAAGGTGGATATGGATATCCATTACTAGTAGCTATTCTTTTTTATATGGTATTTATGATTATCACGATCATGGGCCAAAAGCTTAATCGTAACGAGACATTAAGTCCTGAGATTGCTGCTTGGATGCCTTGTGTCGTATTGGCTCCAATAGCTGCGTGGCTGACCATTAAAGCGATGAGAGATTCTAAGTTCATTGGTTCAAATGCAATAATTAATTGGTTCGAGAAATTATTTGCTAGATCTGAGGCTTAATAGATTTGGAGAGTAATGTTTTTCTTTTGCTTCTTTATAACACAATAATTAAAATACCGGTCTATCTTCGCAGTAGATTTAGGTTGATAGGTAGTAAAGCTACTACTGATCATTAAAAAGGGAATCCGATTCAAATTCGGAGCTTTCCTCGAAGCTGTAAGTCCAATATTAAGTCTTGATCATATTCATGCAAACCACTGATAGAATTGTCTATTGGGAAGGTAAGATCAAAACTTGGATAAGCCAGAATACCTGCCAAATCTACATAAACTGGAAGTCTTCGAAGGAAAGATGTGCAGGTAAATTTATACTAGGCTGTGTCCTAGGTGTATCTACCTATATCTTTCTTTAATTTTCTAGAGCTTTCATATTGAATAACTAAAATGTTTTAGATTGGTATTGGTTAAGTGGATTGTCATATTTATGGGGTTAATTCAGTGTTCACTTTACGCACAGAATGATAGTATTGATCTCATTGAAACTATCGGGCCCGAAGTGAGTATAGAAGGTGTATTGTCAGCTAGCACAATGCTCTTGACAAAATCATCGGACAATTCGATATGTGATCCTTTATCACAGCAGATTGGCATTCAAATACAGACACAAGGCGGGCCCTATTTACGTACAGCTCTATATCGTGGACAGTCAGCCAGGCACATGGCGATTTTGTGGGAAGGAGTTAATATCCAGAATAGTTTTAATGGCACTTATGATTTAGGTTTAATACCGAGTATCTTATTTTCTAATAGTAAATGGTTTGATGGTGGACAGAGCGCTAATGTTGGGACCGCAGCGATGTCAGGAGCACTTATGCTCGCTTATGATAATAGTCAACCATTAATATCTGCTGGACTGAAATTCAGCGATCAAGGTAATCGGCGGATAAATTTTAGAGTACATCAAAAAAGTGGCAGACTATTTCAAACTCTACAAGCCAGTTTATTGGATAATGAGAATGCATTTCGATATCAGTCTAGAGATACAATTGCCAGAAGAAGAAACAGTGATCATAATCAATTAGACCTAACATATCGTGCTAGTGTACAATGGTCAAATAGTGTGACTACTAATATCAACTACTGGTACCAAGATTTAGAACGTATGTTGTCGCCATCTACAATAGCGTCTAATTTGGCTTATCAAAAAGATCGGAATCATAGATTTTCAATAGGTCATGACTGGCAATGGTCACCTAAGTTATATTGGTCGACTAAGCTGGCGTTTATGAATGAATATATTGGCTATATGCAACCGGGGATAGAAAGCTTGGCAGAAAGTAATATTGTAAATTTTAATAGTAAACTGAAGATTAATGGCTATGTAGATCACCTAATTGGAGTTGCAATTAGATATGAGAATGGAGAACTTGTAGATACAATCAATCCTTCGTTTAAATCATTTTTTCCAGAAAGAATAACTTCTGCTGTCTATTACAAAGGTACAGTTAAAATAGATAAGACGACGATAAGCCTTTCGCTACGTCAGGAGTCCATTGATGATGATGTCCAAAGACCCATTGGACAACTGGCGCTTAAATTTGATCAATTTGATCGCTTGAGTTATACGTTAAACTTGGGAAGACATTACAGCTATCCTGGATTCAATGACTTGTATTGGCCGACTGGTGGCAATCCTGATCTCATTACTGAAAAATCTTGGCAAATTGAAGGTGGGATATCAATTTATGGTTTGATAGTAAAGGTATTTAAAATCAATACTTCTGATAAAATCTTGTGGGCTCCAAATGAGCAGGCTGTCTGGACCCCAGAAAATATATCAAGCACTGAATCTTCAGGGTTTGAAATCAAATATAATGGGAAGCTCAATATCAGGAAAAATATAGGAGTAACACTTATACCTATGGTTAACTATAATCATACTGTTAATTCTACAGAAGGTGTAAATAAAGGCAATGAACTTCTTTACAATCCAAAGTTTAAATTTCGATTGAGGGGAGTTTTTCAATACAAACAAATTTCGCTTTCAATAGATAGATCATATACTGGGCGAAGATTCCAAACACTTGACAATAAAGATAAATTGGATCCTTACAATTTGCTCAGTGCAGAGCTTAATTATAAATGGAATAAGGATCAAAAGTACAGTGCAGAAATATATCTCGGAGCAAGAAATATATTTGATGAAACCTTTGAGCTGGTAAGTTTTTTTCCGCAGCCTTTGCGGACAATATATATAGGATTTATTTTTTCAATTTAATAATATAAATACAATATGAAATTATTTAAATGTTACTTGTTAGGTTTTTCTTTATTGAGTGTCATGTTTTTGTCGTGCGGTGATGATGAAATTATAACAACTATTAATCCCGACCCAATGACTGAAGAGCAGACATATGATAATGGTGTGCTTATAGTAAATGAAGGCCCTTTTAGTGGAGGATCGGCTACGTTAGATTTTCATGATATAGATAAAGATACACTCTTGAGAAATGTGTATAGTACTGTCAATGATGGAAGAGTAATCGGTAGTATATTGCAATCTGTAACTGTAATAGGAGAAAATGCGTATTTAGTCGTAAATAACTCAGCTAAGATTGAAGTAGTGGATGCGATAACTATGGATTACAAGAATACAATTACAGGAGTATATGGTCCCAGGTATATAGTTGCCTTAAATAATAATGAAGCGGTAGTATCAGAGTGGGGATTAGATGGTCTGTCAGGTCAATTGAAAAAAATCAATCTGACTACTATGACTGTGTTAGACTCTGTATCTGTTGCTGGTCCTGAACAAATGGTAATTTCTGATGGTAAGATATATGTTGCTAATTCTGGAGGATTTGGTGAGTCAAATGTAGTGTCTGTTCATGGCTTTGATTTAGTCCAGGAAATCGAAATTCCTGTGGGAAAACGTACTATTGATATAGTACAAGATTTAAATAATGATATTTGGGTTCTTAGTGGTGGTAGCTATACTGATGGTGACGGTGCTAGTCTCTGTCAAATAAAAAATAATACCTCAGAAAACTGTATGACTTTAGGAGGATTTCCTAGCGATCTAATTATAGATGCTGATGGCGCCAATCTATATTTTGTAGAGAATGGTGAAATCAAAACTGTAAATGTGAATAGCCCAACAATCAGTGGGGTAGTTTTAGTACCTAATATCACTGGAACCATTTACGGATTAGGATATGATGGTAATCATGGTGCCTTATATATAGGAACTACACCTGATTTTTCTTCAGAAAGTACTACACATGTAGTATATGAAAATGGTGATGCAAATATATCGTTTACTACAGGTGTATTGACCAATGGATATGTTTCTAGGTAATTTACTACTGTTATAGTTTGAATATCTTTAAGTAATGGCCTTCTGTGATTTTGTGAGATTTCGCTGAAGGCCTTTTTTTTGTTCAAGATTTTGAATGTCGCACAAATAAGTCTTTTGTTTCTTTCCCAAAATTATGACTATTCTTTTGATGGTTTTATTTTCCTCGGAGTCCAAGTTCGATCACATTGGCTTTTTGAATGCCTCCAGCTTCTATTTCAAATTTAAGTATTGTCCTTATTTTATGAAATCCATGATGACCATAGGCTCCTGGATTCATATGTAAAAGATCTAGATCTTTGTCTGGCATTACTCTAAGTATATGGGAGTGACCACATATATACAGATCTGGTTTAGTTTCTTCTAGTATTTTTTTAACTCTCTTGTAATATTTAGGAGTGTATCCTCCAATATGGGTCATAAAGATAGACATACCTGCACATTCCCAGGATAAGTTAAGATCAAACTCATTTCTGACAGCAAGACCATCGATGTTGCCATATACAGCTCTGAAAGTACAAAGGTCTCTTATCTCCTTGATACTCTTAAGAGATCCTATATCACCAGCATGCCAGATCTCGTCGCAATCTCGCAGATGCTTGATCATATCATTGCCGTCAAAACTATGGTTGTCAGAGATAAGACCTATCTTTTTCATATTGTTATTTCTTTATTTCTATACATTGGAAACTAATGTATTGCTTTATTTTCGTTTAATCTGAACGTACTTTTAAGTCTTGCATTACTATCTTTACATCACAAGTATACATAATATGGCAAAATCAGATTACGCAAAAGCATTCGAAGAGCTACAAAATATAATAGCTAAACTCAATAGTGACCAGATAGGCATAGACGATTTAAGTATTAAAGTCAAGAGAGCTCAAAAGCTTATTAAAGCCTGTAAATCGAAATTGCGTAACATAGAAGAAGATCTGCACGATCTATTCGAAGAAGAGGAATAGTACTATTTGAAAATGGCATCATCTAAAGCATATACCATTCAGTCATATTATAATATATACTGATGAGAGTATCACAGTAGCCCAAGAAAGAGTAATTGATGTCCTTGCAATAGTAACAACTCTGAGTGATAAATGAAGGCCCACTAAACTTTTTCTATAACTTAGTAGTAAATCATACTTATATTTTACTAGGACTTTGCGCATATACCCTGAATTCTTCATTGTCAATATAAGCCTCTCATAATACCCACTACATCATTTACTTCGTCATCACCGATATGCATATGTGTAACAAACCTTATCATTGTTTGTCCAAAAGCAGCACAGTTAATTCCTTTTGTCTTTAGCTTTTCAACTACTTCTTCAGATTGCAGTCCGTTTCCTAGTTCGAAGATGACTATATTGGTGTGTACTGGATACACAGATTGAATGTAATGTAGTTTCTCTATCTCTACTCCTAGTATTTTAGCTCTGTTGTTATCTTCTTTTAGACGTAATATATTATTGTCTAGAGCATATTCACAAGCTGCTGCTAAGTATCCTGCTTGGCGCATTCCTCCACCCATCACTTTACGGAATCTTCTGGCATCAGTGATTTTACCTTTTGGTCCGAGTAGGAGAGAACCAACAGGTGCACCTAAACCCTTAGATACACATATTGATATCGTTTCAAATTCTGCACCAATGTCTTTTGGATCTTCATTAGTTTCTACAATTACATTGAAAAGTCTCGCACCATCCAAATGTAGGATTAGCCCATTATCATCACAAACTTTTTTGATAGGTTGAACCTCATCAATTGTATAATATGATCCACCACCTTTGTTACATGAGTTCTCTAGTACAACGAGCTTACTAATTGGTAGCCAATCGTATACTGGCTTGACAGCTGATTTAATTTGATCCGCGGTGATCTTGCCATATTGACCATGAATAAGATTTACAGCGACTCCGCTGTTGAATGCATATCCACCAGTCTCATACTGATATACATGAGAATAATGATCACATATTATCTCATCTAGCGGCTTAGTATTCACCTTGATAGCAATTTGATTGGTCATAGTTCCTGATGGACAGAATAAAGCAGCTTCCTTACCAAACATTGCAGCAGCCTTCTCCTGTAATCTATTTATGGTAGGATCTTCGCCAAATACATCGTCCCCTACTTCAGCAGAATACATATAATCTAGCATGCCTTTAGATGGCTTAGTGATAGTGTCAGAAATGAGGTTGATAATGTTCATAATATATTGTTGTTTCAAACGTCAAGTTAGTGATATCGGAACGTAGGATGATGGTTATGATATTTTTTTTAATAATTTAGGACTTAGCGAATTTTCAATCGAAAAGGTGACTAAAGTCCATTATTACGGCAATTTAGGGCAAAAAAGGTTATTATTAATATGATTATTTTTTGTTTAAAATGAAAAAAAGTGATTAAAAATTAAACGAAATGTGGAAAGTTGCCTTTATTTGCATCGTAGTAGAAATATTATTCTAATATTTCGCTTATTTAACAATATATATAACATTACAATGAGTAACGGTACAGTAAAGTTTTTTAACAACGCAAAGGGATTCGGATTCATCACACCAGACGACGGTGGTAAAGATGTTTTTGTACACATTAACGGTCTTAACGGACTTTCAATCGATGAAGGAGACAAAGTTTCTTTCGATGTAGAAGAAGGACAAAAGGGGTTGAATGCGGTAAACGTGACTATGTCATAAGTATCAGTTCAGTTCTGAAATGATATAAGCTCATCAACATTGTTGATGAGCTTTTTTTATGTTCTTTTCTGTCTTAATAGAAGAGTTAAACGAATTTTAAATATTGATGGTGCTATTCTAAAGTACTTGTCCATATTGCGTCATTGCTTCAGGGCGAGTGACATTCTTAGTAACCACTATACTGAATGCATTGATGCTGTAAAGATATGAGATTTAAACGCTACTTTCGTATTAATTAAAGTTACGTAATAGAAATGAGGAATATATTGATTATTGGTGCAGGAAGATCTGCTACATCATTGATAAAATATTTACTGGACAAATCTGAAAAAGAAGACCTATTCATTACAATAGGTGATCTATCGATAGAAAGTGCCCAAAAGTTTAGTAATGGACACCCAAATGGAAAAGGAATCAAACTAGATGTTTTTGATGCTCCTCAAAGAAGTCAGGCTATTAAATCCTCGGATCTAGTTATTTCTATGTTGCCAGCTCGCTTTCACATTGAAGTGGCAAAGGATTGTATTTTATACAAGAAACATTTAGTGACGGCTTCTTACGTGAGTGATGAAATGCAAGCTTTGGATGAAGAGGCTAAAGCAAATGGGTTGGTATTTATGAATGAAATTGGGGTTGATCCTGGAATAGATCACATGAGTGCGATGCAAGTAATAGATCGGATTCGAGATGCAGGAGGGATCATATTGATGTTTGAATCGTTTACTGGTGGACTAATTGCTCCAGAAAGTGATAACAATCTTTGGCATTATAAATTTACATGGAATCCAAGAAACGTTGTTCTTGCAGGACAAGGAGGGGCAGCTGAATTTATCCAAGAGGGGACGACTAAATATATTCCATATCACAGACTTTTCAGAAGAACGGAATTTTTGGATGTTGAAGGATATGGACGTTTTGAAGCATTGGCCAATAGGAATTCATTAAAATACAGGAGTATTTATGGCCTAGAAGATGTCCTTACATTGTATAGAGGAACGATGCGAAGAGTTGGATTTAGTAAGGCTTGGAATATGTTTGTTCAACTTGGACTAACAGATGATTCTTATAAAATTGATAACTCTGAAGATCTGACTTATAGAGATTATATCAATCTTTTTCTACCATATTCTCCTACAGATTCGGTAGAATTGAAAATGAGGCATGCCTTGAGAATTGATCAAGATGATTTGATGTGGTATAAATTATTAGAACTGGATATTTTTAATGAAGTGAAGAAGATCGGCATTAAAAATGCTACTCCAGCTCAAGCACTTCAAAAAATATTAATGGAGAAGTGGAAATTGAATCCGAATGACAAAGATATGATCGTCATGTATCATAAGTTTGGCTATGAATTGAATGGCGAGAAACATCAGATTGACAGCAAAATGGTTTTGATAGGAGAAGATCAAACTTATACCGCGATGGCCGCGACAGTGGGTCTTCCTGTAGCAATGGCAGCACTCAAGATACTAAATAAAGAAATAACAACTCCTGGTGTTCAAAGACCAATAAACAAAGAAGTCTATACTCCTATATTGAATGAATTAGAGGAGTATGGAATTCATTTTAGAGAAGAAGAAGTCGAGTATTTTGGATACAATATTGTAGGAGGTGTAAATGGTTAATAGAAATTACTAATAGGTGATATTGAGAGATGGTAAAGTGTACTTAGGAATCACACTAGCACTAAAGTGTTAAAACGATTAATTTAAATAGCTTGAGATTTTATTAGTGATGGTTTGGTTACAATATTAAAATTCAGTTGCAGTGTTTTAGTAAAAAAAGTGGGATGTAATTTTATTGAATATTTTAAGGAGTTTTTGAAATTCTTGGTAATTTCAATAATCCGTCAATTTTAACATAGTTTTATACAAAAAAAATCCCTACAACATTAGTCATAGGGATGGTACTTTTATTATTTATGGCTTCCTTTCTAAAGTATTTGTTCTTTATAGTAATCCATTTAATTTGCTTTCTAAAGACGCCTTGGTAGCTACTCCTACGTGTTTGTCTACCACTTCTCCGTCTTTGATGAATAGGATGGTAGGGATACTACGTACACCATATTTCATTGATACTTCAGGGTTGTCATCTACGTTTACTTTGCCGATAGTTGCTTTCCCTTCGTAGTCAGTTGATAGCTCATCTATGATAGGAGTGACCATTTTACATGGTCCACACCATTCAGCCCAAAAATCTACGATTGCTACACCACCGCCTAAAGCTGCTTTTTCGAAGTTGCTATCTGTGAATTCAAATGCCATTGTCTTATTATTTATTTTATTAAGTAATTTATTACTGCAACTACATATTTATCGTAGTTGTAAGTCTAACACAGCTAAAATACAAAAAGTTGCAGACCCAACTCTATATGTCTTTGATAGGATAGTTAAGAATTGGTTAGAGGATGTCTATCAATTCAACTGCTCTATCTAAAACTACTCTGCCTTTATCGTTTTTAGTGAGTTGTGCCATCGCCATATCTTTATCATGTTCAAAGAATATTGTGTGGTTTCCATCTAATACTCTTTCGTATAATGCCGCTTTTTCTCTCAATGTTTCTAGGGGCCGTATATCATAGCTCATAACATAAGGCATATTGATATGACAGTGTGATGGTAGGAGATCTGCTGTATAAACCAAGTTGTGTCCATTCCCAAGATTGATAATGGGAACCATCATCTTATCAGTATGACAATCACTAAAGATCAGATTGATATGATCAGTAAAGAGCGTCTCTTCATTGATATCTATATATTTGAGTATACCGTGTTCTTTTAAGGGTAGGAAGTTCTCTTTAAGAAATGATGCTTTTTCCCTTTGATTGGGCTCGTAAGCCGCATAATAATGCAGTTCGTTGGTCCAATATGTAGCATTGGGAAATGTGGGAACTAGGTTTCCTTTTGAGTCCATCTCTACTGCTCCTCCTACATGATCAAAATGAAAATGAGTTAAGAGGACGTCTGTTATATCTTCTACATCAAATCCCGCATCTTTGAGAGATCCTTTAAGGTCATCGTCACCATGTGGATGAAAGTGTGACATGAATTTATCATCTTGTTTATTACCAATTCCTGTATCTATTAAGATCTTACGCTCGCCATCTTCTACGAGTAGACAGCGCATTGACCAAGTGCAAAGGTTGTCAATGTCAGGTTCGTTTAGTTTAGACCATAGTTTCTTAGGTACGACGCCAAACATAGCCCCTCCATCTAGTTTAAATTTTCCAGTCTCTATGATATGTAGCTTTGGTGCTTTCATTGAATTACTTTTTTGATTGATAGGAGACCACAATGTTTCTGCACAAACTAAACTATATTAATTCAGTTTTATGTTAAAACATAGTCTGAAAAGACTATCCGTTACTTTTTCTTCGAATAGTCGTGCTAGAATCCAATGGCACCATTTCCTTCATTCTTGACAACATCTTTTAACTGGGCCATTCTAAGTGCAGTAATTGCCGCTTCCACACCCTTGTTACCAAATTTTCCTCCAGCTCTATCTTTAGCTTGCTGTTGGTCATTGGGTGTCAATACACCAAAGATAATAGGCTTATTACTCATTAGCCCTAGATTCATGATGCCCGATGCTACAGCAGTATTGATGTATTTGTCATGATCTGTTTCACCTTTGATAACACAGCCTAAGCAGATTACTGTATCTAAGCTATACTTCGTCAGCAATAACTTAGCCCCCATAGGTAATTCGTAAGATCCTGGCACAGTAACGGTATGGATGTTTTTATCTTTTACATTGTGTTTCTTAAGGGTATCTATTGTACCTTGGAGTAAGGTGGCCGTGATATCTTCATTCCACTCAGATACAACAATTCCTACTTTGAGGTTATCTGCAGATTTAATGGCTTCGATTTTATACTTAGACAGGTTATTGTCTTTGCTGGACATATTTTCTATTTTATTTGAAATTTCAATACAAAGATAGACAATTGGGTTATGATAGTGTTTAGAATATTTTCGAGAATAGGAATCAAAGAAATATATAAAAAAAGCCCAAATCAAATGATCTGAGCTTTTTTATCTTTAAATACATTTTTAATTTACTTAAGCATAGCAGCATATCTTTCTGCTTCTCCTGCTTCATTACTTTCAGGATACTTGTTTATGATTGTTTCAAAAGCAGTTATTGCCTCTGGGTTGTTCCCTTGTACCTTGTTGAGGATAGCATATTTATATAAGTAATATGGAGTAAGGAAATCATTGTCCTCAGAGTTAGCGGCTATCTTATATAGACTTAGAGCTTTGTCATAGTTTTGAGACTCTGCATAGGCATCACCAAGAGCACCTGCTTTCATGATAGATGTGATATCATCATTAGACCTATAACTTTCTAAGTAGTTGATTGCATCTTCTGTTCTTCCTAGATTTAGGTAAGAAATTCCAGCATAGTATTTAGCTAAATTCCCAGATTTAGTGCTTCCATAGTTATCTATAATGTCCAAAAATCCTTCAAAGCCACCACCTGGATTTTCAAGTGCAAGGATAAACGAATCTTGAGCAAATTGCTCCTGCGCTTTGTAGATAGCTTCCATTGCAGCTGCTTCTTTCGGAGCTTTAAATCCAAATGAATAAGCTAAATAACCACCAAGAAGTAATACACCACCTACTATGAGTGTTAGTATTGAACTTTGGTGTTTTTCAAAAAAATCCTGAGCAACTTCCTTTACTTCGACAATATCTACTAGTGTTTCATCACCACCGTCTACATATTCGCCAAATTCATTAATCTCGCCACTATTTTTACCTTGGGTAGGATTGACGTATTGCTTTCTTTTCTTTTTATCTCTTGCCATAATGCGTATCAAAAATTTTTGCGAAGATAAGTATTCTTAATAAATCACAACCTTTTTGAACAAATATAATTGCGATTACCTTACACTATACTTGATTGTGATTAATGTCGTACTGATCTGATTTACATATTGGTATGTATTATTAGTTTTGAAATAGTAACATCTTAAGAGTAAACCTGCTTTAAATTAGGGAGACGGTACTACGTGCTATCCTACTACAAGGTTGTATATGGAGCATGTTTTGAGTCTAAATAAGTTGTTGTAAGTAGCTGTAACTGTTGCGGTGACTGGTTGTATAAAATCAGAAATGGTGAGTTTTATGTTTCCATTTTTCTAAGGAAAAGCTATAAACTTACCCTTCGAAATGAAAACTTAGCGTAATTACTTGAGAAACAACGTTTTCTAGTACTTTGGATTCGTTAAGTTGATCATCGTAAATAAGGATATTTCCTACGCCTCTAGAATATTTGATCTCTGGAGAAAATATGAAGTATGGATAAAAGAACTGCATTCCAACTCCTATTTCCAATTGAAAGTCGTGAGGTGAAATTTTGATAAGTGTCTTAGCATCTCGTGTCTTTGAATTAGACTGTACGTCATAGCTGTATTTCATTCCCGCTACCATGAAGGCTCTTTTATCCTTATAAGGTGCAGATTTAAATCTAATGAGGAATGGGACTTCAAAAAAAACAGATTCGACACTGCGTTTCTTTAATTCGGAGGAGTCGTTATTAGAGAATTCGAAACCACGGTTTGAAAATGCGAATCCTGGTAGCGCTCTAAAATCAAAGAAATCACCAAGCTTTAAATTGATAATGCCATTCAGTATAAATCCGCCACCTGCTGCAGCCTCAGTAATATTGATACTATCATTATTAATGAAATGCGTGGACTGATTTAGCCGATAACCTGAACTATTTAGTCCTAGTGTCATCCCAAAATAATAAGCCTTTTTCTGAAAATCTCTAAAATTGTAATTGTCTCTACCTCCTCCCAACTGGGCAACAGTATCGTTGGAAGTGAAGAGGAAAGAAAGAACTAAAAAGAAAGCTACTTTATAGCGGAATAAATGGTGCATATACCAAAACTTAGTGACGACCACTTGGACTCTTTAAAGCCAATCTGATCCAATATGTCAGTAAAACGATTGTAATCTGGAAAAACTTGTACAGACTCGTACAAATACTTGTATGCTTTATCATCTTTAGATTTAATCTTACCGATAAATGGCAAAATGTTCTTGAAATACAAGTTGAAGGCTTGCTTGATGGGGAATTTCTTAGGTCTAGAAAATTCCAAAACTACAATTTGACCTCCTGGGCTCAATACTCTATACATTTCTGAGAGTCCCTTTTTGAGGTCTTGAAAATTCCGTACTCCAAAGGCACTACTAACTAAATCATAACTATTATCTTCGTACTTTAAGAATTCAGAATCACCTAGTTCGAGAGTGATTATATCGTTGAGCTTTTTATTGAATACCTTTTTATTGCCAATGGCAAGCATTTCTTTGGAAATGTCCATGCCTGTAACATGATCAGGATTAAGCTTTTTGGCCGCTTCAATAGCCAGATCCGCTGTACCTGTAGCGATATCCAATATTTGTTTCGGATTTCCTGTTGACATTACTTTGATAGCCTTAGATCTCCAGATAGTATCAATACCTGCGGTGAGCAGTCTATTGAGGTAGTCATAGTAAGGAGCAATCTTGTCAAACATTTTAGTTACTTGAACTTTCTTATCTGAAGATTCTTCGTAAGGTGTCACTGTTTTATACTGAGCTGGATCGAATGCCATAGAGATAATAGTGTTAAATGTAAAGATAAATATTTCTAATACTTAAATAGCTAAATCTCTCTATATGTTCTAGCATATATGTATATTCAGTAAAGACTTTGAGTGGTCTTGTTAACTATAAGCCATTTAGCAATAGATCTCTATTCATTGTTAAGTAATAAAAGGGATCAATGATCTTTAATATTAATTTTTCATATTGATCAATATGTTTAATTTTAGAGCTTCATGGGTATGTAGGTTTTGATAGCAAAATCAAGAAATTATTTGTCTAAAGAGATTTTGATAGTCACTGTAAACTAGGAGAATTATCTAAAGTTAATAAGGATCTACTAGAGCACAATCTCATGAGAGTAGAGCAGGACATCTATTTTCTCGATTAATACTTGAAGTCTAACTGGGAGATAGATGAGGCTGAGTAGAAGCTATATTCGAGTCATATCCATCGATCTCTTTCAAATTTCGGTCTTGCATCGTCTGATTACAATTTATATTCTTCTCACAGATATAAATATTAGTAACATGAGACTTAACCAAGAGCGAAGAAGGGCTTACTTAGGCTAAGTATGGAGTACTTTAAGCTATAAGTTACATGATGTAATGCTTCTAGGGAGGCTCAGGTAGGGTTAAGTGTATAGCGCTCCTTTTTATCTAATCAAATTTTATAGTTCATGTTATTGCCTTTTGAAGCTATTATCGTTAACAGACGTATATTTTTAAGTATGTTAGAAAATTACTCTTTGGAACAGCTTAATTTTATTCCTAAAGGGTATAGCAATAATATATTTTGGAATATTGCTCATTCGGTTGCTTCAATGCAGCTTCTCGTATACAGTCTATCGAACAGTAACTGGCGTATCCCAAAGGAGATTGTCAAAGGCTATCGGAATGGTACTAGGCCTGATAGGCTATATACACAAGAGGAGGTTGATGCCGTAAAATCTATATTAGTATCTTCTGCAGAACAATGTGAGAAGGATTATAACGATGGATATTTTGGTGATTACAAGGGATTTTCGACAGCTACGGGTTTTGATATGAATTCTATTGAGGATGCTATTAATTTCAATCTATATCATGAAGGTTTGCATATGGGATACATATTGGCTATGAGACGTTTTTTAGCAGATATTGTATAAAACTGAATTGTAGTATCTTGCATCTAATTTTGATTTCTTCATTTGTGTTGAATATATTGGAGACAATAATTAGAATTTTTAAAACAAATAGACCGTAATCGTTTCCATTACGTTAGAATTATATGATCAGATATTTAGTAATTTTAATTATCGTTTTTGGATCTATCTCAGCTATTGCTCAGCAGGGAAATGATGACTTCTTTGTGAATGACGGCTTCTTTGATGAAGACACTACTGACGTATTGGAAGATACATTGATACAAGGCAATACCTTCTTTAAATTATTTAAAGGAACACCGGGAAGAGCGGCTTTACTATCGTTGGTAATTCCAGGAGGAGGACAAGTGTATAATAAGACTTGGTGGAAAATTCCTATAGCTATTGGAATCGATGTGGGTACAATGTGGTGGTTAGTTTATAACCAAAATTTATACAGTAAGTACGATGGGATATATCTCGATTTGCTGAATGACAGAATTGTTAGTTATAACGGGATTACTAATCCGTTGGTAATCAAAAATGTTAGAGATAACGCTAATAAAAATAGACAATATGCATATATCTGGTTTATTTTAGGTCACTTAGTTACTGTCTTTGATGCATTCGTAGACAATCATTTGCAAAACTTTGATGTAAGTGAAGATTTGTCTTTCCAAATGAAAGGTGGCGATGGTTATGGAACAAGACTAAGTTTTGTCATTCCTTTGAATACCACGAAATATAAAAAAATAGCTATTCCGTAAGGTTGAGCTTAAGCTCTACAAATGAAATAACATTAAAAGTAAGAAATGAAAAAACCATTGGCAGTAGTATTAGCAGGAAGTGGGGAGTATAGAATTGCAGAATCTCATTACGGAAAACCACAAGAGCTACATACAGCTAATGTGCTGTCCAGTATGGGGTTAGCAACGTATATCACTGAGCGCTCAGAATCTGAATTAGAATGCAAGTATAAAATTCTTGGTGAATTATACGAGGGACAAGGCGCAATAGGCGCAATTATCTCATTACTGAGCGATGAAGGTGCAGATGCTGCAATACTTGTACCTTGCGATATGCCTTTGTTAGATGCCGATATCTTACAGCAGTTGCTTGATACTTACGAGGAGGAAGATACGATAGTTTGTTTTCGTCAAAATGGATTACCTTATATAGAACCATTTCCTGCAATATTTGAAAAAGCATTATTAGAACTAATGATAACAGATGTGATGGAAGGAAAAATAACATTGCAAGAACTTCTCAATCACGCAGGATCACATCTGATAGAATTGCCAAAGGACGATAGGTTACTCAATGTTACTGATTACGATGAACAGGCTAAAATTGTTAGTCTGTTGAATAATTAAATGAATTTAGGTAACTGCAAGGCAATAAAATGTTTCCAGTCAGGGTGAGATTCAGGGATAAAAATTTTTACTATCTATTTTACCGTAGATGATTTTACATTGCTGATTACTTTTATTTTTTAATTTATGAACTGACACATAAATTTCAAATCAGAAATAGGATTTAAACTATTGGGTATTATGCTTAATAACTATGTTTTTACGATCTTTTTATTGGCTAATGTATGTAATACCAATAGAAAGTGATTCTAGAATACGTGGAATAGTATTACTTAATATAAACATAAAAAAGAGGCTATCTATTACTAGATAACCTCTTAAAAATAGGGTGGAAGACGGGATTCGAACCCGCGACCCTCGGTACCACAAACCGATGCTCTAACCAACTGAGCTACAACCACCATTTTTACTTAAAAGTAATTACGATTTTCACGGCTGCAAAAATATCAATTCCTTTTGATCTTAATAGGTTTCCTGAAGGTAATTTATATTTCCTTTTAAAAAAGTTCTGTGTAGCTATTTGTACTTTTGTCTAATACACTGATTGCGAATACTACTTTCCTGTAGGGATCTCATCATCCTTCAGTGTAAACGTTCTCTTTACAGGATTATAAGGTGAATTTATTGCCTTACCTCGACTGTCTAACAGAGTCAATTCAATCGTGTTTTCTCCCATCGGCAGACCTTCTAAATAGTATGGTTGCCATTTTTCAATAGTATGTACTTCTCCATTTATGTTAGCTGATAGACCATATCCATTGGCTAGATCAGCGTTGAGTAGGTAGAAGTCAAGCATAATTTTTTCTGTTTCCTTCTTACCGACATACGTTCCTTTTGGTCTACTATACATTACCATAGCTTCTGATATACCATCTATCTGCGTGATTTTTTTGTCTTGAACCTGGATCTTGGCATGAATTGCAGCTTTACGCGTCTTAATACTTTCATGATATGATCTAGAAAGAAATGCAAGTAGATAGTGCTCGCCGTCTGCAACATCGTAATCAAACGATGCAGTATATTTTGCTGCGTACGGTTCATTATCTAATATAAGGTGAATATGCTGACCTTTGCCAGAGTTAGCACACATTTTACTTTCTGTATCGGGTGTCTGTTGTCCCAATTCGTACCCTTCACCTCCTACTGTAAAGTTGAATATACCTTCATTGTAGGTCATATTTTGTAATTCTGCACCGAAATAGTCAATAGAGGGAGGAAATGACGTCAAAGTATACTTATTAACAGAAGTCACAGAAGTTGCGGTACTAGCTTCAGGTGGCGTCTTAGTATCATTTTTACATGAGCCAAGGCTCAAACTAACTAATAAGAGCATTGCAAGTTGTATTCTCATTGTACTTATTTTTTGAATTATAAAGAGGTGACAGTTGAAACGGAAAGATAGAAATTATGTTTAGATAGATTATCCATAATTCGAAGTATAGTTCCTCAAGGAGTACGTTTACGTGATCAGTTGTTAATTAAATAGGTCATTTCTTGAATGCGTTTTTTGCATAAGTGTGCTTAATTGTACAAAACCGACATTTATAATAGGGGTAACATATGATTAGGTATGTCTATATACTGCACAACATACTATTCATCAATGCTAAGCCCTTCTACGATACACCAAGACAAACAGTAACATTTATACTAATTGATCTTGAGAAATCAAATCAATGCCATTTCAAAAGAAAAAGCATAGTTATCTTAGATACAGCGTCGCTGTCATATTCATAGAACCAAAGAATTAAGTTTAGTATTGTCAATATTAAATTTTTATAATTCTTTTCTATAATAAGCTCTGTTTTAAAGAAAGGTAACCTTATTTTTATTTAGACAAAACGATTATGATCGTCGTATTTATTGATGACTAGAAGGAAGTTGCTTCTATCTAGTAATTTTTAAAGTAAATTTTGCAAACAAGTTAACAGATCGGCTAATTAATTAAAGTTTTAGAAAACAAAATTTGGAACGGTTCATAATAAATTATGATAAGGCTTCTCGCTATGACTTGACCATTGTTTTATGTTTTTACGGAATGCATCATATGACTTATATATTTTAGCTGAGGCCACATCTTTAACAGTAATATCGGTCAATATTTCGTTAGTATAATCTTTAAGCTTTATGAGTACGTCACTAGAAAACTGTCGAAGCTCCACGTTCTCTATTTGTATTAATTTTTGGAGGTACTCATTATTTTTAGCTTCAAATTCGGCCAAGGTCCATGTATTCATTCTGTAGGCGGCAGTCTCTAGTATCGTTTGCAGACGTGGCTCTAGACTATCAAATATTGGCTTATTGAAAAAGACTTCTAGAGTGCTACCTGTCTCATGCCATCCTGGGGTATAATAGTACTTAGCTATCTTATGGAATCCCATGTTGTAATCATGATAAGGGCCGATCCATTCAGTAGCATCGATTACTCCACGTTCAAGATTGGTATATATCTCGCTGCCTGCGCTTAATACGGCTGATCCTCCAGCTCTCTCCAATACTTTACCACCTAGTCCAGGTATACGCATTTTAAGCCCTTTAAAGTCTTCTATAGTATTTATCTCTCTGTTAAACCAGCCTGCCATCTGAACTCCTGTATTACCTGCAGGAAAGGGTACAAGGTTATAGCCGGCATACAGTTCTTTCCACAACTCCTGTCCGCCTCCACAATAGAGCCAAGAATTCATTTGCTGGGCATTCATCCCAAATGGGACTGTAGTGAAGAATTGTGTGGCTGGAGACCGTCCTGCCCAATAGTAGGATGCACCGCTCCCTATCTCCACAGCACCACTAGATACGGCTTCAAAACATTCTAAGGCTGGGATCAACTCACCACCACCATATACATTGATACTGATTTGCCCACCTGTCATCTCTTCGACCCATTGGGCAAAATGATTGCATGCTTCCCCAAGTACTGGGAAATTTGGGGGCCAAGTAGTGACCATTTTCCACTTGTATTTCTTTTGACTAATTATGGCAATTGAGCTCTCTTTACTGTCTGATTTTGGCTTACATGAAAGCAAACTAGCTCCAGTTAATGCGCTTAAAGCTGCCTTTTTAATAAAATTCTTTCTATTAATAGTTTTCTTATTCTTATTCATATTGATATCAATTAAATAAAGATCATATAAATCTATATAGCTTCGTTGACATAATATATGCCGAACTTTTGAATATACTAGAACATGTGTTTACCATAGACCATAACAAGATCATATAATATTGCATAATTATTGAACTTAATGATGCAATAGATATATTATAATAATATCAATATATTCACCAATTAATATATAAAATATAATTTGCATTATGAGTAAAAAGTACAATGAGCCTGATAGTCTTACCGATGTAGCAAAGTTTCACGATACCTTTGGAGCGCCGATATTAGATATTCCAACTATACCAGCCCAAGATAGATGTGATCTACGTGTCTCACTGATACAAGAGGAGCTCAATGAACTCAAAGAGGCAATAATTGACAATGATATGGTAGAAGTTGCAGATGCTCTTGCAGATATTCAATACGTCCTATCTGGTGCTATATTAGAATTTGGTCTAGCGGATCGATTCAAAGAGATATTTGACGAAGTACAGCGCTCCAATATGAGCAAAACATGTAAGTCTATGAATGAGGCAGAGAAAACTCGAACCCACTATAAAGCGACAAAAGGAGTAGATTCTATGATAGTAGAGAAGAATGGGGAATATCTTGTATACAGAATACCGGATAATAAAGTACTAAAATCAGTAGCTTATTCTCCAGCAGATCTCAAGAGCATAGTTGAAAGGTAGTAGATTTTATATATTCTAATCTAGACAAACTTCTAATTCGTCAACACCGATAATTTTTACATCGATATTATCATTGAGAGTGGTAGCAAGAGAAAGTCCCACATAATCGACTTGAATAGGGAATGACTTATGCTTGCGATCTACCAGTACAGCAACTTGCATCTTTTTGACCAATATACCCATGAATGGCTTGAACGCATAGAATAAAGTTCGTCCAGTGTTGGCTACATCGTCTACTATGATTACTGTTTTGTTCTTTAACTCAGAACTAGAAAGTGATACCTCTGCCTCTTCAGCGACCGGCTTGGCAGGATTAAGCGTAATCTGACAGAGTGTAATCGTGGAGTCTGTAAGTTTTTTCACTTCCTTGATGAGTAGTTTGGCAAATCCGAGACCGTTGTTATTGATTCCTGCGAATATTATTTCACTAATACCAAAGTTTTGTTCTACGATCTCTACAGCGAGGCGCTTTATTTTTTGTTTGATTTGACCTTGCTCTAGTATTTTCATGAGTATGACCTTTTTAAAAGATTCTTTGTTTGCTTATTATAACATAAAGATAGTGATGATCATAGAATGATTCTAATTTAGCTTAGATCAATAATCTCTCAATAGAAATATATGTAATGCTTCACTTCTTTGTAATTTGCGTTAAATAACTGACTGATGGGTATACAACAAATCATTTTTCTATTAGTAGTCGTAGTAACATTCAGAATAGCCTATAAGGCTTATTCTGTTATATATCGAAATATACATCTCGGAAAAGATAGAGCAATAGAAGGTGGCGAAGGCGCTAGATGGAAGAATGTATTTTTGATCGCATTTGGTCAGAAGAAGATGTTTAAGCGATGGATACCTGCAGTTTTACACCTATTCATATATGTAGCATTTTTATTTACTCAGATAGAACTGATTGAGATCATAGTTGATGGTCTTTTTGGTACACATAGATTCTTCTTGCCATTCTTTGGCGGATTGTATACGTTAATAATCAATTTCATAGAGATTCTTACGATTCTCGCATTGGTGGGTACCTTAGCATTTTTAGCTAGACGTAATTTGCTAAAAGTACCAAGGCTTGTGATGTCGGAGATGAACGGTTGGCCTAAGCTTGATGGTAACTTGATTCTGATTGGCGAATTGATACTAATCGCTGGTATCATGACTATGAATGGAGCAGATGTAATGCTGCAAAAGCTTGATCCTGTTCATTTCCATGATTCAGGATATTTAGCAGTCAGTAGTACTTTGGCTCCTTTGTTTTTAGAGGGATGGGGACAAGAGGCATTGCAAATATTAGAGAGATTTGGATGGTGGCTACATTTAGCTGCCGTAATTGGATTTATACTGTATTTACCTTTGAGTAAGCACTTACATATATTTTTAGCATTTTTTAATGTATACTACACACCTGTCAAGTCAAGAGGTGAAATGGATAATATGCCAGATATCATGGGTGAAGTACAATCTATGATGGGCATTACTCCAGAAGGAGAAGCACCAGAAATGACTGATGATCTACCTGACTTCGGAGCTAATGATGTGACTAACCTCTCATGGAAAAATTTACTTGGAGCCTTTAGTTGTACAGAGTGTGGAAGATGTACCTCGGTATGTCCAGCGAATCTTACAGGAAAAAAGCTTTCTCCACGTAAAGTGATGATGGATATAAGAGACCGAGCTACAGAAATAGGAAAGAAATTAGACAGTGGACAAACTAAATATATATCTGCGGATCATGCAGGAGAGACATTGCTGACTGCTGATAATTTTGATGATGGCAAGTCGTTATTCGATTATATCAGTAAAGAAGAAATTAATGCGTGCACTACATGTAATGCATGTGTAGAAGCTTGTCCTATTATGATCAATCCATTGGAGCCAATATTAGAATTACGTAGATACGAGATTCTAACTAATAGCTCAGGTCCAGCAGATTGGATGCCCATGTTTAACGCAGTAGAAAATAGTGGTAGTGTATGGACGATACCTGACGCAAGAGATGCATGGGCAAAAGTAGACGAGGATTAGAAAAGATTATTGTTTGTTAATTCATAGATTATTGATTTTAAAGTGATGTGTATAGATATTGAATGTCTAAACTCTAAATGTCTAAACAATGAAGAAGATTAAAGTAATGTCAGAGATGGCAGTTGAGAATTTAAAACCAGAAATATTATTCTGGGTAGGATGTGCAGGGAGTTATGATGCGCGAGCGCAACGTGTGACCAAAGCGCTCAGTACCATCTTACAAAATGTAGGAATCGACTTTGCAATATTGGGCACTGAAGAAAGTTGTACTGGTGATCCGGCTCGTCGAGCAGGTAATGAATTTGTTTTTCAGATGACAGCTAATCAGAATGTTCAGACGATGAATATGTATGATGTGAAAAAAATCGTAACGGCTTGTCCACATTGTTTCAATACTATTAAGAATGAGTATCCTGCACTTGGTGGTCATTATGATGTTGTGCATCATACACAGCTTATCAGTACTTTGATAGAAGAAGGAAGATTAACTATAGAAGGTGGCGCATACAAAGGCAAAAAAATTACTTATCATGATTCCTGTTATTTAGGTCGTGTCAATGGAGAGTATGAAGCGCCTAGAAGGGCTATAGAAGCTCTTGACGGGGACCTTACAGAACTAAAACGCAGTAGAGCAAATGGATTGTGTTGTGGCGCTGGAGGCGCTCAGATGTTTAAAGAAAATGAACCTGGCGACAAGCGTATTAATACTGAAAGAGCCGAAGAAGTTCTGTCAAGTGGTGCTGATATTGTAGCCGCAAATTGTCCCTTTTGTATTACAATGATAAGTGACGGAATTACGGCCAAAGAGAAGCAGGATGATGTAATGGTATTTGACATCTCGGAGTTGATAGTTAATGCTAATGGATGGTCATAGTGCAGCTTGCGTAGCAAACGATCGAAGTTATAGTGTAATTTGGCTTTCGCAGAGAACATAAAGGTTAAGAAAATACATTGGCTCAATAAAGTACTCAATACAAAACAGAAATTAAAATTATATCATAAATGATACTCGATCTTATAGCATTAGATAATAGCGCCAAAGTTTGGATCTATCAGGCAGATAGAGAGTTTAGTTATGATGAACTGGATGAAATCAGACCGATGATTTTTGATTTTCTAGATCAGTGGACGAGCCATCAAAACATGTTGATGACATACGGTAATGTATTTCATAGAAGATTCTTAGCCATGTTTGTAGATGAATCTTTAGCAGGGGCCAGTGGATGCTCGATAGATGCTTCAGTAAGGTTTGTAAAACAGCTAGAATCACATTTTGGTGTCTCACTTATGGGACGTGATACAGTCGCTTATATGATTGATGAAGAGATTAGTACTTTACCTCTTAATGAATTAGGAAGTGCAGTTATAGATGGTCGATTACAAGCAGATACTTTTGTATTTGATAATCTAGTGAAAAACAAAGACGCCTTCCTCAAAGAATGGTGTAAGCCTATGAATGAGAGTTGGCATAAGAGATTTGTTTGATTTTAAGTCTTTCACTAAAAAAGACCCAAGCCTAAACATCGAAACGTTATTTGAATGTTCCTGACTTCTAATTCATATTTTTACTGTAAAAAAAAGTGTTAACCATCTATAGACAATTAATATTTTGAATAATCTCTTTTGTTCAGGCTACAATAAATTCTTAAATCTTGGTCTCCTCGGTGCCAAATCACCCAATCTCTCCTTCTTATTCTTCTCATAAGCTGAATAGTTTCCTTCGAAGAATACTACTTCACCTTCATCTTCGTATGCAAGTATGTGTGTAGCTAGTCTATCGATAAACCATCTGTCGTGACTAATCACTAATACACAACCAGCGAAGTTTTCGATGGCTTCCTCAAGTGCTCTCAATGTAT
>ERZ1047472.486-NODE-486-length-35376-cov-7.845616_pt1 | contig 35376 bp, 29 predicted proteins | sample MGYA00383095_ERZ1047472 | MGnify/ENA primary metagenome ERZ1047472 (study PRJEB29581, sample SAMEA5548365) | metagenome | biome: marine; feature: coastal; material: water | depth 1 m | study: Short-term variability in the microbial, nano- and picoplankton dynamics... | reverse complement strand
ATTCTTTCTTTGTCTTCTAGCGCTATTTAGTTTGTCATCCACTCTGATTCTGAATGGGTACTTTTGAGTTCGAATAATATAATTTTTACTGCTCTTATTGTTTAAAATAGAATCATTTCGTGGCACACTTTTGAAATCGCTAAATTAGTTTAACAGTTTATTTTTTATCTTGATTATCTGATCAAAGCTTAGAAGACATATTTGAAATACTACAAGCAGGATTTGCTACATGGTTTGTCTGCAATGGAATTTTCAATTTCCAGTTCTCTTTGATGAAATACTGAACATTAAAATCGTCATTTTTTGCTTTTGGAAGGATAGTTTGATATCTTTTATATCACTTTTAGGAAACGCGCTTGCTGATATGTAGATGATATCATAGATGAACTGAGATTTTTAAGGAGTTTGGATAGTTACAACTATTATTCATAGGAGATGAGTAGATTTCTGTTGATCATTTCGTCTTGCAACCAAATTCTGTTTTCGGCGATAGTTTTATTAATATATTTTTCGATAATTAGTCCACCAATAGGGGCGGCTACAGCCCCACCGCTTCCTGCATTCTCAACATAAACTGCGATGGCGATCTTGGGGTTTACTTTAGGAGCAAAGCCATAGAATACCGAATGAGAAACTCTGCGTTGGTTCTGTGAGGTGCCTGTTTTACCACAGACATCAAGCCCAGCTACGTATGCTGATGTTGCAGTTCCTTGAGAGATTACTTTTTCCATACCATTTATTACGGGCTCGAAGTGTTTAGTATTGATTCGGACTTGCAGCTGTTCTAAATATTTTGTTGGTATAGCTAGTTTGTCGCCATTAATGGATCTAAGTAGATGTGGTTTGTAGTAATGACCACGATTAGCAATAATGGCTGCAAGGTTAGCCATTTGTAAAGTTGTCAGCTCTAGTTCTCCTTGACCAATGCCCAAAGAAAGAATGTATGACCATTTCCACCCATTGAAGACATCTTTGTATAATCTATTATAATATTTTGAATCAGGAATAAATCCTTCATTCTCATAATGATAATCTAGCCCAGTTTTCTTACCCAAACCGAAGTCACTAAGATGATTCACTAAGGTGTCTAATCCTGCTCCAGGGTTGTCATATCCGTTTAATAAGAGACAGTCTTTCATTAATTGATAGAAATATGAATTACAGCTCCATTGTAGTGCGACGTCAATACCATAAGGAGTAGGATGATTTCTACATCCCTGCGAAAAACCGCGTTTGCCAACTTCATAACTTCCATCACAATATATAGTTTTGTTGGGTTGTGTGACTCCTAGTTGCAATGCTATGAGAGCGAATATCGGCTTGAATATGGATCCAGGAGGATATTTAGATATCACTGACCTATCTAACATGGGTTTGTTGATAGTGTCTGATAATAAGGCATTGAATGCCGCTCCTCTATTGACATCCATTTTGAGTATATTAGGATCGTATGTTGGTGCGCTTATCATAGCTAGGACCTCTCCTGTTTCAGGCTCTAATGCTACGATGGCCCCCTTCTTATTTCTCATTAGAAGTTCACCATATTCTTGAAGGACAAGGTCGAGGGTTAAATTTATATCTTCGCCCGATACAGCGCTGTAATCCAAAGAGCCATTTTCGTAAGAACCTACGTCTCGACCTAGATTATCCTTTAATAGATAGTTTAGTCCTTTTGACCCCCGAAGAATGTCATCATAAGATTTTTCGACGCCACTAACACCTATAAAATCACCAAGTTGATATTTTCCGTTAGACTTGTTAATCGTTCTTTGATCTACTTCACCAAGATATCCTAAAGTGTGTGCTGCATTTTGATGTGGGTATGATCTTGTATTACGTATTACAGGATAGAAGCCAGGAAACTCAAACATTCGTTCTTGGAATTGGGCGTAAGTTTCAGGTTTCACCTTTGATAGAAAGGTGAAAGGTACTGATTTATGATACCTTCTACTTTTCCAGTTTTTATTTAATAGTGTAGAGAAGGTATCTATGGATATTTCTAGTAGATCGCAGAAAGCCACTGTATCCATTTCAGAATCGACTTTCTTGTAGGTGGCCTTAATATCATAGATCGGAGTGTTGACTACTAGTAGCTCATTATTACGGTCGTATATGAGACCTCTACTAGGATAACTAATTCGTTTGTCTAATGTAGTTCTTCGCGCCTGTTCTCTATACTTGGATTCGAATATTTGCAACTCAGCAGATTTGTAAACGAGCAATAGGGCACATATACTAAAGAAAACAATTATGACTTTTTGTCGTTCAACGTATTTTTCCATAATCAATAGTCGCTGCGGAAGATTAACTGATATAACACCACTATTAGTATAGAAGCTATAAAGCTGAATATAGTATTCATTACTATTTCGAAAAAGAAAACAAAAGAGAACGCCTCTACTGAGAAATAAAAGAAGAGATGAACAAAGAATAAGATGGAAGCAAAACTTAAAAACCAACTAAAGCCCAACTTGTTAAGGGTAGGACTTTCGTCTACATTATATCCACTGTGAGGTTCTAGTAATTTGATTATAAAGTTTCTGATATAGGCAGTAAATACCATCGCACTTGCGTGAATACCATACGAACTATAGAAGGCATCGATAGATAAACCGACCAAAAAGGCAATAGTAATCTGCAGGATTTTGGGTGTGCGAATCGGTAAGAGGAGTATGATAATAGGATATATGAATAGGTGTATGAAGGCAAAGTCACCCATTTGAAAAGCAATACGCCTAAAAACGAGACCTTGTAGAAGGATGAGCAATACAGCTCTAATTACACTTTTAGTAACTAAGCTATTCATCAATATTGTTTTCAAGATTTAATTTTTCTTCTTTGAGTTTATTGTTGACTAGGTAAGTATAAGATAGATTGTTGAGATCATTGAATAGCTTTACGTCTATCACATAGTTACTACTTCCTTTTGTTATTTCAAAATTACTAATGGTGCCTATAGGTAAGTCTTTTGGAAATATCGAGCTATATCCAGAAGTAACTACTAAGTCGCCAATTGAGATAGGCGCGTGCTTTGGCACGGCCTCTAAAGTCATGATTTTCGGATCGTTATTTTTCCACACCAAATTACCGAAAAAAGCTAAACCTCTGATAGATGCACTAATGCGTGATTGGCTATGTAACATAGGTATAACTTTGCTGTAGTGATCGCTTACTCTAGTAGTAATACCAACAATACCTTCAGCACTAATAACGCCCATCATAGGTTTCACTCCATTCGTACTTCCTGCACATAAAGTAAAGTAGTTGTTTCGAAGATGTATGGTTTTATTGCAAATTTCTGCAGGAATAAACGAATATTGCTGAAGAAGCGAAGAATCTGTTGAAGTATATTTTCTAGAAGTGTTGTTCTGATTAATAATGATATCTAACAGCTTGGCGTTTTCTCTCACTAGGCTATCGTTCTGCTCATCCAACTTGAGATAATCGGAAAGTTGATCTACTTTGTCATTAAAATTTTCAAAGAAGATTGACTTGGTGTTGTCGTAGATGTCGCCATGTGCTTTGTTATTATTGACTATTAGCGTAAAGCATATAATCTGGAATGCTATGAACAAGAGGTGCGTACCATACTTGATAAATATGAGTAGAATATTTTTCATATGGTTGCCAGCGAATTACTATAGATTTCTTCTACCTATGAGAAATGTGTATCTGTCAGAGTTTTTAAGAGCTAGTCCGGTTCCTCGTACAACACATCTCAGCGGATCGTCTGCTACCTGTACTTTTAGCTTTACTTTCCTTGACATTCTCTCTGCAAGACCTCTAAGCAAGGCTCCACCTCCTGTAAGATAGATACCTGTTTGGTAGATATCAGATGCTAGTTCTGGTGGAGTATCTTCTAGAGCTTTGAGAACAGCTTCTTCTATCTTTGTGATTGACTTGTCTAGCGCCTCAGCCACTTCTATATGATTAGTAAATACTTGTTTAGGTATACCAGTAAGTAGATCTCGTCCATTCATCGGAAATTTTTCTGGAGGGTCAGGCAGATCCACGGAAGCAGCTCCTGCGTGTATTTTTATCTGTTCGGCGGTACGTTCACCTATTAGTAAGTTATGTTTGCGCTTCATATAATCTATGATCGCGTTAGTAAACTCATCACCTGCAATACGGACACTTTGGTCAGTAACAATACCCGAAAGAGCAATTACAGCTATCTCTGTAGTGCCACCCCCTATATCGATAATCATATTACCAATAGGCTCTTCTACATCTAGACCTATACCCAGTGCCGCAGCCATAGGTTCGTGGATAAGGTAGGTTTCTTTACTATCTACATGATCCGCAGAATCGAGTACTGCTCTTTTTTCTACTTCTGTGATACCAGATGGAATACAGATTACCATTTTCATGTGAGTAAAGAAACGTCTTTTCTCTCCTATAAGATTGATCAAACCTTCTATAAGGCTTTCGGCTGCTTGGAAGTCTGCAATTACGCCGTCTTTGAGTGGACGGATAGTTTTTATATTCTCATGAGTCTTCTCGTGCATTTGCATGGCTTTATAGCCGACAGCGAGAACTTCGTTAGTTGTCCTATTGATGGCTACTATAGAAGGCTCATCTATTACTATCTCATCATTCTGCATGATTAAGGTGTTTGCAGTACCTAAATCTACAGCAAGCTCCTGAGTAAAAAAGCTAAATATCTTCATTTAATAAAATTTCTTCCTGTGGTTACTTAAAAATTCCAAACATATCAATTCTTTCCAACAATAGTTCTACATGGTAGACGTTTCTACTTCAATAAATAGGGTGATATAGTATGGGAAGAACTCTTTTTTCGACTCTTATTCAAACAAGAAACATTGCCAAAAAGAGGTTAGCATTTATATTAGGAGCTAATTTAGATAATTTATATGGATAATGAGCTGAAAACAAAGCTGTTGAAAGTAATTTTTTAATTAAAGAGCAGCTTTAGGCCACATGATATGATCTTTTTTGTCTAGAGTTACTGTGTTAAACCAAAGCATAGGTCAAATTGAAGTTGTTTAGTGCCGTTAGTAATGTGATCTTTTTTTATTGCAAAAACAGAAGAATATTATGATTAAAGCTATTGATAATGAAGAAGCAAACCTCTGAAATAAAACAATGTGGCCTCTTGTGTCGTTTTGTCTCATGATGTTTTATTTTTACAACTGATTTTTTAATCTTGACATGCCGTCAAAGACACATTAAACACTACAAAGTAAAGTTTGCATGAGCAATAAATATAGTTCTGATAAAGAAGCGATAGATGGATTAGCGAGGTCGTTCCAAGAGCTTAAGGCTGAGATAGGAAAGGTTATCGTGGGACAAGAAGATGTTGTAAACACGGTTTTGATTTCTCTTTTTTCTAATGGTCACTCTCTCTTAGTTGGCGTACCGGGTTTAGCGAAGACTCTACTCGTAAGCACTATCTCTGAGGTGCTAGATTTAGAATTTAAGAGAATCCAGTTTACACCTGACCTTATGCCGAGTGACATTACTGGATCTGAGGTGATGGATGAAAACAGAAAATTCAAGTTTAATCATGGTCCGCTATTCTCCAATATTGTACTAGCCGATGAGATCAACAGGACTCCACCTAAAACACAAGCGGCCTTGCTAGAGGCGATGCAAGAGAGATCTGTGACTATCGGAGGTGTGAGACACGACTTAACAAAACCGTTCTTTGTATTGGCTACACAGAACCCAATTGAACAAGAAGGAACTTATCCTCTACCAGAAGCACAGTTAGATAGATTTATGTTCAATATACCATTAGATTACCCTTCTTACGAAGAGGAACTACAAGTAGTGAAATCTACTACATCTACCAAAGTGAGCGACCTAAGTACAATAATGACAGGTGATGAAATTCTGTTTTTTCAAAACCTAGTGAGAAAAATTCCTGTAGCAGATAATGTTCTAGAGTATTCAGTAATGCTTGCTTCTAAGACTAGACCTAATACTGAGTTAGCTACTGCTGAAGTGAATAAGTATATCTCTTGGGGCGCAGGCCCAAGAGCCTCACAAAACCTTATTTTAGGAGCTAAGACCCATGCAGCCGTAAATGGTAAATACTCACCAGATATCGAAGATGTAAAAGCAGTAGCGGACTACGTTTTGCGTCATAGAATCGTACGTAACTATAAAGCAGAGGCGGAAGGTATTACAGAAAGCGACATTGTCTCAAACTTACTCTAGTCGTAAGCTACACACCAATATTGCATATGGCCCCATCTATAAAGTAAAGATAATTGCCTTTAGGAAGTGCCTCTACTGCGTATGATCTGCGGCATAATCAGCTGTAGATAGTATATTTGTAAATATTGACTTCACTAGTACCGTTCTAATCTGGTATTGCAAGGACTACTAAATAGTATGTATAAGCTAATAATTATATCTCTGTGTTTTTTTTCGCTCGCAAGTTGTAACGATGAGGTAGCTAATCAATATTCTCCTAAGCCCTCTGCATTAGGAAGGCTCAATGAAATAGAGATCATATCTGACGATGATGTTTGGGATGGATCTACAGGTGATTCTATCAGGTATTACTTTGGTTCTTCATACCCTATAATGCCTACACCAGAGCCAATATTCGATATGCGACAGTTTAGCCCAAGGGATCTAGCGCAGGAACCTCTGCGAAGAGAACTAAGAACGTATGTATTTGTTGCAGATCTACAAGATGAGGAATCTGAGACAACCAAGATGATACGCCAAGATCTTGGCGAGGAACGGTTTATGAATCTCAAAACAAGCAAAGAGTATAGTAGTACTATCGGTAGAGATAAGTGGGCGCGCAATCAACTCTTGATTTATATTATGGGAAACGGTAAGTCAAACATTCATAGAGCGATAAGAGAAAAGTTTCCAACTATTGCTATAAAAATTAACGAACACGATGAAGCTCAACTGACGGCATCGATTTACTCTGTACGAAGGATTAACCTTGGGCTCAAGCGTAAAGTGAAAGAGATGTATGGCATAGATATGGCTGTCCCAGGAGACTATAGGATGGCCGTAGAAGATGAAGGGCAAAAACAATTATGGTTGCGCAGAGATGATAAGAAGGGTGCTATCCTTAATATCATGATGCAGGCAGAGAAGTACGAAGACCAATCGCAGTTTGATACTGATAAAATTAAGAATACACTAAATACACTTAGTAAGCAATATGTGAAAACCAATACATTTGGCTCGACAATGATCATCAACGACGAAGATCTTCCGGTATACGATTATGGCTATGAGATAGACGGACAGTACACTAGGGAGCTTAGAGGTGTTTGGGAAATGACTGATGATTTTATGGCTGGTCCATTCGTAGCTTATGGAATCAACCTTAAAGAATCTAACACGATTTTATATATATATGCCTTCGTATATGGTCCTGGAATATCGAAGCGTAATTTGATACAGCAGCTCGACCATATAGTGAAAAATGTAAAGGTTATTTGACCATCTTAAAAATCACTAGAGTCGAATTAGATATAGTGTAAGCTATAGCATTGAAAGGTTTTTTACAAAAAACCTAATTTTATCGAAGATATAGCCTCATCACTCTATTATCTATAGTCGATCACAATTAAAGATTTATCTTAGTGTAGATTTTTTAAGTCATAAAACAGTCTAAATTGAATCCATTAGAAAATGTAAAAGTAGCACTAGGCTCGATCAGGGATAATTTTCTTAGATCACTATTGACGCTATTGATCATTGCAGTAGGTATTAGTTGTCTTGTAGGAATGCTTACAGCTATTGACGGCATATACTATTCTATGAATAATAATTTTAATAGAATGGGGGCCAATTCTTTTACAGTACGTAGAGCAAATGAAACAATCAAGAGTAGTAAGCGTAAAAAGGTAAGTGAAAACATCCTCTTTGATCAGGCGACGGAATATAAAGATAAATTTCACTATGCAGGAGCAGTAGTTTCTATAAACACCTGGTGCACAGGAAGTGCTGAAGCAAAATATCGTGATAAAAAAACGAATCCAACTACCCGCTTAGTAGGTATAGATGAAAATTACTTTACTACATCTTCTTATGAAATGAAAGAGGGAAGAAATTTCTCTATAAATGAAATATCAAGTGGAAATAATAAAGCAATAATAGGTAAGGATATAGTTAAAGATCTATTTGGTGGAAAAGATAAAAAGGCTATCGGCCAAGTCATACTAGTAGATAACAATAGATATAAAGTAATAGGCACCCTTGCTCAAAAAGGATCTTCATCTGGGGGGTCTAATGACAGGAGAATATTCATTCCTTTGCTGAATGCAAAAAAAATATACGGATACCCAACAAAGCACTATGAAATAACTACAAGTATAAAAAATCCTGTGGCAATAGATGACGCTGTTTCATCTGCAATAGGGCGTATGAGAGTGGTTCGAAATCTTACAGCATCTGAAGCTAATGATTTTACTATCCGTAAAAGTGACGGTATACTCAGCCAATTAAAAGAGATGACATCATCTTTAAGAATAGGGACAATAGTAATAGCTGGACTTACTTTATTAGGTGCTGCTATTGGCCTTATGAATATTATGTTGGTAACAGTAACTGAGCGGACTAAAGAGATAGGTGTGCGTAAGGCACTAGGAGCGACGAGTGAAAATATTTTATTTCAATTTATGATCGAGGCTATTGTGATTTGTATTATAGGAGGTTTGGTTGGAATCGCATTCGGAATATTGCTTGGACTCGGAGTTACTAAACTTATAGATGGTGTATTTGTGGTGCCTTGGGACTGGATGCTTCTTGGTATTATTGTTTGTGTAGTAGTAGGTCTAGCTAGTGGATTATATCCTGCACTCAAGGCTTCAAGGATGGATCCTATTGAATCATTAAGATATGAATAATGTTGTTTGAAGAATTAATTCGCGCGGCTAACCTAGCCTGCTAAGCTAGCGCGTGAAGTCAGATTGTGTGTTACTTTTCGCATAAAAAATACTGACTTCTAAGAGAACGCATAAAAAATAAGTCGATGAAATAAAAGACTTTATGTTTCTTAAATCTCTACACTCTAAATAATTGATTTCCTACAGAACAATTCAGACATTTTTTCTGATCACAGTATTGAGTTTTCAGCTGTATTAGTCCTTGTGAAAAATATGCGGATTCCGCTTTTACACCTAGCTCATTCCAAAGTTTTGTAATCTTATTTATTTCAGGTTTGACACCTTCTAAGTATTTTATAGATTTTTCTTGAATGGACTCGTTGCCGAGTTGTTTGCCAAATAAAAACATAAGTGGTACTACTACATTGATCACAATAATTTGTATAAGATTATCACCGAGTGGTTTTTCTTTATGTATCGAATCTTTATTAAGCCTGTAGTGATCGCTCCAGTAATCGGACGGCGATGTTCTGAGTATCTCGTATATTTCTTTTACATTTTTAGCTTCTAGCATCTTAGAAAAAATTGACTGGTGATAATACATAAGAGAAGCCAACTGCGCTATTCTAACAGTAGGAAAATTTGCTGGACGCATGCGTGCAAACTTCCAACCAACAGTTTCTATGTGCTGTAATTTATATTTATTTACTAGGTGTTTATATTCTGTTTTGAGTTGATGGTAGTATTTATCTCCGTCGCTTGAGAGTAACATGCCTGCTTGTCCGAAAAGTAGTGCTTCTATTTGAGTCAGATTGTTGCCGATCTTCCAAAGTATATTGATATCGAAGGATCTAGCCAATTGCTCAAACGGCTCTGCATTAACCTTGAGTCCCATATATTTTGATAGGGCAATAAAGAATACTTTATTCCAGTCGCTTTCTGTATGTTTTAGTAAGTCAGTGAGATACTCCGTCTTAGTTTCTAATCGTTCTATAAGTATAATGTGTAGCCAGAGATTCATTTTACTGAGATCTACACTAGAGATAAATTTTTCGCATGGAATTCGTAGTTCGTTTTGCGTAAGCTCTGCGTATCTATTCATAAGTTTTTGATCGACCTGGTGCGATATTACTAGGGTAGGGATAGGTTTTCCATTTTGGTCCATGATCTGTTTATCGTGCTTCCAAACAACATGCAGTATAACATTATCATATGCAGGATCGCCAGAATGTTTATGTCTATCCCAATCGCTGGAGGAGATATGCATTTCTATGTTTCCAGCCCAAATGGTATCACCAATTTTTACTTTACCATTAGAAAAATCTGGTCCGCTATGGTAATTATGAGAGCCCCAATCGATAATTTCTATTAATACATCATCAGTGGTCTTTAGGTTTTTATAAGAAAACTTCTTGGTCTTCCAGAGATAGTGTATAAGGTCTTCTTTAAGTGCATTCTTAATTACCATATATTTTATTTTCGTTTGTAGATTTTGAAGTTAAAATTATGATCATCCCGGTCTCCTTTCTGTCGAGGATCTTCTGACATCAATTTCCATTGTGAGAAATCGATTTCTGGGAAATAGACATCACCTTTGGGCTGGGCATTTACTTCTGTGATATACAATTGATCTACGAGTTCCATTGTTTGCTCGTAGATCATACCTCCGCCAGTTATGAAAGCCTCTGTCTCTCCTCTGCTCCTTGCAACCTCTATAGCTTCTGGTATAGAGTGTACTACGATACAGTTACTTGCTATGAAGAAAGGATCTCTTGTTACGATTACATTGGTTCTGTTGGGTAGAGGTTTTCCTATTGATAGAAAACTCTTACGTCCCATAATGATATGATGTCCAGTCGTCTTCTTTTTAAAATACTTAAGATCCGTAGATAGTCTCCAAGGAATATCATTATCACTTCCGATCACGCGATTTTCTGCTACTGCTACTATAGATGATATAATCATGTTGTAAAGGTATATAGATATATGAAAATTATTGTAAAAACAATGGCCTGACTTGTTAGCTAGACCATGTAATTAGTTGTTCATTTCTAATAGCTCAAAATCAATCAAACGATTGTCGATATTTGTGCCTAGTACTTTCACTTGTACTCGATCACCCATCTTAATTTCATCGCCAGTACGTCTACCCGTAGCCACTAATCTACTGTCTGCTACATCGTAGTTTTCTGTTAGACTGCTAAATTTGATAAGACCTTCTGCCTTACTATCTAGTAACTCTACAAATATACCTTTCTCTATCATACCAGAAATTCGACCATCGAATGTATTTCCGATTTGATCTTCCATGTATTCTACTTGCTTGTATTTGATCGATTCTCTTTCTGCTTGTGTAGCGTTTCGCTCTTGAATAGATATGTGTTTACACATTTGCTCTAGTGCATCTTTATCTACACGCTCAGTTTTATGTTCTAAGTTTTTGAAAAGTATACGGTGTGTAAGAACATCGGAGTATCTACGTATAGGAGAAGTAAAGTGAGAATAATACTGAAACCCTAATCCGTAGTGTCCAATATTTTCTGAAGAATATTCGGCTTTAGACATCGTGCGTATTGCTAGAGGTTCAAGCATTTTTAGCTGCTCATTTTCTTTAGCTGCTGCTGCCAATGCGTTGAATGATTCAGCAATCTGTGTAGGAGTATCGATATGCATCTTATAACCCAAAGCCTTAGCGAATAGGGCAAAATCAACCAATTTATCTGGATTTGGTTCGTCGTGTATTCTATAGACAAAAGGAATTTCGATCTTATCTTTTTCGGATATATATTTCCCTACCGACCTATTGGCTAAAAGCATAAAATCCTCTACTAACATGTGTGCATCTTTCCGCTCTTTTACATAAGTGTCGATAGGCTTACCATTGTCGTCTAAAATAAACCGAACCTCTTCTGATTCGAATGATATCGATCCATTTTTGTATCTATGTTCACGTAAGTTGTGATGAATTTTATTTAAGATATTGAGCTCTTCTTGGAAGTCGCCTTTTTTGCTTTCTAGACGTTCTTGCGCTTCTTCATAAGTGAACCTTCTGTTAGAATGAATCACAGTACGACCAAACCATTCAGATTTTATTTTACCGTTTTTCTTCATTTCAAATATTGCAGAGAAAGTATACTTATCTTCATTCGGGTTGAGCGAACAGAGGTCGTTGGATAACTCTTCGGGTAGCATCGGCAATACTCTATCAACCAGATATACAGAAGTGGATCTATTGAGGGCTTCCTTATCGAGAGCGGACCCTTCTTCTATGTAATGTGCTACATCTGCTATGTGTACACCTACCTCATAATTTCCATTTTCTAATTGTTTGAAAGATAGTGCATCATCGAAATCTTTTGCCGTCTCAGGATCTATTGTGAATGTAGTCGTACCACGCATATCTCTTCTTCGTGCTACCTCATTGGTTGTTATTTCTCTGGAGATAGCAGCAGCTTCATCCATAACTTCTTTAGGGAAGTGTAATTCAAAACCATTATCTAACAAGATAGATTGCATCGCAATATCATTGTCAGATTGATTTTGTAATACTTCTAATACCTTACCATAAAATGTTCGATGTTGATTTTTACCCCACTTTGTTATTCCTAATAATACATGATCGCCATCTTCAGCACCGTTGAGGTTTTTTTCTTTGATTTGTATCTCATGAATGTCTTCAGTAGATGCGGGGTATACGGTCCACACGTTTCCATTATTTTTGATTGTGCCGAGTACTTGTGAGAGTGCTCTGGTTATGATTTCGGTTATTTTTCCTTCAGGCTTTCTTTTGCCTGGAATTATAGACATCTCTACTCTCACGATATCGTTATTCATCGCACCTTTAAGATTCTTTGGGTGTACAAATATATCTTCATCGTAATTTTCTGATATTATATAACCGGCACCAGTTCTTGTCATATCAACTTTTCCGGTGAAGCTTTTCTTAGGATGTACTTTGTGGGAGCGATCCATAGAATTGTTATTATTCCAAGTGAATTTATTATCTGATCCAGCCATTATCCATTTGTCTTGGCACATATACTCGAGTGCATTTTGCACAGAGTCTTTACTGTTTTTAAGATCTAGTTTAGATATAATACTTCTAGCGTTAAAATACTTTCGCTTATTTTCAGCGAAAAACTTTGATAATGTTTTTATAAGGTCTTTTCGAGAGAGAGATGATTTTTGTACTCTTCTTCTTGAGCCTTGTTTGTTGTGTTTCATTGTTATTGTGTTTAGTACCTTGCGGCTGCATTCTATTATGGACTTTTTAGTGCCCACTCAACAGTTTGATTTATTCTGCTGTGTATTAGGAAGTTTTGTTTTCTTCCTTTTAATATTGTGTTTTCATTAATTGTTTTCTTTGAAAATAGCCAATGATCTTATTGATTTCTCACCGAAAATTCCGGTTTTCAATGTTTAATTTCTAGAAAATAAATATCAAAAATCCAGACGTTTTTTAGTCATATTCGTCAATTTATTGCCTAGGAGTAAAGTTAGACGATACCTAATCGTCTCCAAATGAGAAAAGTATATCTCCTGTAGTCTGTATCTCCATTGTAAATGCTTGACTTTGATCAGCACTATATTCACCTTCTGCAGATCCCGCACCGGCAATGATATGTATAATCATGTCTGGATCAATACTAGCGAAAGATTTTTTGATGATTTTGTTTTCTGTGACTGTACTGCCGATAACCTTACGACTGATCATTGTAGGCGTTTCAACTCTGGCGTCTATAGTGAGGAGTATAAATTCATATTTGAGCAGGCCACCTTTCCAATATACGAGAGCGTGGTAATCTTCATTACTATCTATTAGCACACAAGGAACGATTTCTGTGTATTCATCAAGTTCACCTTCCCATTTTGAAATGACAGTTTGTAAGATAGTATTAGGAATTGGGGCGTTTTCGCATGAGAATACATTAAGAGTCTCATCGGTAAATACCACAGGAAGGTCTACTTCCGGAAAAAATTGGAGTAACTCACTTACGGTTACGGGTTTTGTGTTGTCTTGCATATATATTCAAAATAGGGCATCATAAGATTATGATCCTACAAAGTTGGTGATAATCTATACAATAATTATTAACAGAGCATTACATATTCAAAAACTATGTGTAATGTGCATGAGTGGTTACATTTGAGGAGAAATCATTTTCTAGACAGAAAACGCCAAAGAACCTTGTACAGATATATACTAAAGCCGATTTTATTCAGATTCGTTCCTGAGAAAGCACATAATATTACTGTAAGCCTATTTAAGATGCTACTTTCTATGCCTGGCGGTGGCTGGATAACCAAACAAATGTTTGGTTACGAGAGTAAAGATTCTGCTGTAACGATAGACGGCCTTACATTTCCTAATGCTGTTGGTTTAGCGGCGGGGTTCGATAAAGATGGAAAGTACTATCACGACATGAGTAAATTGGGCTTCGGTTTTGTTGAAATTGGTACTGTGACTCCACTACCACAAGGAGGTAATCCAAAACCAAGGTTATTTAGAGTGTCTGAAGACAAAGGAATTATAAACCGAATGGGTTTCAATAATGATGGAGTAGACGCTTTGGTGGATCGAATTCGTAAGCACGGCAAGCCAGACAACTGTATACTCGGAGGGAATATAGGAAAGAACAAGATTACGCCTAATGAAAATGCAGTTGACGATTATATTGTCTGTTTTGAGAAATTATACAACCTAGTCGACTATTTCGTGGTAAACGTAAGCTCGCCTAACACACCGGGACTTAGAGAGCTTCAAGATAAGAAGCCTTTATCTATAATACTCAATGCGTTGACAAAACGCAACAAGGATAAGAAGCCATTATTTCTTAAGATAGCACCAGACCTCACCGAGGGACAACTTAACGATATTATTGAACTAGTAGATGAGACGGGCATAACGGGACTAATAGCAACAAACACAACTATAAGTAGAAAAGGTTTGTCTATAAGCGCTAAGAAAGTAGAATCTATGGGTCCTGGTGGACTTAGCGGAGCGCCCCTTACAGATAGAGCGACAGAAGTTATCAGGTATCTACATCATAAGAGTAATGGTTCATTTCCTATCATCGGAGTAGGGGGTATATGTAGTGGACAAGACGCTGTAGATAAAATTAGGGCAGGAGCATCTCTAGTTCAGATCTATTCTGGACTTATATATAGTGGTCCAGAGTTAGTAAAGGCGGCAAAAAAGGCAATTGCTCAGATGTAGATGATTCTAAATAATGTGTCTTCTGAATTAGAGAATAAAAATACACAATCGTTTACGTTTATGATTTGAGGCTTGATATCTAAAATTGAGCAAAGTAGACCATTGCCAGTGTTTGAACTGTCTTAAAATCAACAGATTTTGGGCTAAAAGCATATTTTTTGCCAAACTAATCCTAAAGTCAGGTTAAATAGGTAGCGATTCCAATGTAATTATGTAATACTATAGTTAATATTACATCAATTTTCGATGAGATATATGCATAAGATAAGATACTATTATTCCCTTGTTTTGACTGTGGTATTAGTGGCTCTGGCCAATATATTATGTGCACAACAAGATAGCAGCACAGCAGTGAAAGATACGATGCCAATTATCGATTATTCACAGCAGGACCTTCCTCTCTTGGATAATGAGTTGCAAGGGACCTATGAGATTGGAGGTATCAATATCGTTGGTGCAGTCAATAGGGACCGTAACGCGATCAAGTCGCTCGCTGGGTTTCGTGAAGGTGATAAGATACAGATTCCCGGAACATTGATACCGAAAGCCATTAAATCCCTTTGGAAACTAAGGCTGTTTGAAGATGTACAGATCATTGCCGAGAGATTTGAAGGTAAAGTAGTATTCCTTCAGATGATTCTTAAAGAGAGACCCGTACTATCTAGATATTCTTATTCTGGCGTAAAAAAATCTCATCATGACGATCTCAATGATATCGTAAATGGTGTAATGAGTAAGGGGGGTATTGTTACTGAAGATCAAAAAAGACTAGTAACAGATAAGATCAAGGAGCATTACATGGAGAAAGGTAAGCTTGATGTCGAAGTGAAAGTAAAAGAGGTCATTGACAATACAAAAAAGAATACTGTTCGGTTAGAATTTGAGATAGATACTAAGGATCGTGTAAAGGTAGAAGACATTGTCATCAATGGTAACGAGAACATAAGTGATCGTAAGGTGAGAAAAAAGATGCATAATACTAAGAGGAAAGGCACTTGGTTCCGGAAGACAAAATTCATAGAATCAGGTTACGAACAGGACAAGAAAGACGTGATTATACATTACAATAAAGAAGGGTTCCGTGATGCTAAAATAATAAAAGATACGGTATACCGTGAGGTAGATGGTGATATCATGGTAGAGTTGGATATCAAAGAGGGTAATAGATATTTTTTTAGAGATATAATATGGAAGGGAAATTCGCTTTATAGCGACAATCAGTTAACTAGGGTGCTAGGTATAGACCGAGGAGACATATATAACCCTGAGTTATTGGAAAATAGATTAAGGTTTAGCCAAGATGGACGTGATATATCATCATTGTTTCTTGATGATGGATACTTAGGATTCGATGTGAGGCCCGTTGAGGTTGCTATCGAAAACGATTCTATTGATTTAGAGATGCGCATATTCGAAGGTCCGCAGTTTGTTGTAGATAAAGTAACTATTGCAGGTAACGACCGAACCAATGAGCATGTAATCCGGAGAGAGTTAAGAACTAAGCCTGGTCAGAAATTCAGTAGAACTGACATAATGAGATCTCAAAGACAGATTATCGGGTTAGGATATTTTAATCCTGAAAGTTTAGATATACAGACGCCTGTAAATCAAGGTAGAGGTACTGTTGATATTGCATATACGGTAGAAGAAAGACCTGCAGATCAGTTGGAGTTATCTGCTGGATACGGCGGATTCAACGGATTGATCGGTACGCTTGGTGTTACATTCAATAATTTCTCACTAGCTAATATCAGAAGCCGTAGCTCATGGAGCCCACTACCTCAAGGTGATGGACAGAAATTATCTCTCCGAGCACAATCCAATAGTAGATTCTTTAGGTCATATAACTTTTCACTAACAGAGCCTTGGTTAGGAGGTAAGAAGCCGAATAGTTTTACTGTTGGTATGGTTCATTCGGCTTTTGACTATAGTACACTAGGTAGTGGATCTCTCAAGATTACTAGAGGGTTTGTGGGATTAGGAACACAACTCAAGTGGCCAGATGATTTCTTTGTGTCGAATACCACTCTTAATTTGGAGCGTATCACATTAGAGGATTATGACAGAGGAGGTTTCTTTGTTCAAGAAAATGGAAGAAACATCGCGATAAAGGAAGGAAGCTTCAACAACTTTAGTCTTAAGCAGACATTTACTCGTAGCTCTGTAAGTGACCCGTTGTATCCAAGACGAGGATCTAGAGTTTCACTTTCGATACAAGTAACTCCGCCTTATTCATTATTTAGGGGAGACGACTATTACCAACTTTCCGAGGCAGAAATTCTACAAGTAGAAAAAGATCTTACATTAGAATATGGTCCCGCTGTTCCACCTACGAGAGCGGAAATATTATCAGAAGTACAGAGTATTGAGAATGCGAAAAAATTTGAATGGTTAGAATATCACAAATGGAGATTTGACTCAGAGTGGTATTTTAATGTTTACGGCAAATTCGTAATCGCCGCTAAGGCTAAGCTTGGTGTACTAGGAACTTACAATGATGAAATTGGTTACTCTCCTTTTGAAAGATTTGAGTTGGGAGGTGACGGATTAAGTAATCAAAGTTCTGGTATTACGGGTAAGGATATTATTTCCTTAAGGGGGTATGAGACAAGCGACCTTATTCAAAATCGTCAAGGTGGAGCGACGGTCTATGATAAATTTACCATGGAACTTCGATACCCATTATCCCTTAATCCAAATTCTTCTATATATTTATTATCCTTTCTGCAAGGTGGAAATAGTTGGGGGTCTTTTGATGACTTCAATCCGTTTGATATGAGAAGATCTGCTGGGTTTGGCGCGAGAATATTCTTACCCATGTTTGGACTATTGGGGTTTGACTATGGATGGGGTTTCGACAAAGAACTTGGACTTAATGCCACTGCAGGACAATATGGTAAATTTAGTATCATATTAGGATTTGAGCCAGAGTAAGTCTAGCGTTTATTAAACCTATATTAACTAGAGGCATAAAAGAAAGCAAATAATATTATTAAGGTTTAACACTTATATGGATAACAAAAAACAGAATATGAAATCAATATTAAACTATGCAATTATAGCTCTATTATCAGTAGCTAGTATCACATCAGTATCTGCACAGAAATTTGCTCATATTAACTCACAATTGCTTATGGTAGAGATGCCAGAGATGAAAAGTGCTGACTCTCAAATACAAACATACCAAGAAGGTCTTATGAAAAAAGGACAGGATATGGTACAAGTATTTGAGGCGAAGTATCTAGCATATGCTGAGCAAGCGAATAAAGGTGAGCTCAATAAGATTGAGATGCAACAGAAAGAAGGAGAGCTAGGCAAAGAGCAGCAAGATATACAAGCTTACGAGCAAGAAGTACAAACACTCCTCGCACAAAAAAGACAATCTTTATATAAGCCACTTATTGACAAAGTAAAAGTTGCGATTGAACAAGTTGGGAAAGAGGGTGACTACACAATGATATTTGAGTCAGGAAGTGGAGTATTAGTACACGCTGCAGAAAGTGACGATATCATGGCGTTAGTAAAGGCAAAAATTGGCATGTAATTTTCTGGCCAAAGCATATAAAAAAAAGAGACAATCACTTTGTGGTTGTCTCTTTTTTATGAGTGGCGTTAAAAGTAAAATTCTATAAACCTTCGTAATACTCAAGCGCTATTTTTATCTCTCTTTTTGATATTTCTTGATCGAAGATTGCATTACCTAGAGCATTAAGTAAGGTACACTTTATGACTCCGCCTTTGTTCTTTTTATCATGTCGAGTGTTTGAAATTATGTTTTCTTTTTCAGCGACAGTCTCTGGATGTCTATCATATAGATTCAGTATTACTTGTGTGACCTCAGCAAGAGACTCTAGGGAAAGAATTCCTTTTTGATGTGATATATGACATTCACATATCATACCTATTGCTATAGCCTCTCCATGAAGTAATGGAAATTCATACTTTAGATTTTCACTTTCGATGGCGTGGCCAATTGTATGTCCAAAGTTCAACTTTTTTCTAATTTCTCGTTCCTGTGGATCTTCCTCTGTGATCTTATATTTTACGTAGACGGATTTGAAAATGTCTTCTTTCCAGTCATCGTGTGTTAGAGGGTTGATGGCTTTTATTTCATTCCATAGACTGTTGTCTGAGATGAGAGCATGTTTGATCATTTCAGCAAATCCACTGAATAACTCTCTGTTAGGTAGACTTCTTATGAACTCAGGAAAAATGTAAACAGCATCAGGATTTAGTATAAGGCCTATCATGTTTTTATATCCATCGAGATCTACACCTAGCTTACCCCCTACTGCAGAGTCTACTTGTGAGAGCAATGTAGTAGGAACATGTACAAATGACATACCACGCATATAAGTCGCTGCACAGAACCCTCCCATATCACCTACTACGCCACCACCGAGTGTAATCACAACACTATACCTATCAGCACCAAGATTCATCATTTCTTTCCAGATTTTAGTACAAGTATCTATTGTCTTATATTTTTCACCTGACTTTATTATTATGATATTTAACTGTTTCTGAATCTTTTGTTCTAGGATAGGCAAGCAATGACTTTGGGTATTGTCGTCGACGATACATATTACCTTAGAGTAGTTATCATTATTGATGGATGTGGATAGTTGATCCCAGCTATTAAAGTGGATTGTGTAGTCCTTGCACTCTATATTTGTCGCTGTGATTATTGACATAAAACTATGTTTTAAGGCGGTACATTATAAAATTAGATAATATATTTTCAGCCTTCGCAAAAATAGGAAAATAAGGTATTACTTAATGATTTTCAGTGGTTTACTTATTTTAATTATTATCATGGGTGCATCAGACAACAAAACAGTTGTTATGTTTTGGGTGACTTAATTATTTAAAGAAACGATGACCAATAGAAGTATAAATGGTTTATTAAAGTGAATTTTATTCGAAAGGGTTAAATACTTTTCTTTAACGCTACAAACTTCAACTTCTTTAATAGGTGTTTACTGTGGAGGTGAGTCGCTTTATTGTTAGTCTGTATTGCTGGTGAAGCCATCTTATTTATTACAATGCTAATTTTTAATAGCTGACCACTTCCTATTAGAGCGACACCTTATATATTTCTATCTTTACGAATATCATATATTAAGAGGAGTAATGGCAGATAAGAGCAGTGAGTATCAGATACTCAAGACAGAGCAAAAGTCGCTTGAGATTAATCTCAACAATAGTATTTATGGGACTTTCGCTGAGATAGGTGCAGGTCAAGAAGTAGCGCGCAATTTCTTTCAGGTGGGCGCCGCGGCGGGCACAATAGCGAAGACAATGTCTGCCTACGACAAGAACTATAGCGATGCCATATACGGTATAGAAGAGTCTGGTCGATATGTATGTGAGTCACGCTTGTATAAGATGCTAGACCATGAGTATGGTCTGATGGAAGAGCGTCTATCAGAGTCTCATAAGGACGCTACTTTTTTCGCCTTCGCAGATACAGTAGCCGCGATTAATTATTCACGAACGATTAAGGGCAATGGTTGGCTGGGTATCAGGTTCCAGACGACGCCGGGAGGAAAACCAAATGATCTTGTGATACATACACGAATGATGGATAATAATAATCCACAGCAACAAGAAGCTGTAGGTATATTAGGTGTTAATCTTATTTATGCGTGTTTTCATTATGCCAACGATCCAGAGTCCTTTATACGTAGCCTCGATGATGGAATCAAAGGAAGGGTGATGGTAGATTTGGTGAGATTGTCTGGACCATCTTTTAAACATATAGATAATCGTGTGCTCGGACTTTATCTTGTAAAACACGGGCTTACGGAGGTTACTATTTTCGATGAAAACTCGCAGAGCGTGCACGCATCAGAGTTTTTATATAAGAAGTCACTGATGGTAGTGCGTGGTAACTTTAAGCCACCGACTTTGGTTACGGCGGATGTATTTATGAGTGGGTTTAATCAGTTTATTGCAGAAGAATCTGTAGACCCTGAGAAGGCTTATATTATCACTGAGTTGACGATGGATTATCTGTTCCGTGAAACTGGCCGTATAGAGGTAGAAGATTTTGTAAATAGAGCAGATCTACTCTGTGCGCTTGGACATAAAGTGATCATATCAAACTGTAATGATCACCAGGCACTAATTAATTATATGAATTATTATAGAGTTCTGAATTTGGGACTTGTAATTGGTGTCAAAGAGTTACAGCAGATTATTACAGAGAAGTATGAACAAAATCAAGACGGCCGTTTATTGGTCGCGATGGGCGAGTTATTTACTCGCCACATCAAAGTGTATGCTTATCCTAAAAAGGATGTTGACGACACACTTATCACAGCAGCCAACATGTCTGTTCCTGAAGGAATTAAATTTTTGTATAAGCACTTACTTGACAGTAAGCAGATTAAAGACATCAAAATTTTTAATAAAGAACAGTTGTCCATTTTACCTTGGGAAGTAAGAGAATCTATAGCTTCCGGAAAGTCAGATTGGGAGAAAAAGGTACCTAAGAAGGTCAAGAATGTGATCAAGAAGAAGAGTTTGTTTGGATATATAAAATCTAGAAATTAATGAAGCAATATTTATATATTTTCTTGTGTTCTTTTTTACTGATACAATGTAAATCAGAGAATGCTATTTCTAAAAAATCTAAAGTTCCCGTGGAAATGAAAGCCAAAGAACCTAAATTGCCAGCAGCCGATCTAGATTATATTATGGGAAAATTCGACCCAGCGAAGCATGAAGATTTTGTTGTGATTCCAAGAAAATATGCTGACAGAGAGGGGCTGTATCTCAGAAGAAGAGCTTTAAATTCATTTGTCAAAATGCATGGTGCTGCTGCCGAGAGAGGTATCACAATGGAGATCAAATCAGCTACACGTAATTTTGATTATCAAAAAAGAATTTGGGATCGAAAATATACGGGAACGACCATATTGTCTGATGGGACCAATGTAGCTGCTGACATCAAAGAGACTAAAGACAAATGCCTCAAAATACTCGAGTATAGTTCCATGCCGAGTACTTCACGGCATCACTGGGGAACAGAGATAGACATCAATTCTTTTAGCAATTCTTATTTTGAATCAGGAGAGGGAAAGAAGTTATACACATGGATGCTTACACATGCTGCCGATTATGGTTGGTGTCAGCCATATACGCCACATGGTCCTGATCGTCCTCATGGATATTTTGAAGAAAAATGGCATTGGAGTTATATGCCAATATCGCAGATGTTAACTCGACAATCAGAGGCAGAATTCAAAGATGAAATGATCAAAGGATTTTTGGGAAGTGAAGCGGCTACAGATATAGGAGTAGTGGAGAAGTATGTACTTGGTATTGATAAAAGATGTATGTAGTTCCAACGAATCACTTAGAGAATAGAATTACATAATTAACGGAGATGCTTTAATTTTCTGCATCGTGGAGAAATTTTGCCCTATTGAATTAACACTATTTTTGGTGCCTTGTCTATCTATACAAAGTTGTCTCCTCCAAATATTTATTTACACTATCAGGCACATAATACTTTACTGATTTACCTTCTTTGATTAAGGTGCGGATTCTGCTCGCAGATATCTGAAGAAGAGGAGAGTCTAAGATTTTCACATGCGGATGATGCTGTAATGGTCCGAGATCATAAGATGGTCTTTGGTATACATAAATATGATGATTCGCAATGATTTGCTCATAGTTTTTCCACTTATGGAAGCTATTTAAATTGTCACCGCCCATTATTAAGTTAAAATTGTAATTAGGGTGCTTTTCTTTAAGATATGTAAGTGTTTCTATCGTGTAAGAAGGCTTAGGTAGATCAAATTCGATATTGCTCGCTCGGAGTTTGTCATGATCACCTATAGCTAATCTTACGAGGTGTAATCTGTCGTGATCTTTAGCAAGTGAAGCTTTGACTTTGTGCGGATTATGAGGCGACACTATCATCCATAGTTGATCTACATCTGTATGCTGAACAACGTAACTAGCGATGATCATATGACCAACGTGTACAGGGTTAAAAGATCCAAAGAATAGTGCGACTTTCATATCTTATATTTCGATTGGATAGGTCAATTATACCAGAGTCAGAGTTAATGCCTTTTAGAACTAACTAGGCCTTTAATGAAACTGCAATAGTCAGATTTCTAGTGACTCATCATTACTGGCATTACTAGCATGAGCAATGTTTCATTATCGTTTTGTTCAGAAGGCAATAAGATGCCCGCTCTGTTAGGCGTAGACAGCTCTATTTTTATTTCGTCAGACTCGAGTACCCCGAGCATTTCGATGAGCAATTTAGCGTTAAACCCTATAGTCATTGGCTCTCCAGTATAAGTACAAGACATCTGTTCTGTCGCTTCGTTAGAGAAGTCAAGATCTTGCGCTGATATAGTCATGCTATTCTCTGTAATATTGAGAATAACCTGATTCGTAGTCTTATTAGAGTAAATCGCAATACGCTTTAGTGAACTCTGAAAATCTCTACGTCCGAGTGTAAGGAGGTTAGGGTTTTCAACAGGGATCACAGCGTTGTAGTCAGGATACTTAGCATCGATCAACCTACATATCACCTTAGATCCTCCTACATTAAAGAATACGTTTTTAGGGTTGAAGCTTATTTTTACCAATCCCTCTTCGTGCGCTATTGCGTTTCGTAGAAGTCCAAGACTTTTCTTAGGTATAATAAATGATGATGCCACATCTATATTTACATCTCCAAATGTATACTTTACAAGCTTGTGAGCATCTGTAGCGACAAATATTATCTTGTTGTAATCTACTTGCATCAGCACACCAGTCATTGCCAGTCTTAGCTCATCTGAACTTGTAGCGAACATCGTCTTAGTAATAGCATTAGACAGTCTTGCGGATTCAATTTCTACTGACTCTACATCTTGTTCAGTTGGTAACTCAGGAAAATCCTCTGCGGCATCTCCAGCAAGTTTATATTCGCCATATGATGATTGCAATGTGATACCTCTATTCTCAGTCTCAACCGTAAATACGATTGGCTGCTCAGGTAGTGCCTTGAGTGTCTCTAGGAGTATCTTAGCAGGTACTGCTATCTTACCATCTTGTTTTCCAGATACATCAAGACTATTAATGATCGATGTCTCTAGGTCAGATGAGGCTATAGTCAATGTATTGCCTGATAGATCAAACAAGAAATCCTCAAGTACAGGGAGAACCGGATTAGATCCAATAGCACCGTTAGATACCTGCAATTTCTTTAGTAAGTCTGATGATGATACTTCGAATTTCATAAGTTGAGTAGTATTGTGAATTTAACCTTACAAAAATAAGCTAATCGCAGGGATAGACAAGTATAAAAACACGATGATATTAACTTGTTACTAAATAAGCAGTGTGGACAAGAAGGAATAACCGTGTTGTTGATTGTCAAATAATTGATTTGTGAGTTGGGAATGATTTTCGTAATCACCTTTAAGGTGACTAACAATATATGCCCAACACTTAAGAATATTGGTAAATACAAAAGCCGCTCAAGAATAAACTTAAGCGACTTTTATGTGGTGCCTCGCAGATTTGAACTGCGGACACATGGATTTTCAGTCCATTGCTCTACCAACTGAGCTAAGGCACCTTGGTAATATTTTTAGGCGTGTGCAAATTTATCTTCTTTTTTGATTTTGTCAAACAAACTAAGAACATTTTGCTCTTTACCACAAGCATTTAATTTAATTTTTTTATAACTAATTGTAAATAAGTCATTTAGCTATACTATTGAAAGTAATAATGCGAGGGCTTCTTCTGTATTTCCTGCAGCTATTAGCTCTTTGGCTCGTTGATGGGCTGTATATTCGTCCATACCTTCGATTACAGGTGCAGCTTCTGGGAATTCTGTGAGTCCAGCTATCGTAGCTATATCGTTAGCTGAGAGTAAATTACTTTTACGGATTGCTTCTGGGAGACCATCATATCCAATAGGAATCTCTACTACGGATTGATAGATAGAGCTAATTGCAGTTCCACTAGCTCTTACATAGTAGGAGCGACCCATACGACCCATTAGATCTATTTTGTGGGGATCGATGCGATTGCCATCGAGTACTTCTTCGTCGATATGTAACATCAATATCTCACAGATAATTAAGTGACCTGCACCGCCTTGATCACCGAGAGGGATTATTTCTTTCACGAGACACTCCATATTCACAGGCGACTCTGCTACTCTTGGTGCATTCACGAGCTCTGATGGCTCTGGAGTTAGACCAGACTTTTCAAATTCACTTACTTCTGTAGGGTAAGAAACTGAACTAATCGCCATCTGGCGTACAATATTGTAAGACACCATATTGATGACTAGTTCTTTTTGTACTTCTGCGTTATGTAACGTGTCTTTGGTCGTATTGTCAGCTACTTTTCTATTAGAGGAGAACACAGCAATAGGTGGATTACTGCTAAATGCATTGAAAAAACTATAAGGTGCTAGGTTTTCAACTCCATCTTCATTGATACTGCTGACAAAGGCTATAGGCCTTGGTGCTATAGACCCTAATATATATTGATGTAGATCTTTTGTAGAGGTTTCTTTAGGATCTATTCTTCTTTTCATAGTAATTGTTTGTCTTATGTGACTGGTTAAAGCCCCTAAGTTTAATTTGTATTGGGTCGAACGATCTCAAGTGATAGATAATTTAATCACAACTTACTTTAAAAAACTAGAGCTATCTTTGAGATAATACTTTTGTAAAGTTAACACATATCCCAATAATGAATAAAATACTAAATATACTACTCGTACTATTGGTCATAGGATACGTACTTTACTACTTCTACAAGCAACCAAAATACATCAATGGAGAGATGGCTCCGCAGTTTACCGCTCAACTTATAGATGGTGCTGAGTTCTCCCTATCAGAGATGAAAGGTAAGTATGTTCTTTTAGATTTCTGGGGCAGTTGGTGCGGACCGTGTCGTCGTGAAAACCCAAGTATTGTCAAGCTCTATGATCGGTTCAATGGAAAGACTTTTGCTGATGCATCAGGGTTTGAGGTGATTAGTGTAGCTGTAGAAAACAATGAAAGCAGAATGAAAAATGCTATAGTCAAAGATAACCTTAAGTGGAAATATCACATACCACAATTAGATAGATTTAATAGTCCTTTAGTAATTCAATATGGTGTCAAAGAAATACCAACGAAATACTTAATTAATCCTGACGGAAATATTATGAGTGTAAATCAAACGGCATATGAGATAGAGAGATTATTAAGTGAGAGGTTGAAATAGAAAAAAGAATTTTGACATTTTATTTGACCTTGTCTTTTAGGAAAAACATATCGATAATTAAAAGTTTATTTTGTATTCGAGGGTGATGAGAAGTTAGTAGTGAAATTATTTTTTAGCTTTGATAATAAGTGTTAAAAAACCACTCAAAAAGAGTTATAAATTTTTAACAACCCAATCTATAGCGATCTGATATCCACTTATTCCTTTACCATGTATAAAATGTACACTAGGCGCCGTCACATAACTGTGATTTCTATACTTTTCTCTTTCTTGAATATTTGAGATATGTACTTCTACTACTGGGGCAGATATTGCTTTGACACAGTCACCTATTACTATCGAAGTATGAGTAAGTCCACCAGCATTTAATACAATGGCATCATAGTCATATCCTATACGCTGCAGTTCATCTATTATGGCACCTTCATGGTTGGATTGAAAATATGATATAAAATGATCAGGATATTGCAATCTAAGTTGCGGAATGTATTCATCGAAACTGACGTCACCATATATTTCTGGTTCACGGATACCAATAAGGTTTAGGTTAGGTCCGTTGATGATGGCTATTTTCATAAAATTATTTTAACACCCAATAGAAATAACGAATTGAATAAATAAAGTAAGTATACTTATTGCTTATGTTGGAGTGCGGAAATTTTTGATTTTTAATTTGATCATCATCTCTGTACGTCCTTCAAAAAAAATATATTAAATGTGGCTTACGCAATTACAAAGTTGAAAGCATTGAGAGTGATTTTGACGATACTCTTTACGTCTTGATATTTAGTTTGCAACTTCAGTCATAAACTTAATACGTACGAGTTGCACTTCTTCCATTGTGATATCTTCTTCTTGTAATTCCCTTATGGCGCTCTCTACACTATCGTCTTCTGCATCATCATTGAAATAGTCAAATATTTCTTCGACAACATCTTCGTCCATGTTGTCGTTGAGATAATAATCTATATTGAGCTTGGTCCCAGCATCGACGATCATATTGAGTTCGTTGAGCAGATCTTCCATACTCATACCTACTTGTTCAGCGATATAATCGAGCGGTATTTTACGATCAATACTTTGTATGATTGCCACTTTATCTCTCGACTTATTAGCGACTTGTTTTACGGTATGTTCCATAGCCCTGTCGATGTCGTTTTCTTCTACATACTCTTTAATAAGTGCTACAAATGGTTTACCATATTTTTGTGCTTTTCCTACACTAACGCCCTGTATTTCATTCATGTCAGGTAGAGAGATCGGATAGTATGTAGCCATATCTTGGAGTGATGGCTCAGAGAATACTACCCAGGGTTTGACATCATGACGCTTCGCTTCAGATTTTCTTAGATCTTTGAGCATTTTCATTAGTGTCTCATCTAATGCACTACCTTTTGCAGATGCATTGGTGATTATATCTGATGTTTTTACAGCACTGAAATCTCTATTGATTGGGATCTCAACTTTATATGGTTTCTTTAAGAAATCTTTGCCGGCGCCTGATACTTTTATGAGACCATATTGCTCGATTTCTTTATGTAGCAAATTGTTAAGTATCGCATGACGGAAAATAGAATGCCAAAATACTTCATCGTTATCTTTACCTACTCCGTAAAGATCCATTTTGTCAAACTTAAAGTTACGCATGTCTTTTGTCGATCGTCCTTGAGCGAAATCTACTAACATTTTGATCGTATAGTTTTCGCTTAGTTGGGTTACCATCTGTATAGCGAGACCCATTTCTTTAGTTACGTCTATCTTCTCTTTTGGATACTTACAATTGTCACAAAGTTCGCATTCATCTTTGCCATAGTCTTCTCCAAAATAATGGAGCAGAAACGATCTACGACACGAACTTGTCTCTGCATATGCTATGATTTCTTCCATAAGTTGAGTACTCAGCTCGCGCTCAGAAACAGGCTTATCTCGAAGAAATTTTTCTTGCTTAAGTATGTCTTTGTATGAATAGAAAGTAAGACACTTTCCTTGAAGTCCATCTCTACCACCACGACCTGTCTCTTGGTAATAGTTCTCGATACTTTTAGGGATATCATAGTGTATTACAAATCGTACATCTGGCTTATCGATACCCATACCAAATGCGATAGTGGCTACTATTACTTCTAGTTCGTCACCTAGAAAGTTGTCTTGCACCTTACTTCTTGTCTTGGCGTCAAGTCCAGCGTGGTAAGCTGATGCAATTACACCATTCACAGAAAGTATTTTAGCGATTTCTTCGGTAGACTTACGAGATTGTACGTACACTATTCCTGTTTTGCCAGGCATTGTTTTCACAAATTGTACGATCTCTTTTATCGTCTGATCTTTATTGATTTTTGGTCTTACTTCGTAATATAAATTATCTCTGTTGAATGAACTGATAAATATATTAACAGGATCCATATCCAAATTCTTCACAATATCAGATTGTACCTTGGGAGTAGCTGTAGCAGTAAGTGCTATAATCGGTATTTCTTTATTGATAGAATCTATCATGGTACGGATACGGCGATATTCTGGACGAAAATCATGTCCCCATTCTGAGATACAATGCGCTTCATCGACGGCTACGAATGAAACATTTGCATGTTTGAAAAATTCTATGTTTTCTTCTTTGGTCAAAGTTTCGGGCGCTACAAATAACATCTTGGTTTTACCAGCAAGTATATCTGCCTTTACTTCTTTCATCTGCCCTTTGTTGAGCGAAGAATTAAGGAAGTGAGCAATTTCGTCGTTTTGATTATGACCTCTTATGGAGTCGACTTGATTTTTCATCAATGCGATCAGAGGAGATATTATGAGCGCTGTGCCTTCTGTAAGTAGTGCAGGTAATTGATAGCATAAAGATTTGCCACCACCGGTAGGCATGATCACAAATGTATCCTTACCACCCATGATACTACGTATTATTTCTTCTTGATCTCCTTTGAATTTGTCAAAGCCAAAGTATTGACCTAAAGCGTCGTGAAGAGATTTTGTGTCTGTTGGGTTATTCATGTTTGCCGTTTCTGACAGTTTTATTTTTGTGTTTGATAAGAAGCAGTAGAATATCAACTTTATTCTTTTTCTATAAGCCTAGATTAGAATGTCAAAAATATTTTTAGCTTTTTATACCTTAGCTAGAACTCACTTAAACTATACAATATGTACTCTATTATAGTGGTGTGATGATATTCAATATTCGCGTTACTTCCTTTAAATGTAGCTATTAATTGCCAAATTGTGGTTTGTTTTCTAACAAAACATATTATTAATAAACATCAAGTAATGTTTGGAAGTACTTAGCCATATATTATGTGGAATTTCGAATACTAACTCAAATAATACTAAGATGATCTCTAAGTGGTGTAGATTTGGGTTTGTAAAACTAAAGGATTGTGAATACTAAAATAATGAGTATACGAGAGATTGCACTACAAACGATCTCTATAGAAGCGCTAACCATACAAAGGTTGTCAAGTGCCATAGATGATACGTATGAAGCGGCAGTAAATGCCATTTACAACTCTACAGGTAGGGTGGTGGTGACTGGCATTGGTAAGAGCGCTATCATCGGACAAAAGATAGTAGCTACAATGAATTCTACTGGTACCCCTTCCATATTTATGCATGCAGCGGATGCTGTACATGGTGATCTTGGCATGATCAGGGAAGATGATATCGTTTTGTGTATATCTAAGAGTGGAGAATCTCCAGAAATCAAAGTGCTTCTACCATTCGTAAAAAGTTACTCTAATAAAGTAATTGCTATAGTATCTAATTCAACATCATATTTAGCAACTCACGCCGATCATAGTATCGTCATTCCAATTGAAGAAGAAGCGGACCCTAACAATCTCGCACCTACAGCGAGCACTACAGCGCAGATGGTGATTGGCGATGCATTGGCGGTATCTCTATTGAGTATGAGGGGATTTACTCAACAACATTTTGCTAAGTTTCATCCAGGGGGTAGTCTAGGTAAGCAACTTTATACCAAAGTATCAGACCTTATGAGTGTCAACGATCTACCGCAAGTAGCTCTTAATGATAGTATAAGAACTATAATAGTATCTATCTCTTCTGGCATGAAGGGGGTCACTGCTGTGATATCTGACCATGGTCTTGCGGGTATCATAACAGATGGTGACCTACGTCGTATGTTAGAAAAAGAAGAAGATGTAAGTAAGTATTATGCCAAGGATATTATGAACACTTCGCCTAAAACGATAGAAGCAAATATGCTTGCTGTAGATGCATTACAGATAATGAGAGAGTCTAGCATTAGTCAGTTATTGGTGTTAGTCGATGGTGAATATACAGGGATATTACACCTACATGATTTGATTAAAGAAGGGATTATTTAAAAGTGGCGCATCTTTCGGACCGCATATCTAGAGGTCATTAGATAACCCTAATATTTTACTGTTGATTTTTTCCATACGCTCAACAAGTTTTTTTAAATAACTATTACTTCTCTTCTTGCTCCAGTACTGTAATTTCAACTCTTCGATTGGCCTTTCTCTCATTCTCATTGCGATTTCCGTTGAGTGGACGAGAATCTCCAAAACCTTTCGTCTCTATCTGGGATGGTATTGCTCCTTTTTTAATTAAGATGTCTTTTATTACATCTGCCCTCTCTTGTGATAGTTTTAGTAGAAGTTCTTTATCACCATTATTATCTGTATGCCCTTCGATACGCAGCCGAAGGTTGGATTGACGCGCTAGCACAGAAGCCAATTCTTCGAGTGCAGGAAATGATTCTTCTAGAATATCAGGCTTAGTTCTTACAAATTTTATACTCTTGAGTAGTACTGTTTTATTATTTACGAGATCCTTTTCTATTCCTTTTAGCTCTGGTTTTATTTTGTGAGCGCGGGTTCTTTCTTTTACTATTAATTTTTGCTCTCCAGACTTTGTCATAATTAATAATAGGTCTACTTCATTAATCCCTGCCATTGACAACTCTAATGGATCTATAAGTTCTATTTGAGATAGTATTCTACGATTTTCGGCCATAAATTTCACAGGCTTCGTATCTTTAAAAGTATAGACTAATTTACCATCACGAGTATTGAAGAAGTCCTCATAGCCATCTTTATATCCAGGACCCCAATTGATTACGGCAGTCATGGGTTTGTTGGTTATGCCATTGATTGCCTGTATGTTAATTTTGATTTCAGTGTTGAGAATAGAATCCCTTATTAGTTTGGCAGTATATATATCACTTGTGCCATCACGGTTGGTACTGAAATAAATCTGATCCCCATCAAGTGCAATGTATGGATGGGAGTCATCAGCCGTAGAATTAATCGGCTGTCCAATAAGGCGCGGTTCTGACCAGTTTTGGTAAGAATAATCTAGTCTATCGCATACATATATATCCATACCACCTATTCCTCCTGGTCTATCAGAAGAGAAGTAAAGTTTGCTTCTGTCTTGTGAAATATAAGGTGTTGCTTCACGGAACCTAGTATTGATCTCTGATCCGAGATGAATAGGTTTACTATATATATTTTCTAATATTTTAAGGCTTACGTATATATCTTGATCCCCGAAAGATTCTCGACCTTTCATTGCTAGGAATATATGCTGTGCATCTGTACTCATAGCTAGATTGATGTCAGAGCCCTCTAGTTCGAGGTCTTTTATTTCTATCGGTGTTGGAAATGAGAATGATCCGTTTTCATTAAATTTTACTTTAGAGAATCCTGCTGACATACCACCTTTTTCACCAAACTGATTAATCACTATAAATGTGTTGTCGGTGTTGTAGTTAGAGCAGATTGAGTTTGGTAATGCATTGTTGATTGGGGAGCTAGGGTGCACAGGAAAGTTTACTCTTCCACTATCTACTCTAGCATACCAGATATCTTGGTTGAATGATGCTGTAGAAGGATCTGTTACGGATTTACCTGATATCAAAGAATAAATATGTTCGAGTCTACGTTCGTAATCTTCTTCTGATAAGGTAGCAGATTTGTCTTCACCATTCTCCATGAGAACCTTGACAAAATCTGGCGACCCTACTTTAGTAAAGAAAAGATAATCTTCACCATAACTCATTACTGGACAGATTTCGTCGTACAAATCCGTATTGATAGGTGCAGGCAATCGTTCTACGCTGTGTTGAGCTAGTAGAGATACACTAGATAGTGAGAGTAAAACAGCGAGAATAATTTTAATCATAGAAATTAAAAAAGAAAAAACATTGAATCGTAAAGTTACTTATTACTTATGTAATAGAATAGTGGTTTTCATCTATGAATAACTTAGCAGTAACTGTTTTGTCATAGAGCTGGTTAATAATAAATCTTTTCACAACTTTAAGTCTGTAACTATGCATCTTTATGTTATGTTAGAATTAACGAGAACATCTAAATTTTTATGAGAATTCTACTTTTGTTAGCATTCATATTTCTGTCTGTAGCTATGATAGCGCAGAAGACTTTTCACATGGCAGTTCCGCCAGAACCTAAGGTGAATATCAATGAGGAGCCTATCGAAGAGGCTCAAGCAATAGCGGTACAAGACAGCAATGTAACCATATTGGATTCGCTTCCAATGATGGAGACGGCACTCTCAGAATTATCTATCAGAGGTAAGGTATATTCAGCATTGATTACAGAAGAAGGGGATACGCTTATTATGGATGTATTTAGTGATATCAGTATTACATCTATGAGATCGTTTGATGATGATGCGGACTATCAGAAGTATCTTAAGCAACGTAGATATGCTAGTATAGTGTATCCTTATGCGAGAGAAGCGATACGAATTTTTAGGGAGGTGCAGTGGGCGGAGTTAAACCTTAAAAAAAGAGATAGGAAAAAGAGAATTAAAAAACTAGAGAAAGAGTTGAAGTCTGAATTTGAAGCACCACTCTCTAAACTTACAAAACTGCAAGGTAAGATCATGATTAAGATGATCGAGCAGGAGCTAGGCAAGACTATGCATAATCTCATTAAGTCGGTACGCGGTAGATTTACTGCATTCTACTGGCACAATTTCAGTAAGCTCTATAGTTATGATCTCAAAGAAGGATATAATAAGGGCGATTACCCAATACTTGATGCAGTACTATCAGATTTTGACGTATCATTTCGTCTTCAGAGTGAAGAAGATCTTAAGTATCTTAAAAAGAAGAAATAGTATTATCTCTCTTTAACCCCGTTGTTTTTAATCACCAAATAGACAGCAAAATTGTTTCTTAGGTATGATTATTGATTGTTAGCGTGTTATAGTTTATTGTATTTTTTAATATGAATAAGTGCCGCGATGTTATTTTAATAAGTATTTTAGCGACCGACTTTAAACAAAGAGCCTTTACACAACACCGTAAATAACCAAAGTCAAGGCTACTACTACCTATAGATAGCTTTTACTTACCCAAGTAATTCGACTTTGGAAAACAAAAATTATTGCCATGAACACTATTAAGTGTATCACTCTTAACATCGTGATGCTATCTTTAGGCTTATGCTTATCAGTAGCGGGGTACGCCAATGCAAAAGATCTGTTTGTCGATTCAGAGGTAGAGCAACGTATTCAAAGCATGTCTTCTAGTATAGACTTGCGCTATACTGCTGAGGTGAAAAAGAGGATTAAGCAATACACTATACACCAGCGGTCTGCTAGCGAATTATTACTAGGAAGGATATCTATATATTTTCCACTCATCGAGTCTAAGCTGAGAGAGAAAGGAATGCCAGATGATCTCAAGTACCTTGCAGTAATCGAGTCTGGGCTGATTCCACATGCTAAGTCTGGGGCTGGAGCAGCGGGACTATGGCAGTTTATGAAGCCTACCGCTCGTATGTATGGTATGAAGATAAACCGTACAGTTGATCAGCGTAGAGATCCAGAGATATCTACTGAAGCTGCATTAGACTATCTACAGTATCTGTACGAAAAGTACGATGATTGGGCACTAGCTATGGGCGCATACAACTGTGGTCCTGGAAACATGAATAGAGCTATTCGTAAGGCTAATAGTACAGATTTTTATAAAGTAGCCAAGTATCTTCCTAGAGAGACAAGAGGATATGTACCAAAGTTTATTGCCATGAGCTACCTTATGAATTACTATTACTCTCATGACCTTACACCGAAAATGCCACACAGTAATGTGCTAAATACTGCTACTAGTAGAGTGGTAGATAGGGTAAACTTCAAGAAACTGAGCGCTAAATATCAATTAGATCTCGAGACGATCCGATTATTGAATCCTACATATATTAGAAACTTTATTCCAAATGGTCCTGAGCACAAGCTGACGTTGCCAACAGATAAGATGACAGATTTTCTCTCAGGAGTGGAGTCAGCTGAACCACTAATCTTATACAATCACATTAATGGAAAAAAGCGTATGCTATCTGATCTAAAAGAGGTCAATTCTATAGAGGTATTACCTTTGGTAGAGATAGAAGGACCCATTATGAGACCGATACCTAATATACCTAGCAGGTATGATATACAACCAAAGAATACAGAAGTCTACCAACTTAGCGATAAGAAGTATATGTATCATACGCTACGTAGAAAAGAATCTCTCTTAGACGTAGCAAATAAGTACGATATGGAACTAGTGAATTTGATGGAAGTCAATAGTTATACATCACATAGCCTTCCCACTCTTGGTGACCCAATAAAGATCATTAGGAAAGAATAGATAAACGTTAATGATTAGTTCTGTCTTCCCATTAGAGCAATGCAACTATAGTAACATATACGTGAATAAAGAAATTTAAAAAGTGCCACAGATTTGTTTCGTGGCACTTTTTGTTTTTGTTGACCTACAAGGACAATAATAAAACTCTGTTAATCAACACATTAACTACCAAAGTTAAATAAAAGTCACAGATTGGGTCACGATATTTTTAGAAGTCATATAATATTCTTTGACGTGGTAGATTATACTAAGAATACTTAATCAGATAGATTATGATCAGCTATTAGTTCAATCTAGTGATTGTTTACTAGTTAGATGGCAAAGACTTCTAATATCTGTTTATAAGTGTTAAGTGACGTTTTTAGTACATTTGATAATGAAATACTTGACAGACAGGCCTTGAAGTTTTTTGAATTAAATCAAATGTCAGACTTGTAAGA
>ERZ1047472.484-NODE-484-length-35394-cov-15.778319_pt1 | contig 35394 bp, 34 predicted proteins | sample MGYA00383095_ERZ1047472 | MGnify/ENA primary metagenome ERZ1047472 (study PRJEB29581, sample SAMEA5548365) | metagenome | biome: marine; feature: coastal; material: water | depth 1 m | study: Short-term variability in the microbial, nano- and picoplankton... | reverse complement strand
GAACGTTTATTGATGAAGCAACGGGCTATCGCTGGTTGATTGACTACAAAACGAGCCGACCTCATGGGGCAGAAACCCAGCAGGAATTTTTAGCACGAGAAGCTGACCACTACTTGGGGCAGCTGAAGCGTTACCGTGCTCTGATCGAAGCCTTTGATGCGACTGCAACTGTGATAAAAACAGCACTCTACTTTCCCGCTGACAGCCTGTGGCTGTGCCTTGAGGATGGCCTTTGATGCTAGCCCAGAATGTCAGTGACCGCTGGGCGATGAAGAGCAATGGGTACCCAGTTAAAGGAGCTATCCGAGTAACAGATTCTCCGTAAACCCCATCGCCTAGTAATAAGGGAGAAATACTCCGGCTATAGCGGATAGTGCGCACCACACTGAAGGTACGCTATGGACAATACTGCATGATCGAAAAGCAGTTACACTGGCCGCCGATTTGCTCGTGGCCAAGTCGCTGTGAGGCTAGAGCGCGCTTACTCGGTGCGGCGATTAACGAAATGGCAACAAAGCAATGGCAAATGTCGCAGACTTAATGATCTTGGCCCTCGCGGGGTTTACGACGTCACTAATGACGGCTGTGGTGGGTTTGGGTGGTGGCGTTGTGCTGATGCTGTTGATGCCCGGTTTGATGCCTCTAGCCGTTATCATCCCAATACATGCGGTGGTGCAATTTATTAGCAATTTTGCTCGGGTTGGTTTTGCTTTTCGTCACGCGGATTTAACGCTTTTGCTGCCCTTAACTTTGGGCAGCCTGTTGGGGGCGGCGATTGGCAGTCCTGCGGTCGATCTCGTCAGCTTCGCAGTACTACCCGGGGTGGCGGGGGTGATGATATTGCTGGTTGTTTGGTTGCCCCTTGACCGATTTCTCCCTCAGGGCGGTGCAGCGTTGTTTGCCTTAGGGCTGTATCAGACCGGCTTGGGTATGGTTGCGGGTGCAACTGGGCCGTTGGGGGCGGTGGTTCTCAATCGAATCAATACGGAGCGTGAGTGGTTGGTCGTTAACACCGGTGTTTACATGACCATCAACCATGGCATCAGAGCTGTCGCTTTCGGGTTATTGGGGTTCGCCTTTAATGCCTGGTGGTTAACGATCACGGTTATGAGCCTGGCAGTCATTATCGGTAGCTGGTTGGGGACGCGTCTGCGACAGTCTGTGCCGCAAACAAATTTTGAAGCCGTCTTTAAATGGATCGTAACTGTACTCGCGTTGCGTATGGTGATTTTGACGGTGCTGGAGATAAAAGCGTGATGAAATCAGCCTCCCAAAATCGCTTGGGTATTTTACTGGCCTTAATTGCCAATTCAGTCTGGGGGTGTGCTGCTCTTTACTGGATACAGACAAAGCCGGTCCCGCCACTCGACGTTTTGGCGCACCGAGGTGTTTGGACACTGCCTGCGGTGTTGCTCGTTTTGCTGGCGTTTGGACGATTTAGGTCTACGCTTTTATTGCTGCGAGATTGGCACACGTTAAAATTCACCGCGTTGGCGGCATTTCTAATCTCAATTAATTGGGGGGTTTTTCTTTTTGCCGTGACTAATGGTCGTGCCACTGAGGCCAGTTTGGGTTACTTCATGCTCCCCATACTGACTGCGATGGCAGGAGTTTTAGTCTTCAAAGAGCGTCCAACTCGGCCACAGCAGGTAGCGATGGCCCTCGCCGTTTTAGCGGTGATGGTGCAGTTAGTTGCTGTAGGAACGCTGCCAATCGTCTCGTTAACACTCTCTATTTCATTTGCGACCTACAGCGTCATTCGTAAGTATATTCAAGCGGACGCGATTCAAGGGCTATTTATGGAGTCGCTGTTCTTGATGCCGGTTGGTGCCATTTGGCTTGTTTTGCATCAGGGCGGTGGGCTTTTTGAATACGGTTTGCGAACTGACTTGTTTTTGCTGGGTGCCGGCGCATTAACAGCCGTGCCTCTTTTGACGCATGTCGCCTCAGCTCGAATTCTGTCGATGTCAACGGTCGGTCTTTTTTCTTATCTTGGGCCTTCCTTGCAACTGATCGTGGCTCAAACGATATTGGGTGAGTCGATTACTCCTGTGACACTCGCGTCTTTCCTAATCGTATGGTGTGGCCTTGCGTTCATTCTTTTTGATAATTTTCGCGCGCTTCACCGCACGAGAAAAAATCGAAGCTTAAGTGCGTCGAGTCTCAACAGCGATTAACCCTCAAAATTTTCGGCGTTGTGGTGCCTCGCACGAGACGTTAGCTAACCGCTTTGGGCCATTGTAATTTGCGCTTGGTCTCGGCCTCGAATCGGCGACGATCTTCCTCACTGTCAATATCACGGATGTAGTGATCATTTGTGGTTTGCCAGCGTTGGGTGTTTAAGGGGTTAGCCGTGCGCCAGGCGCCAGAGCCAAAGGTAGGGTCCCCGGATAAAATTTGTTTGATGACCTGAGAGTCAAAAATGACGGGGTGGCCGGGTATGCCGGCTACCTCGGGTCCAATAAAGTGCATCGAAGGCTCGCGCGTTCTAAAAATGTCATAGACGGCCCGATAATCCTCAGCGTTGAGTAAGGGTAGGTCAGAGGGGCATATCAGTAGATTATTCACTTTGGCTGACAGCTCAGAGACGCCTAAGCGCACTGACGCTGATTGGCTGTGTTGGTCTTCAGGTTGGACTACGATGCTCACCGGTTGATCCTCTAAAACCGGTGCAATCAGGTTGCAGTGGTGCCCCAGCACAACCACGATCTCGATTTCCCCTAGTGCTTTGATCGCTTGAATTTGCCGATGAATCAGTGCTGTTCCGTCGAGCTCTAGAAGACATTTGGGTCGGCGGCCCAGCCGACTACCCGCGCCTGCTGCCAATATGACGGCTCCGGTGTCCCCTGATTGTTTTGTCCCGGCGTCAACAGTGCCCGTCATGTTGAGGTGTCTTCTTGGGAGGAGTGGTGGTGATGGTCAGATTGGCTTGATGGGGTCAGCTCTTCATGAGGCGTATGGTGCATTGGCGTTGTGCCATGGCCCGAGAAGGGTGTGGTGAGCCACAAACTATAGGACCCCATAATGATGAGGGTCATCCCCATCAGATGCCGGAAGGTTGAATGGCGCAAGACGGCATTTGCATGTTGGCCCGCTAACGTTGTACCTAGCATGGCGGGTAAGGTTCCCACCCCAAATAAGCCCATGAGAAAGGCCCCATCGAAAGGGCTGCTTGCGGTTGCTGCGCTCCAAGCGAGGGCGCTGTAAACCAATCCGCAGGGCATAAATCCCCACAACGCGCCCATGACCATGGCATGCCCCTCGTGTTTTGGCGGCAAAAATGCGGTGATCATTGGCCTTATCCCGCGCCAGACGCCACCGCCCAGTCGCTCCAGTGCTGTGATGCCGTACCAGAGCTTGAGCGTGTGCAAGCCTACAGCGATCAAAAGCAGTGCAGCGATGACCCGTAAGTAAAATGTCCATTGGGTAATGGGTAGAAACAGTGCCACCGATCCGATAAACCCACCGATGGATGCATAGCCGAGTAAACGCCCGAAATGATAGGCAAGGGGAAAGCTCCATCGTCGGCCCTCGGGCGCCTGAAAGGCCAGTGCTAAACCGCCACACATACCCATACAGTGGCCTGCTCCAGCAAGCCCAAGAAGGATGGCGCTGGTCGCTTCAGTGCTGGTCATTGTCGCCCTCTTTTGGCGGGTTCCTCGTCAGGTCGTCGTTCAAGGCTCGCCAAGCATCGTGATCGAGGTCGTCATACTGTCCCCGATTAATCGACCAAATTAGCAAAGCGGCAACAATGATGACAAAGATGAGCGCTATCGGTATGAGTAAGTACAGGCTGTCCAAAATATCAATCCTTCAGCCGACGCAATCGCAAAGCATTGAGGACCACCAATAGTGAGCTGGCGGACATGCCCAAAGCTGCTGCCCAAGGTGGCACATAACCAAAGGCAGCGAGAGGCAGCCCCAGCAAATTATAACCCGCTGCCCAAAGCAAGTTTTGTCGAGTGATACGACGAGTCGCATGGGCGGCCTTTCTTATCATTAATAGTCGGTTGGTGTTTTCCTCGGTGATGACAAAATCAGCTTGGGCTTGCGCTAATGCTGTGGCACCCGCGACGGCAATTGAGACATCGGCTGCACGCAGCAAAGGTGCGTCGTTAAGTCCGTCGCCAATGGCCATAACGGTGGCGCCTGAGCTCTGGCGCTGTTTGATTTCGGTGAGCTTTTCTTCGGGACGTAACGATGCTGTGTAAGCCAGACCTAAACTCGATGCAATTTGGCGTACGCGTGGTTCCGTGTCACCCGACAAAATCTCAAGGGTCAGTGTCTCTCCCTTGAGCTCGTCGATAAGCTGTTGCGTGCCCGGTCGCAACGTTTCTGAAAGGCTAATCCAGGCGAGCCATCGGCCGTCCTCAACTAAGGCTATCCAGTAATGGCTGTCATCGGGTCTATCGGGTAGGCCCGGGGCAATTTCACGGCAAAAAGTAAGACTGCCAAGACGTAATTTTATATTGCGCGCACTATCCCAGCCCTCGACGCCTTGTGCTGCAATAATTTCGACATTTCGAACCGCATAGTTGTGCTCTCTTTGATGAAAGGGTCTGGCGGCGGGGTGACTGCTGAATTGTTGCAACGCTGCGGCGGTGCTGAGAGCTTCATCAATATCGACGCCTTGGGCAGTGCTGATGGTTGAGATCATAAGTTGTGTCTCAGTCAGGGTGCCGGTTTTATCGAAAATGACGTGATTAGCTGCAGCGACGGCCAACAAGCCTGTTTCGCTGCGAACGCGAACGCCGCGTCGCCCCAACCACGCATTGCCCGCTGTCAGTGCTGCCGGTGTTGCAAGGGATAAAGCGCAGGGGCAGGCCACCACTAAAACCGCGATGCTCGCCCAAAACGCTCGCGCGGGTTCTATATTCCACCAAACAACAAATGTGATGGCTGCAGCCGCCAGAACAACACTAATAAAGCGCGCTGCAAACAGATCGATCAATTGCAGATGAGCGGGCTTATCACCTCGGGCCCTGTCAATGTCTTGAGCCAGAGCCGCAAGGCGCGAGTCACTAAAGCCGTGTTCCACCATAAGCTCGAGACTGGATCCTTCATTGATTGTGCCGGCAAAAACAACGTCGTCTTTTTGCACGGTTCTAGGCAGAGATTCACCGGTAAAAACCGCCTCGTCCACAACGGATGCTCCGGTGACAACTCGTGAGTCGAAAGCGATAGCCTCGCCAGTGGCCACCCGAATCATTTCTCCCGGCTGAACTGTATGTCTGGGAAGTCGCTGCCACTGGTGGTCACGTAAAACCGCGACAAACTCGGGGAGTTCATCGGCGACTCGTACCAGCTGAATAAGATCTCTGTCTCGCAGTCTTTTTTCTACAAACCGCGCCAGCAATAGAAAAAAAACAAACATGGTTACGGAGTCGTAGTAGGTCTCACCACCCCCTTGTAGCGTTGACCATAGACTTGCGGCCGTTGCAAGAATCAATGCTAGCGACACCGAGCTATCCATAATGAGGGTGCGATGCTTTAAATGCTGCCAGGCACGCTCAAAAAATTCTCTGCCACTGTAGCCAAGAACGAAAAGGGTTAGGGGAGCACTCATGAGGCGCAGCAGTTGTTGCAGATCAGTATCGATACCCTGCAGTGCCCCGGCATGGAGCGCAATTGCAAACATGCCCACTTGCATCATTCCCAGAAAAGCAATGCCAAGACGCCGCAGATCTCGGCGATAGTCCTCTCGCATTTGCTGCAGTCGACTGTCAGCACGCCAAGGCTGAACTCGGTAACCCAATCGCTGTAACACCTCAATAGCGGGGCCAGCGGCGCAGTCGGGCAATAGGTTGACGGTTACTTTTCCCAGTGTCAGCTGAATGTGTACTGACTGAACATCTGCAAGCTCCTGAAGAAATCGTTCAATCACCCAAGCGCAGGCGGCGCAACTCATGCCCGTCACCATGAGGGGTATTTCTTGTTGTTCTGCATCGACTTTGGCGAAGGTTTGCAACCAGAGCTTGTCGTTATACCAGTCAGAGGTTTGTGTCGATTGCTGGTCAGGAGTGGGGGGATAATCGGTGCGCTGACGGTAAAAGGCTGTCATTTCGGCCCCCGCGATCAGGTGGGCGACAGTTTGGCATCCAAGGCAGCATACGGCTCGGTCGGTGTTATCTACGCAAACCGTGAACGTTGTGTCATTGGGCAGTGGCTCTCCACAATGAAAGCATTGTGTTGCGGCAGGCTCTACCTTCAAAAGAGATGATCGCCGTCGAGTCGCCAATCGCTGCTGACACCCTCATCAAGGGTCCAGTGCCATCGCCCTTTTAATGTCTGGGGGAGTAAAACCCGGTAATGTCCTTGGGCAACTCGCTGTACTGGCACGGCAAAGTCGCGGTCGGATTCCATCGCGTGAGATAACAAGAGGCGCAACTGTGGCGCCTCAATCTTACCTTCAATGCGAATATTAAGCTGGCGCTCTTCGGGGCTGAATTTAGCGGTGAGCTCGAGCGACTTCGCGCGATTTTGCCTTTCGAGCTGCTGGTTAATCGCTAAACCTTCTTTGTAATAATCGTCTACGACAAGGTCATCTGCATACTGATTGGCAATGATCACTGTGTACAGAGTGGCAACCACAGCTGTTCCGGGAAGAACAATCAAAAACCAGGGCCAAAATTGTTTATACCAAGGGAGCATAGGCTGTTGTACCCGTTATAGCGCTGGCCGGATGAAACGAGATTCTGCTTCCGCATAGATCGCCTCATGGTGAATGGACACCGCTCTAAATAAAACGGGGGTGCCGGGAAAGGGCAGGTTGCTAGGATCAGCTCGGAGCCGAACACCGAGCTCGAATAGTTCGCCGCCCAAAACGGTTATGGATTCCTCTCCAAGGATTGAGGCCCCGGTAATGCCCACAGCTTCGATACGATAAGTTGCGACTTCATCGCTGCGATTTGTTACCCGTATCTCGAAAACATTATCAATTAACCCTCCCGCAGCGGGGAGATAAAGTTGACCGCGGTCTCGAGATACACTGATATCTACCAAGCTGCGGTTGAAAAGGGATGAAGTAAATAACGCCAACATAACCAATAGCGCTGCAATATAACCCAAGATTTTCGGTGGGATCCCTGTGGTTTTTTGGCCTGCCAGCGCGTTCTCACTGGCATAGCCCACCAGTCCTTTGGGTGATCCCATTTTCTCCATGACAGAGTCGCAGGCATCGATGCAAAGGGCACAGCCAATGCATTCGTACTGTAGCCCGTCTCGTATATCAATGCCGGTGGGGCAGACTTGAACACAGAGCTCGCAATCGATGCAGTCGCCTTGGTGGGATTCTTTGCTGGCGAAGCGTTTGCGGGAGCCCCTTGGTTCGCCACGGTCGGTATCGTAGGTGACGACCAAGGTATTCTTATCGAACATGACCGATTGAAATCTGGCGTAAGGGCACATATCGGTACACACTTTTTCCCTCAAGTACCCCGCATTGAGATAAGTGGCAGCACTAAAAAGCAGGACAAAACTTGCCGCACCCAGGTCAGCTGAGAAGGTGAGGAGATCAGGTAGCAATTGGCGAGCAGGCACAAAGTAGCTAACAAATGTCAGTCCAGTAAAGGCTGCAACTAGCCCCCAACCACAGTGTTTCAGCGTTTTTTTGCGCAATTTTCGCCATGACATCGGTTCTTGATCTAGCTTGATTCTTTGGTTGCGACTCCCCTCAAAGCGTTGCTCGATGTACATAAAGATGGCAGTCCAGACGGTTTGCGGGCAGGTGTATCCGCACCATAAGCGTCCCCAGAGAGCGGTAACGGTAAACAGAGTGAACGCAGCGATAATGAGAATAAAAGCGAGCAGGATCAGGTCCTGAGGCCAAAGGGTTAGGCTAAGGATGTGGAATTTTCTCGCGGGAAGATCAAACAATATGGCTTCTCGGCCGTCCCACATAAGCCAAGGGAGTAGAAAATAGCCAAGCAGCAATGGCCAGCCGGTATACAGGCGGAGTCGCTGGAAACGCCCCTCAATAGCCCTAGTGTAAATTTTTTCGCGACGTGACTTTTTATCGAGCTCGCTGACCTCCGCTGGCACAGCGGAATCAACGGCAATCACGTCATCGTGTTGACTATTCATAACATGGAGTATTCAAGGGTGACGCGTCAGAGATTAGCGGCTGTCGCTGTCACAGTGGATGACCGGCTGAGCCCATAAACCCACGCGGTGAGTATGTGAATCTTATCTTCAGTCAACGTCTCATTGAATGCAGGCATTTTCCCATTTCGGCCATTGCGCAGTGTGTGCGCTATTTGGTCAGCGGTGCCGCCATAAAGCCAGATGCCATTGGTGAGGTTGGGGGCGCCCATAAGCTGATTGCCCTTGCCGTCAGTGCCATGACAAGCCGCGCAATAGGCTTGGAAATGCCCAGCGCCTTTTGCGGCTTTGGCTGGATCTGCTTCACGAGCATTTAAGGACAATACATATTGGGTGGCCTCATCGATGCCGGCATCTCCCAAAATAGCCTGCCAAGCTGGCATGGCAGCCTGCCTACCGTGAATCAGTGTGGCTTTAATGGCCTCCGGACTTCCTCCGTAAAGCCAATCGTTATCAGCAAGGTTTGGAAATCCATGTGCACCGTAGGCATCGGAACCATGGCACTGCGCGCAATTGTTGCCAAACAAGCGACGTCCCATTTTTCGGACCTTGGGTTCAAAGGCAATCTCCTCAACGGGCAGCGCCAGATAGCGGTCTCTCATGGCTCGATACTGGTCTTCAGCCTTGGCCACTCTTGCCTCGTACTGACCTGTTGAGGTCCAACCTAACAGACCTTGGTAGCTACCCATGCCGGGATACAGCGCCAGGTAACCCACCGACCAAACGATGGTTGAAACAAACATATACACCCACCACGTAGGGAGCGGGGTGTCTAGCTCCTCTAGGCCGTCGTATTTGTGCCCCGTTGTTTTGATTTCCTCAGCGGGTTTTTTTCGATTGCCAAGGAGGATCCAAAGGGTCGCCACCAGCTGGGCGACTGTCAATAAAATAATCCATCCGCTCCAGAAGTTACTCACGATCTAGCACCTCGCTTCGCGTACGTTCAGCGACCTCTCGATCTGCAAAGGGCAGATTAGCCGCATCTTTAAAAGGTGTTTTTTGTTTGCGGCCGTAAGCCCAAACAACTAGCCCAATAAAACTTACCAACATGAAGGCAGTACTGAGCCCACGCAAATCGTTGATGTCCATCTTAGCGCCGCGCCTTTATTAGCGTACCTAGCTGCTGCAAGTAGGCGATGAGGGCATCGATTTCTCGCACGTCTGTAACGGCAGCCTCTGCACTCGCAATGTCTGCGTCGGTGTAGGGAACGCCCAGCTTACGCAGTGTTGCGAGCTTTACAGGGGTTGTTTTGGCGTCGATCGTGTCCTCAAAAAGCCATGGGAATGCCGGCATGTTGGACTCGGGAATCACATCTCTAGGGTTGTACAGGTGTGCCCGGTGCCATTCGTCACTGTAACGCTCGCCCACACGAGCAAGGTCTGGACCTGTGCGTTTGGAACCCCAGAGGAAGGGCCTGTCATAGGCGAATTCGCCTGCGACTGAGTAATGCCCATAGCGTTCCGTCTCGGCACGAAGGGGGCGTATCATTTGCGAATGGCAGGTATGGCATCCTTCGCGAATGTAAATGTCTCGCCCTTCGAGCTCAAGCGCCGAATAGGGTTTCAGTCCCTCTATCGGTGTTGTGCTATTTTTTGAAAAAGCCAATGGCACCAGCTCGACGAGCGTACCAAAGCTGATGGCAACAATAATCAGGGCCACCATGAGGCTCGGGGTTCGTTCTATTTTGTCATGTTTCATAAGCTGTCCCCCTTAGACCGTCGCAACAGCGGGTTCGGTTTGTGTTGCCACGTCGGTAATCTCTTTTCGTGTGGTCATCCACACGTTGTAGGCCATGACCAACATGCCACTGAAAAAGATGAGGCCGCCGATCATGCGCACAACATAGCCGGGGTGGCTTGCGACTAGGGATTCCACGAACGTGTAGGTCAGCGTGCCGTCCTCGTTATAAGCCCGCCACATAAGTCCCTGCATAATGCCATTGACCCACATTGATGCGATGTAGAGAACCGTGCCGATGGTAGACATCCAAAAATGCAGGTTAATTAAGGCGACGCTATGCATTTGCTCTTTGCCAAAGAGCTTTGGAATGAGGTGGTATAGCGATCCGATAGAGATCATGGCCACCCATCCCAGTGCACCAGAGTGAACATGGCCAATCGTCCAGTCGGTGTAATGAGATAAGGAATTGACGGTCTTGATCGCCATCATCGGGCCTTCGAAAGTCGACATACCATAGAAGGAGAGACTGACGACCAAGAAGCGCAAGATGGGATCGTCCTTGAGCTTATCCCACGCCCCGGACAACGTCATAATGCCGTTGATCATTCCGCCCCAAGATGGCGCCAACAGAATAAGGCTCATTACCATGCCCAGGCTCTGCGCCCAGTCGGGTAGAGCGGTGTAATGAAGGTGATGAGGCCCTGCCCAAATGTAGATCGATACTAATGCCCAGAAATGGACAATGGATAGCCGGTACGAATAGACAGGGCGTTCTGCTTGTTTGGGTACAAAGTAGTACATCATGCCCAAGAAGCCTGCTGTCAGAAAAAAGCCGACCGCATTATGGCCGTACCACCATTGCACCATGGCATCTACAGCACCCGCATATGCCGAATAGGATTTGGTCATACTCACCGGCAGTGCGGCGCTATTGACGATGTGGAGAATAGCAACCGTTACGATAAACGCGCCAAAAAACCAGTTGGCCACATAGATGTGTTCGACCTGACGTTTGATGATCGTGCCGAAAAATACAACTGCGTAGACGACCCAAACAACCGCCAGCAAAATATCGATGGGCCACTCGAGCTCGGCGTACTCTTTGGATGTCGTCAATCCCATAGGGAGGGTTATTGCAGCCGCTACGATGACCGCCTGCCAGCCCCAAAAGGTAAATGCGGCGAGGTTGTCAGAGAGAAGCCGTGCTTGGCAGGTTCGTTGCACCACGTAGTAAGAGGTCGCAAAAAGTGCAGAGCCGCCAAAGGCAAAAATGACGGCGTTGGTGTGCAGCGGGCGCAGTCTACCGAAGCTCGTCCAGGGCAGGTCAAAGTTTAACGCTGGCCATGCTAGCTGGGCAGCAATCCACACCCCAATGCCCATACCCACAATGCCCCAAACCACCGTCATAATGGCAAATTGACGCACGACCTTGTAGTTGTAGGTAACCGGTAAAGTTTCTAGTCCAGCGGTTGCCATAGTTATTCACCTCAGTCAGCACAGCTCGTGGTGCCCCCGCACCTCATAGCCCTGCATATTTCGCAGCATCTTGAGCCGTTCCCAAGATACGCACTACTTAACTTTTTGCGGAGTTCGTATTTCGAACCCTCGTGATTATTGGCAACCCACTCAGTCAGTAAACGCCGGCATGGCTCCCCAGTCCCACAACAGGGTCGTGGCAACCAGCAAACACACCAGCATCACGAGGGAGACGCCAATAACGGCGCTGGCGAAGAGAAAGCCTCGTGAATCTGGAATCTTCATGACGATGGGAATGCCATTATAAAGCAAATAAGTTGACCAACAGACTGCGAATACTCCGATCAACATATCCAGCCACAGAACGGGGTAAAACCCGACCGCGCCCGCGATGAAGAGTGGTGTGGCACAAACACTCGCGATCAAAATGCCTTTAATAAAGGAAGATTGAGCGCCATAGGTTTCGGACATCCAGTGGATGAAATAACCAATTGCTACGACGCAGGACACCATGCCGCCGTAAAACAGAAAGCTGATAAGCCTAGCGCTTTCATCGGTAAGTCGGATGACATCCCGTCCCACACCGACGGTCCAGCCCACTTGGGTGGTGCCGATATACCAAGCATAGGCGGGCAAGATCGCCCAAATTAGCGGATAAAGCAGCATCAGTGCTTGGCTCGTATCATCGAGCTGCGCCAAGCGGCGCCAAGCGGCACTGGGCTTGGTCATGATGCCCAAGCTGTGATGGAACATGGCTCTATTCCCTTTAAATTAGTGTGGTTATTATACGCCGTTATAAGATCCGCCGTCGAGAGATTTTACAGCGAGTGAAGCGGCTAAAAAACTGGCGGCTTTAAGGAGTTCATTAATTATTATGGCAGCATGGTTTAGCGGGTAATAATTGGTAACTCGTTGCGCAGGGCCTCGGGCAAGAGCTGCTCGGTAGCAAATGTTTCGAGGAAGTCGATACCAAGCCGCTGAGCTCGGGCGTCATCTTGGCTATCACGCAATACAACGTGCTCTCCAACAAGGTGGTGCATATCACTGATCGTCTGATGTAGCGCTAAAAGCTTTTCGTCCTCGAGGTCTTCAGACCAGAGGGCGCTGTCCAGAGCGACAGTATGCGGCTTGAGCTTCTGCAGCACTGCCGTGTTGCCGCGTTTTGGGTTGACCTCTGCAACTGAAATTTGGCAGCCGATGGAACGCAAGGTGCTACAAAAATAAGCCGCATCATTATCCTCCCGAAGTCGAGCTGAATCGGTTAACTCGAACCACAGGCGATCGGTCCCAATACCGCTCTCGGAGACCTCGTGAAGTAAAAAATCGAGAAACTCTGGATGCAGGGCGGCCTCGGTGCAAATGCGAAGCTGAAAAAGTGGTGGGGTTCGCCCCGCAGCCACCACCGACTCTGCAAAGCGACAAGTGTTACTGACTTTTGAGCAATCGGTTGCTATTGCTAGGGCGGTTGTTGGGTATTGTCGGCGTTGTTCGACAGTATTTCCAAACGCCATCCCGTTGGAAAGTACCTCGTAGCGGGTTTGCACCACAGCAGCATCATTAAGGGTCCGACGGTGCACAGGCCTCACAGAAAATTGCGGCGGCGGCGTCTCTTTTTGAAGCAGCGCATAAGTCTCTCTTACAGCGCTGGCAAGATTGCTGAGCTTTGGAGGTGGTGCGGCAACCACGCCGGTATTGGGTGCTGTTGCGAGACCCTGTTTGGCGATGTCTTCAAGGTTTATCCAAAGCGCTTCAGCGCTGGAAATGCCGCTATCGATAGCCGCAATGCCAATGCCTGCAGGTGGTGCTGAACTGCTGTCATCAGTGAGTAGGCCCAGGAGTTGTTCAATATTTTCAGTGCCGACGATGATGCCATGAGTTGCCTGAGACAGAGAGCCCTCGTATTCAATAGCAACCGCACCACTAAGTAGTTTGGCAGTCACCTGCTGTGCACCCGCTGAGTTCTCTGCATGTATCGCCAGCGCACAGCTTGTTGCTCCTTTGCGGCGAGCCCTTCGAATATGACTTTGAGCGACATCAATCATTTCTGAGCGTGATTGTGTCAATGACTTGGGTGAGCTGTTGGGCGCGCTGAGATCTTCTTGCCGTTTTTCTAATGTTTGAAAAACACTGCGCTCAATAATTGGCAGTTCGTCTGAGGGGGCGAGTGGTTTCAATCGATTGCTGAGCTGCCGTGCCAGTTGAATCAGATTGATGTCTTTAACCTTGAAGCCTTGTTCGTTAGCAAAAGCGAAACGCGTCGAGTTGGTGTTTTTCCAAATAAGCTGCAGGTTTTGCGTCGAATCCTCAGACAGCCTTTCAGAAATCCAACTCTTCAACTTAAGTTGATGTGCACGCTTCACCCAGTTTTCGAGGCGAGGGAGTGCAGCTAGGCGTTCTGAGAATCTTGGCTCGGTAAATATTTCCGGCTCGGGAAGAGACGAGGCCGCGAGGGTGACAGGCTCGTCGCCGCTAAGTTGCTGCTGGAGCTGTTGCAAGCACGCTTGCGCTTCGATCGACAAAAATTCATCCCCTAAACCCTGGGGAAGTTCTCGCGTTATTTTTTTAGCGGCATCGGGTTTAAGGGGAAGTCCTGTCTCCATAGTGCGTTGCAATGAATTGTTAATTCGTGAGATTCGGTCGAGGACTGTGTCGTAAAACAATGAGTTGTCGTCTCGCAGTTGGATCAACACCAATTCATCGCGAAGGAAGGAATCGATCAGACCAAGAAGGCTGGCGGGCATGAGTCCGTCGGGGAGCAGGTGGCTCAAATCGTTCTCGACCCTTTGGCCCGCCTGCTCGCGCTTTTCCTTGCCATCTTCAGCGGCGATCTGGCGTTGAATATTCCGCTGCTGTTGTTTGAGCATGGTAACCGCAAGCCCGTTAATTTTAATGAGTGCTTTCTCGAAAACATCGAGACTGCCATCAAACTCGCGTTGGATGGCACTCAAAGCGTCATCAATTTTTTGCTCAACGCGCGCACTATTTTTTGGTGCGAGGGAGCTCAGTTCACTCAAACGCTCAATCAGAAGCCGCGCCGGGTGCTCCCGGTCCTCAAAAAAAGAAGCATCGGTCAGCGAGAGCTCTGCAAGTGGTAGCTTTAAGTTATCAAAACTTCGACTTACTTTGTCTGAGAGCGGCAGGGTATCAAACATGGTTCGGTACAAATTATCGATCAGCTGCACACTGCCTTTCAAAGGCTGAAGCGATGCGTCAAGCTGATCTAGGCCTAGTTGATTGACCAAAGGTTCCGAATGAGAGACTCCTTCACCAGTTTGTCGCAAAACAGCAATAGTTTGCGCCACCTCAGCGGCTTTTTCGTTGAGTTGCGCCTCGGATAGCGGATTTTCTGGTTGCTCCGATGGCAGCGCGGGCAAACGCAGTCTTGCTAACATTGCGGCGTCGATTGTGGGGGTTTCTGATGACGAGCTGCGCCCGGGCAAATACTCTGTGAAACCCTCCATCTGCGCCAAAGTTACCAGTGACGAGGCCGCTGTTGCCGCATCCTTGGGGGTCATGCCACTGGCGGAGTAGGGCAAGTTTGTTGCTACGGCATCAGATCTGGAATTCGTTGGCGTTTCTTTTTGGCTCAGCGGTCCGGGATTGGCAGCACCTCGGTTGGGCCTTAACGCACTGGGCGTCAAACCCACAAGGGGGGCGTTTTCTGGGTTAGTGCCGGTGGCGTCGCTGGCCGTTTGGGAAGGGTTTACCGTAGCTTCAGCGTTGATTTCAGTCGCAGGGAACTCGTCATAAGATGCCAGAACCGCATTGAGTTCTTGGTACAGCGCGCCAGCTTCCGGAAGTAAATTGCGGGTAAAAGACCGGTCGAGCTCGGCTATGATGAAATCAGGCAAATTGAGTTGTTCAATGTAGCGACGATACGCGGTGGTTAGGCCTCGTAAACCAAAAGGCAGTCGAATGGTCAGCGGATCAACATCTAGTAGCGTTCCCAAGCCCGAAGTCAGCGACTGCAATTGGTTCCAATACCTCTCGGAGCCTGCTTGAACAATTTGGTCGATCCCGGCGCTGTTGTCGAAGGTTCTAAGGTCCAGGAGGTCGAGCTCGGCGGGCAGCTTATTATCGCCTTTGGATAGCCCACGCTCAGTGACTAAGTTGCCAAAGGCAAGGTCAATCTCCACAAGCAGTGTGGTAACAAAGTCCTTGCCTCGAGATTTTAATGCAGAGAAGGCTTCAAATGCTTGAGTGCGTTGGTCGGGCGCCAATTTTGCACTGGCCGATAAATTAAATAGATGGTCTGCCATCGCCTCGGTCACCAGACTCAGGCGAGGCTGTAAAAGCTTGCCAGTGTACTGCCTCAGCGCCATGATGCGCGCTGAAGACTTGGCTGGGGCGGCGCTGTCTGGATTTTCCCGTGTCATAGCTCACCAAAATTACTGCCCTGCGATTGTGTCGCCTGCGGGCTCGATATGCCAGTCCCTAATTTTTGGGCTGCCATGGGGAAACATTAATGGATTCAAGGTTCACAGACGCCCAGCCTAATAGGCCGCGCTTGCGGTCAGAGTGGTTGGAGACCTTAGGTGCTACGTTGGCGGAACCCGAAATGCAAACCCTCGCGCGATTTTTGCGTGACGAGAAAGCGAGGGGAAAAGTTGTGTACCCCCCCGGATCGGAGATTTTTAACGCGCTTCAGTTAACGGCGCCTCAAACGGTCCGAGTGATAATTTTAGGACAAGACCCCTACCACGGCCCCGATCAGGCCCACGGGCTCAGTTTTTCCGTACGCAAGGGAGTGGCTGTTCCGCCCTCGCTGCGCAACATTTTTAAGGAGCTCCAGCGTGACCTTGGTATAGAGCGCCCCCTTCACGGTTGCCTAAACCACTGGGCTGAGCAGGGGGTGCTCTTGTTAAATTCGGTGCTTACCGTCGAATCAGGCTTAGCGGGCTCTCATCAGAATCTTGGCTGGGAGCGGTTTACCGACCGCGTCGTAGCTACAGTCAGGGATGGCGGCAAGCCAGCCGTGTTCATGCTCTGGGGGGCTCATGCGCGAAAAAAAGCGGCCGCGCTGGAGGGTTTGGCCCACTGTGTACTCACAGCACCTCACCCGTCCCCTCTATCGGCCCATCGAGGATTCCTCGGTTGTGGTCATTTTTCTAAAGCCAACGAGTTTCTAGAGCGCTGTGGCCGGGGTGCCATTGATTGGTCGTTGCCTGATTAGCCTCTTTGGCTGAGCCGCGAGTATATGCAGCCTGCCGAGGCGGATTTTTAGGCAGGCTTGGATTCCATAGAGTAGTGCATAGGCGTATCGCCGAGGGTGATTGCCTGTTTCGTATCCTCTGCTACCACGGTTTTACCAGCGGCAGCTTCGACGGCCTCTACTAAAACGACGCTCCCTTCAGCATGGTTAGCCGCGTTAACGACGCTTCCAACGGTGCGGGAGTCAGCTTCACTGATTAACTTTAGCCCTTCGACGGGACACGGGATTGCTCCTTTGCCAAGGTAAAGACGTCTTTTGGGTGTTCCTCGCCAGTGCAATCTCGCAATAATTTCCTGGCCGGTGTAACAGCCCTTGTCGAAGCTCACCCACCCGGCCAAATCGTAGCTAAGGTCTTGAGGTAGGTACTTACCCGTTGTGGCAGCGGTGATTCGTGCTTCACCCCGTAAGCAGCTAGCGGCGCGCCAAGCTGATGCATAGTCCTCGGCTGATGTAGCGTCAGGGTTAGGGGCCATCTGGCTAGAATCCCTAGGGATAAGCAGCGCGGCGTGTTCAGCAACCGGAATCAGCCATCCCTGCGCCACAGCTTCGGCCCGATTTTCTGTCATGAGATGGCGTTCAGCGCCAAAGTGGCGCCACGCTTCGCTTCCGGTAACCCCCCAGGGCCGGTCTGGTAAACGGGTAAGTTCGGCTTTGCTGAACATTAAGTATTTGGTGAGATGCGCCAACAATAAGTCGGCCAAGCAGTCTGATACCCGCAAAATAAGGTGTTCGGGCTCTATAACAAGGGCGCGGAAATCGGCGATCACTCGGCCTTTTACGTCACAAAAAGCACCGGCTATGACATCGAGTGCCTGCGCTTGGGCAAAGTCGGCGGTGGTCTGCCCTTGGAGAAATTTACAGGCATCATGGCCCTTGAGTTGGAGCAACGCCTCGTGAGTGAGAGGCGCCCAGCCATTGATAAATCCGTCCATTATGGTTGAAGAATTGGGCGGTGAGTCTGTCATGGGTCGGGGCCTAAGGGTCAGTTGCTTGGTATTGTATGTTAATTTCGGGTAATTCCAACGCGCCCGAATGACAATAGCTGGCTGGTTTTTTACGCTACTGTATGACCTGACTGCAGGGCCGAGTGCAGAGCGCCTGTGGGGACGGCCTTACCCGAGGCAGTATTAGTGGAGATCTCATGACCGAAGACAAAGATTACAGCAGAATGCGTTGGGCCAGTAGGCGCGGCTTGCTGGAATTAGACCTACTTCTAGGACCTTTCATGGAATCTTGCTTTAGAGAATTAGAGCCCCAGCTACGTGAGGATTATCAGCAGCTCATGAGCCATGAGGATCAAGATATTCTGAATTGGATCATGGGTAGAGAAGCCCTGAGTGATGAAAGCCTGATCGCCATTACCGATCAGATCAGAGCCCATAACCGGTCTAAGCTGCGTTAGGATTTTCGTCCTGAGACTTGGGTTGAGTAGCTGGGCAACTGTAAATCTTCCGATTGAGGATTTTGAAAGGCCGGATGATCTCGCGGTATGAGGATGGAGTCTTGAGCATTAGGCTTAGCGTCGGGGTAGTCGCGGTTAAAATGCAGACCTCGAGACTCTTGCCTAGCCGCCGCACAGCGCACTGTGAGCGCAGCGACTTCCGCTAGGTTTCTCAATTCAAGTAGCGGCCTGGTGATAAGAAATTGACTGTAGTAATTGGCAATTTCAACCTGCATGAGTTCGATCGCGTTGGCGGCAAAAGCCAGCCTTCTATCGCTTCTCACAATGCCCACATAATCCCACATGAGTCGTCGTAGCGCCTGCCAGTGGTAGGGAATGATGACGCCCTCATCAGAGACTCTAACGCGGCTATCGTCCCATTCTGGCAGTTTTTTCGGGGCAGGCAGATCTGTATCTGCGATGTGTCGAGCCGCAGACGCCGCATAGACAAAGCACTCGAGGAGTGAGTTGCTAGCCATTCGGTTTGCCCCATGTAAACCGCTGCATGCGGTCTCACCAATCACGTAAAGCCCGGGTAGGTCACTGGCGCCAAATTGATCGACGACAACCCCGCCACAGGTGTAGTGCGCCGCCGGCACGACAGGAATGCGATCTTTGCAGATATCGATACCCAAAGAGAGGCAGCGCTCGTAGACGGTGGGAAAGTGGCTGCGCAAAAATTCCGGAGGGCGGTGAGTGATGTCCAGATAGACGCAGTCGAGTCCTAGCCGCTTCATTTCATGGTCGATGGCCCGGGCAACAATGTCCCGAGGCGCAAGTTCCCCGCGAGGATCGAAGCGTGTCATGAAGGCTTCGCCATTTGGTAGCAAAAGGCGCGCCCCCTCGCCACGAAGCGCTTCCGTGATCAAAAATGATTTGGCTTTTGGATGGTACAGGCAGGTGGGATGAAATTGATTAAATTCCATATTCGCGACGCGACAGCCTGCACGCCAAGCAATGGCAATACCATCTCCGCTCGCGCCGTCAGGGTTTGACGTGTATTGGTAGGCTTTGCTAGCGCCTCCAGTGGCCAGAACAACCGCCCGCGCGGCAATCGTTTTGACACTGTGACTTTGGGTGTCCAGCACATGCGCGCCAACGCAGCGACCGTCAACGCGAATGAGATCTACCGCGTAGCAATCGGGTAACAGGGATATGTTTGCAGCTGCCGCTGCGTTTTGGGTCAGCACGTCTGAGATGGCACGCCCGGTCCGGTCTGCTGCATGGACGATTCGCCGGTGGCTGTGGCCACCCTCCATGGTTAGGTGAAATTCTCTAAATTCAGCATCGGGTTGGTCCGCACGATAGTCAAAGGCTACGCCTTGATCGATTAGCCAGTCGACAACAGAGCGGCTTTGGCTGACGCAAAACTGCACCGCGGGTTCGTGGCACAAACCGGCGCCAGCGTCCACAGTATCGGCTTCGTGTGCATCAAAAGAGTCCCGATCGTGCAGCACGGCTGCCATCCCACCCTGCGCCCAAAAGGTGGACCCCGCCGCCATGTGCGCCTTAGACAGCACGGCGCAGCGATAGTGGGCGGGTAGTTGCAGCGCGAGTGATAAGCCCGCGGCGCCGCTTCCAATGATTAAAACGTCGTAGTTTTCACTGTCTGTCATGCTATTACTGGCTGGCTCGAGCCTCTTTTGTCTTACAATGTGCGAATAATTAACGATTTGAAGCGCGCACAGGGAACTCTCGCGCGATAAAGTAGTCTCAGCAAGCGATGGATATTACGATGAATTTCGTTGCGGCTGGCCAAAAATTTACACAAGGCGGTTACGTGACAGCTCGGGAAACCGATCAGCAACTGGTAGTCAGGGCCCAACGGGGGGACAGCAGAGCCTTCGATCTGCTCGTGCTCAAGTACCAAGGGCGTATCGCAACCCTGGTAGCCCGTTTTGTTAACGACGCTGCAGAAGTTGAAGATGTAACGCAAGAGGCGTTCATAAAGGCTTTTAGAGCCTTGCCAAAGTTTCGAGGAGAGAGCGCGTTTTACACCTGGCTGTACCGGATTGCGTCTAATGCGGCTAAAAACTATTTGGTGGCAAGGGGCAGAAGGCCGGCAACAACTGCGGACGTGCAGGATGCGGAGCAGTACGAAGAGGGTGATGCGCTACGAGAGATAGAGACGCCAGAAAATGCCTATTTTGGCAATGAGTTGGCGAAGACGGTGCAGTTAGCATTGGAAGGGTTGCCTGAAGAGCTGCGGGCAGCCTTGAGTCTCAGGGAGTTTGACGGCTTGAGTTACGAAGAAATAGCCGATGTGATGGCGTGCCCTGTAGGCACGGTACGATCGAGAATATTCAGGGCGCGTGAAGTCGTGGACAGTTGTGTTCGAGCCCAGTTGGCAGGTGAGTAACGGCCTTTTGGTGCCAGACGAGTCAGGCACAGGCCCAGTGAATACAGGAGAGAAGGGAATGACAGTAGCTGACGCGATCAAGGAATCGATGTCCGCAGTAATCGACGGTGAGGGGTCTGAGCTAGATCTCGCACGTGTGCTGAAAGCTGTTGAGGAAGACCCGGAAGCCAGAGCGCATTGGCAACGAGTTCAACAAACAAGAGGGCTTTTACGCACTGGACAGCCTGACCCTGATATCGATGTCAGTCGTGCCGTTCGAGAGTCCATAGCGCATAGCCCAAGGCGGCGGCAGCTTGGTCCGCTAGGATCTCTAGCCGTTGCAGCATCGGTCACCTTTGCAATGGTGCTAGGTGGTCAGACATGGCTAGGTGATTCACCAATGGGCTCGGCTGTAAGCCCTGTTGCGACTGCTGTGCCTGGGGGCGTTGTCCCTATACCCGGCGCGGCCCCAGTTCAGGCTAGATTCGGTGCGCCAACTCAAACAATGACAGCGCGGGTGCCGCTTGCAAACATCGGCGCTCCAGCAAACGCCGCCACAAGCTCGTCTGATATTTACAATCAGTTGGCCCGAGAGCGGTTTGAGCGCTATGCTCAAGATCATGCTCGGTCAACCGCCAATCTGCAGCCTAACGCTCTGGTACCTTTCGCAAGGATTCCCGAGAAAGCAGCACAGTAGCGCAATCAACATGAAGCCATGGATCCTCGCCTGCGTGGTGTTGGGAGTAATGACAGCGCCAGTGCACGCAGCTGACAATTCAGTAGCCCGTGCTTCTGCTTCATGCATGATGTCAGACACCATGAGTGCCGCTATTCAGGGTTTTCTCATGGCCTCATCATCTATCGCTTATCAAGGCACGCTGCTCGTCGAGTACGGCGGTGATCGCGAGTTCATTGCCATTGATGTCGACCCTGCTTCTGGCCAAAACGGCCTCAAAAGGTTGAATCAGTCAGCGGAGCCTCTGCCCAGATTGGTAAACGCGCAAGCCCACGCAGCTCGTGGCCCCTGTCAGTTGGCTCAATATTACGCATTGGCAATCGAGCCGGGATTTGCGGTGGCGGGCCGTGCGACGTACCGCTTGTCAGCTCGACCGAGAGATACCCTGCGCTTAGCTTATGTTATGAACATTGATGCCGAGTACCACGTGCCGCTTCGTGTGTTGGCAGCCAGTCCCGAAGGACAAATTCTTGAGCGCTACGAATTCGCTGATATTACGTTCGAGCCAAAACCTGGCCCTGTTGATGATGGCAGCACTAAGACCGCAGCCGAACCATCACGCTATCTTTTATCGGCGGTGCCTCCGGGCTTCGCGGTGATCGATCAGGGGCGTAGCCCGGTTGACTTTATTGTCTTGAGTGACGGCCTCGCGAGCGTATCTATTTTCGTAGAAGCACAACCTCGCGCACTGCCGAGTGGTGAGGGGTTTGCTTTGAGGGGGGCCTCACTCACTTACACCCGGGGGATGGCGCAACAAAAATTAGTAACGGTGTTGGGTGAAATCCCTATAACCACGGCTAGGCTGTTAGCTGAAGCCGTTCGTCAGCGAAGCGAGACTCCCTAAATGCTGCGCGAAATGGGGCGTGTTGTTGCTGTTGAGACTGCTTCGGTTTGGGTGGAAACTATTCCGAGTTCACTCTGCGGAAAATGTGCCGCTAGAGCAGGATGTGGTCAAGGTATTGTGAGTCGCGCTTCAGGCCATCGAGGGCTTGTGCAGGCTCTGGAGACCTCTGCGGTGCGCGCTCGAGACTGCAGAGTCGATGATGAGGTTGAAATAGAACTTCCTGAATCGGCCGTGTTGAAAGGCTCCCTGTTGGTTTACTTTGCCCCATTGTTGTTCGCTATTGCTGCTGTGCTACTCGCCCAGCCTTACGGGGAGTTTGCTACTGTCGTAGCGTTCGTCTTAGGTTTGGCTGCGGGATTTGCAGTTGTCAGGGTGGTAACGCATTGGCTGCTTCCAAGACAGAGTTTTGAGCCTCGCTTGTCCTCGGTGACTCAACCGCAAACGAGCGTGGCCAGTTCCGGTGTCATAGCTCGTCATTAAAAGGACGTTGTGCCTAGTTCAGGTATGAATTCAAGGAGAAGATCGATGTATAAATTTGTCATAGTGGCTTTGCTGACGCTGTTACCGTGGTCAACACGGGCTGCTCTGCCAGACTTTCAGCCCATTGTTGAATCTGCGGCTCCTGCCGTTGTGAAAATTCTTGTCGAGGCCAATGCACAGGCACAGCCGATGCCCGGTGCTGACGAACTAGAAGAGCTGCCAGAATACTTGCGTAGGTTTTTTGAGTTCCGGGGCCAAGCACCCCAGCAGCGGCAGCGGCAGAACACCGGTTCGGGATTTATTATTTCTGAAGACGGTTACATTGTGACCAATCATCATGTCGTTGAGGGGGCTACCTCAGTGACCGTCAGATTGTTGGACAGACGGGAGTTTGAGGCTGAAATAGTTGGCACAGACGTTCGATCTGATCTGGCCCTATTGAAGATTGAATCTGACGATTTGTCGGTTTTAAAAATTGCTGAGGACGGTGTTGCTGTCGGTGAATGGGTTCTGGCTATCGGGTCGCCGTTCGGCCTAGATTTCTCTGTTACCGCGGGCATTGTGAGTGCGAAGGGGCGCAGCTTGCCTACCGAGGCCGGCGAGAACTACGTTCCTTTCATCCAGACTGATGTGGCGATCAACCCGGGTAATTCAGGGGGGCCACTTTTTGATCTGCAGGGTGAAGTGGTCGGTGTTAACTCACAGATATTCACGCGCTCGGGTGGTTCAATTGGATTGTCTTTTGCCATCCCTGCTGCGGTTGTCAACAATGTAGTGATGCAGCTCAAGGCGTCCGGAGAAGTCACCAGAGGTTGGTTAGGCGTCAGTATCCAAGATGTGGATCTTGATCTCGCCGAGTCTTTCGGCCTCGATCGCCCCTCGGGCGCCCTGATCGCTCAGGTAGGTGCCGATTCGCCCGCTCAGGAGGCGGGTCTTCAGAGCGGAGATATCATTCTCGAATTTGACGGACAGATGATTAACACCTCCTCTGACTTGCCGCATGTTGTGGGCCTGATCGCACCAGGGAGTGAAGTCGAGGCAGTCGTGCGCCGAGACGGTCAAAACCAAACTTTGCAGGTTGTCGTGGGTGGGCTGGACGCAGATGAGCGCCCCTCTGTTGCTGGACGGATGCCCGGTGCCGATGACAATGACGCTATTTTTGGCATGGTGCTTGAGGCTGCAGACGACGACATGATGGCTGAGCTGGGTCTTAGTGGAGGCGTGTTGGTGCTAGAGGTGGCGCCAGATTCCCCCGCAGCAGCTGCAGGTATTGTAGGCGGCGATGTGGTGACGCGTCTGGGAAGCAGTGCTGTGCAGTCTCTAGAGGATTTCACGGGTGCGGTGGCGCGTTTGCAGCCGGGCCAGTCTGTTGCGATTCGCTTAATCCGACGAGGCGCACCGCTATTTTTGGCAATTCGTGTCCCACAAGCCGAACAATAGTTTGCGGTGCCACCGACGGCCAATGCATCCTGTAACGGGGTGGGGTAGAATGCCGCGCTTTTCTGGGCCGATTCCGGCCCGGTATTATCGGGAATCCAGCGCGTGACTGAATTGAGTCATATTCGCAATTTTTCAATTATTGCGCACATCGATCACGGCAAATCTACGCTGGCCGATCGCTTCATACAGCATTGCGGCGGGTTATCGGATCGCGAGATGGAAGCGCAGGTGCTTGATTCCATGGATCTCGAACGTGAGCGTGGCATCACGATTAAGGCGCAAAGCGTCACGCTGATGTACCAGGCGCTGAACGGTGAGGAATACCAACTAAACTTCATTGATACCCCCGGGCACGTCGATTTCTCTTATGAGGTGTCACGTTCCTTATCAGCCTGTGAGGGCGCTTTGCTCGTTGTTGACGCGGCTCAAGGCGTTGAAGCGCAGTCGGTAGCTAATTGCTACACCGCCATAGAGCAAGGCCTTGAGGTACTGCCGCTACTTAACAAAATGGATCTACCTCAGGCCGATCCGGACACGGTCAAGCTGGAAATAGAGGAGATCATTGGTATCGATGCGCAAGATGCCTGTCCGGTCAGCGCGAAGACAGGGCTGGGTATTGAAGACGCTCTGGAATACTTGATTAAAAATATACCGAGTCCCGACGGGGACCGAGACGCGCCACTTCAAGCGCTGATCATTGACTCCTGGTTTGATAATTATTTGGGGGTCGTTTCATTGGTAAGGGTTACTCAGGGCACGTTGCGCAAGCGCGACAAATTCATCGTTAAGTCGAGCGGTAAACAACATCAAGCGGATATGGTGGGGGTTTTCACACCGCGAAGAACTGAAACCGGTGCCTTGGCCGCTGGGGAAGTGGGTTTTATTGTTGCCGGTATTAAGGACATTAAAGGTGCCCCTGTCGGTGACAGCCTAATCGCTGTGGCTCACCCGGATACACCGGCATTGCCCGGGTTTAAAAAAGCGAAGCCTCAGGTTTATGCGGGCATCTTTACGGTTTCCTCTGACGACTACGAAGATTTTCGAGACGCTCTGGGGAAGCTGACCCTCAATGACGCGTCGCTTTTCTATGAGCCTGAAACCTCTGACGCTTTAGGGTTTGGCTTCCGCTGCGGCTTTCTGGGTATGCTCCACATGGAGATTATTCAGGAGCGCTTGGAGCGAGAGTACAACCTCGATTTAATCACGACAGCTCCCACTGTGATTTACGAGATAGTCAGGAAAGATGACAGCGTGATCAATGTGGACAACCCCTCTAAATTGCCCGACGTTGGTGAAATTCAGGAAATGCGTGAGCCTATTGCCCGCTGTACCGTTCTGACACCACAAGAGTACCTTGGCAACATTATCACGCTGTGTATTGATAAGCGTGGCTCGCAAGTGGACCTGCAGTACTTGGGTAAGCAGGTTCAGCTTATTTACGATATTCCTATGGCTGAAGTCGTTCTCGACTTCTTTGACCGCTTGAAGTCTGTCAGCCGGGGCTACGCCTCTTTGGATTATGGATTCCACTGTTTTCAGGCGGCCCCGCTGTCGAGGCTGGATGTGCTGATCAATGGCGATCGTGTTGATGCCCTTGCTGTCATTGTTCACCGTGACCATATACAGGGTCGTGGACGGGTGTTGACGGAAAAAATGAAAGAGCTTATCCCGCGTCAGATGTTTGACGTGGCGATTCAGGCCGCCGTTGGGGGCAAAATTGTGGCACGCCAAACGGTCAAAGCGCTGCGCAAAAACGTCACTGCTAAATGTTATGGTGGCGACGCTTCTCGAAAGAAGAAGCTGTTGGAGAAACAGAAGGCGGGTAAGAAACGTATGAAGCAGGTGGGTAACGTAGAGATCCCCCAGTCCGCGTTCCTAGCTGTTTTGCAGGTCGACAGTTGAAGAATGTGATCACAACGGAGCCAATGTGAATATTGATTTTCCTTTAATTCTTTTGATACTGGTGTCCGGTAGCGGGCTTATTTGGGCGCTGGATGCGCTTTTTGCCGCGGGACCTAGGCGGGTCAGAATTGCGGATCTTCAACGTCGATATCCGAAGTGGGATCAGGCCGAGGCAGGGGATGCCAAGAAATACAGAGCATCCTTTGCAGAGACGGCCTCTGAGCCTGTCATCGTGGAGTATGCGCGGTCATTTTTTCCCGTATTGGCCGCCGTATTTATCCTTCGCTCCTTTCTGTTTGAGCCATTTCAAATTCCCTCGTCTTCCATGGTGCCCACTTTGGAAGTCGGTGATTTTATATTGGTTAATAAATTTAATTACGGCATCAGACTGCCTGTGGCGCGGTCTCAAGTGGTGCCCATTGGTAAGCCGGAACGCGGTGACGTCGTTGTTTTCTATCCCCCCCATCAGAACGACACCTACTACATCAAACGGGTGATTGGGATTCCTGGGGATCGGATCGAGTATCGAGGTAAGGCCATTTCAGTCAATGGTAAGGCCATACCGAGGGAGTGGTTAGCCACGGTCCCCGAGGGTAAGTCTCGGTACGAGGTTGGTCTTGAGTCTGTGGGAACGGGCCGCTACCTTATGCAGACAGACCAGCGGCGACCTTCAAGGGATTTTTCCGCCACGGTGAAACCCGGGCACTACTTCATGATGGGTGATAACCGAGACAACTCCAGCGATAGCCGGGTGTGGGGGCAGGTGCCAGAAAAAGATCTTGTGGGTCGGGCCGTGGCCATCTGGATGCACTGGGAGTCGTTGTTCTCGATTCCGTCTTTCGGTCGGGCCGGGTCAATTGACTGAATTTAGGGGCTACCATGGATAAAGCGCTAACAGCGAGAGCACGTCAGAGTGGATTTACGTTGTGGACGTTAGCGTTATACCTTCTAGTGCTCAGTGTAGCCCTTGTGCTAATTCTGAGGATTACCCCGTCTTACCTAGAATACCTGACGGTCAAAGACATCGTTGAGCGAACGGTTGAAGAGTTTGATCCCGAAACCCAGAGTGCCTTGGAAATTAGAACCCGCATTCGTAAGCTGCTGCAAACCTCACAGGTTGACGTCATCGATGCTAGCGATATCGAGATTTACCGCGAGCGGCGTAAAATTGTGATTGATGCAAATTACGAAGTGCGTTTTCCTCTGTTTTGGATCGTTGACGGCGTTATGAACTTTGACGATTTGATCTTTAAAGTAGATGGGAATTGAGCGCGTCTCGCCAGTCACCTCAGCTACTGAGTCTGCAAGCTCGTCTCGGATACAGTTTTCGTGACATTCAAAGCCTCAAGCTGGCATTAACCCACCGAAGTGCTGGACGCAGCAACAACGAGCGGCTTGAGTTTCTCGGTGACTCCTTCGTTAATCATGTCGTCGCCCAACGTTTGTTTACCAACTTCCCCGAGGCAAGCGAAGGTCAATTGACGCGACTGCGGTCCAAGCTTGTTCGCGGCACATTCTTAGCAAAGTTGGGGGAAAAGTATGGCCTGGGTGAATGTCTGGCCTTGGGGGTCGGAGAGCGAAAAAGCGGTGGCAGGCACCGTGCCAGCATTCTCGCGGATACGGTTGAGGCTGTTGCTGGTGCAATGCTGCTAGATGCTGGATACGAAATCGCTGCGCCAGTTGTCCTTAATTGGTTTGCAGATGCGTTGGTTGACCTTCAAATTGATGGCGATAAGGACAGTAAAACGTTGCTGCAAGAGTGGCTGCAGGCGAGAAACCTGCCTTTGCCGCACTATGATTTAGTAGGTATCGAAGGGCCAGATCATGCGCAGGAGTTTGAGGTGCGCTGTCAAATTGAGGGGCATAAATCTGGCTTTGTGGGTCGTGGTTCCAGTCGTCGAAACGCTGAGCAACAGGCTGCTTCTGTGGCAATGGGAGATCTAAGCAATGACTGAAGGGAGCCAACGCTGCGGTTATGCCGCCATCATAGGCCGCCCCAACGTGGGCAAATCAACGCTGCTAAATTATGCGCTGGGTCAAAAAATTAGCATTACTTCAAGAAAGCCTCAAACAACCCGCCACCAAGTGATGGGCATCTACACTGACAGTGGCGATCAGGTTGTATTTGTCGATACTCCGGGTATGCATCTGGAGCAGGGTAAGGCGATCAACCGGTATATGAACCGTGCTGCTAGCAGTGCTCTCGCGGATGTTGATTTGGTGCTTTTTGTCGTTGACAGAAATCGCTGGACATCCGAGGACGATCTGGTGCTTGAGGCGCTGAGGCATACTGAAACTCCCGTCGCCCTTGTGATTAACAAAATTGATCGCCTAGAGGACCAGGCCGTTTTACTGCCCTGGACGGAGTCTGTACGGTCAAAGTTTGACTTTGACGCGATATTTCCAATATCCGCACTTCGACAGGCAAACTTACCCTCCTTGATGACTTACATCCGCAACAAAATGCCGTCAGGCGTCCATTTCTTTCCCGAGGATCAGGTAACTGATCGGTCTGAGCGGTTTCTTGCGGCTGAACTCATCCGGGAAAAAATTGTCCGGCAGCTAGGCGACGAAATGCCGTACACCACGGCTGTGGAAATCGAGAGTTTTAAGCTCGACGGCAAACTGCTGCGCATTGACGCGTTAATCTATGTCGAACGGCAAGGGCAGAAAAAAATTGTGATTGGCGAGGGAGGAAGCCGATTGCGATCAATTGGCACCGAAGCCAGGAAAGATATGGAGGTGGCTTTTTCTCGTAAAGTGATGCTTAAGCTCTGGGTGAAAGTGAAGTCTGGCTGGTCCGATGATGAACGAGCACTGAGAAGCTTAGGGTTCGAGGACGGCATCTGAGGCATGGCCAGTGAGTTGGAGCCGGCATGGTTGCTGCATCGGCGCAATTTCGGCGATGGCGGCTTTCTCGTTGATCTATTGGGGCTAACGTCTGGGCGTATGGCTGCCGTCGTGCGAGGCGCCCGCAGAAAAGCAAAAGGTGGAAGTCACGCCGGAGTGCTGCAGCCTTTCACGCCCTTACTGGTCTCCACGGGGGGGCGAGGTGAGTTAAAGACTTTACACCGGCTCGAAATGGCTGGTGCGGGTCTCGATCTCGCTGGAGAGCAGGTGTTTAGCGGACTCTACCTCAATGAGCTGTTGATTCGGTTGTTGCCGAAGTTTGTCAGTTGTCCAACGCTCTTTGCGCTCTACGGGGAGACTGTTGATGCGCTGGTTATCGCAGAGGCTGAGCTAGCGCTACGAAAGTTTGAGCTGATGCTTCTCGATGAACTGGGCTACGGGATGCGTTTTGATGTGGATGCGCAAAGCGATGCCGTTACGGCTGCCGACGTCTATCGATATGACCCCATGCAAGGGTTTGTGCGCCAAATCTTCAAGTCTGATGAGGTTATGAATACCCCGGCGGCCCTGCGCGGCGATCAGTTGTTGAACATCGCGGACTGGTCGTTTAACGGCGATGGTCTCGAGGTATCAAATCGCCAGCCTCTAAAAGAGTTGACGCGCGTTGCCTTACAGTTGCACCTTGGCGATCGGCCCCTGAAAAGCCGCGAGTTATTGAAGTCTTTCAGGTGTGGCGAAAAACCCTCTGGAGATACAGGGCAACACCTAACACCATGACTTATGATTTGTCTGTGCACTAGAATTGAAAAGGAAGTCACATGAACCCCGCTGAAAGTCTGTACCCAACCATCGAAAGTGTTGTGGGGGAAACGCCACTAGTGCGCTTGCAGAGGCTGGCAGAGGGCTCCAAGAATCACGTGCTTTGTAAACTTGAGGGTAACAATCCAGCGGGTTCCGTAAAGGATAGGCCTGCTCTGAGTATGATTGCTGAGGCTGAGAGCCGAGGTGACATTCGTCCGGGAGACACCCTCATTGAGGCGACTAGTGGTAACACGGGGATTGCCCTTGCTATGGCTGCAGCCATACGCGGTTACCGTTTGCGGCTCATTATGCCGGCCCATATGAGTTCCGAGCGAAAATTAGCAATGACCGCTTATGGTGCGGAGCTCATCCAAGTCAGTCGTGAGGAGGGGATGGAAGGCGCAAGAGATCTGGCAGAAGCCATGCAATCTAGGGGGGAGGGCACTGTTCTCAACCAGTTTGCAAATTTTGATAATCCCTTGGCGCATTACCGTGGAACCGGACCTGAGATTTGGCGACAGACTCGCGGTGAGGTGACGCACTTTATTAGCTCAATGGGCACGACAGGAACAATCATGGGGGTATCGGCGTACTTGAAAGAAAAAAATCCTGCGATCCAGATTATTGGCTTACAGCCCCAAGATGGCGCGCAAATACCCGGCATTCGACGTTGGTCAGAGGCTTATCGTCCCGGCATTTTCCAGGCTGCGAAGGTTGATCGAACCATTGATATTTCCCAGACTGAATCTGAGATCATGATGCGTCGTCTGGCAACAGAAGAGGGTATTTTTGCAGGGGTATCCTCGGGTGGGTCAATCAGTGCTGCGCTGCAGGTCAGTCAAGAAGTGGAAGGAGCGACGATTGTTGCGATCGTTTGCGATCGTGGTGATCGTTACCTTTCGACAGGTGTTTACGAGAGTTGAGGGTGCTTGGTTATGGTGCAAGTCAGAGCCGTACTTGAAACTGCAACCCTAGACCAAGCGGGTTTTGCCCATTGGCTAAGTGGTCTTGCAACACCTCTTGACGCTCTCGACCAAGAGCGATTAATCGACGCCTTTGTCTTGTTGAGCGAACAGGATCCCGAGCAATCTCAAGGTACTATGGACTGGGCCGGTAATGCCAATGTCCTATCTGTAGGCCTTGAGACCGTGCAAATTCTTGCTGAGTTGCGGCTGGGTCCAGACGCCTTACTGGCAGGTTTTCTCTACCGTCCAGTCCGCCAACAAGTTATTTCTGTTGATCAGCTTAGGCATCGCTTCGGTGACAAAGTTGTGAGCCTACTCGATGGCGTGCTGCGGATGGCGGCAGTTAGCGATCTCACAGGTTTAAGTGATGTTCCTGTTCTTGGGCAGTCAACAGCGCCCAATATCAACATAAGACGTATGCTAGTAGCCATTGTTGATGATGTGCGCGTGGCGTTGATTAAACTGGCTGAACGTACTGTTGCTATGCGTGCGCTCAAGGGCGCTGATGAACATCGGCAACAGCGTATCGCCTGGGAGGTTTTTAACGTTTATGCGCCATTAGCGCACCGGCTAGGTGTTGGTCATCTTAAATGGGAGTTAGAAGATCTCTCCTTCCGTTACACCAATAAAGATGCCTATCACAGGATTGCAAATTTGCTCGACGGGCGGCGCCAGGATCGAGACAGTTTTATCGCTAGGATAAATGCGCAGTTAACGAAAACGCTGACGCAATCCGGGCTGTCTTTCGAAATTACCGGACGCGCAAAGCACATTTACAGCATTTGGCGAAAAATGCAGCGTAAGGGTATCGGCTTTTCACAGGTACACGATATCCGAGCTCTACGGATTCTGGTTGACGATGTGGCCGCCTGTTATCAGACGCTGGGGGTAGTGCATGGTATGTGGCGCAACATACCCAATGAGTTTGATGACTACATCGCCAGCCCAAAAGAGAATGGATATCGGTCACTGCACACGGCCGTTATTGGGCCTGAAGGGAAGATTTTAGAAGTGCAAATTCGTACTGAGGAGATGCACGAGGAGGCCGAATTAGGGGTCTGTGCTCACTGGCGATACAAAGCGAGCGATGCGCAGGGAGCGGGCCCGGATACTTACGAGGAAAAGCTCAGTTGGCTCCGGCAAGTTTTAGAATGGCACGAGACCGTGGGCGACGATGAGGTAATTGCTGAACAATTTACCTTTGATTCAGCGCAGGATCGTGTCTACGTCTTTACTCCTAAGGGCGATGTGGTGAGTTTAGTTCAGGGGGCTACTCCGTTGGACTTTGCCTACCACGTTCATACCGAGGTTGGGCACCGTTGTCGGGGCGCTCGGGTGAACGGGACTTTGGTGCCCTTGACCTATGTTTTAGGTACTGGGGAGCGCGTTGAAATTTTGACGGCCAGCACCGTGCAGCCTCGTCGGGACTGGTTGCTGTCGTCGTCAGGCTTTCTGCGCACAGCGCGTGCCAGGAACCGCGTGCAGCAATGGTTTAAGTCTCAAAACCGCGACGAAAATGTGGCAGCAGGCCGTGAATTAGTAGAGCGGGAGTGCGCGCGATTGGCCCTCACGTCTCTTGATTACAAGGCGATGTCTGAGGCCCTAAGTCAGAATACGGTTGATGATATGTTTGCAGCCGTCGGGTCTGGTGATCTCACCTCTAAACAAGTGCTTCGCGTTGCAAAAACTGTCACCCACTTTGAGAAGGATCAGCACCCCGAGTGGGCTATTCATCAAGATAGACCTGCACCAGACGGCGCTCCCAAGGTGGATGGTGTCGGAAATTTACTGACCCAATTTGCCGGGTGTTGTATGCCAGTACCGGGCGACGGTATCGAGGGCTATATCACCCGATCCCGAGGGGTAACTGTGCACAGAGCAGACTGTGCTCGGCTATTGACGCTTCACAGCGAATATCCCGAGCGCATTATTGCGGTAAATTGGGGCAGTGCCGATGTGGCAATGTTTCCGGTTGATATTGAGTTAACGGCGTATGATAGGCAGGGCCTCTTGGCCGACGTGACATCGGTTTTAGCGCAGGCGTCTACCAATGTGACCTCGATCAACACGCAGAGCCACCTCGAGGATAATACGGCCCACATGCGCCTGCGCGCCGAGGTGTCTACGATTGATGGACTGATGGAGCTGTTGGCTAAGTTGAACCAGCTGGACAATGTGATTTCGGCGAGGAGAGTTGTGGTTGATGACTGAATTAACCGATGTTCACAAAGGCTATGAGTTTGGTATTGCAGATTTGTTGAGGATCATGGAGCGTCTTAGGGATCCGTCCGACGGATGCCCCTGGGACATAAAGCAAACCTTTACCAGTGTCATCCCTCATACTTTAGAAGAGTGCTACGAGCTGGTGGATGCTATTCAGCAAGGCGATTTGCCTCATGTTGCTGAAGAGTTGGGGGATGTTTTATTTCAAGTAATTTTTTACAGTGAACTGGGTAAAGAATTGGGTGCCTTCGACTTTCACGCCGTGGTCGATGGCATTGCGCGCAAACTTTTACGACGTCATCCCCACGTGTTTGCAGGGGGCGCTGTTGAAGGACGTGTTCTGGGGTCGGTAACGACCGATGAAGTTAAGGCAAACTGGGAAGCGATAAAGCGAAAAGAGAAAGGCCACAGTAAAACCGTTGGTGTTCTTGCTGATGTCCCAAAAGCGCTCCCTGCTTTAAGCCGGGCGCAGAAGCTTCAAAAAAAAGCTGCGACCGTTGGCTTTGATTGGGGGGAACTGAGTGGCGTGTTGGCAAAACTTCAAGAAGAGATGGATGAATTTCAGCAAGCAGTGACTGAAAACGATGATGAGTCTATGGCGGAAGAGCTTGGAGACCTCATCTTTAGCGCGGTTAATGTTGCGCGTCATCTGGGTTATGACGCTGAAGGTGTGCTGCGGCAGGCCAATGAAAAATTTGAAACGCGCTTTGGTGACATGGAAACCGCTTCATTAGAGGAGGGGAGCGCTTTGAGCGATGAGTCAATTTTGCAAATGGAAGCGCGTTGGCAGTCAGCCAAAAGCAGGGATTAGCGCTTGTAACCGATGCTAAGGCTGTGTACTTTTGGCGCTCCCACTGAGGGCAGGATCGACGGTCGTGGGGCGGTCGTCGAACCAAAAACTACGTGTGCATAACAAAAGGGAAGTCCCCATGCGAATTATTCTCCTAGGCGCGCCTGGCGCAGGAAAGGGTACACAAGCGAAGTTTTTGTGTGAGCAGTTTGGCGTCCCCCAGATTTCTACGGGCGATATGTTGCGTGCTGCAGTCGCGGCAGGCACCGAGTTAGGTTTGCAAGCTAAAAGTATTATGGATTCAGGTGGCTTGGTTTCTGACCAATTGATCATTGATTTGGTAAAAGACCGCTTGCAGCAACCTGACTGCAGTGCCGGTTGCTTGTTCGATGGTTTTCCAAGAACGATTCCCCAAGCCCAAGCTATGGTCGATGCGGGAATCAACGTCGATCATGTCATAGAAATTTCAGTCGACAATGAAGAAATAGTTGGCCGCCTAAGTGGACGCCGCGTCCACCCCCAGAGCGGACGTATCTATCACGTTGTGCACAATCCACCTCAGGTGGAAGGTGCAGACGACGCTACGGGCGAAGCACTTATTCAGCGCGATGACGATAAAGAGGAAACTGTTCGCAAGCGTCTCGACGTTTATCAACAGCAGACGAGACCGTTAGTTGATTTCTATCAGAAGCTGGATGGCCCGGCCTATCACCAGATTCATGGCGTCGGTAATGTTGAAAAAATTTCTGCGGAGATAAAAAAACTATTACAAAACTGAGGTTTTTCTTACACCAATTACTTGTCATTAAAAATAAACATTGTTAGGTTGCGAAAGTAACTACTACTACACAGTTGGAGATAAGCATGGCAGCAGCAAAAAAAGCACCAGCTAAAAAGAAAGCGGCAGCTAAAAAAGCACCCGCAAAGAAAAAGGCAGTAGCGAAAAAAGCACCAGCGAAAAAAGCTGTTGCTAAAAAAGCCCCCGCCAAAAAAGCCGCCGCAAAAAAAGCGCCTGCTAAGAAAAAGGCAGTAGCCAAAAAGGCACCGGCCAAGAAGAAGGCGGTAGCAAAGAAGGCACCCGCCAAGAAAAAAGCAGTAGCCAAGAAAGCGCCGGCAAAGAAGAAAGCGGTAGCGAAGAAGGCACCTGCAAAGAAAAAGGCAGTAGCGAAGAAGGCGCCGGCGAAAAAGAAAGCGGTAGCCAAGAAGGCGCCGGCGAAGAAAAAAGCGGTAGCGAAGAAGGCGCCTGCCAAGAAAAAAGCAGTAGCCAAGAAAGCGCCGGCAAAGAAGAAAGCGGTAGCGAAGAAGGCGCCTGCCAAGAAAAAAGCAGTAGCCAAGAAGGCGCCGGCAAAAAAAGCGCCCGCTAAAAAAGCTCCTGCTAAAAAAGCTGCAGCGAAAAAAGCGAAGAAGAAGTAGCGTTTTCGCAAGACCAAAAGAAGCCGACATGAGTCGGCTTTTTTTTTAATCGCAATTTGACGTTTACTGCGGCGGACGCCTTATCATGCCGTGCAGAGCATGGGTATGGTCGACGTCCATGCCTGCGCCGGGTACTGCAATGTGCTCGAGCCCTTCACATTCATACAGTGCCATCAATGAACGTTTACCTTGCGTGAGCAATGCGGTGACTTGCGAGTGCACATCGCGATTGAGAACGCAGCAGGGTGTGTGGGTGTCGTCGTCTGTCGCAAATACACCGATTACAGTGGGACTGAGGGCGGAGCTTAACCGTTCGAACCAGTTCAGTGGCAGGCTGTACTGATCGCAGGGAATCACCGCAAGATATTGCGTTTGAGTAGCGGCTAGCAGTGCGGAAAGCCCCTGTAGAGGGCCTTGCCCTGCTTTGACGTCGCAGAGTACCCGATTTGAAAACCTTGAATAAAACCAAGCATTCTCACGACAGCAGGTGATCACCTCTGCGAAGCCGCCCCCATAGCGTTCGAGAGTTCTCTCGAGCAGCGTTCGTCCTCCTGCGATCATCAGGCCTTTGTCTCGACGGCCTGCCCGGACACCGGAGCCTCCGGCAAGAACACCAAGTGTGAACTCTGAACGATGCAATTTAGGGCGGGACTGTGGGATCATGTCGAATTATCCCACGGATGTTCTGCGGTTTTCCATGCC
>ERZ1047472.476-NODE-476-length-35801-cov-47.146422_pt1 | contig 35801 bp, 29 predicted proteins | sample MGYA00383095_ERZ1047472 | MGnify/ENA primary metagenome ERZ1047472 (study PRJEB29581, sample SAMEA5548365) | metagenome | biome: marine; feature: coastal; material: water | depth 1 m | study: Short-term variability in the microbial, nano- and picoplankton... | reverse complement strand
TTGTTGTAACACCACCAGGATCGTCAGTTAATCAAACAATCACTTTTCTGTCTGAAACACAAATTCAAATTTCATATCCAGTACCAATTTTTGGAGCTACATGGACTGCAGATTTGTTTACAGGTGATGTCCCTGATTGTGAATAATTTGTTCTCAAAATAACTCAATAAAAAAAGGTTTGCAAAATTGCAGACCTTTTTTTTTAATTAGATAGGCTAGATGTCAAAAATAGTTCGTCTTCCCTCTCTCTGTTGTTTTAAAATATCCAAAAAGGACTCTTCAATCAGTTTTTGGGGCTGATAGAACCATATAAGATAATTTTAAAGGGGCTAAAACCTCCTATAACAAGCGGAAATTAAAATCTTTACAACCTTCTGTTTAGTGAAACTTATTATGATTAGTTCTTGACTAATCTTAATATCTTCTGTTTATTGATAATCATAGTATATACACCACTTGGTAAAAAACTTGCATCCAATTCAAAATGTTCATTCATTGGATTTTTAGAGTAAACCTTTCGACCAATTAAATCAAATATTTCAACAGATTCAAGAAGAACTGAAGAAGTTATCTTCCAGAATCTTAAAGTAGGATTAGGATAAATATTAAATTTCTCTTTTATGTTCTTTTCATTCGTTAAACTAGATACTACGTTCACTATTCTAGTTTTGGAAATTGCTGCATTTTCATTTGCATCTTTCACATTATAAATAACAGAATATTCTCCTATAATATCAGTATCAACATTACTAAGAATTTCAATACGATCGGTTATATCTCCGTCATAGTTATCAAAAGCTGTGGCACCTGGTTCTGTATAGGTACTTCCTACTTGAATATTTATGGTTGATTCACCCAACAATGTAATTTCTGGAATAGTTGTATCTAGATTAAGGTTTAAAATTACAGGAGAAGCATCATCATAATCCACTCTTTTTTTTCCATTTTCACGAATGACTTGAATATCGGTTGCAAACTTCAGATCATTACTAACAGATTGATATAAATCAATATATCCGTCATTATTAAAATCTCCAACTACGTATTCATTTGAGTTGGAATAAGAAACAACAACATTTTCAAAGTGAGTAGATTTGTTAAGTAAGAAAAAAGATTTGGTTTCATTAGCTTTTGTTGCCCAACCTCCAAAAAAATGAATGTCGAGTAGACCATCATTATTAAAATCAATAAATTCAGGTTCATTTGAAGAAAACCGGTAGTTGATATTAGAATAATCTTGAAAAAATGAATTTGTTATGTCTGTTAAGTTTTCTCCATCAATCTCTAATGCAAATAACTTCGACATGGGTCCTTGGTAGGCATCATCATAAAAGTCTTCATATTGTCCTGCGGAAAATATATCCATGAAAAATAAGACGTCTTTTCCGTTACTTTGCTCTAAAATATCAAACGAATAGTGTTCCTCATAAGAATTTGAAGAATATTTATATAGAATGTCATTTGATAAATCGATATTTGAAAAATCAAAACCAGTATCTGACCCTCTTAAAATAACAAAGTAGTTATCCGAGGTAAACCCTAATTCTTGGAGTGATGTTGAACTTATATCTCCCACAAAATTACCTTCATCATCAAAATTACCCTCTTGCATCTCTTGTTGACTCAACCAAAAAATAACGTCATTATAACCATCATTGTTAAAATCATATAACTTTAAATCAACTACTTTTCTGGAGAAAATTTCACTTCCAGCCTTGGGTTCTATATAAATTTCTGGAGAGGAGGTTATTGTATAAATGTCATCAATTTTATCAAAAAATTGAATTACCGAAGAATCCTCTCCCAGCCTTAAATATCGTGAATCGTATTTTGATGAAGAGGAGGATATTGATTCTATATCTGAATCCGAATCTAGCTGTCCAATAACACCTTTGCTAGGGAAACTTACTTCTTCATCAAAACTAGTGAAATTACCATTCCCATCGTTTAAATATAATAAAACGTTTCCAGACCAATCCTCTGGTTTGTTAGTCTCATATCCGTGATAAACATCTGGCACCGTGTAAATATCTAGATCTCCATCACCATCTAAATCTTTTGAATATGGTATAATTGCTTCATTTATCTGGTCATAACTAGAATGAAAAGAATATTCAACTTCATTTTTCCCAAATTCCTCCCCTTTAAATAGTACCCATCTTGAAAAATAGAGTTCTTTTTCATCGTCTGTTAACTGCCAGTCTATATCCCCAAGATAAAGAGAATAAACACGAGCTACTATATCATTTACTCCATCACCTGTAAAATCTGAAATAATAGGATGCGAAAGATTTTTTTTTGCATTAGCCAACCATCTATCACAATTATCAGATTCAGATCCACAATCTTCTCTCACTACAATATTAATATTATTAGTAGACTCAGAAACAAGAGTGTTAATATTTGAATTGATTATATTGTTTGATATGGTGAAAACATTTGAGTACAAATTTTCGTTAATTCCCTCCTTAAAAAAAATTGTAAACTCAGAGGCTGTGTTAATGACCCCCACATATTGTTCTGAATTTGTATCAAAAAAATCATTATTGAAAAAGTTAGGATTTGGAAATTCAAGTGATATTATGATTGAAATAATTTTTTCACCCGGCGGTGTATCAAAATATTCCAAAAAATTCTGATTGGATTCAAAAGAATATATAAAAGTATCTTCTAGATTGGATAATACTATACTTTTATCTTGAAAATTATATTCTTTCGTCTGATACCTATAGGGATTTTCATTATTATTCTCCTGAGGAATATATGTCAAAGTTTCAACTTTTTCAAAACGTACAGTTATAGGTTCAGAACTTAATTCATCTTCAGGGAAGGTGTTTTTTTTAATAATAGAATCTAACTGAAATCTGATGTTAATTGAATCCTCAGCATCTATGGTATTCCCTGAGTTGATTATTAAAGTTTGAGAACTTAAGATGTAAGAGAAAAATAATGATGCTATTTGTGTAATAAATGATTTACTCATGAGATATAGTGTAATGTTATTTACAAATAAACAATTTATAAGTATGTAAAAATATAAACATTACTTTGATGTTATTTGTATCTCTTGTATATTTATGTTTATGAAGAAGCTCACAATTAGAAATTAATAAATATTATCTTCATGAAATTGTTTTTAAAAATCTTTTTTTTAATCCCAGTATTCTCATTTTCACAGGAAAACTATTTTAATGAGACCCCAATTAATATTTCATTAGATTCCATAAATAAACAAATCATTTATCAGACAAATAAGTCGTTATTTTTTATTGATTCTGAAAAATTAAATATTCTAAATAGAAAAAAAATCTTAGGATCCGGCACTTTAAATCTTCATACGATTGTAAAAAAAAATAAGATTTTATTTTTAGATAAAAATGGGGGAGATATTTTTATATTAAATTCAAAAGACAGTTTAAAAAAAGATGACAACTCTCACATTAAAAAGTTTTTTCTTGGCAATTTTCATTTCATTAAAAATGACACCCTCTTTAAACATGGGGGTTACGGGTATTGGACACAGTCTAATTTCATAACATATTATGATGAATTGACAAAAGAATGGCAGATTTATTCGATTTCAAAAACGTCTGAAATTCCACGATCAGCAGATACTCACATTGGAATCTCATGGGGAAATTATTATTCTTTTTTTGGAGGAAATACATTGATAGAAAATGGCTCTAGAATCAAAAATAGACGAAATAAAGAAGTATGGTCTTTTAATTTTAATAATAAAGAATGGTCTTTATTGGGAAAATATAAAGAAAGTAATCTAAATCTAAATTCGGAAATTTTCAGTAATGAGGGAGATTTATATATTTTAGACGAAACAAAACAGTTGTTTAAAGTAGATATTTTAAACAACAGCATTACCAAGTACAAAAGAACCCCAATACTCTATGATTTCTATAAAGTAAACCCACTGTATTATAAGGGATATGTCTATTATGTAAATAATAAAGGGGTAGTTTCCAAAACTTTATTAAGTGAAATTACTAGAGACATTGAAGATACAGATATATTTTATTCTGAAAATCATACACTGCAAATAATTTTAATCATATTATTTGTAAGCGTAACTTCTTCTATATGTTTATATTTTTTGACTAAATATCGCGGTAGGAATAAACTCAGATTTATTAAAAATAAAATACATTATAAAAGTAAGTTTATTGAACTAGACGACCTATCAATATCAATTATCAAAATAATAAGCAAGAGAGAAACTAAACTTTCAGAGATATTAGAACTCGTGAGTCAAAGTCATTTGAGTAAGATCCAAAACGAACGAAATAGAAATTTAATAATTTCAAAAATAAATCTAAAATTAAAAATACTTACAAAAAATAAGAGTGATTTTTTATTGGTTTCAAAATCAACTTTTGATAAAAGATACAAAATAGTTTCTATTAATAATTCTGCGTATGGAAATTTTTTATAAAAACTCAAAAAAATAACCAATGAAACAACGAATTAAAAACTGTGCCATATGTAAAATAGACTTTTCTTCGATGTACCGAGTGCAATATAAAAACCCAAAAGAATGGGTGTTTGTGTGTAAAGAATGTTTAATAAAGGTTAAAAAAGACAACCCTAACTATACATATGGAGGCACTTGGAAGAGATAATTTATATTTAGATTGGAGTTAACAAAACAAATGCAATCATGACTGATACAACTCAGTATTATCAAAACAACATGCAATGGTGACTCTTTAATGAGTTTAAACAGATCACTAAATAATAAAAATACTAGGATTCAAAATAATTTGATAAATAATCTTCACTAAATAACATAAAGCCAGATCCCTTTATTAATTTTAAATAGTCTTGTTTGAATTTATTTTTTTCCTGCTGAGTATTGCTCAAGTGGTAGCCTATAATGTTGTAAAATATTAAATAATAGTCACAATAGGAATCGAATATCAACTTGTCCGTGTCTAAATTTTTAAATATAATATTTGCTCTCTTGACGTTCGAAGACCGGTAGCTTGACATTGCATCGATAAGATTGTAAAGAAATACATCTAGATAATGATGGACGTGAAATAAATCTAATATATCATCAAAATATTTACTCATAAGATCATCCATTTTTTCAAATTGTTTGGCTAAAAGTAGATGATGAATAAATTCATGTAAATAATTTCTAATATCGGTGTCTTCAGCTATTAAATCAAAAAATAACCTCCAGTAGTATTGTTCCGAATTTTGGTCTGAGATTTGAGAAGCATGCAAAATTTGAAAACCCAAATATCGACCTCTTAGAGTTTCTGGAAGGGTTAAAAGTATCGATTCGTCGATCTTCATTTTTTTTGTTATACCATGATTCAAAAAATGAGCTTGGCCTTTAAGTAGTTTGATAAAAATCTCTTCCTCCTTTTCGATATTATTCTTAGCTATCATGTCAATCAAATAGCCATATCTACCGTTTATATTATTGAGATCTACGAAAATATAAATGATATTTTCTTTAAAATTTTTTATCTCAATCAACTTCGTAATAATTTTTTTAAAATCAGCGAGAGGAATGGATTTCAATTTCATAAAAATCAAAGCCGCGATCTTCACATTGTACTCTATGGCTTCAATCTTTGTTTTACCAAATAAATTCAAATATTTTGAATTGAAAAGCGTTTGAATATAGTTCCATTTTTCATATTGAACAGCATGCTCAAAAAGGCTAATAAAATAATGCACTGTCCCCTGGGTTAGACATATTTTATTAACAAACTTCAAATCTGAAGAACTAAGGTCCTCTTTATATTTGAGACGTTGAATTTTCACTTCCGTATGCCAAAGTTCAAATTTATTTTTTTCTTTAACATATCCAAAAAAAGATGGGTATCCCAAAAAAATAGATAATTTATTTAAGGTGTTTTGACTTGCTTTCGTCTGAGGTAATAGGGCCCAAAAGCGCCTTAAAGTATTAAAACTCAAATCGACTATTTGATATTCTCCAAGGATATTAATAAATGCTTTGACATCTGATGAAGACATGATTTTAAAACCAATTTTCCTTTCAATATCTAATCGAAGTTGTTTTTGTGCTGCTTTCATATCCTTATAAATAAAAAACTAACATTCCAAGGATCATAATCAGTAGCCCTGGAAGTGACTTTAAATTAAGTGTTTCTTTACCGAAAAACACTCCCAAAAACAAGGTTACAACAGGAGTTAAAAGACCTATAAATAACGAGTGAAATGGATTGGTGCTTTTTAACCCTTCTAAACCTAACAAAACTGCCAGAGTAAGGGGTATGGCAAATACTGCAAAATGCCATATGGGAATTTTCTTAGCTTCAGTCATTCTTGGTTGTATCAATAATACAAGTCCTGCTAAAATGAATATACTCAATTCCTGTATCAAAGCAATTACTACTTCAGAGGTACTTTTCAAAAATTCCATTTGAATTATGAGGAGAAATGCAAAACAAAGGTGTGCTAAAAAAAAGTATGCATGCGCCTGTTTGGATCTAAAAGTTATTTTCTGTTGGTTAAACTGTTTAAAGATGAAATACAAATAGCCAAAACTTACAAATAACAAAGAAAAAAGATTCCAGTACCAGTCACGCTGTATCTGGTATTCTGCAACAAAGCCTAAAACAAAGGTGAACAAAAGGCTATAAATTGCATATTGTAAAATACTCCCTTTCTTGAAACCAAGAACTAAAAAACTCAAACCTGCAAAGCCCACACAACTTATCATAAATAAGTTAAAAAGCTCTTTTTTGGGAAAAACTTGATGGCCGTATGACAAAACTCCTACAAAAATAATTCCTATAAATAGACTGGTAAAGCTTGAACGTTTGAATATCGTCAGATAGATACTTTGTTTTGGAGCAAAATGCGCCCATAACAAATTATTTATTGAAAAAAGGACAATACTAGCGAGTAAATATAACATATTCCAATATACAAAAAATGAGCTAAATATGGGCAAATTTTATCAATTTAAAAAAGTATTTTTGAAATGAAATAAAAATTCTATGAGAAAATAAAACGAAAAAAGTACAGAGAAATTATTCCTTTTCAACCTTTAACATAAAGTAAAAATTAATTTCAATTGCTTTAAAATGTTTCGTAATTTCAGTTAAATTAATTTTTACTTAAAACAATGATCATGAAGAAAACGCTACTTAAGTTATTTTTTTTATTGCTATCTGTTTCCATTTTTTCTCAAACACAATTTGAAGTTATTGTTAATGGAATAAAAGAAAATGACTCTGTAAGGGTCATTGTACAAAAATCATCTGAATCCCTATTGAAAAAGTGGATACACGCTAGTGATTCACCCACTTCAGCTGTGTTTTCACTTAGCGATGGTAATTGGGCTGTCAAACTTGACGCAACGGGTTATACCTACCCTTCACAACAAGTAGTATCGATCCCAAATGATACGCAAATAACTTTTGGTTTAACAGAAGCCACCGAAGGTGATTTTTCCTATAATTGGCGAGATGATGGATCTGCAGCAGGACATTCCACACAATCTTATGTTGCTGAACCAACAGAAATTATCATACTGAATGATACTGTAAATGTCCCTACAGATTTTTCTTCTATTAAATTGCGAACAGAATATGGTGTTGTGTTATCAGACTCTATTCAACCCTGGTCTAAAGAAGATAGTTATCGGTTGTATAAAATGTTTTCTAATTTACCTTACCAACCTTACGGAGAGGGAAATACGATAGATTTTAGTACAGGAGAAAAAGTGAGAGGTGTTTTTATGCTTACCGATCAAGAATTGAGTGACGATATTACCATTAGTAATGCAAAAGATGTCCCTTATGCCACAATAAGTCAAAGTGCCTTTACCTATGCCAATCCTCAAATTGTCAAACTAGATGGTATTCGTGGTAAATTCTATTCTAAAAGATTATATCATGCTGTGGTGAGCTTTATTACAGATTTTGCGAACAATGAAGAAGTATTAAATTGGTTAGCTAGAGAACGTTTTGGAATTCAATTTGTAAAACCAAGTGAATTTGCACAAATTTTTGAGGAAGAAAATGCCACCTTTATGGGTGATGATAATTCTAATTTCCAAGATTTTTACAAAACAGAAAAATTAGAAATTTTGGGAATGTTTGAAGAATTACCAGAAGGTTTTCACAAGCAAGAGGGATTAAAATATTTAGTTCGTAGAATAGATGGTCAAGAACACCCTGACCCTACTTATAAACCAGCTGCTGCAATTGCTTGGACAGGCTTAAAAACTACAGAATTTATGAGCAAAGCTTTTATTGGAGGGAATTTAAGTGATACAAGACGTTTAATTTTACACGAAAAAGCACACTTTTTATGGGAATATACTTTTGATGATACAACTAAAGAGGATTGGACAGAGCTTGGTGGTTGGTTTGAAGATCCTACATCTGCTTCAGGTTGGTCAACCTACAATACAACAGAATTTGTTTCTGCCTATGCGCATGCAAAAAACCCAAATGAAGATATGGCAGAATCAATTGCCATTTATTTAACAAATCCTGATCGTTTAATAAACGTATCTCAAAAAAAATATGAATTTATAAGAGATCGAATTATGCATGGTACACGTTATGTATCTCAAATAAGAGAAGACTTAACTTTTACCGTGTATAATTTGTACCCAGATTACACCTTTCCTGGCAAAATCATAGAACTTGACTTAGAAGTTGAAGGAGCTCCAGAAGAGGATAAAATAGTGACAATGAAAGTAATTCTTGACTCTGAAGATCCTGCCATAGATGGCGCAGTAGAAGTTTACACTAGATTTTCATCATCTATAGGTACTGTTTTTGATATAAGATTGACACCTCAAAATGGTACTATAGATTCAGTTCTTGTAGGTTCTGCTACTCTAAGTAAGCATGCTAAAAATGGCTATTGGAACATGGGGTCTGCAGCAATTTTTGATCAAGTAAGGAATCAACGATATGAAAACACCTCAACAGTGGGCGCAAAGTTATTTATTGAAAGTCCTTTAGAGGATTTAACACCCCCTAAATTTTTAGAGTACAATCTTTCAGTTATAGATAGTACTTTTAATATTAATGGTGAAATAGACCCTAATGGTGAACTTGGTCAAGCAATAAAGATAGTATCTAAGTGGGAAGAAATAAATACACCTCTTAATTATAACGGAGACATTTCAAGAATTGATTTCCCGAACCCAGATCAAGCAGAAACTTATTATAAAGAAGCTAGAGCTGAAACTATTAACCCTCAAGATACCATAAAAACAAATATAGGATATTTCTTTATTCCTAATTATTATCCTTCTGGTTATTATGCCACAACTTCATTATATACTGGTGATCCTGCAGGTAATTACAGTAATGTTAACTTCTCAAATAACCCAGATAATGCTGGGTTTGTTAATAATATCAGCAGTTTTGCAGCACTGAAAGATTCAGTTTATATAGAAACAAAATATCCAGATATTGTAAAGCCAGAAATAGATTTAAATAATATTACAGTTGTTGCTGAACCTACTAATCCATCAGCACCTAACGGTGAAACTAGGGTAGATATCAATTTTAACGCCAGAGATTTATCAGATTTTCCAGGTTATGAAGCTGGTGTATACATTGTTAACCTTACTTTAAGAGACCCTAAAGGAGCAAAATTTGGGTATCAAACAGGGAATTCAACGATGAATCATCCAGATCTTGATTTAGGTGATACTGAGCCTGTTTTAGATTCTGAATGGCGTAATTACCGATTTGATCTAGTGCTCCCTCAAGGATCTGCTGCAGGAGTTTGGGGTATTTCTGATATTGTTATAATAGATAAAGTAGGAAATACAAAAAGCTATAATTTTGAAGAGTATGTTCGTTTTGATATTATTGAATCTGACATTGAATTAGAAGAACCTCTAGAAATTGAAATTACCGACAAAGTAATTAACGCTGGAAATGTAGAGGCTATAAAAGCAAAAATGTCTTGTAAACCTTGTGCGGGTCTTAATTATGTTGCCACCATATACTCTAGATTTGGAGGTGGTGCTATTGTTAGAAGCGAGGGTAGCTTAAGTGCCGATGAAGAAATTGTAGAAAATTTAAATACCACTGGTGTTTTAGATGGAGAAGTTAATTTGACGGTACAACTTACAGATTCTGAAGATAGGTTAGTCGCCACAAAAACGACAGCCTACACCAAAGATGTTGTATATCCTAAAGCCTATTATACCAGATCTAATCTCCAGAATGATGGCTCATCAAGCATCGATGATTTCCTTATTGATGTAGTTGTAGAAAGTGAAGATGTTGGAGGAACTTATTCAGCTACAGCACAAAACTACAATTCAAACGCATCAAGAACCTCCGGTGTTAAACAAATAAATTCGACTGATCCATTAACATTTACAGGAGATATTTCATCGGAAGAGTTCAATATTTCAAATTTAGACTTGTCTTCCCTACAGGATGGATATATTGAACTTAAATTAGAAATAACAGATCCGAATGGTAATCTAGGTGAGGAACCTTATATTACTTATTATTTAATTGAAAATAATTCAATAAGTTATGCAGGAACTTCGCTGAGTACAGAAGATATTAAAGCAAATGAGTTTGTGATATTTCCAAATCCAACATCCTCATTCATACATATCTCTTTTGATTTTTCTACGGCTAAAGTTTTTGATGTAACAGGAAGAGAAGTCATGAAGTCAACTTCTCAAACAATAGATCTTTCAAAATTAACAAAGAATATATATCTATTGAGAACCTATGACGAGTCTAATAAAATTATAGGCTCCTTCAAATTGATAAAGAAATAAACTTAAAAAAATCCAGCAAATTGCTGGATTTTTTTTGTTATTTCAATATTTGAAGATTGGTTACTTCCAGATTGGTTAAAGGCCTCCAGCGACCTCTTGGCAAGTTTTTCTTAGTAAGTTCTGCAAAAACAACCCTATCTAATTTGTTTACCTTATACCCAACATGTTCAAAAATTTTACGAACAATTCTATTTCTACCAGAGTGGATTTCTATTCCTATTTCAGATTTTGGCTCACCATTTACATAGGATATGGCATCAATAAAAACTTTTCTACCCTCTATAATGACTTCACCACGCAATTTATCCAAATCTTTTAATTCTAGTTTTCTATCTAAAGAAGCATGATATAATTTGCGAACATTGTGTTTCGGATGCGTTAATTTTTTTGCTAAATCTCCATCATTGGTAAACAATAACAATCCTGTTGTATTTCTGTCCAGTCTACCAACTGGATATATTCTTTCTTTGGATGCATTGGCAATCAACTCCATGACTGTTTTCCGACCTCGGTCGTCATCCATGGTCGTGATGTAATTTTTAGGCTTATTTAAAAGAATATACTTTTTTTGTTCTGGAGTTATGGAGGTTCCGTCAAAACGGACAACATCCCCAGGTTGCACTTTATATCCCATCTCCGTGACGAGCTTCCCATTTATTTCTACACTTCCATGCTCAATATAGGTATCCGCTTCTCTTCGAGAACAGATTCCTGAATTTGCAATATACTTGTTTAAACGAATTCCTGACGATTCATCAGATTTTGGGGTCTCTTTAATTTTTTTGTACTGCTTTTTAGTACTTTTTCGATGTAAAGGAGTCTTTTTTTTACCTTCTTGTCGTCCTCTCGACGAGTTGCTGTTTGATTTCATTACTTAAAAAATAATTTTTTGCAAAAGTAGCGATAAAAATCTTAATGTAATCGATCAATCACTTTTTCTACTAGCAATGAAGTATCTATAAAAATGATCGAAAAAACCCCTATTAAAAGTAATATTTTTAAAACATTATGCATCATTCTATAGTGCTTAAGTTCGGATGATTTCCATAGATAAATACCTAAAAAAAAGAAAACAATTAAAGCAATATAAAAATAATACCTCATGTAACTTAACGCAGGGAAACTGAATAGGATTACAATTGGAAACACGGTTAAGGTTAACAAAAAGAGACAGACCAACTTGGTTTTTTTTTCTCCGTAAACAATTGGAAAAGTATCATAATTGTGAATTACAGCTCCTTTCATACTTTGTAAATCTTTTAGCAACTCTCTAATCATAATTACTAAAAACAAAAAAGAAGCATGCATGAAAATGATACTTGAAAAATTTTTAAAATACACAAAGACAGCAAAAAAAGGAAGAATTGTAAGCATGGTCGCAGAAAGAACCCCTAGTAAAGGATATTTCTTTAGCTTGTGGGAGTAACACCAAATCGCAAAAATATAAATCGCAAAAAATAAGGCTGCCCTTGCTGAAATCAAGAATCCAAAAACAACCCCAATAAAATTTAAAATAAAATATAGTTTTAATTTGGTCGATTGTCTCACATAATTATCGATTCTTGCTTTTAAAGGTCGATTGATTCTATCAAGTTTCGCATCATAAAAATCATTGATTAAATACCCAGATGCTACCACACATATAGTTGCCAAAATAATGTACAATAAATGGAGATCAAAAAGGGTATTTCTGAGGGTTTTTGAGGGTGAAAATATAAAAATAGCTGCCAAATACTGGGCTACAATTAAAACAAGAATATTGTATCCTCTTATGACAGAAAGAAAACTAAAAAATTTGATAATAGGAGTATTGAGTTTAGGGGTAAACATACAATTAGAACCTGTAGACCAACTCTAATTTGTGGTCTTTCAGGATTTTTTGAGTTTTTTTATAGTCTTCTGTAAAACCTAAAATATAGCCACCACCCCCTGAACCACAAAGTTTTAAGTAATAGGCATTACTTTGTATTCCTTGTTCCCAAACCTTATGAAAAGCATCAGGAATCATTGGCTTAAAGTTCTTTAAAACAATCTTAGACAACGATTTTACATTCCCAAACAACGATTTTACATTTCCATGTAAAAAATCATCAATACATGCATCGGTTATTGTTGAAAAATCTTCACTAATCATTTTTCTGAACCCTTCATTCTTCATTTTGTTCATAAAGATGCTTACCATGGGTTCGGTTTCTCCAGTTTGTTCAGAATCTAACAAAAAGACAGCACCTTTCCCTTCTTTCTGAGAAGGAATTCCTGCAGGTTCTATGTTTTCATTAGAATTGATGAGAATCGGTAGACTTAAGTAACTATTTAACGGATCTAAACCAGAGCTTTTACCATGGAAAAAAGATTCCATTAAAGAAAAAATTTGTTTCAATTTTAACAACTTTTCTCGAGTCAAATTTTCTAAAACAGTAATTTTATCATCGGCGTATTTATCGTAAATTGAGGCTACTAGAGCTCCAGAACTTCCAACACCATAACCTTGTGGAATCGAAGAATCAAAATACATACCGTTCAGAAGGTCTTTCTTAAAACCATTTAAATTGAAAGAAACTAACGGTGTTTCCAAAGAAACCAAATACTCGTAAAAAAGATGTAAGTTTTCATTGGATCTTTTAGAGGCACCCATTAAGTCTTGAGAAGATTTTAAAGCTCCTCTATATGCATTGTAGGGAATCGCCAACCCTTTAGAGTCTTTTATGATTCCGTATTCTCCGAAGAGAAGAATTTTAGCATAAAATAATGGTCCTTTCATTTGTCTTTAATATAACACTACAAAAATACGAAATTATTGCGTGACTAGAATCTGATTAAAAATTTTTGTAAAAAGTCTTCCAAATACCTACTTTTTTACCATTTTTATATCTTCCTCGTTCTTTTATCTTACCATTTACATAATATTTTTTCCAGATCCCTTCTTTAAGTCCTTTCTCGTATTTTCCAGCAATCTTTAAACTTCCTGTTTCGTAGAATTCAGAAAAAATTGCAATTGACATCTCGTTTGAATGGATAATTTTTCTAAAAATATTGGTGTTTTTGTAAAAATACAGTTCCTCTTTAGCATCCTCAGAAACTACTTTATAATAGACTGAATTTAATTGATTAGTTTCGTTTAAATTACCATCTAACCATGTTTTTTTTTGAGCAGAGGTAATAATTGTAGAAAGAAAAACGATGACAGTTAAATTCTTTATAAGAACATTCATTTGACCTGTTTTTTGGCTAGAAGCTTATAATTGAACAGCTCCATAACCCACATTATCACAAATATAATGATTTTTTTGACAGTACCTAGATAGTTGATTTTCAATAAATTGATTTACAGATTCTTTTTCTGATTCCGGATATAAAACATGAACATTTGCTCCTGCATCTAATGTAAAACAGAGATTACTATCATGCTCTTTTCTATATGCCCAAATGCGATTGATAATCTCCAAAGTATTCGGTTTCATCAGCACAAAATAAGGAGTACTTGCCAACATCATTGCATGTAAGGTTAACGCTTCGCTTTCTACTAAATTTACAAATTCCTTGAGATCTCCATTTTGAAGAATTTCCGACATTCTAGATACATTTTCGTTGGCTTGTTGAAAGCGATTTTCAGCATAAGGATGCTCGTGCATCAAATGATGCCCAAGGGTACTTGAAACTTGCTTTTCTCCTTTATCTACCAATAAAATTGCATCTTGATAATTTTTAAAAACGGGATGTACTTTGTAAGGAAACTGAATTCCAAATAAATCTGAACTTCCGTTAATCGTTGGATGCTTTCCCCAGACAACCAAGGGACCTTCGATACTTCTACTGGCGCTTCCAGAACCTAAACGTGCCAAAAAAGAAGCTTTTTTATGAATAAACTCTTTTGTTAAACTGGGGTTTAACTCTCGTTCTAAACTCATTAAACACATAGCAATGGCACTTAAACCACTTGCCGATGATGCGATTCCACTGGAATGTGGAAAAGAATTTTTTGAACTAATAATCATCTTATATTCGAAGATATAAGAACAATATTCTTGAACTCGTGTAAAAAATTCTATAATTTTTGGCCTAAACTCTTCCTTTTGTTTTCCTTCAAAGAAGAACTCAAAATCTACTTCTGCTGTTTTTTCTTTTTTTGAAAATTCAATGGTGGTAATTGTATGACAATTCTTCAATGAAAAACTGATAGAGGCATTTTTTGGAATTTGAGGATTGCTTTTTCCCCAATATTTTACCAGTGCAATATTACTGGGTGTTTTCCAAGTAAAAACTACATCTGCTACTTTTTCTGAAAGTGTTTTTGGTATAAATTGTGCTGTATTCAACGTCTAAAAATTTGAATCAAAGATAAAACTATTTCAAAGAAATAGAAGGGAAGTTTTGAAGGACATTTTCTACCCTTATTAAAGATCTCCATTTGCAAGAATATTTAGGTCTTACTACTAATTTTGACTCCTACTAAAATAGGTTCAAATGTTTAAATTTTAGAAAGGTTGTCAAATTTCTTTCTCTTAATCACAGGAAATCAATCATTTTACTAAAACTAAAAGATGTATTTTTGTGGCCATGAACAAAGGAAATGTCTTGCTACTATTAAATGGAGAACCTCCAAAAAAATTTCCTAAATTATCTGACTATGAAGTCATTTGTGCAACTGATGGCGCCTATCATTATTTGAATGAGAAGCAAATAATTCCCGATTTTATTAGTGGAGATTTTGATTCCATAGAGAATCTTCCAAAAAAAATAGAAGTAATTCACACACCAAACCAAAGTCTCACAGATTTTGACAAAGTCCTTCAAATTTTATCTGACAGAGGCTATAAAACTGTTCACATCTATGGTGCTAGTGGAAAAGAGCAAGACCATTTTTTAGGAAATTTACATACTGCCATCCAATGGAAAGACAGCTTAGACCTTACTTTTTTTGACAACTATGGCTCTTATTTCTTAGCAAAGAAAAAAAACACAATTGTAAATTGTAAAGAGAAAATAATTTCTCTGATCCCTTTTCCAAAAGCAACAAAAATCAAGACAAAAGGCTTCAAATACTCATTGAATAGGGAAGACTTGACTTTTGGAAAAAAAATTGGAACAAGAAATACGGTTATAGAAAACAACGCAGAGGTCCATTTTGAAACAGGAGAACTATTTATTTTCATCAATGACTCAAACACAAAAACATGAGTAAAAAAATAAAATTATTATGGGACTTTAGAGGTGAAGACGCCAAAGAAACTGCCAAACACCACACCATTCATTTGGAGGAATTTGCTTCCATTGAAAAGCTTCCTTTTTACGAAATAAACATTCAAGAAAGAAATCCAATGTTGGTTTCTGCTTTTATAACTGTTGATGAAAAAACGATGAAAATTTTCAGAGATGCTCTAAAACCTCATCGCGGAGAAATTGCTTCTGAATAAACAAATTACTTCCATTTAATCCCGCATCCCATACTAGGGTGCTGCTTTTTTAAAACCCCTTTATTTTCTAAAAGATTGTCTATCGAATTTCTGAGATCTTTGCCAGTAACAGGCTTTCCATTTTGAGGTCTTGAATCGTCTAGTTGCCCATGATAAACCAATTGTAAAACTTCATCAAAAACATAAAAATCTGGAGTACAGGCTGCAGCATAGTTTTTGGCAACTGTTTGATCTTCATCATACAAATATGGAAAAGGATATTTTAAATCCTCGGCTAGTTCCTTCATAAGATGTGGAGCATCTTGCGGATATTTTTCAACATCATTAGAACTAATTGCTATAAAATTGACTCCTTTCTTCTGATACTGAGAAGCCATTTTTACCAACTCATCATTTACATGAATTACAAATGGGCAATGATTACAGATAAACAGAATAACAGTTCCTTTTTCTCCTCTCAGCTCAGAGAGCGAAAGCAATTGATCATCAAGTGTATTTCGAAGTGTAAAATTTGGCGCAATGATACCAAGCGCAAGTTCATTAGATACTGTTAATGCCATTTTATTTTTTATTTTTTACGATCTCTTTTCTTAAATTCATCATCATCTGAATGAACTCTAATCACAGAGGGCACCTGCACAGATAGCCCCTCCAGTCCAAGCATTCTGAAAATTAAATCCGCCAGTTACGGCATCAATATTTAAAACCTCTCCCACAAAAAACAGGTTCTTATGTTTTTTACTTTCAAAGCGTTTAAAATTAATCTCTTTTAGATCAACTCCACCAGCGGTTACAAATTCATCTTTAAAAGTAGTTCTTCCATTTGCATTAAAAACTCCTTTGGTCAATTGATTGGCTAGATTTTCTAATTGTCTACTGTTTAAATCTGCCCAATTTTGAGTTGATTGTATCTCAGAGGCAACCACTAAACGTTCCCACAATCTTTTGGAAATCTCTGTAAATGGAGACTTTAAGAAGACTGTTTTACGTGGTACTTTCTTTTTTAAATTTAATAAAATATTCAACACTTTAGTGGTGGGTCTAGACAACCAATTGACCTCTACATTATATTGATAGTTTTTATCCGCTAGAATTCTAGCTCCAAAAGCAGATAGTTTTAATACTGCTGGCCCACTCATTCCCCAGTGTGTAATTAATAGGGGTCCAGAAGCCTCAAGTTTGGTATTCCTAATTTTTACAGTGGCGTTCGGAACAGAAGTTCCCAATAAATCGATGAGTCTTTTGTCTTTAATATTGAAAGTAAATAAAGAAGGTACAGGCGCGATGATTGTATGATCTATTCGTTCACACAGTTGCCAAACTTTTTTTGAACTTCCTGCTGCAATGACTAATTTATCGGCTTCAAAAATTTGCTCTTTGGTTTTGACTATCCATTTGTTTTCTTCTCGAGATACCGAATTCACTCCATGATTTTTGAGGACTTTAATCCCTAACGTATCAATCTCTTTTTGAAAACAATCTATGATTGCTTGACTGGTATTTGCTTGAGGAAAAACTCGATTATCATCTTCAATCTTTAAAGGAACTCCCCTGTTTTCAAACCACTCAAACGTATCTCCAGTCATAAATTGATGGAAAGGGCCCAAAAGTTCTTTGCCTCCTCTTGGATAAAACTCTACCAATTCTTTTGGGTCAAAACAAGCATGGGTTACATTACATCTTCCCCCTCCAGAAATTTTTACTTTTTGTAAAACCTCTTTCCCTTTTTCTAAAATGACAATCTCTAATTCAGGTTTTTTTTCTTTCGCATTAATGGCTGTAAAATATCCTGCTGCACCGCCTCCAATAATGATTACTTGATTCATAAAACCATTTCTGAGTAAGAAAGAATTGTTTCAAATCCTTTATTTTTAAAATAGTCAGGGGTAGCAGAATTCCCAGTTGCTAGTAAAAAATCTCCCCCCCAAGCTCCCAAACTTTTAATTGCTCCAAAATAATCTGGAAACAACCTTTCTTTTACAGTTTTTTGTTGAATAATTGAGCTGATAATTCGCTCGTGTTCCATGATTAAAATTTCAAGATCTTTTAATGATTTCGCAGTTAAAAACGATTCAGAAATCTCCGAAATTAATTGTATTTCGTTCTCAAAAGTACCCTTTCTTTCTCTAAAAGAAGCAATCCCTTCTTTAGAATCTTGTTTTTGATTTAAATAAATAAAAAATAATTGATCCTTAAAAACTGGATTGAAATCGATTTGGTTTATGAGGGGTTTTTGATCGCTTATTTGATAAAAAATGGGGGTATCATTGTGAGCACAAGCAACATCATAACCACTTCCTTTAAAAGAATTCCAGAGCAATTTAAAGGGGTCTACTTTGGCCCAAGAAGCAATAGAATTTATTAAGGTAGAGGAACTTCCTAGGCCCCAATTTCTTGGAAAATTCAATGCTGTTTTTACCTTATACCCATGATCCGAATTCAAAAAATCAGGATTTAAACTTCTTGCCTCTTTTAAAATTTCTAAAAGTGTTTCTGCGATTCTCTCAGCATTGCCTTGAGTATCGGAAGTATAAGTACAGCTTACCAAACGAAATTTTGATAGATCAAAAATAGCTTCAAACCAACAGTTCCCACTATGGGTATAACTTCCCCATACAAGTTCTGGCTCTTTAAGGGTCTCAACCACTAGATCCTGTCCAAAGTTCGTTGGAACTGCCAAAGCCTTGGCACCTTCTAACACCAAATATTCTCCTGTTAATAGAAGCTTTCCGTTTGAATAAAAGTTCCTCATTTTCTCAAAGCGTTGATTTTGTCTACAACAGCAGAATGCGTGACTGTTTTATTCTCAAAATAAGCCGTAACAAGCTGTTTTTCTTGATCATTTAATTGAAACTGATGTAAGATGTTCTGCAAGTGCATTTTCATATGACCTTGTTGAATTCCTTTTGTAGTAAGCGCTCTTAAAGCTGCGAAATTTTGAGCCAGTCCTGCCGCTGCCATGATTTGCATCAAAGATTTTGCAGAGGGTTTTTGCAACATTTCTAAAGATAACTTCGCCATTGGGTGAAGTGCAGTTAACCCGCCAACAGTTCCTAAAGCTAAGGGTAACTCAATCCAAAATCTAAAAATTCCGTCTTTTATTTCACAATGAGACAAACTCCTGTATTGTCCAGATCTTGATGCATAGGCATGTGCCCCTGCCTCTACCGCCCTAAAATCATTACCCGTTGCTAAAACAACGGCATCTATTCCGTTCATAATTCCCTTATTGTGCGTAACAGCTCTGTAGGGTTCTACAGAAGCTATTTGTACAGCTTGACAAAACTTTTCTGCAAATTTATGAGGGTTTTGGCCACCCAATTCCTCAACTTTACAACTCACTTCTGCTCTTACTAGACATTCTGGAACATAGTTGGATAGGATACTCATAACGATTTCTATATCCTCTTTTTCAAACTTTTTTGCAATGGCTTCCAAACAAGAATTGATAAAATTTGCGCCCATTGAATCTTTCGTTTCAAAAGTAACCTCCAGTTGATAATAATTGGATAATACGTCCGTTTTATCAACCAATTCAATTGCTAGAATACCTCCGCCCCGTTTTTCCATATTTTTTGTGATGGAAGCAGTTGCTTGGAATAATTCAGCTTTATTTTTGTTAAAGTAATCTTTAAGCGTCAATTGATCTCCGGCATACATAAAATGAACATGTCCAATTTTTGTGGTACCAATGACCGTTGTTTTGAATCCTCCTCTTGTACTCCAAAACTTTGCTACTAAAGAAGCTGCAGCCACTACAGAACTTTCTTCGATAACCATTGGAACGACATAATCTTTATTATTAATTATAAAATTAGGAGCAATCCCAAAGGGCATGTAAAAATTTGAGATTGTATTCTCTGTAAAATCGTCATGAAGTTGCTGTAAAGCAGCATCAGTATTCCAATATTGAGTGATAATTTTTAAGGTTTCAGTTTGATTGTGAAAATAGTTTTCAATTAACCAATTTATTTTTTCTTTCTTACTTAATTTAGAAAATCCTGAAATAATTTTGCGCATTTAATTGGGTATAAATCTATCTAGTACAAAGATAAGTGAATCTAAAAGAACAGTAAAGCTTATTAAAGATTTCTGCTTTTTTAAGATATTTTTTGCTCATTTTTACGTAAACTTGGCAGAGTTTTATTAAAACCATATAAATATTGAACCCTTTGTTTGTTTTTGTGACGTTTCCTGAGTCTTTTAAGATGTTACATTATTCAAAAAAAAATCATGTTTCATTATTTTATAGTCTAACCAATCCTGAAATTAATTATAAAAAATACAAATAGATGACAACAGACATATCAGCGAGTGAAAAAACATTTTTTGGACATCCAAAAGCACTATTTATATTGTTTTTTACAGAAATGTGGGAGCGTTTTTCATTTTACGGAATGAAAGCATTATTGATTTTTTATCTTACAAAATACCATTTATTTTCAGACGTAAATGGAAACTTACTAATTGGAAGTTATGCTGCACTAGTATATGCTGTTCCTGTAATTGGGGGGTTTATTGCAGACAAATATTTAGGATTTAGAAAAGCAATTGTTTTTGGTGGGATTATGCTGGTACTTGGCCATTTAGGAATGGCTTATGAAGGAAATGCGGCAACACAATCTGTAACTGGAGAAATTACAAGAGACAATATTGCACTTCAAGTATTTTACTTCTCATTAGCGCTCATCATTTTAGGTGTTGGCTTTTTAAAAGCAAATATTTCATCTCTAGTAGGAGAATTGTATGCTTCGGGGGATAAAAGGAGAGATTCTGGATTCACCATTTTTTACATGGGAATCAATTTAGGATCCTTTTTAGCGACAATCATTTGTGTTTGGCTTGGTGAAGTATATGGATGGAGTTATGGTTTTGGTGCTGCAGGAGTTGGAATGCTTTTGGGTCTCATTACTTTTATATCGGGTAAAAAACTACTCATGGGCAAAGGAGAATCTAGTGCCCCTGAATTCCTAGAAAAAACTACCTTTGGCTTTAAAAATGAATGGCTTATATATCTAGCGAGTATCCTATCTACAGTGGTCTTTTGGCAAATGGTTCAACGACACGAAGCTGTTTCAAACTCATTAATCATTGCAGGTGCAATTTCATTTGTCTATATCCTGTATTACGCCATTACTCAGCTAGACAAAGTTGCAAGGCAACAACTCACTGCACTGACTATCTTAATTATATTTACAGTAATTTTTTGGGCACTTTTTGAACAAGCGTATACTTCCTTAAATCTCTTTGCAGATAGAGTATTGGATCGAGGAGAAATTGCTGCAGGAACTTTTTTAAGTTTAAACGCTCTGTTTATTATTTTGTTAGCTCCTGTATTTGCATGGCTTTGGGTAAAACTAGGAAAATACAATCCAAATACTGCTGTAAAATTTTCGTTAGCTCTTATTTTAGTGGGACTTGGTTTCGGATCTTTGGTGATGGGAATTAATGCATCTGATCTGGGTAAAGTAGCAATGTATTGGTTAGTCATTACTTATTTCTTACATACCTGTGGAGAACTTTGTTTGTCTCCAGTTGGACTCTCTGCGGTGACCAAATTATCTCCACCAAAAATTGTAGGGTTTATGATGGGTGTTTGGTTTTTAGCTACTGCAAGTTCAGAATTCATTGCTTCTTTGTTGGCAAATATTGCCTCTGTAGACACTTCTAATGGGACTGCAATGGACTTAAATATTGCAAAACAGAGCTATTTAATGCTCTTTGAATATCTGTTTTACACAGGAATTGGCTTTGGAATTGTATTATTAATTTTATCACCAATGATCAAAAAACTTATGAATGGCGTTGATAAGGAACTCAACAATTAAAATATATAATTAATTCTATTAAAACCGATAAAATTATGACTACAGATATTGATAACATGTTTAAAGACAAAGTTTTAGGACATCCCGCAGGGCTTTTTGTACTATTTTTTACCGAAATGTGGGAGCGATTTTCTTATTACGGAATGCGAGCATTGCTTGTCATGTTTTTTACTGCTTCTCTACTAGATGGTGGATGGGGATGGCCTCGAGAACACGCCTATGCAATATTTGGAACCTATACTTCATTGGTATATCTGTCTACTTTGCTAGGGGGATATTTTGCTGACAAAAAAATTGGATATCGCTATGCGGTAGCCATAGGTGCTTTGCTAATGACATTGGGTCATGGTGCCATGGCCATTGAAACACCTTTCTTCATATATACAGGTCTGACCTTATTGGTTTTTGGAAGCGGTTTTTTTAAACCAAACATGACTTCTATCATCTCTGAGATGTACAAAGGGAAAGATGAAAAAAAAGATGGAGCATATACTATTTTTTATATGGGGGTAAATGCTGGAGCGTTTTTAGGAATATTACTTTGCGGATACCTTGGAGAACAAGTGGGATGGCAATGGGGCTTTGGTTTGGCAGGGATTTTTATGTTATTTGGATTGCTTCAGTTTTGGTTTGCTCAAAATATCTTTGGTGACATCGGTAAAAAACCATTAAAAATTGATGCAGCGACAGTGGAAATAAGTGCTGATGAACCGAAATTAAACCCATTTACATCTATTCAACTAACACTGATAGGAATCGCGGGAATTTTGGGACTTTCATGGATTCTAAATGATCCTGTTGCTAAAATATCTGAAGGCGCCTATAATTTATTTAACTTTAGTCTGTTTGGAATGGAGGGCTCTAATGTTGCTATTCTTTCTGCCCTAGGAATATTCTTATTGCTATTATTTATTAGAATTCCTAAATATGATAAAATCACTCGCGACCGAATGATTGCTGTCATATTCTTTGCCTTCATTACGATTTTCTTTTGGGCTATTTTTGAACAAGCACCAAGTTCATTAACCATTTTTGCTAGAGATTATACGCAAAGAGTCCTTGAGGGCAACGCAGCTTTTATTTTTAAGATCGTAAATTCTATGATGACTCTTGTTCCATTGGGAATTATCACATGGGTATTGTGGTTATTATTTAAAAAAACTTTTTCTAAATATGCCTTGTCAAATATATTTTTAGCAATTAGTTTTCTCATTATTTGGGGAATCGCTATTTGGATGTTATCGATTGAATTTGGAAAAGAAATTGCGGAAGTACCAGCCTCTTGGTTTGGTGTTCTTAACTCCTTATTTATTATTGCTTTTGCACCCTTATTTTCAAAATGGTGGGAGAGTAAATACAATCCAAATGCCAATATGAAATACGCCATTGGAATGATACTACTAGGTTTGGGAATGGCATGTGTGGCTATAGGAGCTTCCTCCATAGCTCCGGGAGCAAAAGAAGCTTCTGTAAGTATGTTGTGGTTGATTTTAGTATATTTCTTCCATACCATGGGAGAATTGTGTATTTCACCAGTAGCTCTTTCCTATGTTAGTAAGTTGGTACCCGGTAGAATGATTGCCATGATGTTTGGTATTTGGTACTTGGCTGTTGCTATTGGAATGAAGTTAGCGGGTGTATTTGGTGAAGCATCTGAAGGAATTGCACAATCTCAAGGATTAAGCTATTTCTTCTGGTTGTTAACTGCAGTAGCTGTAGGCTTGGGTGTCATCTCTGCTTTGTTACATCCTGTCATAAAAAAATTAATGCATGGAGTCCGTTAATCGAATTTCAAAAATTAAAAATATTAAGAAGGCATCAATTATTGATGCTTTCTTTTTTTATGTAAATTTACAGCATCATTAGGACCTAAAATCATGAAAAAAATAGTTGTCTCCTTTTTTTTATTTTTTGTAACATGCCAACTCCATGCACAAGAGGTTAAATGGTTGTCTTTTGAAGAAGCAATTGCACTCAATAAAAAGAATCCAAAACCTATTTTAATTGACATCTATACAGATTGGTGTGGCTATTGTAAAAAAATGGACATGTACACCTATTCTAACAAAATAATTTCAAGATATATCAATGAAAATTTTTATGCTATAAAATTGAATGGCGAAGAAAAAAAGAACATTACTTTTAACGACCATACATTTAAATTTCATAAAGAAGGACGCAGGGGATATCACGAACTTTCTGCAGCTTTACTTAATGGAAAATTATCATATCCTACCACTATTTTCTTATCTGGAAACGTAGAACTATTGGACAGAATCCCAGGGTATCTAGACTCAAAAATTATGGAAAAAATATTGGTCTATTTTTCTGAAAGCCTCTACAAAACAACTAATTGGAGTGAATTTAATAAAACCTTTAAAAGTAATTTATAACACTACTCCTTGAGTACAAAAGCGCCTTTTTGTCCTGTATAATGAAAAGGAATCTGCTCTGCTAAACAACTATTTTCCCATTGAAGTATTTCACTTTTATAATTAGAACCATCGGCAACAATCTTTGAGGGTTGTAGGGTTTTTATCAAACGTGTTAGATTTATTTTAGGAGAATTTTGCAAGACTACGATGGGGTGCTTTACTCCGATATTTTTATAGAGTCCTAAACGATCAATAATTAAAATATCTCTATTCGCAAAGTGAATATAATTCTTAAAGTCGACCCAATGAATTTCATCTATCTTTTCTGAAGTTTGATAAGCGTCTATAAATGAGTGATTTTTGGACTGTGCATTGATCGTGTCTTGCTGCAAAAGAAGCCTCTCTCCTTTTCTTTTGCCGATAATAGAGGTCTTACTTTTATGAAAAACAATAAATTCTTTCTTCCCTTTTGATTCATTCAATTCAAAAAGAAAAATAAGTTGACATACAAAAACTGAACTCAAAAAATACCTACAAATTTTAGACGATTGTACCGCAAGAAAATAAACAGCAAAAAAAATGAGCAGGTAGCTACACAACATAAACACAAAAGACATTGTAACACCTCTAAACAAAAACATCTCTTGATCTGAAATCCAACTTACAAATGCATTCATCCAAGAAATAATCGTTCCATAAAAATCTGCTATATATTGAGGAAGTATCTTTAAAATCGAGAAAAAGATGACCAAGACACCTCCAATTAGGATGATTCCTAAGAAAGGAATAATGACCAAATTAGAGACTATAAATAATGCAGGAAATTGATGAAAATAATAAAGACTTAACGGTAAAACTGCTATTTGAGCAGCAATGGAAACTGAACATAATTTCCACAAGAAATCAAAAAATACAACCCTAGGCTTCCATAATGCATAGATATTTGGCTGCATATAAACAATACCAAAAACGGCAAGATAACTCAACTGAAAGCCAACATCAAACAAAAACAATGGCTTTATTAACAATAGCAAAAACATGGAAGAAATCAATGAAAATTCAATCCCATTTTTTCTTCCAAAAAACATCCCTATAGCTACAAAAGTAAACATCGTGACCGCTCTTACAACAGAGGCAGAAAGCCCTGCAATGAAAGCAAATACCCACAAAAGAAAAATAATACAAAGTGTTTTTATAAATACTCCATATCTAATTCTTTCCAGAGGTTTCAACAGAAAAGAAACCAGTAATAAAATAACCCCAACATGTAAGCCAGAAACTGCTAAAATATGAATAGCTCCAGCTCTTTGATACTCTGAGATTAATTCCTTGGAAAGCTCTTTCCGTTGACCTAAAACCAAGGCATTTATGACAGCTAATTCGTTCTTTTTAAAATTGTATTTTTGAAGGGAGTCTTGAATCAAAGCGATCAACTTTGCTGAATATCCAACCAAAGTACTTTTTCCAAAACCCACCCTAGATACCTGATGATTTTCTACAAAGATTTGGTGGAAAATTCCTTGTTTAGCTAAATAGGCTTTGAAATCAAACTGATGTGGATTTAAAGGAGGAATGACCTCTTTAAAAACAGGTTTTAAAAACAACTGTTCGTCAACGATAAAGGGAGTCCTATCTAAGGTGTCTTTTTTTACATATAAAAGAACAATCCCCGTTGTTTTCACATCATCAACCCTCACAATTTTAGCTTGATATTTGTGATGATAATTTCCAGGTTTCAACACTTTGTGAATCTGTAAAACTACTGACGAATTTTCTTTCAAATGACCTGCATAAAACGAATGTTTTGTTCTATAATCATTTATTGAAACTGATGAAACTCCTATAAAAAAGAACAATGCAAAAGAAGTAAATGTTCTCAAAATAGGATGCTTAACCATCCAAAACAGAAAAGACAAAAACGCAAACAGCACGAGGGTTTCAGTAAAATTGAATCCCCAAAACTGAGTAAAGAATTGGAAACATATTCCAAAAATCATTAGCACAACAAAATGCAAGGGCAAATAATTGAGTAACCTGTTCATAGCAAGCTAAAGTTAGTGAAAAAATTTAATTGCTAGTGTAAAGACTCTTATTTAAAAAAATGACTTTGAGAAATATGAGAATAGAGAAAAACGATTCCTCTACATAGGGTTCTTACTCTATGGTAAATGGCCTAACTTTGAAGGAGAGATTTTTAAAAAGTCAACGCTTCATTTCAATAGACTCTTATTTCAAATTGGCTATAATTTGTTTTGCTACTTTTTCAGAGGCTCCTTTTCCTCCTAGCTTTTTTTCAAGGTCAAGATATGCAGAAAACAATTTTTCGCGATGTGTTGTATTTAAAATTTTAGTCAATTCTATTTTTAAATTCTTTTTATTAAAATCATTTTGAATCAACTCTTTTACTACTTCTTTATCCATGATTAAATTCACCAAAGAAATAAATTTTAACGTAATGATTCTTTTTGCAATTTGATAAGAAATACGGCCCCCTTTATAACAAACAACTTGGGGCACTTTAAATAGGGCTGTTTCCAGAGTTGCTGTCCCAGAGGCCACCAGAGCTGCAGTTGAAATACTCAATAAATCATAGGTTTTGTTGTTGATGAACAGAACATCTCTATTTCCAATTATCGACTGGTAAAAACTTATATCTTGACTGGGTGCACCTGCAACTACAAACTGATATTCAGAAAAGTCTTCAATGATCGATAACATAACCGAAAGCATTTTCGTTATCTCTTGTTTTCTACTCCCTGGTAATAAAGCTATAATGGGCTGGTCTGTTAACGCATGTTTTCTCCTAAAAACGTACTCATCTACTTTCTCTCTTCTCTCAATTGCATCAATTAAGGGATGACCAACAAAGGTTACACTATGATTGTATTTTTTATAAAACTCTTTTTCAAAAGGAAGAATGACAAACATCGAATCAATATCTCTTTTAATATCTTTAACTCTAGCGGCTCTGCTTGCCCAAACTTGAGGAGAAATGTAATAATTGGTTGTAAAACCTTGTTTTTTTGCCCATTTTGCAACCCGTAGATTAAACCCAGAATTGTCTATAAAAATAATGACATCTGGCTGAAACTGTGCAATGTCTTTTTTAGCCAATTTGATAAAACCCATTACTTTAAAAAGATTCATAAAGACCTCAAAAAAACCCATAAAAGCTCTTTCCTTGTAATGGCTTACAAGTGTTCCACCAACCTCTTGCATTAAATTTCCACCCCAAAAACGAATGATTGCGTTGGCATTTTCTTTATACAGTGCCTTCATTAAATTAGAACCGTGTAAATCTCCCGAAGCTTCACCTGCAATAATGTAGTATTTCATAGTTGTCTTATAGAAATTTGAAAAATAAAGTTGTTAATGCTATTAAAATGGTTCCTAGCAATACTCCTTTCGCTTTACGATCTTGTTGTTTTTTGATGTAAATAAAAAATACAAATAAATTTGGTATTGCAGCGATAGACAATACCTTTCCATATAATTTTCCTTCGTGAATTAGATCAATTGTTTCGTAAAAATCAACTTTTGAAACATGTTCTAAATAAACGAATCCTCCTGCAACTGTTGCTATCATAGACACTAAAAAGCCTATTAAAATATCCTTTTTTAAAGTCCCCATGAATTTAATTTTTGAATCATGTGGTGAGCTGTCATATCAAATTGAACTGGAACCACAGAAACATATCCATTTTCTAGAGCATATATATCTGTATCTTGCCCTTTGTCATCCAATGCAAACTCTCCAGAAAGCCAATAGTACTCCTTACCAAAAGGACTTTTACGCTTGTCAAAATCTTCTTTCCAACGACCATTTGCCTGTCTACAAATTTTTACTCCTTTAAGTTCTTCAGTCTTTAAGTTAGGAATATTTACATTCAAAACAATATCCTTAGGGATTCCATTTTGTAAGACATTCAAACTGATCTTTTTTACATATTCTTCTGAGGGTCCAAAATTGGCATGCCATTTAAAATCAAGTAATGAAAAACCAATTGCAGGAATTCCTTGAATTCCAGCTTCAATAGCCGCACCCATCGTTCCAGAATAAATTACGTTGATAGAAGAATTTGCACCATGATTGATCCCAGAAACACATAAATCTGGTTTTTTATTCAAAATTTCATTGACTGCCATTTTTACGCAATCAGCAGGAGTTCCTGAACATGTATATTCTAATTGCGGACCATTGTCTATGGTTATAGGAGTACATGTCAATACATTGTCTACTGTAATCGCATGTCCCTTACCGCTCTGAGGGCTGTTGGGAGCAACCACCACCACCTCACCAATTTGGTTCATTATTTTAATTAAAGCCCTTAATCCAGGAGCTGTAATTCCATCATCATTTGTGACTAAAATTAATGGTTTGTCTTGCATACTTGAGATTTATTACAAAGGTAATTGATTTTAAGCTATTTTCTTTTTAACATTTCGTAAAGAATAATTTTTATCTTTTTTACGTAACCTTGTGTAGTTAATAATCATGTTAGTACCCTATTAAAATATTTAATCATTAATTTAGCACGCTCTAGAGAACGAACGATTAAGTAAAATTACGACACACAATTTATGAATTTGAAGTTAAAAATTACCCTATTCTTAATAGCATCACTTATTCTCTCAAGCAGCATACATTCTCAAGCTACAAAATCAAATCTTAAACCAGATCCCGAGAAAGACAAAGTATTATTATATATCCTTAGAAACATTTTAACAAGAAGTCATTTTGTGGTTAAAGAAATGAATGATGATTTTTCTGAATATGTATTTAACGAATTTATTGACGGTTTAGACCCAAACAAAAGATATTTTACCCAAAAAGATCTCAAAGATTTTGAGAAATACAAATATGACATTGACAATCAACTGTTAAGAGAAGATCTTTCTTTTTACAGGATAGTTTATCAACGATTTACCAAAAAAATTAAAAATGCAAAATCCTATTATGGAGATTTGTTAACAAGCCCCTTTAATTTTAAGAAAAAAGAGAGCATTGATGTAGATTACGACAATATATTTTTTGCTAAAAATGAAACCCAATTGAAAGATTATTGGCGAAAGCAACTAAAATTAAGCGTTTTAATAAGGGTAGAACAAAAAATAAAAAAAGAGACTGCCAAGAAAAAAGAGAACAACAAATACACCATTAAGAATTTTAGAGAACTAGAAAAAGAAGCGCGTTCAGAAGTTCTTAAAAGTATGGATGAATTGTATGTACGAATTGAAGAGTTAGAACATGAAGATTGGTTTTCAACATTTTTAAACAGTGTTGTTGGAGCATTTGACCCACATACCACCTACATGGCGCCAAATATGAAAGAACGTTTTGATCAAGACATGTCAGGTAAATTAGAGGGTATTGGAGCTAGATTACAGAAAAAAGGAATCAATACTCTTGTTTTTAAATTGGTTTCTGGGGGGCCTGCATGGAAGCAAGGCGAATTAGAAGCTGGTGATATTATTTTAGCAGTCGCTCAAGGAAATAAGGAAGCTGTAGACATTGTTGGGATGCGTTTGGACGATGCTATCAAATTTATCAAAGGAAAGAAAGGAACGGAAGTGAGACTTACTGTCAAAAAAAATCTAGATGGCTCTACTAAAGTAATTTCTATTATAAGAGATGTAGTAGAATTAGAGGAAACTTTTGTGAAATCTAGTATTATAGAAAAAAATGGAAAAAAATATGGTCTTATCAATTTGCCAAAATTTTACATAGATTTTGATGAACAAAACTACAGAGATTCTGCGAAAGATATGGAAAAAGAAATTGAACGATTAAAAAAAGAAAACGTCTCTGGTTTAATTATAGACCTGAGAAATAATGGTGGTGGCTCATTAAAAACCGCCATAGAAATTAGTGGTCTTTTTATAAAACAAGGCCCCATCGTACAAATAAAATACAGAGGTGAAAAACCTATTATTAAGAATGATACAGATGAAAAAATCCAATGGAATGGGGCCGTTATTGTACTGGTCAATGAATTTTCAGCTTCTGCGTCAGAAATCTTTGCAGCAGCTATGCAAGACTATAATAGAGCCGTTATCATTGGAGGAAATCAAACCTACGGGAAAGGCACTGTTCAAAGTGTATTGCCAATTAATCAATTTACTAAATATGGAAAAAATTTAGGCGCTTTAAAGATGACGATTCAAAAATTTTACAGAATTAATGGAGGTTCAACTCAAATTGAAGGGGTTTACTCAGATATTGCAATACCAAATAGATACAGCTACATGAAATTTGGAGAGAGAGATCTGGAGGGTGCTTTAATTTGGGACAAAGTCAAGCAAGCAGATTATATTCCTGTAAAATCTTATGAAAATTTTTCAGAAGTAATTGACAACAGCAAACGGAGAATTGCGTCAGATTCCAAATTTAAATTGATCAACGAATATGCAAAATGGTTAAAAAAGAACCAAGATAATACTTCTTTTTCCCTTAACTACAAGACTTTCACAAAAGAAAATCTCCAGCAAGAGCTAGATGCTGATAAATTTAAGACTGTTTTTAACTATAAGTCTGACTTAAGTTTTACCTCCCCAAAATATGAACTCTCCATTTTAAAAAAAGATACAGTTTTAGCTGAAAAAAGACTAAGTTGGCATAAAAACTTATCCAAAGACCTATATATAGACGAAGCTGTAAATGTTTTGAGTGAATTAAAACTCATGCCTTCCAACAAATTTGCCAAAAATTAAAAGCAATACTCTTCGTTGACTGTCTTTTTTGTAAGGTTAATCAAATATAAGAGATAAAAAACCCTAATATCATGCATTTTTTCTAGTTTTAAAGAAAAAATTGCATGAAAAAGAGTCACCTTATATTATTTTATTTAGGATTATTGTTAGGTATGAATATAAATTCACAAGACCTCTACATTAATTCTGGAGGTCTGATATCTGCTTCAACGGGAGCTAGAATAACTGTGGGAAATAACATAATAGTTGACTCTGAAGGTTCTTTTATCATAAAAAATTCCACTCTAAAAGTAGCAGGAGAAAGTAATTCAGGAACTATAAAATACGTTAAAACACTCAATAATTCGAATTGGCAAACTTTTACTTCACCTGTAGAAGGCCAGAATATTAAAGAATTTGCAGAAAGAACACATCTAGATTCTGGCGAGAACTTGAGTTCAAATAACATGGGTATTCAACGTTATAATAATGATACAAATGATTGGGGATTTTATCAACGTGATTCCAATGATTGGGGAAATTTCCCTGTAGGAGAAGCATATTTTATTAAATTACGAAGTATAACCCAAAATGATGACCCCTCCACTTTTTACGATATTTCTTTTGAGGGGAGTATTCCAAATACAAGTGTAGAATTTAATGCCCAAAATAATGTGGTTGATGGAAGCCAAAATAGATTACAATTTATAGGAAATCCATATATCTCTTATATTGACACCAATGATGAATCAAGTAGCTTAATGAAATATAATGATGAGACAATGGAATATAAAACCCTGTACTTCTTTGATACTGGCGAATGGACTTTCACTGAAATAAACTATAATACAGCTTCAAAAATCATTGGTCCTAGTGAAGGTTTTTTTGTACGAATCAAGGACGGCGAAAAATTTACATTTCCAAAAAATTTAATCACGCATGAGAGAAAATCCCATTATAAATCTAAAAATAGTATCAAGAAAAGTATTCATTTGAGAGTTACAGATAATGCTACCGGAAATTATAAAAGAACAAGAATTTTTTACACTGATGGTGCTTCAAAAGGCTATGATCCAGGTTATGATAGTAAGGCGTTTTATAACGGAGCAAATTATTTTGGCATATATACCCATTTATTAGATGATAATTTAGGAGACGATTATGGTGTGCAGTCATTGCCCCAAAATAGTTATGAAAAAATGATCATTCCTATTGGAATCAACGCAACAGCTGGTACTAATATTACGATATCTACTACAATTACAAACTTGCCCTCTGGAATTAATGTGTATTTGGAAGATAAAGAAACGGATATATTTACCGAATTAAATGAAGAATCAACTTTTACAACAACGCTTTCATCGGATTTAAGTGGTATTGGGCGTTTTTATTTATATACAACAGGTCAAGTTTTAGATTTAATAAAAACTCCCATTCTTAACGACAATATAAGTGTTTACTCAACGTCTATAAATAATTTGCGCGTTGTAGGTATTCAAAATGAACAAGCTATCGTGAGAGTTTATAATATTTTAGGGAAAAAAATTCTAGATACTCATTTTAATGGAAATGGATTAAATGACATCGCATTACCTTTAAATATTACCAGTGGTATTTATATTGTTCAATTAATAACATCCACAAAAAAACATAATAAAAAAATAACTATCGAATAAATAATTATCCGTAAACAATATAGGGTTGGGAATTTTGCATATTGAAAAAGAAAAATTAAGTTAAATTTTTATCACCCATAAAAAGTAGGTCTTTAAAACGATCTACTTTTTTTTTGTGATGGGCCTCATTTTTTTGACTCTGAGACTAATTTTTAATAAGGTAATAACCATAAATAAAACAAGGAAAAGATTGTTTCTGAGGTTCATATTTGCATTCTGCTTCTATTGTTATGTTTTTTGTATATTTCGTGGTATGAGTTACGTACATTAACGTAATTGTTTAAAAAAACAACTTTTTACTATGATATCATTGAGCACACTTGACTATGCAATAATTGTTTTATTCTTCACAGTTACGCTTTCAATAGGAGTTTATGTTTCAAAAAGATCGGGTAAAAATTCTTCTGAATTTTTTCTTTCTGGAAAAACGATGCCTTGGTGGTTATTAGGAGTCTCTATGGTCGCCACAACTTTTTCTACAGACACCCCTAATTTAGTTACAGATATTGTAAGAACAAATGGTGTTTCAGGTAATTGGGTGTGGTGGGCTTTTTTAATAACAGGTTTATTAACTGTTTTTGTTTATGCAAAATTATGGAGAAAGTCAAATGTAAACACTGATATTGAATTTTATGAATTTCGATATGGGGGTGCTCCAGCAACTTTTTTAAGAAAATTTAGAGCCATTTATTTAGGGGTTATTTTTAATGTTATTACCATGTCTGCAGTAACATTAGCTGCCATAAAAATTGGGGGTATTATGTTAGGTTTAGAACCCTGGCAAACTGTAATTGGTGCAGGATTGATCACGGTTATTTTTAGTGCAATGGGCGGATTTAAAGGAGTTGTCTATACTGATTTTATTTTGTTTTTTGTCGCGATGGGAGGTGCCATTGGAGCAGCTTATTATTTAGTAAATATTCCGGAAGTAGGAGGTTTAGAAGCTTTAATGGCAGACGAACAGGTAATAAATAAACTTTCCATATTACCCGATTTCAATGACAAACAAGCTCTCATCACCTTATTCGTAATTCCCTTAGCGGTTCAATGGTGGAGTTCTTGGTATCCTGGAGCAGAACCTGGTGGTGGTGGCTATATCGCTCAACGAATGTTAGCTGCTAAAGATGAAAATCATGCGATTGGAGCTACCTTTTTCTTTAACATTATGCATTATGCATTAAGACCTTGGCCTTGGATCATCGTTGCATTGGCATCATTGGTTATATTTCCAGATTTGGCAAGTATTCAAGAAGCTTTTCCTACTATTACAAACGATAAACTAGGACATGATTTGGCCTATTCTGCGATGCTTACTAAATTACCAAGCGGATTACTTGGATTGGTGCTCGCTTCGTTAATAGCTGCCTATATGAGTACAATCTCGACACAACTCAATTGGGGTTCATCTTATATCGTATATGATTTTTACAAACAGCAAATTAATCCAAAAGCTTCTGAAAAAAGACTTGTAACTGTTGGAAGAATCTCTACCGTTATTTTAATGGTTTTTAGTGCCCTGTTAGCTTTATTACTCCAAAATGCATTGCAATTGTTTGAAGTCTTGTTGGTGTTCGGAGCAGGTACTGGGTTGATTTTTATTCTACGTTGGTTCTGGTGGCGTATCAATGCTTGGAGTGAAATTACAGCAATGTTCGCTTCTGGTATCATTTCAATGATATTAAAATTAACAACCGTTGGAGATTATTTTTTTGCTCCAGAGAGTGGGGTATTTGAAGACTATTATGAATATCCATTCGTAGTTGTCATAACCACTTTTATATGGTTAGTAGCAACCTATATAACACAACCAGAAAGCACAGAAGTCTTACAAAATTTTTATAAAAAAATACAACCTGGAGGCCCTGGATGGTCCAAGGTCGTTAAAGAGGCAAACAAAGAAGGAATTCAAATAATAAATACAGATTCAGATTGGAGTGTGCCCTCTGGAATGATCGCCATGCTATTAGGGTGTCTATTAATTTACAGTTGCATGTTTGCAACAGGGTATTGGATTTATGGTGATTATAATTATGCAATCTCTTTGACAATAACGGCACTTATTTCTGGAATTTTATTAATTAAAGTTTGGAATAAAATTAGAACAACCATATTATAAACTTAGACAAGAACAATGTTATATTAGAAAAGATCGTTACAAAAAATGTATTTACCAAAGTTGATCCCCTAAAAAACTCATATTCTATCTAAATAAAATCAAGTTAAAAATGAAAAAAAATGATCAAAAAAAATACTGGAAAACCAACCTAAAATACCTGGCAATATTATTGTCGATATGGTTTATTGTTTCTTTTGGTTGTGGAATTCTTTTTGTAGATGAGTTAAACACCATTAGAATGGGTGGATTTAAACTTGGTTTTTGGTTTGCTCAACAAGGATCAATTTATGTCTTTACTATTTTAATTTTTGTGTACATAAGGTTGATGAATAAATTGGATAAAAAATACAATCTAGATAGTTAATTATGGAATTACAAACATTGACCTGGTTATTCATAGGAATCACTTTTACCCTATACATTGGAATAGCAATTTGGTCTAGAGCAGGATCAACCAAGGAATTTTATGTTGCTGGCGGTGGTGTTTCGCCACTTGCCAACGGATTGGCAACTGCTGCAGATTGGATGTCTGCTGCGTCATTTATTTCCATGGCTGGATTAATTTCTTTTAGCGGTTACGACGGATCTGTTTATTTGATGGGTTGGACAGGAGGCTACGTTTTATTAGCGTTATTATTGGCTCCATACTTAAGAAAATTTGGAAAATTTACAGTCCCTGATTTTATTGGTGATCGGTATTATTCTAACGTTGCTAGAACTGTTGCTGTTTTTTGTGCACTCTTAGTTTCATTTACTTACGTTGCTGGACAAATGCGAGGTGTAGGTTTGGTGTTTTCTCGTTTTTTAGAAGTTGATATTAACACCGGTGTGATCATAGGAATGATTATCGTTCTATTTTATGCAGTTTTAGGAGGAATGAAAGGAATTACATATACTCAAGTAGCTCAGTATTGCGTTCTTATTTTTGCCT
>ERZ1047472.474-NODE-474-length-35863-cov-5.485646_pt1 | contig 35863 bp, 30 predicted proteins | sample MGYA00383095_ERZ1047472 | MGnify/ENA primary metagenome ERZ1047472 (study PRJEB29581, sample SAMEA5548365) | metagenome | biome: marine; feature: coastal; material: water | depth 1 m | study: Short-term variability in the microbial, nano- and picoplankton dynamics... | reverse complement strand
AGGAAGTTTTAAAGTTGGTGAAACTGCTAAAATCGCTTATGTAGATCAAAGTCATTCTAACATTGATCCTGAAAAATCTATTTGGCAGAATTTTAGTGATGAACAAGAGTTAATTATGATGGGAGGGAGGCAAGTAAATTCTCGTGCCTACCTAAGTCGTTTTAATTTTTCTGGGAGTGAACAAAATAAAAAAGTAAACATGCTTTCTGGAGGAGAACGGAACCGACTACATTTAGCAATGACCCTCAAAGAAGAAGGCAATGTGCTTCTTTTAGATGAGCCAACCAATGATTTGGATGTGAATACTTTGCGAGCTTTGGAAGAAGGTCTTGAAAATTTTGCAGGTTGTGCCGTAGTGATTAGTCACGACCGTTGGTTTTTAGATCGTGTTTGTACTCACATTCTTGCGTTTGAAGGAAATTCTGAGGTCTACTTTTACGAGGGAAGTTTTAGTGAATATGAAGAAAATAAAAAGCAACGACTTGGAGGCGATTTAATGCCAAAACGAATCAAATATAAAAAGCTAATTAGATAAGCATGTTAGAAATGCGTCCTGTTTGTGAGCACTGTTCCAAAGCATTACCACATGATAGTGGAGAAGCGATGATTTGTGCTTACGAATGTACGTTTTGTAGCAACTGTGTTGAAACCGTTCTTAGAAACAAGTGTCCTAACTGCGGCGGTACGTTTGAAAAGCGCCCTACTAAACTAATTACTTTTTAGTTTTCTTATATAAAGGTATTAGGTAACTGACATTGTAACCAAATCCGACTCCAAAATTGCCACTGTCAAAGGTACGCCCAAACCCAGGGATGTATAAATTTTCAAAATTTTCTGGTTCAGTCTCAAAAACTCGCCTTTTGATTTGCAAATTAAATCCTAAAAATAGGTTGTTTATAACCTCGGCTTTAAATCCTAATAAAACTTCAATCCAACCTGCTGTTAGGCCTGAAAATTTCTCACTTTCACTACTACTTTTTGGGCCCCAAGTTAGACTGTTAACATCATAAATTGTGTAACTATTTAGAGTTTGGTGAAAGTTAGAAAATCCGAAGCGTACTCCGGAATAAATCAAATTTTCCATTCCTGCCCAATTGTCATACAGATTAATATCAAAACCGCCTTTAAAATAGGATCCGGTCGCCGTCGAGTTTAAATAGTCAGTTTCTGTTGTACGTTCTTCGGAGCCGAATGCACCGGCAACATAGACTCGTTCGGAGAGGCGATAATCCCCATTAATTTCAAAGCCCGAATAATCGGTTTCTAGGAAGGTTCGCGCCAATTTACTTAAGTCAATTCCTAGACGTAAACCATATTGATGTATGATTACGATGCTGTCTGTTTCCTGAGTGTTTTCCTCTTGCGCCTGTAAATGAATACCAGAAACTAAAACGAGAAAAAGGCTAATGAAATATTTTGACATGGATATCATTTTCATTTGTAATTTGATTAAGTATGATTTCTGAATTATCCATCCAAAGGCTACTATCTTCAGTGATACTAAAAGTTAGTATCTCAAAGTTGTTACTGTATCCACAAGCCTTTGAAATATATACCTTTTCAATGTTGTAGGTAATGGTTATAATATCGGGATTTCCGTTTACAACAGCATCCTTAAGATCATAACGTTCATAAAGTTTAAATTGAGTCTGTGTATTATTTATGTCGAGCGGTACTGTAAGGATCGTTCTATTCAAAACGGTTTCATTAATTATTTCAACGATCTCATTAGTTTCATCGATTCCAAAAGCTTTTAGCCCTGGTACAATTTTGGTTTTTTCAGGGGCAGTAATATCATAAAACTCAATCACTAATCGGGGGGTGGTTGGTGCGTTTTCCGAACATACGTCGTCTTTTTCACAACTACAAATGATTAGAATTAATAAAAGAAAACACTTCTTCATAGGATTTAGTTAAGCGTTACGTTTTTCCAAAAGTACAACATTTTCTACGTGATGTGTTTGTGGAAACATATCAACGGCTTGAGTTTTACTTATTTTATACACGGCATCTAACAACGCAAGATCTCTTGCTTGCGTAGCACTGTTACAACTCACATAAACAATTTTTTCTGGCGCAATTTCTAGTATTTGAGCAACCACATCCTTGTGCATTCCATCTCTAGGAGGGTCTGTAATAATCACATCTGGATGTCCGTGTGTGTCGATAAACTCTCTGTTAAAAATATTTTTCATGTCACCCACAAAAAAATCAACATTATCAATTTGATTTAATACAGCATTTTCTTTAGCAGCACTTATCGCATCTGGAACAGATTCAACTCCAATAACTTTCAATGCCTTTTTAGCAACAAATTGTGCAATAGTTCCGGTTCCGGTGTATAAGTCATATACCAATTCCTTGCCCGTAAGACCCGCAAAATCACGTGTTATTTTGTATAAATTATATGCTTGATCGGAGTTGGTTTGATAAAATGATTTTGCATTAATTTTAAACCGTAAGCCTTCCATCTCTTCAAAAATATGATCTCGACCTGCATAGCATAGCACTTCTTGATCGTATATAGTATCATTAGCTTTGCCATTAATGATGTATTGTAAGGACGTGATTTCTGGAAAGGTTGTTTTTAAATGCTCTAAAAGTGCGATTCTATTTGTTTCATCTTCTTTAAAAAATTGAATCACGATCATCAATTCTCCAATGCTTGTATTTCGGATCATCAAGGTTCTTAAAACACCTGTTTGTTGACGGGTGTTAAAAAATGGAATATGGTGTTCTAATGCGAACTCTTTAACTGCATTTCTGACAGCGTTAGAAGGATCGCCTTGAAGCCAGCATTTTTTGACATCCAATATTTTATCCCACATACCAGGGATATGAAATCCTAAGGCATTACGGTCCCCTAAATCCTCGGTGGAAGCAATTTCATCAACGGTTAACCAACGACTATCACTAAACGAAAATTCCATTTTATTGCGATAAAAGTATTGATCTTTAGAGCCTAATATAGGTGTGATTTCCGGTAACTCAAGATGTCCGATGCGCGTTAGGTTATTTACAACTTCCTTTTCTTTATAAAAAAGTTGATGCGAATAATCCATGTGTTGCCATTTACACCCCCCACAAGTTCCAAAATGTTCGCAAGCGGGTTCGGTGCGTTTATCTGATAATTTATGAAAAATGGTTGCTTTTCCTTCGTAATAACCAGTCCTTTGTTTGAATGTTTGTACATCTACAACATCTCCTGGGACGGCATTTGGTAAAAACACCACTTTTCCGTCTGGCGCTTTGGCAATCGTTTTGCCTTTTGCACCTGCATCAATCACTTCTAGATTTGCAAATACTTTGTTTTTATTTCGTCTACCCATGCCGCAAAAGTAAGGCAAAAAATAATGCTGCCCATAGAGAGCAGCATTAAAAATAATAGTTTGCTAGTTTTTAGCTAATATTATTTTTTAGTTAGTTTGTCAAAAAAGCTTTTTGCAGCATCTTTTCCTCCTAATCCAATGGCAATGGCTAAACCGAGAGCAATGGCTCCAAACAAATATTGAGTCAGTTTTGATACCAGATCATTGCCAATATTTAATTGAGATAAAATCATTGAAAATACAATTAATAGAATCCCAAATTTAGCAACAGAACCAATCATTCCGCCTTGTTCTATATTCATATTGTTTAAGCGTCCTGTGATAAAATCTTTTGCTAAATCTGCTAAGAACATACCAAAAACAAACAAGACAATTGAGATAAAGATATCTGGGATTAATCCGATGACATTGTTAAACAGATCTTTTGCCATTTCAAGACCTAATATATCAAAGACCGTTAGTAAAACCACTAATAATAATACGTAATAAATAAGGTTCCCAATGATTGTAGAAAAATTATGTTTGATTCCAATTTGCTCTAACATTTCATCTAACTTGACTTTCTCTGCAATGACATCAATTTTAATAAGTTTGGCGCCTTTAATTACGAGTCTTCTCAAAAGTTTTGCGATAATACGCCCAACAAACCAAAAGAGGAGTGCTCCGATTAATTTGGGTACAAATTGGCCAATTTCGTTCATGAAATAGCTAAAACTTTCCCATAATTTTGTTCCTAGTTCTTTTGTACTGTTGATAACATCATCCATAATAGTTTTGTTTAGATTTGAATTAAATTTAACCTTTAAGTAGGTTTCAACTTATTGGACACATGCTTATTTAGAAAGTCACATTTTTTTCACATTCCAATTAAACAAATGAATTTTAGCGAGTCCTTAATTTATGACTAAAAATCTCACTATATTGCATCAGATTATGGATGATTTCTCTCCACTAAGAAGGAATAGTTATTTTATCATTTCAAATTATTACTAAAATGGCTATTTTAGATTCAATTACATCACAAGAAGCAATCAATTTAGAGAACCAATATGGGGCTCACAACTACCATCCACTTCCAGTCGTTTTGACGAAAGGAGAAGGCGTTTACGTCTGGGATGTCGAAGGAAGGCGCTACTACGATTTTTTATCTGCGTATTCGTCTGTTAATCAAGGGCATTGTCATCCAGCTATTGTAAATGCGATGATTGCGCAAGCTCAAACTCTGACCCTAACGTCTCGAGCCTTTCATAACGACAAATTAGGTCCTTACGAAGAATATGTTACCAATTACTTTGGGTTTGACAAAGTGTTACCCATGAATACGGGAGCTGAAGCGGTTGAAACGGCTGTCAAAATTTCTCGTAAATGGGCGTATGAAGTTAAAGGAATTCCTGAAAACGAGGCACAGATTATTGTTTGTGAAAACAATTTTCATGGACGAACTACTACCATTATTTCATTTTCAAACGATCCCGTCGCTCGCGCTAATTTTGGCCCCTTTACAGATGGATTTATAAAAATTCCGTACGATGACACGGAAGCACTCGAAGCTACTTTAAAAAACAATCCTAATGTTGCTGGTTTTCTAGTAGAACCCATACAAGGGGAAGCTGGCGTATATGTGCCAACAGAAGGTTATTTAGCCAAAGCAAAAGCATTGTGTGAGGCCTATAATGTATTGTTCATCGCTGATGAAGTGCAAACTGGAATTGCACGTACAGGCCGCTTATTGGCCACTTGTGGGAATTGTGACTGTGTTAAGAAAGATTGTTCTGGAACACCAGAAACAAAACCAGATATATTAATTCTTGGAAAAGCATTGAGCGGCGGGGTCTATCCTGTATCCGCTGTATTAGCAAATGATGCCATTATGAACGTCATTACTCCGGGATCTCATGGCAGTACTTTTGGAGGGAATCCAATTGCGGCTGCGGTTGCAATGGCAGCTTTGGATGTTGTCAACAATGAACAGCTCACCGAAAATGCGGATCGCCTTGGTAAGCTATTTAGGTCTCTTTTAAATGATTATATCTCGACGAGTAAAATCGTAAAACTAGTTCGTGGAAAAGGGTTGCTAAATGCAATTGTCATTAATGACCACGAGGACAGCGATACCGCTTGGAACATTTGTTTACACCTTAGAGATAATGGTCTTTTAGCAAAACCAACTCATGGAAATATCATTCGTTTTGCACCTCCATTGGTCATGTCCGAAGATCAGTTGATTGACTGTGTAAATATTATTACCAATTCATTAAAGAATTTTGAAACTAAGTAGGTTTTTAAAACAAATACCAATTTATTATTTAAAAGCACTCCAGACTGGGGTGTTTTTTGTTTTTGGGTATGAAATAGTAAACAATCAACAAGTGTTTTAAATAATTTTCATTTATTTTTGATAATTAATTTAATCAATTTAACAGCTGTTTAATGCGTCAATTCTTTTTTTTAATCAGTATTCTATTTTCAATTTCAATACATACCCAAATCATTCAAGATGATTTTGAAGGGGCTGGAACAATCTCAACTTGGTATGAAGATGATTCAGTGATGGATACGAGTTTTTCAAACCCCTTCAAAAAAACGATAAACACTTCTAACACTGTTTTGAAATATACAGATGTAGGAGGGTCGTATGCAAATGTTGGGTTTGATGTTTCTCCAAATTTTGATCTAAGTGAAACAAACTCATTTAGTTTAAAAATTTATGTGCCATCTTCCGGAATTACTGGAAGTCAAAACAATCAAGTGTCTTTGAAACTTCAAAACAACTTACTAGTTGAAAAATGGACCACGCAGTCAGAGATTATTAAAGATATTGTATTGGATCAGTGGCAGGAAGTGATCTTTAACTTTGAAACAGGGACGTATTCAAATTTTGATAATAATACAGGACCTCCAGTTGATAGAACCGATTTTAACAGAGTTGTGATTCAGGTCAATGGAGAAGACAATACGGATTTAGTCGTCGCCTATATAGATGATGTGATTCATCTAAATACAGAAAGTACTGAACCTGTCTACGATTATCTCGTTTGGTCGGATGATTTTGATGAGGATGGAGCGGTTGATGATTCTAAATGGTTTCATCAAACTCAATTTATAATTAATGGGAATTCATGGTCAAATAATGAGCAGCAGGCTTATACAAATCGAAAAGAAAATTCTTATGTAAGTGGAAACACATTAAAATTAAAAGCAATAAAGGAATCGTATACCGATCAGGGGACTACCAAACAATACACTTCGGCTCGCTTGAATTCTAAGTTTGTTTTTAAATATGGACGCGTGGAAGTGCGTGCGAAATTACCCTCTGTTGCGGGCTCTTGGCCAGCCATTTGGTTGCTAGGAAAAAACATTATAGAAACGGGCGGATTTTGGTCTGGAGAATTTGGAGATTCTGCTTGGCCCTATTGTGGTGAAATTGACATCATGGAACCTAATATTGCAAAAACCGAAATTTTAGGAACTTGGCATTGGAATAATGGAGATGGAAAAAAAATGAATACTGCTGGCATACCAACCACGAATGTGGACACCTCTCAAAATTGGCACATTTACTCTTTAGTTTGGACGCCAGAATCCATGAAAATATATATGGACGAAAATTTAGTCAATCAAATAGATGTTTTTTCACCTTTTGATCAAGAGTTTTACATTTTACTTAATGTGGCTATGGGAGGAGATTTAGGGGGCTCAATAGCCACTAATTTCACTAATGACTCGATGGAGATTGACTATGTAAAAGTGTATCAAGAAACGCCGTTGTCAAGTGAAGCGCCCACTGCCGTTCAATCGATTAGCATGTATCCAAACCCTGTTGATAATCTGTTAAATATTCAAATAAAAAATACGCAAAGCCAACAAGCAGCTCTTAAAGTTTTTGATATGTCGGGACGTATGGTCGCCGCGGTGGAGTCTCTTATCCAGAACAAAAAAATTAAATTTAATACGTCTGCACTAAGTCCAGGTATCTATGCGATGTCTGTGATTCTTGACAATGGTCAACCAACAACTCTTAAATTTATTAAAAACTAAACAGTTCTCTGCTATATAAAGCGATTACCTTAAAAATAGCATATTTAGCCATCGGTCTTGGAAGGCTTCATATCCATGATTTGATATCCAAATGGCAGTGTATCCGATATAAAACAGGTTCACAGCGAATGTAATTAGGGTCGCAATTTTTGCCAACTTCATGGTTTCCAAAGAACCTGAATATCCCAAGGGATTTTGCTGCGCTTGTTTGATTTTTTTATTGGCGATGTAAAAGGCAATGACAGAAAAAATAAGTCCGATGCCTCCAAAGCAAGCACTAATTAGACTTATTAGACAGAGGGTGAAAATAGGGGTACTAACTAAGCGTGTTTTCATAGATAAGGGTTTGAACCCCATACACAACGCTATTCCAGAAAAAAAGAACAGTAGGTTGTTGCGTTTGGAGCAATAATAATTTTAAATGTACTAAAAAAAAAATTCCTACTAAAATTTAGTAGGAATTGATCGTTTATAGTCCAATACTAGAATTTACTTTATAATAAATATTCTGTACTTACAAAGTTAGATTTGTTAGATTCTAACAGCGCTTTTAAAATGGTTTTATTAGCATCATTCTCTTTTGTGGCGACAAAAGTTCGTATAGAGAACGATCGCAATGCATCACGAACACTTAAAGTGCTAAATGCAGAATCTTTTCTTCCTGTAAATGGAAATACATCGGGTCCACGTTGACATGAACTGTTTAAGTTTACTCGGCATACAAGGTTGACAAGTACATCAAACAATGGCGCTAAAGTGTCTGCATCTTCTCCAAAAACACTCACTTGTTGTCCATAATTAGATTCTGCCATATCATCCAACACTTGTTGAACATCGGTAAATGTTATGATTGGAATGACGGGTCCAAATTGTTCTTCTTTGTAAACCTCCATGTCCTTAGTGACTGGATAAAGGACTGCTGGAAATATAAAATTATCAGAAACTTCGCCTCCTTTTGAATTTAATATTTTAGCCCCTTTAGACTGTGCGTCTTCAATAAGACCTTGAATATATGAGGGTTTGTTTGGTTCAGGAAGTGGGGTTAATTTAACGCTGTCCTCCCAAGGGTTACCAAATTTAAGTGCATCTACTTTTTCACAGAAACGTTTGTTAAATTCTTCTGAGATACTTTCGTGCACATACAATATTTTGAGTGCTGTACAACGTTGTCCATTAAAAGAAAGGGTGCCAGCAATACATTCGTTAATCGCTAAATCTAAATCAGCATCTGGTAAAATAATTCCAGGATTTTTAGCTTCCAATCCTAAAACCGATCGAAGTCGGTTGGCTTTTGGATGACTATTTTGTAGCGCATTGGCCGAACTGCTGTGACCAATGAGTGCTAAGACATCAATTTTTCCAGTTTCCATAATTGGTGAAGCAAGCACACGGCCACGTCCATAAAGAACGTTTACCACCCCTTTTGGAAAGCTATTCTGGAACGCTTCCATTAACGGTGATAATAATAATACCCCTAATTTTGCAGGTTTAAAAACGGTTGTATTCCCCATAATAAGCGCAGGAATCAACAACGCAAAGGTTTCATTTAAAGGATAATTGTAGGGACCTAAACACAAAACAACGCCAATAGGGCCCCGTCTGATGTGTGCATAAACGCCGGAATGTTTTTGAAACTTAGCTGAATTTCGATCCAACTGCTTATAGTCGTCAATTGTATCATATATATAGTCGACCGTTCGGTCAAATTCTTTTTCAGAGTCTCCTAAGTTTTTTCCAATTTCCCACATCAAGTATTTAACAATTGTGTCGCGTTTGGTTTTCATTTGCTCAGCAAATTTTTCCATGCAAGCAATTCGATCGCCAACTTTCATTGTAGGCCATAATCCTTGTCCATTGTTGTAAGCCTGAGAGGCAGAGTCTAAAGCTTCGAAAGCCTCTGTTTTGGTGAGTTCAGGAACGCTTCCTAACAGCGTTGGTTCATAAGTATCCGTTGATGAAATTGTAGAATAAACATCGGTCATTTTGCCCGACCATTCTTTTAATTCACCATCTACTAAATAAGTAGTTTGTTTGACAAGACTGTCAATTTTGAACGCTTCTGGAATAGTTTTAAGAGTCATATAATTGGTTGTTAGTTTGTAGGCGAAATTTAGGAAAATATCACCCATAATTATCCTAATGAAACGTTAATCTTGATAATTAAGTCTCAAAACACAAGGGTTGGTCTATAATTAACACTGATTATAAATTAAGGAACCCCTAGTAAACAGGGGCTGCTCTATAATTATTTAAATGTTTTCAAGTGCTTCCATTGCTTCTCGCCATCTCCCATGAATTTCATCATAACCAACCGTAAAAAAGATGTACAGAGTGTATGCAAAGTATAAGACATTAATAATCAGTATAATTAATGCGATTGTTTTGGCGGTATTCACCGCATTAATATTACCTTCATAGTTGTCTGGATTTTCTATCGCGGACTTCAATTTTTTATTGGCGATTAAATAGGCGGGGCCCGAGACTAAAAACCCAAGTCCACCAAAGCAGCAACATAGCAATCCGAAAATACTGAGAACATAAATGAAAGTCGTGTTTAATTGTTTTTTCATTGAAGAAATATTTAATTATAAAATTGTTTAATGGTGAAACTTAGTAAAATCGTTGCGATGGATACTATCGACAATAAATTGATGCCTTTATGATTGTTTTTAAATTTATAAAATCGGGTGATGACTAAGTAAATCAAAAGAATCAACAAAGGATAAATTGCGGCATACATATAAAACGCTTCGAGAAAATGACCATTCCAAATCAAAATCAAGGATCTTTGAAATCCACATCCGAGGCATTCAAACCCAAAAAGAGTTTTGCTAAGACAAGGTATCATATAATTTTCTAGAGACATTTATGGGCTTTTTTACCGTAGGTGGTTCAAATTAAGAAAATTATTTTCGAAATAAAAAATAGATATTACTATTTATCATTAATTCAAAAGCTGTAATTTTGATTTCTAAGTTAACTCTCATGTCCAAACGATCTATTTCTTATTTGTTTTTAGTGTTAGGAATCGCTTTGGTTTTAGTTTCTGAATTTCAAGAAACACCGAGTATTCTCCTACAAATTTGTGGTTTGTGCGTACTGATGTTTTCCTTATATCAGTTATCAAAAGGGATTGAAGACCGCCCATCAAAAGATTCTTTTATAGAAAATGATGAAGAAGAATGAAGTTTCAAATCAATGATTCTGTGGCTGTATTGGATGATGATTTGTCCGGCACGATTACTAAAATAGAAGGCTCCGAAATTACGGTTGCGACTACCAACGGATTTGAATTGGTGTTTGAAGCCCATGAACTGGTCAAAACAAATCAAGATAAACTCATGGATCGGTCGCTGTTTTCTAACGCTTCTTTAGAAAGTGTACTATCGGATAAAGAATCTAAAAAACGTCAGAACCCACCAAGAGTCTCTGCGAAGGAACGGACACAGCCTGCCATGGAAGTGGATTTACACATCAATCAATTGGTGCGATCTTCTCGTGGGATGCAAAATCATGAAATGCTGAATTTACAGTTAGAAACCGCTAAGCGTCGTTTAGAATTTGCGATCCAAAAACGAATTCAACGCATTGTGTTTATTCATGGTGTAGGGGAGGGAGTCCTTAAAATAGAATTGCAATACCTTTTTAATCGGTACGAAAATTTAAAGTATTATGATGCCAATTACCAAAAATACGGACAAGGGGCAACAGAGGTTTATATTTTTCAGTCCAAACCGCCTTCTAACGTCTCTGTGTATTCATAAGTTCCGAAGAAAAAATTATCAGTTGCCAAAAGGGTGAGGTCAATATCTTCGAGGGAAATATTAATAGAATATGTTCGTTCAAATTTATTTGTATTTACAGCCGTCACAACATACGCATCTTCATAGTTTCCATCTAAATATCGAGCTTTTTTATTCTTTGCTTCTCCTGGAGAGATATCATCAGACAATATACCGTTATTGTTCTCATCTTCTAAACGTGTAAGTGTGGCATCTCCGTCATCATTATCGTCCAAATAATCGGGAGTTCCGTCGCCATCGGTATCTTGAGCATCCGATAAGTCGCCATCACCATTTGGGTCTGGATTTTCATTTAAAGTAAGCACATTGTCGCCATCATCATCATTGTCTATATAATCATCAATGCCATCCCCATCGGAATCGCCATCATACTCAAGAGCGTTTGGTACGCCATCATTATCATCATCTTCAAAAGTGGACGTAAATATAATGGTGCCGCTTTTTGACTCATAATCTTGATTCACAGAGACTGTGGCATCTGGAATTACTTGACAAATATAGTCCGTTGGATCGCCCGTATAGGTTCGGTAATTAAATCGAACAGAGCTTCCATTGAGGGACATTTCTGTGATCTCTTCAGGAGTTGTAGGTTTTAAAATAGTCATGGAGGTCTCATTCTTCGGAAACAAAAGGGTGAGGGATTCGAAAGGATCTTCTTTGGTGTCGTATAAAATATAACTATTGGTGTTGATTTCGCAAAGGGTTAAATCCTGATCAAAATCAAATTCAACATTAAGAACATCCCCATCATCACAGGTTAGAAAAAAACTACAACTAAATAGCAAAATTAAAACGAATCGCATATCAAACATATTTTATACAAAAGTAACCGATTTGTTAATTAGTTTGAAAGTTATTTGACAATAATTTAATTTGATTAAATTTGTGACAAATGAGAACGCTTATGGATTCAATTTATTTAGATAACGCTGCGACCACACAAGTAAGAGATGTGGTGATTGATAAAATGGCGTCTGTCTTAAAATCTTGTTATGGAAATGCGTCTTCAACCCATGGTTTTGGACGTTCTTCCAAATCTATTATCGAAAGTTGTCGCAAACGTATTGCAGCTCATTTTAATGCGTTGGCTTCTGAAATAGTGTTTACAGCAGGTGGAACCGAAGCGGATAATTTAGTGCTTCAGTCGGCTGTTAAAGATTTGAAAGTCACGCATATCATCACGACTAAAATTGAGCACCATGCGGTGCTTCATACGGTTGCCCAATTAGCGATTGAATATGGTATTAGCATCAGTTACGTGGAGGTGTTATCCAATGGTACGATTGATTATAATCATCTTGAAACGCTTTTAAAATCAACTAAAAAAACCTTAGTTTCATTGATGCATGTCAACAATGAAATAGGCACTATTTTAGACCTCCAAAAGGTGGCTGATTTGTGCCAAACGAATGCCGCGCTGTTTCATACTGACTCCGTTCAATCTGTTGGACATTATCCGATTGATTTACAAAAAATACCTCTCGACTTTTTAGCGGCGAGTGCACATAAGTTTCATGGACCCAAAGGAATTGGTTTTGCTTATATTCGAAAAAATTCAGGGCTGAAGCCGCAAATCTTGGGAGGTACGCAAGAACGAGGCATCCGTGCCGGAACTGAAAGTATTCATGATATTGTAGGTTTAGATGAAGCTTTGTCGCTTTCCTATGAAAATTTAGACTCTGAAATAACACAGGTAAAAGCTTTGAAGTCCTATTTTGTTGAGGAACTAACAACTCAAATACCATCGCTTAAATTCAATGGTTGTTGTAATGATTTAGACCAAAGTACCTATACACTTGTTAATGTGTGTTTGCCTGTTTCAGCGGCACATGCCCCGATGTTTTTGTTTCAACTAGATTTAAAAGGTATTGCATGCTCCAAAGGAAGTGCGTGCCAAAGTGGAAGTGGAAAAGGATCTCATGTATTAGCAGAAATTCTTTCAGAAGAAGACCTTATGAAGCCCTCTGTTCGGTTTTCATTTAGTATTTATAATACCAAAGAAGAATTAAAGCATGTGGTTGATATCTTAAAAGATTTAGTCAACGAAACGACCTCTTAAAATCGCATCCCTAATCTCACATTAAATACGCGAGGCGTCAAGTAATTTGGAATCGCATATTGGCGTTTCGAATACACATCTCTTACCCATGTATTTGTAATTGAATTTTGAACATCAAACATGTTAAAAATTTCGACTCCAACAGATAATTCTTTAAATCGTTTTTTCCATCCATTTTTGGAAGTGCTTTTGGCATCAATAATCACATAGGACATTCCAACATCAGCGCGCTTATAATCGGGCAGTCGATTTTGATAATTATAAGGACTCGCATAACTTGGAGAGCCTCCAGGAACCCCTGTATTGTAAACGAGGTTTAGATACATTTTTAGGTTTGGTATTTTAGGTACATAATCCTGAAAAAGAATTCCAAATTTCAAACGTTGATCGGTGGGGCGTGCGATATACCCTTGGTTGCTAATGTTCTCTTGAGTGTTTAAATAGCCAAATGAAAACCAGGACTCAGTACCGGGAACAAATTCTCCATTGAGGCGTAAATCCAAGCCATAGGCATAGGCTTTCGCATTATTATCTGCGGCGTACCGAATACGGACGTTTTCAACTGTATACGGATTAACATCCGTTATGTTTTTGTAATATGCTTCTGATATCAATTTGAAAGGACGGTCCCAAATTTTAAAACTATAGTCGTTGGCGAATACTAAATGCATCGATTTTTGTGCTTTGACATTGGTATTGACAAGACCGTCATTATCTCTTAGTTCACGATAAAAAGGCGGTTGGTAATACAATCCACCACTCAAACGAAATAACATATCCTTGTTCCAGTCGGGTTTAATAGCCAATTGTACTCTTGGACTAAAGACCGCTTGAGACTTGCTTTCGATCCCATCGCCTTGTACGTTCCATGCATGGTAACGGACCCCCACATTGGCATATACTTCATTATTTCCAACCATGCTTCGTCGGTTCCATTGTCCATAAGCTTGGATTCGATTGAGCTCGGTTTTGTTGGTCGAACGAATGTTTTTATAAGGTACTAAAGGTCCTTCATAGGGAGTGTAAGGTTGATCGTTAAAACGGTCTACTTTTGGTGGATTTATTGAAAATCCAGCCGAATCAATCACTTCCCATTCTACGATACGGTCGCGAATGTCCTCATGCGTATATTTAATGGACCATTCAAAATTATTTTCGTCTGATTTTAAATGCCCTTTGTGCTCCACATTTGTGATTAAGGCATCCAAATCGTTTCGGGCATGGTTAATTTGAGATCCAATCCCTTCCGAAAACTCCACTTCTCCTAAATCTTCATCTCCAATATTACTATTCACTTCGCCCAAGCGGTATTGAGCTAAAATATCAAAATATTCCTGTTCGGTGGTGTGAAAGGTCGAAGTAATTAGTTTTAAAGTTAGGTTTTCATTTACAAAATAACTCCCTTTAAAAGCTCCGAAATAAGTCTGATATTTGTCATTTTCTTGGCCTTCGTAAAACACGATTAACGCTAAGGGGTCTTGTAAGGTTCCAAAGTTAGTTTGACGCGTTTGAGGCTGGTAATTATAGTCGTTAATCGCTAAATTCCCTAAGAAGCTTAAATGAAATTTATTTGAAAACTTATAGGTTAGATAGGTTTGAGCATCAGCAAATTTTGGTGTGTAATTGGTTTCAGTTTCTTTAGAATCTACTAATAGACTGTTATCGCGATATCGAAGCCCTAGAAGTGCTGAAAACTTAGAATCATTACTCACACTTTCGGCAGTGACACTGCCGCCGAGTAAACTCAAATCAGCTTGCACACCAAATTCGATGGGGACTCTGTAGGTGATGTCTAAAACAGACGATAATTTGTCTCCATACTTGGCTTGAAACCCGCCAGCAGAAAAATCTAAATTCTGTACCATATCGGAATTTACAAAACTGAGTCCTTCTTGTTGACCGGAACGTACCAAAAACGGACGGTAGACTTCAATTTCATTGACATACACCAAGTTTTCATCAAAATTTCCGCCCCTAACAGCGTATTGTGTACTTAATTCATTGGAAATATTAACCCCTGGAAGAGTTTTTAATAAATTTTCAACGCCTGGCTGCGCCCCTTTGATCGTACGAATCAGTTGTGGTGATATGGTAGTAACGCCTTCCAATTCTTTTCGTTTTGAGCCTCTAATGACGATGGTTTCAATCTGCTCATAAGTTGTTTTTAAAACAGGGTTAAATTCGAGTTCTTCTCCATTTTTTAAATTAAATGGCGCCTCTGAATATTTGTAATTAAGATGTGAAAATCGAATTTTAACAGTTTCATTTGCAGGTATTTTTAACAAATAAAATCCATTTATATTAGTTGTCGTTCCTATATTATTAGCAATCACATTGACTCCCGCAATTGGTTCGTTAGTTTCATCGAGTACCACGCCGCGAAGTGTTGCAGATTGACAAAATGCAATGGATGGTAAGATTAAGATTAGAAGTAAAAATTGGTAAGCAGCGTTTGATTTCAAATTATAAAATTATTATTTTCTGTAAAATATAGATTCAAATGTAGAACTATTTCCAACATTATCGGTTACAATGATTTTTAAATTATTTTTAGTATCGGTGACCACACCATCGTTAAAATCGTGGGTTAACGTCTCTGTTTTGGTATCGTACTCCATTAAAATCCATCGATCATTTAGAGTAGCTCTGTAATTTTTTATGCCTGTAATGCCATCCGAAATTTTAACTTTTAAATATCGGTACTTACTCATCCAACTATTATTTTTAAAATTTATTGCCTTTATTTTTGGGTTTTCAGTATCAATTCCTAGGGTGTAATCTCCCAAATATTTGGTACGGGCCGTCAAAACATCCCTTCGTCGTTTAGTGGAGGTGTAGTAGAGTTTGTTTCCATAGCGTGACACACTTCCAATAAATAAATTTTCCTTGTCGGTTGCTTTATATTGACTAATATCAAAGTTGATATTCATAGATTTTTTTAAAGGGATATTGGCTTTGTGAAGTTTCAAAGTATCATTTGTAACGTCAAAACCGATGGCAACATCTTCATAAAATGAGTCTTTATAAATTTGAACCTTCACAAGTCCTTTTTCTAAAAGTGTTTCTTCGGAGGCAATAATGTTTTGAAGAACCTGAGTTTTGATCCTTGCTTTAGGGAGCTCTTTTTGAAGGCCAATAATTGGGATGTTCAGTTTGGATTGGTTGCCTTTATAGTCACTAACGCTTATTTTATAAACAGAATTAGTGTTGTCTTCAATGGATACAATCCCTTGATTTTGATGGTTTTTAAGAAGTTTTAATGGGTTGTTAGTATCAATGAATAATTTTTGGATTCTTTTTTTGGTTTCATAAAAATAACCATAATCAATATATCTGTTTAAATGTTTTGTTTCACTAAATGAAAAACGTTTAAAATCAACTTCTAAACTTTTGGCGCCGTTAAAAGTAGTTTCAATTAAGCTGACCCCGTTTTTATTGGAGGCATAATCTTGTCGGTCTGTACTAATAATTCCAAATCCAATTTTCCCAAATGCGGTAATTTGTTCCGTTTTATAAGTGCCATCGGCTAACTTTATCAACCTAATTTTCACCCTGGAGTTCACTCCATTAATATGACTACCTTCAGATAAAGGATATCCAAACAATTCATACACTTCAGGCTTGGTGGTGTCTTTAATATCCAGACCAAACAACATGGGGTTCATGGGGCGCTCTTGTTTATCTCTAATTTCAAAATGTAGGTGAGGTCCACCAGAACCTCCAGTATTTCCGGTATAAGCAATCACCTCTTTAGCAACAACTTTGAGCGTTTCGGCTTTTGGAAATAATTCCAATTCAAACGTTTCTTTTTTGTACTGTTGTTGCTTGACGTATGCTTCAATAATCGGAGAAAATTTTTGAAGATGTGCATAGACGGTGGTGTATCCGTTGGGATGGGTAATGTATAAGGCTTTTCCATACCCATACCTTGAAATTTTAATACGACTAACATACCCTTCAGCAGATGCATAGGTTTTAAAACCTTCTTTCCCGTTTGTTTTAATGTCTAATCCTGAATGAAAATGATTGGAACGTAATTCAGCAAACGTCCCCGATAAAACCAATGTGATATCTAGTGGGCTCGAAAAATAATTTTGAGGGTATGGAATTTGTGCGTTACAAAATGATATCACAAAAAGAAGAAAATAGAAACAAGCTTTCATAAAATTCAATAGAGTTGCTAATTTATACAATTGAACCTAATTAGAAAAATAATACACAGATATCAATTGTATCACAGAAATAAATTAAAATATACCTTAAAACAATTGCGTTATTAAGTATGGAATGTTAAATTTGTGAAATAGGTATTGTAACTGCAAATGAGTAAAATCGAGTTAATTGTCAATTCTTTAGAGCAAAAAGTGAAACGAGTTTTGCATGATATGACTGAATTAAAAAAAGAAAATGCATTTTTGAAAGACGAATTATTAAAAGCAACGACTTTAAATTCAAAACAAATGCAAGCGCTTCACCAGAAAGAAGACGATTATAAGACACTCAAATTTGCAAATTCAATCCTAGGCAGTGACAACAGTAAAAGAGAAACGAAGCTTAAAATTAATACTTTAATCAAAGAGATTGACGACTGTATATCGAACTTATCTGATTAAAGCTTAAAGCATATGAGTGAACGGTTAAAAATAAAATTATCCATAGGCAATCGAGTATATCCATTGACTATCACTCCCGATCAAGAGGAAGGGCTTCGAACAGCCGCCCAGAAAATTGAGACGACGATTAAGCAATTTGAGAAGAGTTACTCCGTTCAAGACAAGCAAGATGTATTGGCCATGTGTGCCCTTCAATTTGCAACTCAAAACGAACAAAAAACAATAGATAACACCAGTTTGAATGAAGATTTAAAATTGCGTCTAATAGCTGTAGACGAATTATTAGACACCCATTTAAACAACAACGTTCTTTAAATAAAATAAGGTTACTGCCTATATTGATCATTTTTTTGATAAACTCAACGGAAATTCTTTAAAAAGGAGTGCGTTTAAGTTGTAAAAGCATGCTGTCTAGTTACAGATCCTTGATCAGCTTTTCAACTCTAAATCTTGTATTTATGGAGTTTATACAAAAACCAGATTGATGTAGGCTTTTTTTTTAAATTAAACTATCAACTATGGAATCCAACATTATACTCATCGGCTTAGGGGCTGCAGTTTTAGGACTTGTCTTAGGACTCATCATCTCCAATTTCCGTGAAAAAAGCAATGCTTCTCAACTCACTAAAAATGCGAAACGTGAAGCCAACGTTATCCTTTCTAAAGCAAAATCCGAAGGTGAATCGACCAAAAAAAATAAAATATTTCAAGCGAAAGAACGGTTTTTAGAGTTAAAATCCGAACATGAACAAGTCATTTCAACAAGAGAAAAGAAAATGAGCGAAGCTGAAAAACGCACTCGTGACAAAGAATCTCAAATATCTTCAGAACTTTCTAAAAACAGAAAACTATCAACGGACTTTGAAACTAAAATTAAGGATTATGATCATCGTCTCGAAATCCTTAACAAACGGAAAGAAGAAGTAGAAAAAGCCCACAAAAGCCAAATTCAACAGTTGGAAGTCATTTCTGGACTCTCAGCGGAAGATGCAAAACATCAATTGATAGAATCTTTAAAGACGGAAGCTAAAAATGACGCCATGGTTTTTATCCAAGATACTATGGAAGAAGCTAAGTTGACTGCCGAGCAGGATGCGAAGAAAATAATCATTAACACCATTCAACGCATCGGAACCGAAGAAGCGGTTGACAATTGTGTATCCGTGTTTAATATTGAATCAGATGACGTTAAGGGGCGAATCATAGGGCGTGAAGGACGCAACATTAGAGCGCTTGAAGCGGCGACTGGGGTTGAAATTATAGTCGACGATACGCCAGAAGCAATCATATTATCCTGTTTCGATTCGGTACGAAGAGAAGTGGCACGTTTATCATTACACAAGCTAGTTACTGACGGCCGTATCCACCCAGCACGAATTGAAGAAATAGTGAAGAAAACTCAAAAACAAATAGAACAAGAGATCATTGAAGTTGGGAAACGAACCGTTATTGATCTAGGAATTCATGGATTACATCCAGAATTAATTAAAACTGTTGGACGTATGAAATATCGTTCGTCTTATGGTCAAAATTTATTACAACACTCTAGAGAAGTTGCAAAACTGTGTGGCGTGATGGCTGCAGAATTAGGCATCAATCCAAAATTGGCTAAACGCGCAGGATTACTTCATGATATTGGAAAAGTACCAGATGCAGAAGCTGATATGGAAACGCCACATGCGATTTTAGGAATGCAGTGGGCCGAAAAATATGGTGAAAACGCTGAAGTATGTAACGCCATTGGCGCGCATCACGATGAAATTGAAATGAAATCGTTAATGTCTCCAATTGTTCAAGTATGTGATGCGATTTCTGGTGCACGCCCAGGCGCACGTCGTCAAGTTTTAGATTCGTATATCCAACGCCTAAAAGATTTAGAAGAGATTGCTTTTGGCTTTAGTGGAGTTCAAAAAGCCTATGCAATTCAAGCCGGGCGTGAACTCCGTGTTATTGTCGAAAGTGAAAAAGTATCTGATGATAATGCAGGGAATTTATCCTTTGAAATTTCACAAAAAATCCAAACGGACATGACTTATCCAGGGCAAGTGAAGGTGACCGTGATACGAGAAACCCGAGCGGTGAATATTGCTAAATAAAATAACGAATGTTATTATAATAAAAAAAGCAGCTTTCGGGCTGCTTTTTTAGGTTCTAGGATGAAACTTAAACATTACGTCTTTTAGATGACTTTTATCGACGTGCATATAAATTTCGGTGGTTGTAATACTTTCATGCCCCAACATCAGTTGAATAGCTCTCAAATCGGCTCCATTTTCTAGAAGATGAGTCGCAAAGGAATGCCTGAAGGTATGTGGAGATATTTTTTTTGGAATCTCTGCTTTTAAAGCCAAGGTTTTTACCATGGTAAAAATCATGGCTCTGCTGAGTTGTTTGCCGCGTCGGTTTAAAAATAAGGTGTCTTTAAAGGCAGGTTCAATCGTGATTTGTGTGCGGACATGTTCTTTGTATAGGTTGATGTATTTTTGAGTTAAAGGACCAATGGGTACAAAGCGTTGTTTATCGCCCTTCCCTGTGACCTTGATAAAACCTTCCTCAAAAAATAAATCTGAAATTTTAAGTGCTGTGAGTTCACTGACACGAAGTCCACAACTGTACAAGGTTTCTATAATCGCACGGTTGCGTTCGCCTTGTGGTTTACTTAAGTCAATCGCGGCTACAATACGATCAATATCTTTTACAGAAAGTGTGTCGGGCAATTTACGACCAATTTTGGGAGCTTCAATACGTTCTAAGGGATTAGAACTGCGGTAATTTTCGAAAATAAGGTAATCAAAAAAACTCCTTAGTCCTGAGATAACTCGCGATTGTGTTCGGGGATTGACCTCCTTAGCCAATTCATAAATAAACTGTTGAACCGTTTCTGTTTCTATTTTAAGCGGACTCAATTCGATACTGTGGGTTTCTAAAAAAACAATCAATTTCTGAACGTCTAAATTGTAGTTGTTAACGGTATGGATGGACATGCCGCGCTCAATTTTTAGGTATAAAGAAAAATCTTTTAAGGCCTCATTCCACTTCATTCGAATAGGTGTTGTCTACTTTTAGTGTTTAGTTTTTTAACATCGCTTTTGTTGCGACCGTTCTAAATCCAATATGATCTGAGCCTGAGTCTTTACTTGTACCCATTCGCGCAGAAATTCGAAAGCTCGCACAATAGGATTCATGGCATAAAAACGACCCCCCTTTTATAACATACTCCGTCTCATAGGGGTTGTTTGGATTGTAGTATCTATCCGATCCTTTCGGATTGTTTTGTACGGATTTGGTATCTATCTCATTGTAATAATTTAGATTGAATAAATCATTGGTAAGCTCCCATACATTCCCTAAAACATCATAAAGTCCTATAGAATTTGCGGGGAAAGACCGCACGGGGGCAATCAACTCAAAGCCATCTTCTGAATTATTTTTGACTGGAAACACGCCTTGCCACGTATTAGAATTTTGATTGAGCATGTCTGAATTATCGCCCCAAGTATAAATAGATTCATCATAGTATCCTTGTGCAGCAGCTTCCCATTCGGCTTCTGTAGGCAATCGTCTGTTTGCCCATTTACAATAGGCTAAAGCGTCCTCTAATGCCACATGAACGACCGGAAAACTATCTTTCCCATCAATATTGCTTTGAGGCCCTTCGGGGTGTTTCCAATCCGCTCCAATTTTCCACGTCCACCATTGGATGTAATTATTCATATCCTGAACGGCATTTACATTTTTATTAAAAATCATACTCCCAGGTCGTAATATCGAATCGTGAGGTTTTGTTGTGTTGGGCGGTAATTGAGTTTTCATGAGGTTCCAATCAATAGCGCGCTCGGCAACGGTCTTGTAGGAAGTCGAATCTACAAACGTTCTAAATTGTGCGTTGGTAACTTCTGTAACATCAATAAAAAACCCATCAACTTGTACGAGGTGTCCAGGTTTTTCACGTGGCATTGCAAACGGATCTCCATCCTTTGCTCCTTGAACAAACGTTTTCGATGGCACCCACACCATGCCTTTGGGCGGTGGAGTTGAGATTGTGTTTACTGGAGTTCTTGAAGACTCATTTTTGCTGTTGTTTTTACAACTAAAACTGATGAGTAAAAGTAGGAGGGAACCTGTGAATACGATTGAATGTTTGGACTTCATGATGAAAATTGTATTGGATTGACTTGAGTTAACCATCACAAATATAACGAAGTGAATTTATATATGTGGATTTGCCGCATAAAACAGTTGTCATTAGAGAATTTAAATTTAGGTTTATTACTCGTTCAGGTTGATTAACAACGCATGTAGATACTTTTGTTTAAGAAATAAATAAATGCATAAAACAGGGCTAATTTTTTTAAAAGTTTCTTTGGTTATTCATGATTTTTAGAATACATTTATTATGGAATTCAGATCCCAAGTCTAATTCTTTACAACCAATTGTACTTTTTTTTAAGTTGTTTTTACTAAAAAAAATCGTCTGTAAATAGGCTCTGTTTTGTAATGACTTGCTAATTGCCAAGTTTTTAGGCGACAGATTTATATGTTTCTAGTTATAAAATTTTCTATAATATGATGAAAAATAACATCCTCCTAATTTTAATGATTGTAGCTTCAATGCAAGTCGATGCGCAACTGGTAAAAGACAAATCTATTAATGTAGCGATTGGCTTAGGGTTAAGCTACCCAACCGATGCGATTGATGTTTCAGGGTCTGGATTTTATGTTCAAGGCGAATATGTAAACACGCTTAAAAAACGGATTGATATCCGACCTTATGCTGGGCTAATTTTAACCAAAAAAAACTCGGATTATAACGATAGACATGGCACCGATTTCAAGTCTTCTGCGAACGCTTTGTTAATTGGTGGAAAGGCACGGATTATGGCGCCTATTCCATGGGTTGCTCCTTATGTGGAAATTGGAATTGGAGCTTCATTTGGTTCTTTTGAAACCTTAACCCCCGTTACTAATATTGATAAAAGTGGTGTGTTTTTACATATTCCTTGGGCGATTGGCTTAAAACTAGGCCCTAACCGAACCTATGATATTTCCTTTTCTTATTATGAACATCCAGCAGTCAAACAGTCTATTGGAGCCGCTGCCATTGGGTTTTCATTTCCACTGAAAAGTAAATAATAGCAGTTAAGAAATAGAATTATATAAAATCTAATTAGGCATCAATTAATTAGCTAATTTTGAATTGAATATTTAAGCCAACTAAATGAAATACCTACTCACAGGACACGAGACCGAGCGACTCACATTTCGACTGCTTCACCCCGAGGATTTTAATACTTGGGTCGATTTATTTAAAGCGAAAAATAGTGCGAAGTTTTTACAACTAGATCCAAAACTGTCCGAAGTTGAATTGTGTAAATTATGGTTTGATAAATGTTTTCATAGGTATGAAAATGAATTAGGTGGTATGAATGTCTTAATCGATAAAGCCACCAACCGATTTATTGGGCAATGTGGATTGTTAGTCCAAACCATTGAAGAAGTTAAAAGACTCGAAGTTGGTTATTCGGTGCTTCCAGCGTTTTGGAATCAGGGGTATGCCTATGAAGCCGCCTCTAAATGCAAGCATTTTGCATTTGAAAATAATTTTGAAACATCTCTCATTTCAATGGTTCATGTTGATAACATAGCTTCTGAAAAAGTGGCATTAAAAAATGGCATGGGCTTTGAAAAAAAAATAAAGGATTTCAATATTTTCCGTATTGATAAAGACAATTGGACGCCCCCTCAATGATGAGCCCAGAAGTACTTACTATAATTGTAGATTACTATCTTTTCAAAGGATCGAATTTTAAATTCTCTAACAAAGTTATAAATATAAAAAGAGCCTTGCGACTGCAAGGCTCTTTAATAAAATATAGATTAAATAATTAGTTCGCTGAGAATGTAATTTCAGTTCCTTCACTAGAAAACACAGCCTCCGTATCGGTTAAAGAAACAATTCTAACTAGTTGGTTTTCACTTCCGATATTAAACCCCGTTTGATTTGTATCATTCCATGACCAAGGTTCTGTTTCAACTTTAGTCCCGCTAGAGCTTCCAGTCCATACAACCGTATACGATCCGTATGCAGAAAAGGTGAGAGATATTGAAGTCGCTGGTGTACAATTTTCAACCTGCTCTTCAGTACCGTCATCATATTCGATAATACATGGATCATTATACCACTCGTCAGTCCTGTCTTCACCTTCTTCGAAGACAGAAACTAAGGACCAAGTTTTAATTAATTTCACATGATTAGAGTCCGCATCAGCAGTCGTACTTTCATCCATTGGCTCTTCTTTTGCTGCGGTATATTCACCTGCAAGATTGTTACAACTGTCAAAGCCTGCATTTTCAGGAATACTCCATTCTACGTTAAAAACAGCAGAGAAGTTATCGTTAGTTTCAGTAACGACAACATCCGTTAAAGTTGCAATGGTTAGGTTTGAAGTTCCAGCGTAGAAATTTAAATCAACACTAGAAACAGTTCCAGAATCTTCATTCAGAACATAAGAACCATAAATTGTTTGAGAGTTTCCATCGACTACAAACCCCATGATATAATCTTCATCATTAAACTCAAGGTAGCTAAAGGTACATGTGTTTGCTACTCCTCTTGAAGTATTAGAGAAATTCCATTTTCCGTAAATAATTTTTTTAGCTTCAACAGCTGTTTGTTCTGAAACCGTCCCGGTTGCATCTAAAGTTGTAATTCCATTGGTTGTTTCGACAATAGGGTCTCCAGCAACAGGGTCATCACTTCCACAAGCTGTGAAAAGTATGAAGGCACATAAATAAAGTAAATTTTTCATAATCTTAAAAGTTAAATTTAATTGCAAAACTAAAGTATTTTAAGAGATTTCTTTGTTTAATTACGATAAATCACGCGATCAAGCTGTATGTTTATACAAATAGTTCAGATATTTATCAATAAAATACGACTTTTTCAGGAGTGTCACGGAAGCTTAAAAAAAAAACCCATAACGAAAGTTATGGGTTTCCTAGTGCGGAGAGTAAGGGATTCGAACCCCTGGAGGTGTGACCCTCAACAGTTTTCAAGACTGCCGCATTCGACCACTCTGCCAACTCTCCAATCGGCTGCAAATATAAAAGGCTTTTTAGTTCTAGCAAATACTTTTAGTATTTATTTTCAAAAAATAATAAATAGTCTTTTAAGCATTAATTAAGAAAAACAGTTCGCTATCTACTTTAATATTTTATACTTTTGAAAAAACTTTTATTTATGGATATTATTGAGGCCTTAGAATGGCGCTATGCAACCAAAAAATTTGATTCTGAGGCGATCATCCCAGAAGCCACTATAGAACAGCTTAAACAGGCTTTTAACCTTACTGCAACTTCGTACGGGCTTCAGCCGGTAAAAATGTTATTGATTCGTAATAAAACAACTCTAAGCGAGTTAGTACCTTTATCTATGAATCAATCTCAGGTCGGGCAAGCCTCTCATCTATGTGTGTTTTGTGTCGATATGAGTATTGATGAAGCTTACATCCGAGATTATTTTGAGCGTATCAAATCCATCCGACAAACTCCCGATGCTGTTTTGAGTTCTTTTAGAGACAGTATTATTAGTAGTTTTGATAAAAAATCGGAAGCGGATTTGTTTAATTGGGGCGTCAAACAAGCGTATTTAGCCCTGGGGAATATGCTCACAGTCTGTGCGACTCAAGGCATAGATGCCTGTCCGATGGAAGGTTTTGATCCCGAACAATACGATCGCTTTTTTAATTTAAAAGAAAAGGGCTTAAGATCGGCATTGATCATGCCAATCGGATACCGTGCTGAAGATGACATGTTTAGAACCATGAAAAAAGTGAGAAAACCACTCAACGAATCAGTTATAGAATTTAAATAATACACGAATGCCTGGATTTGAATTATTTGGTGATGCCGAACGAAAAGAAGTACATGATGTACTTGATAGTGGTGTTTTAATGCGGTATGGATTTGACGGGATGCGTCAAGGCCATTGGAAAGCAAAGGAAATGGAGCACGCCATTCAATCTCGATTTGAGGTAAATCATGCTCAACTTCTTTCAAGTGGAACCGCAGCAGTGAGTTTAGCACTTGCATCGGCTGGCATTGGAGCAGGGGATGAAGTCATTATGCCATGTTTTACATTTGTTGCTAGTTTTGAAGCCATCATCATGTTGGGAGCGACGCCAATTATTGTGGAGATTGATGACACCCTGACTTTAGATATCGATGCAGTAAAAGCCGCTGTCACGCCAAAAACCAAGGCGATCATGCCAGTGCATATGTGTGGAAGTATGGCCAATCTAAATGCGCTAAGAGCCATTTGTGATGCCAACAATTTAATACTAATTGAAGATGCCTGTCAAGCAATAGGAGGGACCTACGATGGAAAAGCGCTGGGTACTATTGGCGACTTGGGCTGTTTTTCGTTTGACTTTGTAAAAACCGTCACTTGTGGTGAAGGTGGGGTTGTGATCACTAACAATCAGAAATATTATACAAATGCCGATCATTACTCCGATCATGGTCACGATCATGAGGGATCAGATCGAGGTGCTGAAACACATCCGTTTTTAGGGTATAACTTTCGAATCTCCGAATTAAATGCAGCGGTGGGTTTAGCACAATTTCGACGTATAGACGATTTTATTGCGATTCAAAAAAAGCATTATACAATTATTAGAAATGAATTATCTAACATAGAAGGGCTTACTTTTAGAACCGTTCCAGAAGGAGGCGAAGAAAGTTATGCATTTTTAAACTTCTTTTTAGAGGATCTAGACACGGCCCGAAAGGTGAGTCACTCGTTTAAAGACAATGGAATCGATGTTTGTTTTCATTACTTCGATAACAATTGGCATTACATTCGTAAATGGGACCATCTAACAACTCAAAAATCGTTATTTCCTTTAAGCAAAGAATTGAAAGAAGGCTTGTCGTATTTGAAAGGTAAAACGTTTGAAAAGTCAGATCATTTTATTGGTCGAAACATTTCGTGTTTGATCAAATTATCTTGGACCGAAGCTGAAGTCATTCAAAGAGCCAAAACTATGGCTGCACTTATTCGAGAATCGATTGTTTAGTAGTTGATGTATTCTACAATTTCTAAACCATAGCCGATCATCCCAACGCGTTTTTTTTGTTCGCTGTTTGAAATCAGTCCTAGTTTGTGAATATTTAGATCGTGAAGGATTTGCGCGCCAATTCCAAAATCTTTGGAGTCCATTCCAATACTTGGTGCTTTGGTGACCGTTCCTACTTTCTGGGTGTTTTTCACGATATCCAATCGTTTTAAAAGATTGGCAGGTTGAATACTCTGATTGATAAATAGAATAGCGCCCTTTCCATGCTTACTAACAAGCTTAAACATGCCGTCGAGTTGTTGGTCGGCATTATTAGTCAGCGTTCCTAAAATATCATTATTAACAAGAGTAGAGTTAATTCGTGTTGGCACCGTTTCGTCTGGACTCCAAGTCCCTTTCGTTAAAGCAATATGAACCGCATTATTTGTTGTCTGTTGATACGCTCTTAATCTGAAATCGCCAAAGCGTGTTTCAATTTGAAAATCTTGTTTTTTCTTAATTAAAGAATCGTGTTCCATTCGGTAGGCCACTAAATCTTCAATCGAAATTATTTTTAAATCAAATTTTTCAGCGACCACTCTTAGTTCAGGCAAACGCGCCATGGATCCATCGTCATTTAAAATTTCAACTAAAATACCAGCTGGTTGGAATCCAGCCAAACGAGCTAAATCAACAGCCGCTTCTGTGTGACCTGTCCGGCGTAGTACACCCCCATTTTTTGCTTTCAAAGGAAAAATATGACCTGGACGTCCTAAATCGTGAGGTTTAGTGGTTGAATCGACCAAGGCTTTGATGGTTTTAGAGCGATCTGAGGTAGAAATTCCCGTCGTACATCCATTTCCAATCAAATCCACAGAAACGGTAAACTGTGTGTTGTGTAACACCGTATTATTTTGAACCATCATATTAAGGCCCAATTCATCACATCGGGTTTCTGTGAGTGGGGCACATATCAAGCCACGACCGTGTAAGGCCATGAAATTGATCATTTCGGGAGTTACTTTTTCAGCGGCTGCAATAAAATCGCCTTCATTTTCTCTATTTTCATCATCAACAACCACAACTACTTTTCCGAGTCGAATGTCATTTATAGCATCTTCAATACTATTTAATTCCGTTTTTCCTTGTGTAGGTTGTTCTGTAATTGACATGCTGATTTTTTTTGTAAAGATATTATAAGTAATCTATTCCTTAACTAATTTTAGATAAATCTTCGGCCATTTTCTTGCTAAAATAGATTCGATATAGAACAAATAACGGCAGTCCTAATAGAATGAAAACAACCGAATTGGTCATAAAATTCTTCTTTAAAAGTGTATAGAAATTAGATTGATTCATCACTGTTTTTTTGAATAACATTAAAAAGAGAATTGTGGCTATTGATGCCATAATAATCAATATTGTACCTAAAGTTGGAAACCCGTTGTTATTTAATATGGAGCCTCCCAAGCCAAATACGACCATTACAAAATAGAGAACGACAGCTAGTTTAGAGTTTTCTTTAAAATCAGTTAAATGACGTATCCCCGTTTCATATTTTTCATTTAAAAGTTGACCACTCATTCTAAGTTCTAGTTCACTAATCCCTCTATCTTTTAGATGTCCCAAAGCTACAGATTTGTAGTTGTAAGAAAGCCCAAATTGGCGGTAATTTTTAACAACATCGATGAGTTGTTCGTTGCTAGATTGTTCTAGTTCGTCACTGTTTTCAGAAGACGAAGACGCATGAGTTAAAACCTTTGTATTGGAGTTGACACTGTTTATGAGAGGAATTAAGATACTATCAAAATCTAGTAATGCTCGATCTTTTGTGGCTCTGTTTGTGAGATAAATACTAAAAGGGAGTACGATTAAAGTGGACAGCCATGTTGCAAAAACAGGGTCTAAACTACTATCTTCCGCACTATTTTTGGCAAACAACCCTATGAAATGATAGGTTAAAAAGATGAGTATCGCAATGATTAGTGGGAGACCAATCCCCCCTTTTCGAATTAAAGCACCTAGTGGTGCCCCAATGAAAAATAAGATGATACATGAAAATCCTAAAACAAATTTATCATGCATCGAAATAATATGTTTATTTATATTCACTTCTGAAAGTGAGAGTGATTTAGCTTTAACCTTAAGATCATCCTTAGCAGATTTGATAGAATTAAGTGCGATGTCGATTAATTGAATGGCCTTTTTTTCTGAAAACAACTCGAGTATGATAAACTCCTTTTGTATGGAATCAACTTCTTTTACGTTGTAAGCGATATTTAAATTTTGTGTATTTGAACGGTCTAGCATCTTTTTAGAAAACCTTTCTAAGACTTTATCTTTCGTTATATAAAGAGAGTCTAAAGTGGTGCTTAAATCACGAACTCCTAACATCGTATAACGTTTAGACGATTGTTTGTCTTCATAGTCAATATCGTTAAACTGAGACACGTCAATATTGATGATATATTTATCAAACGTACTTTTTGCTTGTGGCTTATTTTTAGTGCGCTTGATATAATTTTTAGGTTGAAGCTCGTCATAAAAATTCCCATCAATCAATACCAACTGAAGTATATCTGAGTTCTCATTACTAATAAATTGTCCAGTGTTCGATTTGATAACTGTATTGTTGACATTAGAATTTCCTTTTTTCTGATGAATAATCACATCTCTTAAAAAGGAACCATTTTCACCACTTTTTTCGGCAACCTTAATATTGATGCCATCGAGTTGATTAAATTGCCCTTCGGCGATCGCCATCGCAGGTTTGACTTTTGCTATATTTTTCCTCAGATTATAAAAGCTATATTCTGCGGCAGGAATGACGTTATTGGCAAAGAAAAAACTAATTATTGAAAGCAATACAATAAACACGCTTAGGCTCTTCATGGCTCTTTGAAGTGAAATTCCAGTAGACTTCATAGCCGCAAATTCATAGTTTTCGGAAAATCCACCAAACACCATTATTGAGGCTAATAGAATGGTTAGTGGGAGAACGAGTGCTACAATTCGAGGTGAAACATAGAGTAAAAACTTCAGAATGACCCCAATTTCTAATTCTTTTCCAGCGAGTTCAGAAATATAAACCCAAACAGACTGTAACAAAAAAATCATCATCAGTATCAAAAAGACACTGAAAAATGTTTTCAAAAAAGTGGTTAATATGTAGCGGTCTAAAAGTTTCAATACAAATTCCTAATCTAAGTTATTGATGTAAAAATCATCGTAGTTTGATGCATCAAAGGTAAATAAGGTTTCGGACAAAGGTTGATTTGTTTTAAAAGAATTTACAGTTAAAATGGTTTTGGTACTGTTGGCACCAATTTCTATAAGTCGGTACACATGTTGGGTATTGATGTCAATTCCTAATAAAACATATTCAATTTCGGAAGTACTGTCTATCGGATCCAATCGGATGTATTGAATTTTGCGGCCTTGGATGTTTTGAATGATGTCCATTTTATAATTATATCCCTTTTCATAGAAAGTCAACATTTTACTTGGAGTGATGGTGTTATCATCGCCGCTATTAAAGCTTGAAATGGTGACTTCTTCATCCTCGGGACTGATGGTGTAAAGCGATTGTCCATCAAATAAGCGTTTAATTCCCAAAATATTTAGAGAATATTTTTCGTCAGATAATGTGATATTGCCTCGTGTTTCTTGATGAATATTTTCTTCAGAATTCTCCAAAACATATTTAAATTCCAAAACCATATTATCATAGCTTTTAACTTTGGCACTCACAGTTTCTAATAACGTTTGCGCTTCTGGTTCACGATTTTGAGCTAGACCAATGTTCCAACTAAACACACATATAATGGTTACTAATAGTTTCATAATTTTTAACTGCTTTGTTCTTGATCTAAAAATTGATTTAAGGCGATGATGTCAGGAATCAATACTTGTCGTGCTTTGCTACCTTCAAAATTCCCAACAATACCTGCGGCTTCTAATTGATCGATTAAGCGGCCCGCACGATTATAGCCCAATTTTAATTTTCGTTGTAATAATGATGCTGATCCTTGTTGTGCATTGACAATTACTTCCGCAGCTTCTCTAAATAATTGATCTCTTTCATTAATGTTATTATCAAGACTTGTGCCAGAATCTTCACTTATATATTCGGGTAAAATGTAAGCTTCTGGATATGCCTTTTGCGAACCAATATATTCGGTGAGTTTTTCCACCTCAGGGGTATCCACAAATGCACACTGAATACGAACCATGTCATTTCCTTGGGTGTATAATAAATCTCCACGACCAATTAATTGATCGGCACCCGAACTGTCTAAAATGGTTCGAGAATCTATTTTAGATGTCACACGAAACGCAATACGCGCCGGGAAATTTGCTTTGATGATTCCTGTAATCACATTTACTGAGGGACGTTGGGTTGCAATAATAAGGTGAATTCCAATGGCTCTTGCTAACTGTGCTAAACGTGCAATGGGGGTTTCCACCTCCTTACCAGCCGTCATAATCAAATCCGCAAATTCATCGACAACCAACACGATATAAGGTAAAAACTTATGCCCGTCATTCGGATTTAGTTTACGCGCCTTAAATTTATCGTTATACTCTTTAATATTTCTACAAAATGCATTTTTGAGCATCTCATATCGATTGTCCATTTCAATACATAATGAGTTTAGAGTATTGATTACTTTTTTATTATCGGTAATAATGGCATCTTCACTGTCTGGGAGTTTAGCAAGGTAATGGCGTTCAATTTTATTAAATAAGGTCAACTCCACTTTTTTAGGATCTACTAACACAAACTTCACTTCTGCAGGATGTTTTTTATAGAGTAATGAGGTGAGGACAGCATTTAATCCAACAGATTTCCCTTGACCTGTAGCACCCGCCATTAAAAGGTGAGGCATTTTCGCCAAATCGACCACAAAGGTTTCATTGCTGATATTTTTACCTAAGGCAATCGGAAGTTCCATTTCTGATTGTTGAAACTTCTGAGACGCAATCACCGAATGCATAGACACAATGGTTGAATTTTTATTTGGAACTTCGATACCAATGGTACCACGTCCAGGAATTGGAGCAATGATTCGAATGCCTAAAGCCGACAAGGACAATGCAATATCATCTTCTAAGTTTTTAATTTTTGAAATCCGAACTCCTGCTTCTGGAATAATTTCATAGAGGGTGACCGTGGGTCCAATGGTGGCTTTGATACTGGCAATGCCAATTTTGTAGTTGTTGAGGGTTTCAACAATCTTATTTTTATTTTCTTCGAGTTCTTCTTGATTAATGGTAATCCCTTCTGTATCGTATTTTTTAAGAAGGTCTAAAGAGGGGAATTTAAATTTAGAGAGTTCTAAAGTTGGATCGACTTCTCCAAAATCTTCCACTAATTTAGCGGCTAGATTATCCGTTTCAGAGAGTTCTTCTTCTGAAATTTCAATTTCCATTTCAAGGTCATCTTCAATTGCTTCTTCAGCCGTCTCGATGTCCTCAATTCCAGGAATTTCAACTTCCATATCGACATCTAAACTAGAGTGCTTAGAAATCGTTGGTTCTAAGTTTTCAAGGGGCATTTCGAAAGACGATTTTGTAGACTCTGTATTATCAGTATAAATAGAATCTGAATCAGATAGTTCCGATTCAAGTTCTTTTTTGGTTTTCGCAAACAAGGCTCCGATTTGTTGTGGAGTCACTTTGAATCGGATGGCGATATAAGAAATCATTAAAAACACCAATACTAGAGCTGTTCCAATTTTTCCGATGTAATCTTGAGAAAAAAGATTTAGTTCATATCCAATGATACCGCCCAAACTTGGGAAGTTTTCAAATGCAAATCCAAACAAAGCAGCAGACCAAATAATAATTAATGTGCCCCAGAACCAATTTCGAAATAACCGTTTACGAGAAGAATTAGATACCACCGAAACTCCTGAAAGGAAAATTAAGCCCGAGACTAAAAAGGATGCAATTCCAAATCCTTTGTAAATTAGTAAATGACTCACCCAAGCCCCAACTTTACTTAACCAGTTGTTGGCAGTTGCATCGCGACTTGTAAAATCACCCAAAACACTTTGGTCACTTTGTCCTGTAAAAAGATAGGAGAGAAGTGCTATAAATAAGAGAATCCCTAGAATGATTAAAAAACTCCCCAGCACCAATCGTTGTGAATTGTTGAGGGTGAATTGAGGGATTGAAAATCGTTTTTGGGGTGTTGTTTTTTTGGACGTTTTGGCCATTGTTGTATTGACGGTTTTAACAAAAATACAAATTACTTGCGTTTATTCTATAACACTAGGTATTTTGTTTTAAATTTAATCGTAATTAGCAGATTTTGAGACTGTTTTCTGTGTAGTGTATTCGTGTTTGTTTCACAAATAATGGAAGTTTCATTTTTACGACACGGAATTCATTAATTTAATCTTTTCATTTTTTTATACTTTATAACACCTCTCGAAAAAATAATAAAATAAATTGAACTTAAAATTTATTTAAAATTATTGAATTTTTCATCTTTTAGCATCATTTTTGCTATCGTATTATGAACCTTAAATTGTATTCAATTGAAAAAGCTATTTAAAATCCTTGGTATTTCGTTGTTGGTCGTTCTTTTAATCTTAATAGCAACGCCCTTTCTGTTTCAAAGTAAAATTAAGGAATCCGTTAAAACAGTGCTAAACGATGCGGTCCATGCACAAATTGATTTTGAAGATGTTAATTTAAGTCTTGTAAGCAGTTTTCCACAAGCAAATGTGGCCGTTCATAACTTAAAAGTCATCAACCGAAAGCCTTTTCAAGGCGAAACGTTAGCAACCGTTAAATTGATTTCATTTGAAATGCCCATAATGGAATTATTTAAATCGGCAGATGAGGGACCAATTGTGGTAAATTCAATTGCGATTGACGAAGCCCTTATCAATATTAAATCAGATCAATCAGGAAACACCAATTATGATATTGCTAAAGAATCTGATAGTACGACCCCAGAAACTGAGGCTGTTAATGCGGACTTTGAATTTAATATTGACCATTACTCGCTTACCAATAGTGTTATTAGTTACCAAGATGAAATCTCAAAGACTTTTGTGGAGTTATCAGAGCTAAACCACTCTGGAACCGCTGCTTTTTCAACGAAAGTTTCGGAGTTAAATACAACCACAGAAACACGCGTTAGTTTTGCAATAGATAGTGTCAATTATTTAAACAAGACGTCCATAAAGTTAGATGCGCTCCTAGATTTAGATTTAAAGAATAACAAATATACGTTTAAAGACAACAAAGCCTATATCAACCAATTACCATTAGAGTTTAATGGCTATGTTAAGCTATTGGACGACAGTCAGGAAATTGATATCAGTTTTAATAACTCAAGTTCATCTTTCAAAGATTTCCTTGGATTGATGCCCGAAGCCTATTCGAAAAGCATTGAGGGTGTGTCCACAACAGGGAGTTTTAGTGTGGATGGATGGGTCAATGGATTGGTCACTGATACCACAATTCCGACGATGGATGTGCAGATTGTTTCAAATAATGCTTCTTTTAAATATCCAGACCTTCCTAAAGGTGTAGAAGCTATTTCGATCAACGCAAGTCTAAAAAATGATTCTGGAAATGCCGATGATACGTATGTCACCATCAAAGATTTAAAATTCAAAATCGATGAGGATGAATTTAAAACCTCGGCCAGCATTAAAAACATATCCACAAACATGTTAGTAGATGCCACGATTGATGGCACTTTAAATTTGGCAAACATCACCAAAGCCTATCCCATCGAATTAGAGCATGAATTAAGCGGGCTTTTAAAAGGGAAATTGAAGACTGTTTTTGATATGAATGCCATTGAAACGAATGCCTACGAACGCACCAAAAATAATGGAGCTATTTCAATCACCGATTTTATTTTTTCCTCTGAGGATATCGTCAATCCAATTAATATTTCGAAGGTTGACATTCAATTCAAACCTGGAATTGTAACGCTTCAGTCTTTTGCAGCCACCACCGGAACTAGTGATCTAGCCGCTACAGGTACTATTAATAATCTATTAGGATTCCTTTTAAGTGATCAAACACTTCAAGGAAATTTTAAGGTCAACTCTAACTCCTTTGCAGTGAGTGATTTTATGGTAGAAGGTGGCGCAGAATCCACACAAACTGAACCCACAGAATCCTTAAAAATACCGGCGTTTTTAGACTGTATTATTACGGCTGATGTCAAAACAGTTCTCTATGATAATTTAACGCTTCAAGACGTGAAAGGAACGGTAATTATTAAAGACGAAAAAGCAATTTTAAAAAATATGTCTTCAAGAATTTTTGAGGGTAATTTAACCATCAACGGCACTGTCAATACACAAACCGAGACGCCCACGTTTGATATGGATCTCGGGATTGATCGTTTTAATATTTCACAATCATTCAACGCGATGGAAATGTTTCAAAGCATGGCGCCCATCGCCAAAGCATTGCAAGGAAAACTAAATAGTACCTTTAAAATTTCGGGCGATTTATCAAATGATTTTACCCCTCAATTAAACTCCATCACTGGTGATGCCTTTGCGGAGTTATTAACCACGAAAGTGGAGCCTAAAAATGCCGCCGTTTTTGATAAATTACAAGGCGCTTTATCGTTTGTAGATTTTGATCAATTGGATTTAAAAGACCTCAAAACTAAACTTAATTTTAAAAACGGAAAGGTGAATGTGAGTCCGTTCGATATATCTTATGAAGACATCAAGATTACAGTTTCTGGTGCCCATAGTTTTGATAATATAATGGGGTATGAGGCCGTTTTTGATGTCCCTGCAAACTATTTCGGAACTGAAGTTAATAGTTTAATCGCTAAAATTAACAGTGATGAAGCCAACAATCTGACCATTCCCGTCACAGCCTCGATTGGAGGGCGTATTACAAGTCCAACCGTATCCACCGATTTAACCAGCGGGGTTACCAATTTAACCAAACAACTGGTCGAAATTCAAAA